>Ga0256406_1000782_pt1 | contig 55012 bp, 48 predicted proteins | sample RumenRJG_03DNA_FD_185986 | JGI IMG/M metagenome (GOLD analysis project Ga0256406, IMG submission 185986) | Bovine rumen microbial communities from Lethbridge, Alberta, Canada - RJG_03 | ecosystem: Host-associated > Mammals > Digestive system > Stomach > Rumen | place: Canada: Alberta | collected...
TTTTAACACTTTTTTCGGCTTTGTTCTATGCCGTCTGCGAGGTGCTGTGAAGCTACCCGAAACCGGGCTATTGTATGCGTAAGTAATTGAAATTTATATAATTGTTAAATTTTTAACGAATCATTGTGGTAAGTGATTAACTCCTCAATTGCGATATCGGCATATTCTATAATGAGTGTTTGAGTTTTCATTTGACAAAGATAATACCAAATTATCAAAATTGATAATTTTTCTACAAAATATTTGTATGTTTCTCCTTTTCCCATTATCTTTGCTGACGAATATAGGAATTCTAAAACTAAAAGAGTTATGGAATACAAGAAACCTTTTGGAAAAGATGGCAATTATTCAAGAGTATCTCACGACAGAGATCTCTTTGACCCAGATGGTGAAAAAATATCACATCGGGTGGACCACTATTCCAAAATGGATGCGTAAATTTGGCATTCCGATGCCAAATGAAGCACCGGTTCAGATACCTATGTCCGAAGAGACCAAGAAACCAGAAAAGAAGGACACGGTTGAAGCACTGGAAGCCAGGCTGCAAGAGTTACAGGCAGAACTTGATCGTGAAAAGCTCAAAAACCTTGCGCTGAATACTATGATCGAAGTCGCAGAAGAGGAGCTGCAAATCGACATAAGAAAAAAACCTGGGGCCCAACAGTGAACCGCCTTCGTGAGCTGGCTCCAGAGCAGAGTCTGGAGCAGCTTTGCGCGCTGTTTGGCAAAACTAGACAGGCATACTATCAGAAACTTAATTACAACTATCAAGAATACGCAGAGGATGGAATAATCCTGGATCTCATTGCGGAATATCGAAAGGATATGGGTCGCCTGGGTGGTCGAAAACTGTGGACATTGATAAACACTCGGATGCCTGATTCTTTTCATATAGGCAGGGATCGATTGTTTGATCTTCTTGACCGCGAGCATCTTATAGTTAACCGAAAGAGGCGAAAGACCAGAACAACATTCAGTAGCAAATGGTTACGCCAGTATTCGAATCTCATAAAAGAAATTGTTCCGACAGCTGCCAATCAAATATGGGTTAGTGACATTACCTATATTGATACTCAAAGCGGCTTTATATATCTGCATTTAGTAACCGATGCGTATTCAAAGAAAATCTTAGGATGGTATCTTAGTCCAACACTTCATGCAGATTATACCGTGGAGGCGCTCAAGATGGCTATAAGAGATGCGAACTGTCCGCTTGATGGATTGATCCATCATTCAGACCGTGGATGCCAGTACTGTTGCGATAAATATGTAAAGCTATTGGAGGATAACAGGATCCTCATCAGTATGACAGAATCCGGAAATCCTAGAGAAAACGCCATAGCTGAGCGTGTCAACGGTATATTAAAGACAGAATGGCTGAATGATGAACACTTTATTGGGATGTTTGATGCTCGCCGTAGAATAGCGGAAGTAATTGATATCTACAACAATAAGAGACCTCATACGAGCCTCAATTACTCGACTCCCCGTGAAGCTCACAAGATGCACGGGGAACAGGTGCGAAGGTGGAAAAACTACTATAAGACAAACGAAAGTCCTGAAAAAACTAAAGAAATAATCTTATCTTTGACAACAGATGTTAGGACACCAGTACAAGCATCAGGACTTTAGTTCGAAAAGTCTATTATAATCTGTCAACATAAATCAGGACGGGTCAAACCGCCGCCGCGCCCAGGAAGAGTATGAGAGGATGTTGGAGGAAGGGAGAGTGAAGTAGCATTGAAGTAAGATGCCTGTTAGTGCAAAAACTACTGAAATAAGGAATCTCGCCCATGAGGTTCTATTGACGTATTATCCTTACATGCTTTCTGCTCGTGAATTAACATTTGAGATTAATTGCTTGTGTTCTGGAACTTATTCTGTTGATGAGGTTGAGTATGCATTGCGTAAATTCGCCCCATTCAATACTCACTTCACATTTAAGAAAGATTTTACAACGGGGGCAGTAAGCTATGGGGTTCCAGATGTCAATGATGAGTTTCATGCTGAAGAATGGGCAGATAGATGATACGTATGGAACTTATAGTATGGGGTTTTATTGCCTGAATAGATGAAAGACGGAGAGTACAATTACGTTGAGGCCTTTAAGAAGATGATGTTTTTCAAGGAACATCATAGACCGATGGAGGCTATTGTGGCGGATTTGCAGTCTGAGCTAAGGCCAGTCAAGGAGGAGTCGTTCCTTATTCATGCGATGAGGATGATTCTGGAGCTGGATTTCAGGTCATCGTCTCCGTTATATCAACACCTGCAGTCCCCGATGAGACAGACCCTTTACCTGGTGGACGTTTTTTACTCCATCATTGACAGGGAAGAGTCGGTTGAGATGGATAGTGAACGCTGGAATAGGATTGCTGTTCTTCTCGATGAGATTGAGATGACTTATTTCATCAATATCGGATTCCCTAATGACGGCGATTATTTTCATGACGAGCGGGATGAGCAGGTGGGTGTTGCTTTATCTACATTCATGGGGTATTTCGGGAATGCCCTTATGAGCTATGAGGAACAAACTCACGATAGAATTATCAGATACCTTAAGCCCTATGATTCCTATATTTGTTCTCACTATGGCTTCTCTGTTGCTCAGGCGTTGTCTTTTATTCTGCATGTAAGGCAATTGAACAACGACAAGTTGAATGAACTTGCCATGCCTTATGCAGACACCTTCTCATTTTATGCAAACCATCCGAAAGAGTGGTATAAACTCACGCAAAAGTTTATCGACCGTGGCGTGACAGATCCTCGTGATTGGCAGTACCAACCGGAGTTAAGCGGGATGATGAAGACCTTGACGACAAACACCTGGTGAAATCCATCTTCATTCTCGGGAAGAACTTTTGGATGTGGAGATTGACAGTACTGTCCTTCAACGGATTCTTGAGTTCTTTTCCTATGACAAGGAATCAATTAAAGGTCAGACTGTTTATTATGCGGATAAGCACCATTCTGAATCGCATCCTCTTATACAATTAGGTGACAGGTATTTGTGTCCAATTAATAAGTTTCTGCTCGAGGGACTGTTCTATCGCATCGATAATGAGTTGATGCATGATGGTAAGGTCGGGCAGAAGTATAAACAGGATAAGGACAAAGCTTTTGAGAAGAAGGTGGAAGAATTGTTCAAGGACTTCTTTCCACCTAAGACAAAGTTCTTTACCAACTATAGTGTTGATGGTGTGTCGGAGAATGACCTGTTGGTGTTAATAGGTGACAGTTGCATTATTGTAGAAATCAAGAACTGCGGTTTCCGTGAACCTTTTCGTGATCCGCTCAAGGCTTTCCCGCGCATAAAAAGGGATTATTCCAATGCCATTCAATTGGGATATGAGCAGTGCAAGCGCGTCGAAGGTGTACTGCTTTCGGGGAGAGATATTGACATTCTTGATGCTTCAGATATGAAAAAAGTTCATTATAATCTGAAAAGCAAGAATATCGGTGATGTATGGTCAATCGTGGTCACGGATTTTAAGTATGGGCCCATTCAGACAGACTTGGCTTCGTTGCTGGAGAAAGATGAGGATGCCTTATTCCCGTGGTCTGTGTGTGTTGATGATATCGAAGCATTCTTCTTGTTGATGCGTAAATTGCTGAAAGGAATCGCATCGAACCGCTTTGTTGAATTTTTGGATTATAGAGAACGGTTACACGGACACGTGCTATGCTCAGATGAACTGGAAATCTGTGGGTGGTATCTGAATGACAGAGAACAGTTTAAAGAGTATGCAGACAGGGAATCCCTAATCAATACGACCCCCAATATGGGAACCGTTTTTGACGCCTACTATCGTGTGGGCCTTGGTTTCAAGAATGAGTTTGATATAGTGTACAAGAGACAATATCCGTTGCCTGACTATCCACGGCAATTTACGCTGAAAGAAATAACGGGAGAAGACCTGTCCAAGTAGGAATGATAACTTTCTGTTGATTATGAACGATACAGTAGTAAACCAATACGGAAACCACCCAGTATACTTCGGAAACGTAAACGGGGATGTATACATGAACTCATCTGGCGGTAGTGTTGATTACCGTCAGATTTTTCATGATATATCCACGGACCTCCGTGTATGGAGGTCGGTGCTATATGAAGAGAAGCATATTCCCCGTCAGCAAACAGACGTCCTTCTCTCCTGGATTAATACTGACTTTGAGAAGGATAAGGAACGGGTAGCTATTCTGGTTGGGGCACCTGGGTCTGGAAAGTCTGTTGTGATGCATGACTTGCTGGAGCAGCTGGAGGGTAAGGAAGATACTTGGGTGCTCGGACTAAAGTCAGACCAGATTGGATTTGAATCCATGGAGTCGTTAGCATCGCAAAATGGGATATCTCGCCGTATGGAGGATGTGGTTCGTGAGTTAGCGCGTTCAAAAGGCACGAGGCGGGTCGTTTTGCTGGTGGACCAGATTGATGCGTTGTCTCTTACTCTGTCGTCTAATAGAAAGCCTTTACGCTCCATTCTGCGCTTTATTCAGAATGTCCAGTCGGAGGATAAGGTGCGTGTCGTAGTATCTTGCCGGCCGTATGATTTGGAGTATGACCCTTTCCTGGAACAGTTCCAATTCGGCACCAGAGTGCAGATGGATCCCTTAAAGCCGGAGGTTGTGGAGGAGGTGCTTAAAGAGAATAAAAGGCGTCCTGTCCCGCAGGGGACAAACTTGTTCAACACCATAATGACGCCGCTATTCTTGTACTTGTTCCTGAAGTTAAAAGAATCTAACTCACCGGATTATCAACTGACAGAGCATGGCCTTTATAATCTTTTGTGGGTTCAGAGTATTGATGGTAGTTTAGAGTTGAATTCTGGTAAGGTTAACCATCAGCGCTTATTGAATCTTCTGGATCAGATTACGGGCAAGATGTATGATACCCAGTCATTGACGCTCAGTAAACTGGCCATTGATTCTGCAAACTCTTATGAGCGAGATTATCTCCTGCATGAGGAATTGTTGCTTGAAGTCTCGGAGAATAGAATCCAGTTTTTCCACCAGTCCCTATTTGATTACGTCTACGCCCGGCGTTTTGTTGGCCGTGGAGATGACCTCTTGGAAGCAATTAAAGACAAGCATCAAGGCCTTTTTATCCGCGCACTTGTAAAATCTGTCCTCACATTCTTGAGAGAAGACTCATGTGATAAATATTTGCATGCAGTTCGTTGCATTTTATTTGAAAAGGATGCAAAAGGCAAGGATGTCTATCGCTACCATCTCAAAATGCTGGTCTTATCCATGATGGGTTATTCGGTTAATCTTCGACCGGCAGAAATAACTTTCGTACGGGATGAAATAGCAGTCAATGAAAAGTACCGGGAATTGTTCATTAAAGGCATCCGTTCCGTGGAATGGTTTTCGACCATTCAGCAAATCATTGACCACTCTTCGGGGTGGCGTTCAATGAAAGAGCAGGATTGTTTGCTGATGGTGGGTATCTGTACGCAGATGATTTTTTCAGAACAGTATAAAGTGCTGGAGTATCTCAACAAGTATTATGAGAACGGTGTATCTGATGCCATTAGGAGAGGCATTGTGAGCACACTGGATTCTTTCAAACCGTCTCGCGAAAACTTGGCAGTAGCAGAAACCCTATACGATAAGATTATTCAAAAAGATGAAGATATCTCTTTGGCAAACCTTCTTTACAATATTTCGGATATGGATCCGGATTTTGTCATGAAGAGATTGAGAAGAATGGTCTCGTCTGTTATCACTGAAGATAGTAAGGAAAACGGAAGAATTGATATTCATTTGAACCATGAGATTGAGCACATTTATGAAAAACTGAATAAGCAGTTCCCGGAGAAGTGTTTTGATGAGTTTTTGTCCATTGTCATAGAGATTTGTGACAAGACCAAACTCCCTAAGATGGATAATAGCTTGGTCATAAGTCATGCGTACTGGATGTTCAAGCCCATCATTAACCCCAGAATTGGATATAAGTTTGCAGATGATATACTAAGTATCGTAATCGAAGAGACTAAGAAGAGAGCTGAAGGGAACCAAGAGGGTATAGTTGAGTTTGTTGAACAATTGAATTGTTCAGAGTTTGATACGATACGTCTTATTCCCGCCTGTGCTTTTGTGGCGAATCCGGCATTGTTTAAACCACAATTGTTGAAAGTCTTTACAGATACATGGTTGCTATCCAGTTGTTCCTCTCTTCTGAAATACCATTATAGGAAGGCTTTAAATGCGTCATTTCCCCTGTTTACTAATGATGAGCAGGAAATGGTTCTTAATGCAATAATGGGGACAGCCAAAAGTCTGGAGAAGAGCTATAAGATTGATGATCATCAGAAGTGGGGCGTAGGCATTTCTCTCATTGACGAATTGAAGTATGAGTATCTGTCTGAGATTCCAGATGATATCCTGAAACAGGACTTCAAGGAGGTATATAAAAAGAAGCAAGAATGTATGCGTCGATTTGGTACCAGGGAAAACAAGATGCCCTATCGAATAACTACTCACTATGGCTGGACAAGTCTGGATATTACGCCAGAGCGGGCGAGGAAGATGACTTCATCGCAGTGGCTCAAAGCCATGCGTAAATATACATCTGATGCTCAGCTGAGATTTGAGACTCCGACCTTGCAGGGAAACTCAGCTTTATTTGAGGATACGGTAAAATCGAATCCGGGGAAGTATTTGGAAACAATCCAGGCTATCTTATCAGACCCGATTATTCCATCAGCGTACGCTTATGCTGGCTTGCGTGGGCTAATTGCTGCTAACTATGACTTTTCAGTTGTTGAAGGTTTATACGTTCAGATGATATCGCATTTGAATCCTTCGATTAATGAAAACAAACCCTCAGATTTAATAACACTTATCCGGCAGTCAGAGTTCTTTGCTAAAAAGAACGTCTCTCTGCGTAAAGAAATCGTTGACTTTCTTGTCTCAGTTGTACGTGACTATAATGATAAAAAGGAAGATAGGGAAGAGAATGAGTTTGAAGATTCCCCTTACCAGTCAGGTATCAATGAGGTTCGTGGAGCAGCTTGTGACTATCTTATGGAATGCTATAGGTTCAAAGAGTACAAGGAAGAGATCTTCTCGGCTTTTGAGACCCTCCCGGGTAACTCAACCATCCATACGCGTTCCGCGCTATTGTTCAAGATGGCGTTGCTCAATAACCTGGATACGGAAAGGAGTTTAGACTTGTATCTCAAGCTAATGTCTGACTACCGTGCCAATTTGATGGCGATGCCGCTGCATAATCTTAATCCTCTGCTTTATTATATCAACTATGGATTTGAGCGTTTAGTGCCATTGTTTGAAAAGGCAATTGAAATCCCATTCTGCCACGATGAGATGGCACCACTGCTGTGGCTGGCTTATGCCAAGAAAAAGAAAGGAGCAGAGGCCATATTGTCAAGGATGCTTCGCACATCCGACAAGGCAAAAGCAGCGCTCGTCGATTATTTGGTACGGAGTTATGACCAAAAGATTGATCAAAGTCTGTTTATCCCTTGGATAAGATTATGCCTCCTCTCCCCACAAATTGATGGCAACCTATCTCCGATATACGATGAAATCTTTGACCACCTGGTGCCTATGTGGCCAGCAGAAGTACAGGAAGAGATGACTAGCTTGTTTATCTCTGGAGGGTGGGTGTCAAAAGACAGCCGTGATTACATAAAATACCTTGGCTCTATGGCTCTGTCTCAACCGACAGAGTGCCTGAAATGGCTGAAACTTAGCCTTGAGGCTGCACCGGACTTGACGGAAGCCGGGTACACCTCATCAAAAATTATTGAAATCCTAATACAGGCATATAATGGGCTCTCGGACTTTGGCTCAAAGACTCCGGATTTGGAATTTGCCATGGATCTGCTGGACGGTATTCTGAGTAATCAGGACCACACCTCTCGTTTGGATATGTTCTTATACCAGTTGGACAATGCTTAAGAAAGGAACATATCTCCCCAATATATGGTCGGAAGAGTTTATTCCTGTCATCCCAGTCTCCCAGGCAAAAGACGTTCAGGAATTATTGAATGAGACCGATTGCATATGTATAAATGTGGATGAGTATCCTGCGAGTGGCCAGGACTGGGTTGAGACAATTCTACTCTTCTTGGGGGAAAAGTATCCCAACGATCTTTTGGTCTCCCAAAAGATGGAAGAATTACAAAGCGCGAACAGAACGGCTTTGTCTGGATCTGCAATATGTCGTCTTGCTTTGAAGACAATTCTTCTGCATTTGTCAGGCGGGAAGAAGCTTGTATTATACATCAAACGTCCTATCACGCGCTTTACTGAATCAGACTTCGAACATCTGTCTCATTTTATAGGTCCTACAATTGGTATTGTTTGTCATACTACAAGCGAGAATAATGTCCCGTTATCATTTCGGCCCAAAATACGTTACCATATCATGCAAACTATGATTAACCCCAATAGCCCAGTTTATTTTTCGTATTCCCGCGATGACAGCACTGAATTAGTTGATATCATATGCAAGTCGTTGGAATCCAGAGATATCCTTTATAGCCTGGACATGAAAGATGTCAAAATTCAATCATCCATCAAGGCGTATGAAAAGGCTATCGGTAATGGTGAACTCGTCATTGTGGTACTAAGTGACAACTATTTTGAGTCCCCGGACTGTATGTATGAAATGGCTGCAATTACAAATCGCGGCGAGATAAGCAAGCGGGTTATTTTTATCTCCCATTTCCAGAACGTCAAACGCAAGAAAGAGTCGCACGATCTCATACTTGGGAAATGGCAGGCTGAATATGACAAATATAGAAACATAGACCCCTCAAATGTGGCAATGACACAGGAGATGGATAATATCGCGGGTATCATACAAACTTTCCCCGATTTTTGGAAACACGTGGTAGATGATGTCGCCTTTTCGTCTTCTGAAGTTGAAAATGATTCCGCCGCCAGTGTTTCTGACTTCATCCTCAACCTGATTGCCAAGCTGAAAGAAGAGACGTCATTGCCAATGCAGAAAATACTCGACCCTATTAACAGTGGTAACACTCCTGGCAACTTGACCATCAATCAAACAGGTGACCATCCTGTTATCATTAACACCATAAATGGCGATGTCCACTTCGGCGCATAAATGTTCAGTAATGGATAATAAGAAAACAACCATTCCAGATTTCTCTGATATAGACTTTATCTCATTTCTTTATTCTGAAAGGGATAGGGAAAACAGCCTCAGTCAGTATCACGGTTGGAATTACTGGGCGTTGATAGGAGCTATAATCACCATTTTGAGTATAGCATATGCTGCGTTAAAAGGAATTGAACGAATTGATTGGATGCGCGTCACATACTATGCGACCGGCTCGATTGCTTTCTTCTTGGCATATCACTCGTGGTTCAAGTTTATTAAGCGAGAAAGAGGACATGATTATACACGAGTACGTTTGTTGAGGGAAATGGCCCCTTGGGTTGACTCCGGTCTTGCGATTCTGACTTCTATTGTGGCAATAGTATTGATTCTGTTTTTTGATTGTCCATCCTATGTTTTCTGGACTTGGATTGTGGTCTTGGTCATTCAGATAGTAGTTCTTGTGATTGCGTTGATTAATAGAGACAGGCTTGTTCCGTATTTTTTTTATCGTCCATATTTCACTCGTTTGTGGCTGAATATCGCTTATGATGGATGTGCCGGAGGACTCTTTGCATTGGCGTGGAGTAGCTCTTTTAAAAAGGCATCCTGGTACATTTTGAATCCTGAATTTGAAGTGGGTGTCTGTCTCGGGGCCGTAGTTGTGCTTGCTTATTTCTTCATCCGGATTAAGGTTGAGAATAAGGTTGTTGAGCAGTTTGACGCTATAGTAGATATGTATCTGTATACGGGCATTTCAAAGGAAGAAACATACCAGGCTATCCTATGCAACAGAATGGGATATGGCGTCCTGGATGTTTGTAAAAAAGAGTTGTCAAAAGTCCGGGAAATGTCTGATGCCTGCGAGAAGAGGACAAAAGAGCTTCAAGAACTCAAAGCAATGATTCAAAGCGGGGAGTACGATGTGAATCAAATTCCTTCATACCATAAGAGGATGAAGAGTATTCTAATGTATTTGAATGAGTCGATTCGGCAATCAGAAAGGTTAGCCAACAGGTTGAACGAAATGGTTAAAACTGCACCCGTTCTTAACCAGATTGTCGCCATCAATACTGTATTCGATACAAACCATGAGCTATACCAGCGCGTCTCTGAAGCTCAAAAAGAAGTAGATGTTGCGTCTACCTTACTTGAGAAAGAGTTCGATAAGTACTATTGCCAAAAGTCGAACATGCTCTGCGCAAAACTCTGTTGCGAGCACAGAAATGACCCGATGGAAAAAAAATACGCACGAAAACTCCGTTGGCGCAGGTTCCTCAACAAGATTCATCTAAACAACTAAAGACATTTGCATAAGAGGTATTATGCAGTATCATTTCCACTTTACTCAAGATATAGACGCAGCACAGATTCAGTTGTTCGCCAAGGTTGTCAAATGTATGCTGGACGATGAGTTTTCAATGAAGAACGCTCAGTGGGTGGATTGTGCAATGCCGCAGGAAGTCCAGAACCTTCAGCAGCTTCAAGACTTATGTGACTCCGGTCAGATTGGTTCTTATTTCCAGATCACTACACCACGTTATGAAGGTCTTGAGTATGTGTCGAAACGGTCGCAGCAGATTCCAAATTTGGACGCCAGTCTCCATTTGTCTGCCCTTCAGCCTCAATTTTATGCTTTTAAGGCGGATAAAATCCAATTGTCATATGTGACCTTGGTAGATTGGCTGTTAGCCTCATTTGTATTCATCAATACAGATCTTACAAATTACTTTTTCAATCGGGCTTATGAGGATGGCTCTTTTAACTGGAATGGCAAGTATGGGCCATGTTTCTTTGACCGTGAGCGGTTCTCGTTGGCGCGGGACCGGATTATTGGCCTAGAAATGCAGGCGCGTAATCATGGTGGATATACCTCAACTATGGAGGATACAGCTAAAGCAATCCTAATGAGTCTGCTCTACCAATGTGGATTCCTTGCATTCTGGTGTTGTTTGGCAGACATTATGACGTTTCCTGGTTGTGAAGAGGAAGAAAAGGCGGTACTGGAGAAGCTATCGGCATACATGCTTGCAAATTATGCCAATGTATATGTGTATAATACGGTTGTTGAGAATAATCCTCTAGAAGGCGGCGAAGTGGTCCTGAAGAGAGGCTCGGCGGAAAACACTACGCGGGTAAAACTCTACCTGACTAGAGAAGATGATTCACCGGTTTTGTTGCGGCTGGACTTGCCACACGAGGGATACCCATTTGTTCACTTGAACATTGAGGAAAATGGGAATAACAAACACATTCCATTATCCGGCGAAGCTCAAGGAAACGAATATGATCACGTCTTTGACAATCTTGAAAAGGCATTGTTGAGGTACAATTTTAATGTGACAGAATATGTCCATTCCCCAGTTGCCCAAGACAAGGTCATCATCAAAGACATGCGTTACAGAACGGCGCTATTGAATTATGCACCATGCTCTTTCTACTGTTTGGCTTTTTCAGTTCTGGGGGTAGACCATGAACCCGAGTGTGTCACTCATCCATTTATCATCCATACTCGCAACACTCTGGTCGAATTGCTTGAAATAGATGGTTATAGCAAAGAAGAACTACTAAGTCTTGATCCGCCAAATCTGCTTGAGATGGCATATAAAGAACTTATTAAAAGATGTGATAAAACGGTTACTGGGCCATAATTAATCTTCCCATCCTCATAGCTGATACATCTTCTTCTACTGTAGTGAAATAGACATTTATGACCCAATCCGAACTCTGGCTTGCCAAATGGCAAGATGCCATAGACTTCCTGGAAACCAATCACCGCAAACCCTCCAAGTTCATCCCCGAGGAACGCAACATGCGCTCTTGGTGGAAGCACAACAAGAAGTTGATGAATGCCGGGGAGTTGAAGCCGGAGCGGGTGGAGATGTTTAAGCAGCTGTTGGAGTTAGGGGAGAAGTACAAGCACGTGAATCAGTATCGGTAGTATTTGTAAAATAAAAAGATTATGAATGCAATAGCTTTGGTTGTCGGTAATTCTAACTATTCTTTTGAAACGCCGTCATTTGTTTTGAAGAACCCCGGCAATGATGCGCGTGGTATTGCTGAAGCGTTGACCAGATTGGGCTTTTTCGTTAAATTGCATCTGGATGATGATGAGAAAAGTTTTCGTCAGCATTTACATGATTTTTCGGTGGACCTGGACAAGTATGATAACTGTCTTGTATATTTTGCTGGACACGCAATACAGATTGAAGGCGTGAACTATTTGGCTACTATCGATACTTCTTTTGCAGATGAATCCTCCGCAAAATATACCTCAATACAGTTGGATTTAGTTTTGGATTATCTGAGAAAGTGTTCATGTAAGGTGAAAATTGTAATTCTAGATGCGTGTAGAAACAACCCTTTTGCAGAGAGAGGTTTTAATGATTATGGGTTAGCACCAGTTAAAGCACCTACGGGAACATTAATAGCTTTTTCCACTTCTCCTGGTGAAAGAGCAAGTGATACTGGGTTTGGGAATAATAGTATATACACGGGAGCTTTGTTAAAACATATCGGTCACGAGAACATTCCGATTGAGGAAATGTTCAAACGAGTTAGAACGACTGTATATTCATTATCAAACAAGAAGCAGATTAGTTGGGAGCACACTTCCCTTATTGGAGATTTTTTCTTTAATTCCGGACAATTAATTCACTCCGTTGACCTCCCTTATGGAGAGGAGTATGTGGCAGATGGAAGATATGAGGGCTCTGGTACTGCTTTCGATGATGTCATCTCTGGAATGAAAACGTATACGTGGGATGTGCAGAAAGCTTCAATACAGTCCTTAAGAAGGCTGGATAAGAGCAAGCTCGGCCCGAACGAAAAGTTTCTTATAGGTCGTAATATCCTTCAAGTTGCAAGTGGAGGAGAGTTTTCGGCATTAGACATTTTGGATAACCTGGATTTATTTTTGCAATCATGGGCAGATGGTGATGAGAATCACGTATTGAATGGAATCCTGTTTGAGATGTTTTTTAATTGCGAAGGGCGTTTTCGTGGGGAACGGTTGAAAACAGGTTGCTTGGATGCAGTATGCAAACTTGAAGACAATCAGAACTACAAGTCTTCATTCGATTTTATTCATAAGCAGCTTACTCCGTTCCGCGATAGCCTCTACTACATCCCGTCCTCCAATCCACAGTCCGTGCCGGTTGAATGTACTATAGCTGAAGAAGAGGTTATGATAATGGGTAAGCCAAAGAAGCATACTATCCTGAAAAAGGTTATGGTAAAGGGCTGTGTTGTTTATGAATGCAGTAGGAATGATGTTGAAATGATGCTCAATACAATTAGTAAAGATGATTTCGCTGAACATATATCCAGATTTTTATCAATACCGGCAAGGCGTTTGAGCATTATAACAAATGTCGATATCCCGGAACGCTTTAGAATTCCATACTATATGTAGTGGTGACCCGTTGATGGAGTGCAATCTCTAGAATCTTTTCAGCATGAAGACGCCCTACCAAAATAAAATGGAACAACTCGGCTTACAAGAATTCAACCTTTTTGAGATAGAATTGTTGAAAATCGAGCATTTCATCACGGCTTTGTCTGAAAAATATGCGACAACCTTAATGCTTGATGAACGGACTTTTCTTCTTCGTACAATCAAGCGTATGACAAACTTGATGCATTCGGTTCGAGTTATATATAAGACAGTAATAGACCGGGCTTCTATGATGATTCTGGCAAGATCGATTATTGACTTGAATGCGATAATATGCTTCTTTTTTCAGTATGTGAAAAATGATGAGGAGCGTGCATTAAGGTTGCGCCTTTTCTACCTTGATGGTGTTCGGACACGTTTGAAGATATCAAAAGAACCCTTAAAAGAAAGAGATCCGAACTATATCTCTGAAGAAGAATATAATGCGACCCAGAGCCAGATGGAAAAGGCAAAGCGGGCAGACTTGGTGGCTATCGATGATTTGGAACAACTCGTAGTTAATTCTCCATTGTACGCTCAAATGCATCCGGAAATCTTAGAAAAAGCAATCTGGAAGTTTAAGAAGGTAAATAGCAAGAAGGCGTATACGCTAACGGAACTCTATGAGATAGCAGCAGGGGATAAGAGGATGGCTCGTTTTGAGCAAGAGTATCTATCACACTATGTACACGGAATTGCTATCTCTGATTTCCAATTCCCCGTTATTAATGAAACCAACCCTGCCTTCTCGCTGAATATTTGTTGCTCAATTCTTAATCACTTAGAGCCAATCATTAAGGTATGGTTTCCTTCGGATTATGATGCGCTTGAGTCTTCTTTCAAACCCATCTTGGCTCAATATATTATAAGCGGACTAAGTCCAGAGGAACTGAAATCGTACATACAGGATAAAGAATTATAGCATAAAGCTGGAATAGCATAAGCATGAAGGCATTATATCCTCGGGCATATCTTGATCATATCACTTTTGAGGATATGCTTGTCCCCTTCGAACGTTATTTCTTTAAGCTAGAGCATCATAGAAAAGAGATCGCCAAATTGAAGTTCCATGAAAAAGATTTCCTTTTTCGTGCTTTGCATGCCTTTTATGAAGCTACGGGTGATAAGTGTTATGATGCATATAGAATACCTGAGCTAAAAGAAAACTTGTTCTATTGGGTGATTCTTCTCCATTCCAATATGACTATGGTGTTTAATGGTTTTGTGCCTGGACCGGGTATGAAACCTCTTACTCCCCAACAGAAAAGACGAAATAAGCGTTTCTTCTATGAATACCTCCAAGTTTGGAAGAACCAGATAGAGAATGGGGCAGATCCATATATGAACATCATTCGGCCGGCAATCGAAAGAAAGCTCAAGGAATGGAGGTTCCTGGCTATCGAGAAGTGTTACTCGGCGGAGGATCTAAGGCAAAAAGAGCTCTTTGTATACGGATGCTTCTTCACAATATACTACCATGTTAAAATGTTCTTTGATGAATTGCCGCGTCCTTATTTGATGCGACAAATCAATGGGGTTGATGTTGTGTTCAATATTTATTCATACGTTCATATCTACAATCGACACTACATCCCGAATATGAATATGGATTTAGAGGGACCCTACTGGAGATGGGGGAAAAGTACAAGCGTAAAAACCAGTATGAATAATCCCGTCATTGCCGGCCTAACAGGCAATTTCTGTCGTTGCAATCGTTAGGAACAACTTCCCTTCGCAAAGATAGCTGTGCGGAAGTTTGCTGGAGAAAGCCGCACATTTTCAACGCCTTTTGAACGAATATGACGAATGGCCCATCAACCCGAAGAGGCAGCAGGCGGCAATTGCGGCGTTTTTGATGGGTACTATAAGTAATGCGTGTTTTATGGATCAAAGAACAGTATTAGAACTCAACGCAAAGGAGGCAAGGAAGTACCTATTGCAATCTTCCTCATATTGTACGGTAAATCTTCCCGATTACTACGATTTCACTAATGTACTGAGCTTCGTAAGTCAGAAATTAGGAAAGAGAACGTTGGAAAGTTGTCTTGCTCAACGTAAGAAGATGCCATCAGAATATGAGGGCGTCAACCACCATCTTTTGACAAACAAAGACGGGAAGTACGCATTTCGTAGGTTACAGCTTGCTAATCCCTATCTATACTATTTGTTAGTCAGAACAATTACAGAGCCCAATAACTGGGCTTTAATTCAGCAACATTTTGTCAATAGAAATAGACCTACGATAGGGGTCGCAAGTCTGCCCAAAGTTAAGAAGTCAAGAAGTCAAGCACAGGCAGGAGTGGATATCCCGGCTTGGTGGGAAAACTATGAACAGGAATCTATAGCTTTGGCACTTCAGTATCAATATGTTTTTGTGACTGATATCACTGACTGCTATGGCTCAATATACACTCACACAATTCCTTGGAGCCTGTATGGAAAAGATTACGCCAAGACACATAGATCGGAAAAGAACCTTGGTAATGACATTGACCGCTATATGTGCGCAATGAACTATGACCAAACCAACGGAATACCACAAGGAAGTGTTTTGTTTGACCTTATTGCTGAAATCGTTCTTGCGTACGCAGACTTCTGTTTATATGAGAGACTGGGAGCGAAGGATTTAAATGACGAAGACTATCATATTCTTAGGTATAGGGATGACTACCGGATTTTTGCCAATACTAAAGAAAAGTTAGAGGTCATAGTGCAAACTCTTCAAGAAGTTCTGATAGACTTGAACTTCCGCATGAATACATCGAAAACGCACCTTTCAGAAGAGGTTATTCTTGATTCAATTAAAAAGGATAAATTAGCATATCTTACACAGCCTCCTATTTATGACGGGAAGGATTCAAACTTCTCTACGATTCAGAAGGAATTGCTTTTCATCTTGCAGTTCGCCAAGGAACATCCGAATAGTGGAATGGTTGCGAGACTGCTATCTAAACTCTTGAATCGAATAGAAGATGACGGGATGGAAAAAGATAATCCACGTGTGTTGATTTCTATAACCGTGGAAACTATGATGACTTCTCCTAGAGTTTTCAATGTCGGGACAGCTCTGATTAGTTGTTTCTTAAGTAAGATTGAGGAAGGAAAAGAAGAAATATTAAGGTCTGTTTACTCTAAGCTTCGCCGGTTGTCAAATACAGGAGAACTGGATATATGGCTTCAGCGTATTACGTACCATCTAAATGATGTTAATATTGCATATGATGAGGGCTTGACTAAAGTCGTTGCCGGGCAGCCAGGTGTCTCGCTTTGGAACAATGAATGGGTAAAACCTGAGCTGCTCCAGGGTTTCCCTCTTATGAGTATTTGTGATGTCCAGAAACGTAATGATCAGACTCCGATAATACCGGCTGCGGAAGTGTCTATTTTTGAGTACTAAGCTATGAACTCAGCAAAGTTTGAAGAGATAAGCCTTTTAGTTAGAAGTGCCGAAGTGTCACTATTTATTGGTTCCGGCTTCTCGTTGAAAGCCGGAGCACCGTCTGCATCATATCTGGTGAATTCTTTAGCTCGTCTTTTCCCAAAGGGTTATAAGAAGGGGCTGCGATACTTGCCACTTGATGACATCGCTTCCGAGTATGTGAAACTCTGCCAAGGGAACCGCGAACCCTTGATGGAATTCCTTAGGAAGAAAATGGACTTCAAGAGAACGGACTTGTCCGACCATCTGGCGCTGTCTCGAGTTCCTCACTTCCAAAATATATTCACGACAAACTACGACACGCTTTTGGAGGACTGTTATCCAGAGACAGAGGTTAAGATTGTCAGGTGCAACGCGGATTGCTCCATTTCGGATAAGCCGGTTAATATTTACAAGGTTCACGGGGACTTACTGTGTCAAGAACAAGTTGTTATAACCAGACAGGATTATGACGAACTACTATCATCCAAGAGGAATGAAATGGTTTGGAACAGGGTAATAGACGCGTTTGCATCATCGGATATCGTATTCCTTGGTTATGGATTGAATGATAGTAATGTCCAGATCCTGCTTAAGCACGTATCTGAGACGCTTGGGGAGAATAGGCGAAAAGTGTTTCTAATAGCGCCTGGCCTGACGGAAGAGAAGGTGGCGGAGTTGACCGTTTGCGATGTCAAGTATGTGGATGCGTATGCAGAGGAATTCCTGGCTTCTCTGACTGCCGATTTGAAGGACAATGTGTTTTCTGATTTTGTTTCCGGACGCGTTCCCAAGGATATAGCACTGAGATTCTTTGATTACTACAGAATTAAGGCTGCATTGGAATATAGTGATGGAAAGATGGTGGTAAAAAGCATCGATCCCGCTGATGAATCTGTTCCGCAAACCATTAATTTCACGGCAAAGGGTAACCCAGATTATTTCAAGAACCCGTCTGCATTTGATTTCGAGTCATTGGCTGAACGTTCCAATACTCTCAAAGTTCCGTCTGTTAAGGTGGATAAGGATAGTATCGTATCTTTTGAGAGAAGGATTAATGGGGTGAAGGTGATGGGAACTGACGAAATTGGGACAGTTGAAATAGGGCCAGCAACAATTGCAGAGGGGAGAATGGATGTTGTGGCTTCTGAGATGGACTTTATTGAAAATGTGGATTACAAGACATACAAGTCTGGAAATAATCTTGTGCTAAGCATTGATACGCCTCTTTGTGATTTGGATTTAATCTGGGAGTTTGTGGACGGCCAGTTTATAAACTGCTCCGTAAAAACGCTGTATAAAGACGATTACGGACAGTATGAAAAGGCTGTATCATGGACAAAATTCTTTATGGCCATGTTCGGCGGTCAGGAAATACAGTTTGGCGAAAGAGTAAAAGGACGGATTAATCCAGCATTATATCCTGGATTTGTGAAGAAATTCAGAAAGTCTTTGGATTATTACGAGAATATCAGGAAGATTGAGATTCTAAGAAAGAAAGTTTTCTCCCGTCATGACAAGTATGAAGAAGGGGCAGAAGATGTATCTTCTATGGTGCTTCACTTATTAGCAGAAGATAGTGTGGAAGAGAAACTGAATATGAAGGGCAGAATTGAGTTTGTCGCGAACCCGGGTGTTGAGATTCCAGCTGTTTCGGAAGGGAACGTCCCTTCTGATTTTTTTGCAATTCGCTTGTCCCAAACAACAGAGCAGGATGTTGAGTTGAATGGTGCTAACTTTGGGAGGATTACAAAACTGAAAGACCTTACCAAAGGGCATATTGAGCGAGTTTATGAGAAGGATGGAAAGAGAATGGCATCTATTGCGCCTGATGAAGATCACTGGGTTGTGAGGTATGTAAAAGCGGAGAATGAAAAAGTATTATTGGAACAATAGCAAAGCATTATGCCGCGTTACGCAGAATACTATGCCCCTAATGGGATGCAGTGGTATCTATTAGGATAATCTCTTGCATTCATAGAATAATGAGGACTGAAATACCATATGACTTTATGCCACCGGAGCAGCACTTCAATAACCCAGAAGCGCTGCTTCGTGCTATTGAGCACTTTCAGGAAACGCGCGTCCTGGTGGATGGGGATGAGCGTTTTAATCCTCCTCCGGACAAGTTTGAGAAACTGCTGAAAGAAGATGGCGGGTTTGTCTTGATGCCAACGGCGCGGGACTACGCATTCTTGTTCCGTGGTCAGGGTGGGTTCTTCAATCCGTGTTTGCCCACTCTTCTTCGGGAGAAGCGGGATTCGGAGCATCTCTTTGTGGAACACATGCGCATCGTGGAGTTTGAATTAATGCTGAAGCAGTATCCTTCGGTGCAGTATTTCGAACAGGAGAAGTTTGAGGTGGATTATGTGGGACTGGCGCAGCATTATGGCCTGAACACGGAGGTGCTGGATTTGACCAGTGATATCCGCACGGCTCTGTTCTTTGCCATGTGCGATTATGATAGGGTAAATGATTGCTATCATCCTAAATCTGTTGATAAAGAGTATGTTGGATACGTGTATGCTTACCCTGTAATTGGCGAGATAATGGCATACAAAGGGGAGATGACTGGAAACTTCCTGATGCACGACCTGAAGGTAATAGGTTTGCAGCCCTTTTCCCGTCCTGGCTCACAGAGGGGATTCTCATTGCACCTTGGTGGAGAGAAATCTTTCAAAGGCTATCTTTACTCGTTCTCATACAGCAAGGAGGATTCGGAGGCGTACTATGAAGAGATGATTAACCAACGCCATGTTTGGGATAAGGATTTCATCGTAGAGAAAACGAAAGCAATAAAAGAGACTGAAACTTTTACCTTTGATGCATTGGCTTTGGCAACGAAGCGTTATGGAAAGGGTGCGACGGTGTCCCAGACGCAAAGAAGGATGAATGCTATAGGTTTTCATTTCTCAAACAATGTCTCGTGGAGGCTATCGTCGGAAGAAAGGGCGGGTCTTTCTGTCGAGTTCGATAAGCGGCAAAAGGAGGCTATCCTATCTCAGATAGTGTGGCGGTCGCTACGTTATGGAGATAAGCAACTCCCGACTTCCACATTAACCTTTGAAGGACAGCAGTTGATGATACAGACCCTACAAGGAGGCGAGCCTTGTATAGAGGGTTATGATTCTGGTATCAAGTTCGGTTTGGAAGACAATCCTCCGATGGCGGGTTGGTCATTCGATATGGCCAGATCGCAGACTGTACCAGATGGAAATGGCCGTGTGACGGCATTTGATGCCGTCCTTAAGTCGTCGGCAGCATTAACGCCTGAAGCAAATGCAAAGCGAGCTGCGCTCAAGAAGAAAGTACAGAAAAATGTGGAGCATTTCAGGATGAGGAAGGTTTGGGTGCCCAATGATGGCGGCCAGCTTCGCGATGGAGATAGATTCTTCGATATGCAGGAGGAGTTTGCTTCAGCATTGAATAAAGGTGATCTTGCGGGTGCGGCAGTTTTGGACGAGAAGATGATTGCCCTGGTCGGGACAGATGGCCGCATAGATTTGAATAAGACGCAATTCGTTCCTCCGCGTCCGCTAATGTGGTATTCGTCAAACAGGGCAATTATGATGATTCGTCTGGGCCGGGTTGAGGATGCCGCGTTCTGCATGAACGATGTAGCGAGAATCATGCATGTAAGCGGCTTTGATCAGGATATCTACTTTATGCTGGATACGCTGGCAGAGAACCGGGGACGACACGATATTTTTTCAAGCCCGTATGAACTGGCGTGCGATTATTTGATGATGGCCATCCTGTGCCAGTACACGTTCCTGGGCATGTCCTTATCTTTTCTCTGGAAAGCCAGAACTGTTTTCACGAAGTTGGGGCATGCCGATATCGCCCGCTTTGTGGACGGCTTGATTGGACTTCAGTCCTCGTTGATTGCTACGGTCTTCAAGGATGATGATCCGGATGGCTCGGCACTGTTCGGCAACTTCTCTGAATCATTGAATGGCATAGAGCTGGTCGTTCCAGACCCGGAGGCTCCCAGAAAACTGGAATGGCCCAAGGACCCGTTTGCAGGAAACAATGCTTCATTGTCCCCGGAGCAGAGGAAAGAAATCTTTGGCCCTATGAATCCGCATAATCAGACATTGGAGGATCAGCAGCTTATATCTAAGAACTGGCCCTCTTACGAATGTGAGGACTCATTGTTGGCGCGCTGGTATTGTAATGACAATGAAATAACTCACGAGGATAGCTTGCCCAATATACTCCAAGTAATGGATTTGCTATGTTATGAAGAAGAGAAGTACGCCTTGCGTTGCCAGAAAGAGAAATTGGCTATGACACTTTTGGGCGAAGCTCACGATTATGACGGGAATCTTGACGTTGTGGTAGATGAGGGTGGCCATTTCATCTTCCTGCCCCGGGGTATCATTAACGGATTATACTATCGAGGTCAGGCTAAGTTCTTCGGCAAGTGTAAACCTTCGCTTTTCCGGGATAAATCGGCAAGGGAGGTATTCATCGAGCGCGTCAAGCTTTGTGAGTTTTCGTTGCTCCTTCGAAAGCACCCGTCTGCACAGCTCTTTGTAGATGGATATAGTACTCCGTTAAACGATGGCAGCATTGAGAGCCATGAGATGCTAATTGATGAGGAAGCTTTGGCGCAGCATTATGGAATTCTTACAGAGTACCTGGATCTCACAGCCGACAAGTGGGTGGCGGCATTCTTCGCCTGTACCGATTATCATCGGACCCCTTCCGGAGAGCGCGATGATTACCTCAAACACACAGAACCGGATTCCGGTGTCATATACCTGTATCAGGATGTTCAGCAGAAACTGTATTCCGGGGAGCTACACCCGGTCGGCTTGCAGCCCTTCTCCCGTCCCGTCCATCAAGCCGGCTACGTCTTGAAAATGAAGAATAGCGATAACTTCAATGACCAGGCTAAAGCAATCCGTTTCCGTTTCGACAGCGGCTGCTCCAGCATCGTCTATTGGCTCTATGACCAGTCCATGAAGATTCAGCCGGAAGAAATCATAGAACTGAAAGCCAAGAGGATTGTTGAGGAAACGACGACCTTCTCCCGCGCTGCACTAGAAATGGCGCACCAGCGGTATTTCAGCAATCTGTCAGATGATGATTTCCGAGCGATGGTCAGCGCCTATGACCTGCAAGTTCAGGATGAGCCTCTGGTTGACTTCACCCAGGAAGAACTGGAAAAAGCCAAGAGCGAGTTCGGCCTTCAAAACGGCCACCTCATGCGCACCGTCATGTCCCGCCAAGTCATGACTATGACGCTGCCAGAAGAAGATGCCCCCGATAACTGAGCACCCATTGACAACAACCCTGTTTATCGTTTGGCAAAGGGTATTCTGTAACATTCTTCAAGCCCTTTACGGAAGCATTTGACGAAGTATTCATGAGTAATCCTCTCTCCATTCTTTACGTTTTCGTCATAAAGATGATTAATAACAATGCTAACAAAACCAAGATCCGGAGAAATAGGAAGGTCTGGAATAAGGTGTTGCCGGACTAAGTCCCACATCTTATAAATGTTGCTACGGTCAGTCTCCAATCTTCTCTTTTGAAGGTCTTGTAAGATGGGTTCGCTTGCGTTATCCAACAAAGAAGGGCTAATGCTCATGTGCTTTTCTTCTTCCATCCCATTATTCAGAGGGGCTTCGAGAATTGCCTTTTCCTGTCCATAAAAACTACACTTTTTGAATGAATACTTGGGCGCAAAGGCAAAGCACGCCACAATATCACCCAGCAATAAAGTGGCGCAGTGGCTTTTCTTGTCGTACTCATAGTATACAAAGCCTGGATGGTTCTTGCTATAGTCTTTACAATATAGGACTTTGTAGTAGAAAGGAGGCTTCTCTATAAGATGGGTGACCGAGGATTTGGATTCCTTAGCCAGAATAAACCCCAGAAGTCTCTTCCTAAGTGACTCCTCAATATGATGTGGCAGTTTGAGGGTGAGACCTTCAAAGAATGAGATGCGCCATAATACGGAGACCCAAAAGAAGTATGCCGTTTCTGGCGATATCTTCCGCCCCTTGAACATATGGTCGTGCCAAGGGGATTCTAAGTACTCTCCGAGTCTTCTTTCACAGCGCGAGCAGAAAATGAAATCTTCTGAGCCGGCGTTCTTTTTAAGCTCTTCTATTCGCTCTTCCGACATATGGTCAAAACTGTCGGACCATTCATGCTCAAGTACTTCGCTGCCAAGATGTGCCTTTGTAGTGGAATCCCCAATGGTATAAAGCAATTCTTTCCCGCGGCGATAAGAGCCATCGACGCTGGAGACCATTGTCAGAAAGAAATTGGGAATGATATGTGAATTGGTCTTATCGGCAGGATGATCCCGGCAGATTGCACATTTCTTTTGCCCAGGTGTACTCTTGACCATACTATTATTGCCTATAAAACCCCCACCTTGCTTCGCCAATGGTGCGCTGGAAATCATCCACCCTGCGGCGAGCGCCACGAAGGTCAAAGAAGTGCGGGTCAAAGTCTTCGCCCATCCATTGGCGGATCGAGTCGTACTCGTCGTCATCCGGATCGTTGAAAGACTGCAGGGCCTCGGCATAGCCATCGACACCACCGACATCTTCCGGCGGGCAGGCGTTTTCGCCTGAAACCAGGTAGGCAGCAACGGCATCTTCCTTGGCGTCTTCTTCTTTGCAGGGGGCAATGTCGGTGAGGGTAACGCGATGTTTCCAGGAGTCGCCCAGGTCGTAGACGAAGATGAAACTATCCCATTCCTCTTTCAGCAGGTCGCCGAGTGTGTACTTGAATGAGTCGCGTTGAGGGAAGCCTTCGACGGGTTCCGGATCCTGGCCGCCGGCAAGGCGAACGAAGTAAGTGTATTTGCCGTGCCGGATTTCTTTGAGATGGTATCCTTCCCATCCCATCGCGAGCATCAGGATCTCTTGAACATAGCCCAGATTCATGTTAGACGGAATCTTCTGCGTCCGCTTGATGGGGAGGGGTGCGCCGAGCAGTTCCAATTCTAAAGTGAAAAGCAGCGGTTTTTCGCCCGTTGTGCGAAAGAGCGGAGCGATGTATTTATCAATGGCAGGAGTCGGGCGCATAGTTGTGGCGGTTGAGTCTCCACAAAGTTACAACTTTTCCTGAAATCGCGGGCGTTATTGCCGGCACCGCCGGCAGACTGGCCATCGCGCAGGCATTCGCTACAAAAGCGGTATCGCCACTCGGTCGCTGGCGCTCCCTTCCCGCCCATATGGAAAGCGGTCAAGCTCGCGTTCATTCCGGCGTGCGGCCGCTTGCTCCGCTGGCGCGGCCGTCACGCTCTCCAATCACGCCAGCTTGGCTCCAGTCCCCTGAGCACCTTCGTCGCCCAGGGGACTTCCGCTCTTACTGCCACGCGCCGGCGAGACTGTGGCCGCCGAAGCCGTCCACAGACTCGCTCGACCTCACGCACTACAGGCCCGCCCGCGGCGCCCGTCTGTTCCAGACCGGCGCCCTGCTGGCGCACAGATGCCCGGTCAAGCCGGGCATGACGGGGAAAGCGGTCACGGTAGGCAGCCGCCAAACCCTCCACTCCAGTCCCTGGCGGTCCTTCCGTTCCAGGTTTAGCGTCTGTCAACCGTGCGGGTTTAATCCCTCCCAGCCTCCCAAGGGAGGTGCAATAACGCCCGGGCTGCGTAGGTGCTCCGAATCACCGTCGGTGCCAGGACCCGCATCATAACATAACGCAACATTGTATAACTCCTCGCGGGAAGGGAGGTGCTTCGCCTGAACGGCATTAAGTCGCTGACCGTTGAGGCCCGTTCCAACGTACTGCAGGCTGCGGGTTATACAACGCGACGTTATGTTAAGTTGCTCCGTCGGTCCGTTGAGGCACCGTTTCCCGTTAGCCCCGCCCGGTCGAGTCGGCGGCAGGAAGGGGTTTTGCTCCAGGGCCATCCCCGGCCCTGGCCTGTCGCAAAACCCCGCACTTTGCGGGTCCCCGCCCACAAAGTGCCTGGCACGTATTACCGGCAGTGCAGCGCTAACGTTTCCCTCGCTTTCAGCAGTTGTGGTGTGCGGGTATCCTGCCGCCTCCACGCACTCCCGCTTTGGACAAAGAAGTTGTCCACGTCCGCTGCGCTCCCGTGGGCAACTCCATTGTCGTCGCTCCCGTGCTGGGTCGTTCCGCCGCCAAAGACCAGGCAGTCGGTGGAACCGCCAGCCTCGTCTTCGTCGTCTCCACTCCGCGGTACGGCTTCGCCGTGTTTATCTATACCTGCCCGCTATTCCTCCACACCTCCGCCGTGGTGAACCACGCCGGAAGTGTTCCGGGCGTGCAGGGGCAGCCGTTCCGGCTGCTGGCGCAGAGAATGTCGGGCGGCGCTTTCGGCGGATTGTAGCCGCCAAGACTGATAGCCTTGTCGGCACACAATCACGCCTTCGCTTCTGCCCGTCATCCACTGCGCCGGTGGGTGCCGTTTTCCCTGGGCTTCGCCCACGGGCGTTATCCCTTCGATTCAGCGTTGTCACGGGCCCGGTGGGCCCGGACCCCGGAGGCCGTCTGTGCCCACATACTGCCGGTCTTTGCCGGCGGCCGGGAGCCTGGGGTCTCCCGTCCGTTGTACCGTCAAAGCCCGTCATTCCCCACGCGCTGATGCTACAGACCGCCTCCGGGGCCACGCTCCACTCGCTTCGCTCGTTCCGCGCCATTGGTGGTTTGTAGACTCTGAAGCTGGGACCCGCATCGGAGGCGTTGGTGCTGGGGGCCGCCTTTGATGCTCCGCTGGATTGTTGTGCTTACGCGACCGCCAGCTTCAGAGACTCCAAACCACCAACGCCAACTATTTACCCACGCCCTGGCGGCGGTGCGGGTAGGAGCGGAGTGCCCCGCTCGGGGGACGGTGTCTGATATAAAAATATACCACTTTGGGCAGCAGCTTCGCCGCTGCCGGGAGCCCTGATCAGGTGTCTGGTCGGGGCTCTTTTTTTTGTGCTGGTTGTGCGAATTTTATATGCTAAATTGCTGAAAATAAATTTGTTAATGTCACTAATTTTTCGTATCTTGTAGTAAGAAAAAGATAAAGATTGAACGTTATGAGGATGAGTTATCAAGAGAGAAAGGCCAGGCTGGCCAGGTTGCCCAAAGGCACCATGTGGGAGAGTGAACATCCGGAGGAGAAGAGAATTCCGGAGCAAGTTCGGTCAGTTTCGCGGGAGGTGGCTCAGCTGCTGCGGGAGAAGAAGATCGCGGTTGTGCCGGTCCGGGACCGGAGGAGTTCGTGGACCAGAAAGTATTGGAATCTGTAATGTTAGACCTTTAAAGTATATGTGCTATGAAAAAGAGTAAAGAAGTGGTTGACCTGACGGTCAGTGCTATGTATCCGGATGTGAAGCTGGATGACAAGTTTATGGATGCAGTGATTCTGGCAACGCTGCGCCCGGAGTTGAAGGGCCTGCAGCCGGAGGGGTTCGTGGATGGAACGGTGTTCAGTCCGGAGCGTTTTCATCTTCGGGCTGTGCTGGAGGTGTGCGAGACTGCCAAGCGGTATTTCCGAAAGCTGGATGTGTTTGACTGCGAGTCAGATCTTGAGCACGTGCTGCCGCTGGTTCGGGAACTGCATTCTTGCCCTGAGTCGGTGACGTGTGGGGAACTGCTGGCCGGGGAACTCATTCTGGCTTTGTGGCTGGCGGGATTCCCGTATCAGCGGTTCAGGTTCCCGGGGCTTCCGGAAACCATCATCTTCCCCGTGGACTGGGATGAGATCTCAGATCCGGCCACCTATCTGGATGCGTCTCATGGGTATGAGAACCTGCTTCGCCCTTCGGCCGGGTGGATGAAACGCGAGCACGTGCCCGGGTATGGCTCTGGTATTGAGTTCGTATCCATTTACCCAAAAGTACCAAAGGCCGCCCTGGCGGGCCCTTACCCTGTGTGTACGGCTTCTTAATCTCCCCACTATGGCAACGGTATTCCATCCCTCTGTTTTGGCTAGTGATGTCTTCGGCTCTGCTGGGGATGTCACGGCCGTGCATCGTGACGGAAAGGTGTATCTCCGGAAGCGGAAGGTGGGCACCGGGGTGTTGTCGCCGGCGCAGCTGGAGCATCTGGAAGTTCATCGTCGGGCGCTGGCTGCGTGGCGGGGTCTGGATCACGAGACGCAGTTGGCGTGGAATGAGTACGCCAGGGAGGTGGAGCCGCATCGGCCACCGTTTGACCATAGTTCCTGGATATCCGGACAGAACCTCTTCGTGTCGGCTTATCACGGGTTCCATACGTTGGGCAATGAACACGTTCCTTCACCGGCGCCGTTTGAGTCGTTTCCTTCCTTTGTCGTTGAGGCAATGTCGGCAACTTCGGTGGGGAATGACCTTTTGCTGAAGGTGTCGGTAGTGGGGCTGGAATATGTCTCGGCCTCACGGTTCTGGCTGTATGGGCGGGTGCAGTTGACAGCTATTGGAAAGGGGGCGAGCAGTCGGGTGCCCAGGAAGTCGGTGTTGTCTTCAAGTTCTTGTGAGTCTTTGCCGGTGGAACTGGTCGTTCCTGATTGGCGGTCTCTGTGGCCGGAGCTGGTGGAGGAAGGGTGTTATCTGGTGCATGGCTCGTATGTGCTGCTGGATGCGGTGACGGGTTATCGGAGCCAGCGGAGGCGGTGGAGTTTCAAGGTGTCGTTATAGTTTAGAAATCGTTGGAGGATGGTGTTATGTTTAAAGTGACGTTGTATAAGAGTAAGAATGTCCGGAGCGGCGAAGTCCCGCTTCGGTTCCGGCTGCGCGAAGGAAAGGAGGTGGACCTGGTACTGGAGACGGATATTAAGGTGTCAGCTGAGGATTTGTTAGCTTTTGACCAAAATGGAGCAGTCCGTGCCGGTGAGAATGCTAAGAAGGAAGTGAAGAAGGTCATTGACCGCTTCCTCGGGCTGATGAGTGATGTGTATCTATCCATGCGCCAGAATGGGGAGGTTGTGTCGGAGGAGTCTTTCAAGCGGGCAGTAGACGAATATGCCCGGATGGAGGACGGGGCTTCCCAGGAGGCTTCTGAGCGGACACTGGTCGGGCGGTTCAGAAAGTATTTGGAGGAGGAGTACGCCTGCGGCCGTTTCAGCGGGCATATGTATAAGGAGTCCATGACTCTGTCCAGGAAGTTGGAGCGCTACCTTGTTATCCGGGAACTTGCCGGAATTCTTCCGAAAGATTTCACACCAGACCAGGTCGTAGATTTTGAGAAGTTCTGCATAGATGAGTATCTGTATGCCGCTAATCCTAAATATGCAGCACTGTATCCCCGGGGCTTTGACGAGTGCCGGCTCTGGCCTAAGCAGAAACTCCAGGAAGAACCACTGCGGAAAGTGCTGCTTCATTTCCAGATGTTCTGGAAGGACTTGGTGAGTTTCGGGGAGATTAAGGCATCGCCATATGACAATTATGTGCCGTGGATGAAGGAGAAGAAGCGCAAGCATTATTACGAGACCTTGGCGGATCCGCTATCGCTCACGATGGACGAGTTTCAGCAGGTGATATCGACTCCAGTGCCGGATAGTCTGGCGGATACGCGAAATGCCTTCATCCTGCAGGTCTGCATCGGCCTTGGGGCAAAAGATTTCAAAAAGCTCTCAATGAACAATGTGGCTGTATCCAAGGCGGGGATACCTTATATCTCTTTTCTGCACGTGGGAAAGAGTTCGAAGGACAAATCGGATATTGAGTATTGGGTGGAGGTGCCGCTGGTGAGGATAGCTTACGATATCATTATGCGTACTCGCTTCCAGTTCTTCTACGGCCGGTATAATGAGGCATACAATGTAAAGATTCATAAGTTGTTGCGGCTTTGTGGCATTACGCGGGAAGTATGTGTGTATAATGCTAGGACAGGAGACTTGGAACTGCTTCCTCTCTGCGATGTTATCAGCCAGGGAAATGTCCATCGGACTCACATGGACTTGATTCATGAGTCGGAAGCGCTACGAGGGATGCGGGGTGTTTGGTTTACCAGTGTCCGAACATTAGCCCGGATGAAGAAGATCCCACTGGAGGACCATTTCTGGAACCTCAACTGGGCGATGGGCCAGAAGCCGTACAAGGTTGACGAGAACCTCAACATCATCGAAGGCGCTCCGTTTGTGATGGATGATCCGCTTATTTATGAAGAACAACCTAACAAACTGCCGGGCGGCCGCACCAATCCTTATGTGATATCGGAACTGATTCCGGTACCGGCGAGAAAAAAGGATGTGGAGCGGGTAGAGCTTCAGTATGGCGTAACCTTATTACGGGAGCGGAAGGTGGAGGCGCTGGAGCCAGTGGTGGAGTTCTTGGCTTCTCTCTCGGAAGAGCATCGGAGGAAGGTGCATTATGGGGTGATGCTACTTAAAAAGCTGTCGGATTTCAAGGTGACGTTTGTGGAGGCGTGTAAGGATACTATTTATTTGATGACAACCGAGCTGGGCTGGATTACATACACGACATACTTTTATCTGAATGCGGAAAACATTGTGCTTTTGAAGGTATTCAGTGAGGGACAAGGTCGCAGAACGAAAGCCTCCGTGACCGTAAAAATGCCCGTTGTGCGAGAACTTCGGTGGAAGCATGTTATTAATGAGATTTCGGGTGTGGATTATGATGCAGTTTTGGATGCGGAATTTGGCCCCACTGGAACCACCAAGAGGGAGGTCTATGAGATGCGGGCTTGCCGTACCTATGTGAGCATCGCCATCAAACAAGCAAGAATCGCTTCCGGAATGCAGTTAGAAGAGTTTGAGGCCAAGATGGGCATCAAGCCTGGCCGGACCAACCTGAGCAATGTGGAGAGAGGAAGTCGTATTCTTCCGCTTGACTACTTGGCCAAGGTTATGACCAGCCTGGGAATGCGGGCCGTGATTGTCCGTCCCGGCTTGGTGAACTGGAACCCTATATCCCGTACTCATACCCTGGAGCAGATGCTCACAGAAATCGGTGAACCGGTGTATCGGTGGAAGCGGAAAGAGCCGGATAAATAGATTTGTCAAGAAGAATTAAAGAAAAAATTTTGGTTTTATAAGTAAAATGCTTAAATTTGTGGCACAATTATCCCCCTTAGATGAAAAAGGCTAAGGCTTGCCACCTCTCGGGGTGGCTTATTTTTTTAAGAAAGAATATGGACACACAGAAAGTAATCGTCTATGTAGATGGGTTCAACTTCTATTATGGCCTTCGCTCGGAACGGCGCTGGAAACAGTACTATTGGCTTGATGTCGTTGGATTCTTCGAGCGGTTTATGAAACCTGGGCAGGAGTTGGTAGCGGTGAAGTACTTCTCTGCTCGCCCGACGAACAATCCAGGTAAGAATACAAGGCAATATGCCTTTTTTCAAGCGAACAAGGAGAATCCGAAGTTCCAGCTAATCCTTGGGAACTACATTCCCAAGGATATCACGTGCTTTAATTGTGGTAATGTAATCCATTCACACGAAGAGAAGGAAACAGATGCCCGTATTGTGACGCAAATCGTTGCGGATGCATATGAGAAGAACTGTGATATTGCTATAGTGGTTTCTGCTGACAGCGATATGATTCCTGCGGTTGAGATTGCTAAGAGTATTGGACAGCGTGTCTTTGTGTATTTCCCTCCTAATCATTATTCTAATAATCTGGCTTTGCTGGCAAATGGTAATCCTATCAACCTTGCTCGTTATGAAAGTCGTTTCAGACAAAGTCTTCTCCCTGATACGGTCCATTTGAAAGCGCAGGATTTTGATTTGTCTATTCCAGCAAAGTGGAAAAGCTATCAACCCGTACGTCATCCGTAGTAAACTGATATGATATTGATTTGGCATCCTTCGGGACGCCTTTTTCGTTCCAGAGGGAGGTCTATGAGATGCGGGCTTGCCGTACCTATGTGAGCATCGCCATCAAACAAGCAAGAATCGCTTCCGGAATCAGTTAGAAGAGTTTGAGGCCAAGATGGGCATCAAGCCTGGCCGGACCAACCTGAGCAATGTGGAGAGAGGAAGTCGTATTCTTCCGCTTGACTACTTGGCCAAGGTTATGACCAGCCTGGGAATGCGGGCCGTGATTGTCCGTCCCGGCCTGGTGAAGTGGAACCCTATATCCCGTACTCATACCCTGGAACAGATGCTCACAGAAATCGGAGAACCGGTGTATCGGTGGAAGCGGAAAGAAGTTGTTGAATAAGTCGCTTTTGGCATTGCTAATTCATTTATTTATATTATTTTTGCAATAAATACTAATAATAGCAATACGTTAAATACTAATATTAGTTATACAATAAATACTAATAATAACAAGGCGACAAATACTAATATGGCTACAATGCAAGAGAAGATGGCGGAGTCCCTCGCTGCTCTGAAAGCATATCAGGACGCTCATGGAGATAATCTTGTAATCCATGGCGCTGATGTGCTTGGACGTACGCATACAGAGCGTCTAGTTGATGCGGGCTATCTTACAATGGTACTTCGGGGATGGTATATCCCTTCTTTCCCAGGCAGTGAAGGAGACTCCACTGTCTGGTATGTCTCGTATTGGTCTTTTGTCTCTGCTTATCTCGACAGCAAGTTTGATGGTCGTTGGTGTCTTTCTCCAGAACTGTCTTTATATTATTATAGTGGAAAGAGTGTAGTACCAAGACAGTTGATTGTTAGGAGTGAATCCGGTACCAATAATATTATGCAGCTGCCTTTTGGTACGTCCATCCTTGATATTAAAGCGTCTCTTCCTCCAGTAGTCGAGCGTGAACCAAGATACGGTGTCCGGCTCTATCCTCTTGCTTATGCTCTTTTGATGGTCGGCCCGGACTACTACCGTCGGAATGCTTTGGAAGCGCGCACTTGCCTCTCAATGGTCAGGGATGTGTCCCCGGTCATTGCGGCTGCTATCGACGGTGGCCATACCACCAGGGCTGGCAGAGTTGCCGGTGCTCTTCGCTCCATCGGCCGTGAAGAGCAGGCAGATGCATTGTTATCGACAATGCGGCAGGTGGGCCATGTGGTATTGGAAGAGAATCCGTTTGAGGAGAATCTTCGTCTTGACGTGCTTGAAACATCACCTTATGCTTCTCGCATCCGTTTGATGTGGATGGCCATGCGCCCGGTTGTGCTGTCCGTCCTTGATACATCCCAGATACGCAGTCGCCAGCAGGATGTAGACAGCATCCTTGCCATGATGGATGCAACCTATGTCAAAGACAGTTATAACTCTTTGTCCATCGAGGGGTACAAGATTACGGAAGGCCTGCTGGAAAGGGTGCGGAGTGGCAACTGGGACCCGAAGAATGATGAGCAGGATAAGGATCGAAAGAATGCTTTGGCTGCGAGAGGGTATTATCAAGCTTACCAATTGCTCAGAGACTCCATTGCATCTGTTTTTGCCGGGAAAGACCCGGCGGAGGTTTATGCAAAAGAGCATCATGCATGGCATTTCCAGTTGTTCGAGCCTTGTGTGAGAGCGGGTATAATCAAAGCTTCGGATTTGGTGGGTTATCGTACTCACCAGGTCTATATCCGGAACTCGATGCATGTGCCCCTGAATCCTGATGCCGTTCTGGATGCGATGACTACTCTGTCGGCCTTGATGAAAGAAGAGGAGCATGCTTTTGTCCGTGCTGTTCTGGGGCATTTCTTCTTTGTTTACATCCATCCGTATATGGATGGCAACGGAAGAACTGCGCGCTTTGTGATGAACAGTCAGTTTGTTACCGGCGGTTACCCCTGGGTGGTTGTACCTGTAGAGCGCCGGGATGAATATATGGCCTCGCTGGAAAAGGCCAGTGTGGAAGAGGATATTGAGCCTTTTGTGAAGTTTATCGTTTCATTAATCACGATGTAAGTTATGGCGGCTATTGATAGGTTGTGGTGCAGTTCGTATGAAGACTATAAAGAACTGAGAGATTGGCTAAAGGATAAGTCCTTTTTAAGCCCCGCAGGTAACAGGATTGTCCCCATTGGGCAGATGCAAGAACTCTCCAAAGAGGACTTTGTTAATGTGGAAATAGAACATAAAAGGTCAGTAGCTACTTTCTCTGAGATGGTTGATGTTTGGCTAATGCTAAATTGCCCCTTAGAGTGGGTTCAGGAGGAATTGCGTTCATTCAATTACGGCACGTCTTACGATGACATGAAGGTGGCCGGAATGGATTGGTTTGAAAAAGTAGTGCCGTCAAGGCGGAATAAGATTGTTGTCGTCAAAAGAGGCCCCTTTGCCTTCAATCATCCTCATAAGTCAAAGGAGAAGCGTCTCCTTCCCAACAAAACTTACCAAAATGGTTGGGTGGTTGAAGTTGACAGTTTCGTTTATAACAAAAAGTTAGAGAGGTTCTATGGCAACTTGTCAGGAGAACCATGGACTGGCTTAACTTGGGACACAAAGAAAAATCTTTCTTTACGTTCTGTTGTGCGTCATTTGCGGCGGCAAGGATTACCTACCGGTGCAACAGTAAAGGTATCAGGAAGGTTTGTTGGAGAAGACTGGGAACTAAAGGTGTTGTAATATGTCTCAGGAAAAGAATAATACCTTTAAAGGTAGAAAGCCAAATGAATGCAAGTTTAAGGTCGGAGATATTGTAATGGTAGCTGGCTGCTGCGGCTCCCCGGATTATGTAGGCATTGTAGCAGCTCTGCCACCATCTCCGGAATTCGTAGCAAGGCATCCGGCGGTGTATGATGAAATGGATGATAGTTACCTGGTTCTAACAGGTGATGGCCCATATATCGAGAATCATCAGCATCCGCACGTAAACGATGTACATCCTCTGAACGATGAGTTATCTGAAGATCAGCTTGCTGTGCTCCGTCGGGGACTGGAACAGTTTATGGTAGATGAGAAACCTGAAAAGAGAGCAGGCGTGCAACTGGGTTTGGAAGATATTGAGGCAGGCCGTGTATACCATGCCGCTAATGCCCAGGATATGGAATCACAAATCCTTGAATAGTGTATGTTGGGGATAGATAATGAAACTGGTTTTACTGGTGGATTTTAATGGCCCTCTTGGCGGAATTCTTTAACGGATTCGCGTATGTTTTCTTTGATTATACGTTGTAAATAGTTATATTTGCCGTGAACTTTTAACGGAATCCGATTATGCTTCTTCGTTTTATCGCGGAAAATATCTACTCTTTCAAGGGCGCGGCAGAGTTCAATACTTTCCCGTCCAGCAAAAGTCATAGCCATGAACAGCATAAAATATCCTGTGCTCACGCAACGGCCCTCAGGCTTGGTGCAATCTACGGCGCCAATGGTGCCGGTAAGAGTAACCTCCTATCGGCCATCAAACTTTTGAAGGAGCTGGTGACATTTGGTTCTTTGAATAAGGTGTATTTGAATGGAGGCCTTAACTTCCGTTTTGACCCGGCCTGTAGGGAAAAGCCCTCAGGACTGGCAATAGAGTTTTATCAGAATGAGAAGGTCTTCTACTATCACGTGGAGTTTAAGGATAGAAAAGTCGTTCTTGAAGAACTGCTGCTTAGCAAGAAGACAAAGGACGAGATTATTTTTAAAAGAGAAGATGAACAACTCCAATTTGGCGGAGAATACTTGAAGGGCGTAACCAGCACTTTTTTGGACGCTTTGGATAGAATTGTTCGTCCTGATATGTTATTTCTCTCGTTCTTTGGCGAGTACTATCCAAATGAAAATGAGCTCGCTACAGAAGCTTATCGCTGGTTCACGGAAAGTCTCCAGGTTGTCCAGCCCAGCGCAATCACCGGGTCTCTTCCTCATTTGATGGATATATCGCCTGATTTCCTGGCAATGGTGAACGAGACTCTTCCTGAGCTGAAGACGGGTATATCGGCCCTCGAGGTAGAGAAAGCTGTTTTGACAGAAGATTCTGTAAAGGGGAACGACGCGTTGGCTACAGCCTTCAAGGGTGCTCAGAACAATCCGGGCGTTCCACAGATTCTCCAGAATGCGAACGGGAGGGAATCCATCAATGTGGTTTTTGAAGATGGTCAGGTTTGGAAGAAATCCTTAGTCGCTGTCCATCGCATGGCGGATGGAACGTTATTCTCGGCTCCCATTTCCATTGAATCTGACGGTACTCGTCGCTTGATTGAGTATATGCCGCTGTTTTTTGCCGTTACGCGCACGGGTGGCGTCTTTATTGTGGATGAGATTGAGCGCAGCGTCCATCCTATTATGATTAAGGATATCGTCAGCAAGATATCGGCCAGTGAGAAAGCTGTTGGCCAGCTGATTTTCACTACACACGAATCGGGACTCTTGGACCAGGATATTTTCCGACCGGACGAAATCTGGTTTGCCCAAAAGGACAGTGAACAGGCTACCCAGCTCTATCCGCTCAGCGATTATAACATCCATAATACAGCCAACATCGAGAAAGGCTATCTTGCCGGACGCTATGGCGGCATTCCTTTTCTTTCCAACCTCAACGATTTACACTGGTAGGCAATGATTAAACGAATCAGAGATTACGGAAAGAAGGAGCCCAGTCGCGATGCCCATAAGATTTACGTGGTATGTGAGGGCTCAGAGGACGAAAAGAACTATTTCTCGTTCTTTGAAGGCTTGTCATCCAATCTGAATGTCATCACCATTCCGTCAGAGGAAGGGAGAACGGACCCGCTCCAGCTAATGGCTCGGGCAAAGGTCTTGTTTGATGAAGAGACGGGTCGTTACTCGTTGGACTATAAACAGGGAGACCGTGTCTGGTTCGTAGTGGATACGGATACTTGGGAAGATGAAGGCAAGATTGCTCCGCTAAGAGCCTTTTGTGAGGAAATGAATGAGGGTATTCCGGTAAAACTTGATGAGGTGAAACAGTACAATTCCTGGAATGTAGCGCAGAGCAATCCCGTATTTGAAATCTGGCTTTATTATCACTTCTATGATAAGGCACCCGTTGCGGACGATGTGGCAAAATATGCGTCCTTCAAAGCTTTTGTGAACCATTCCATTAATGGAGGCTTTAACTATGAGAAGGATCCTGTTCGTCTGAAGGTTGCTATTGATAATGCCCAGGGACTCTTCAATCGTACCGAAGGTAGTCTCGTTGACTTGTATTCAACGGAGGTGTATCTTCTGGGACAGGAAATAGATGGCTTTGTGTCGGAAGAACTGGAGAAACTGTATAATAAGCTCAGGTGATACTTTCAGTCGTGAGATTACATTAACGCCGTTGCAGAGTGATACAGATTACTCTATGCTTATACCCACGGCAGAAAAGCGGGGAAGTGAGTCTTGAATTCCTGTTGGTTGACGGGAAAACGGCCAGCTTGAAGTATATCTCTGCCCAGCTTGTGCCGGTGAAAGAGCTCCACGCATTTACACTTGACGGTTCAGTGCATCAGCGCGCAAAAAGCTACGATGTTCTGCTTAAGGCCCAGATAGACCGGATTATCCCGGCGATGAAGGAAGCCTATATACAGCTTAGGATTGAAGGGAAACCGGTCAATGAGGAAAGCTTCCACAAAGCCGTTGACCAGGCACTCTGGTCCTACGCTCCGGCGGGTGTCCCTGGCGTGGACAGGGAAGAGACGCTGCGTGAACGCTTCCAGCGCTTTGTGGACGAGATTTGCCGTTCCGGCAAGCTGAGCGTAACCAATCAAAAGCAATGGAAGGTCCTCAATAATAAGTTGAACCGTTATCTGCGGGTCAAGGATGTTGAGTTTATGGGTGTAGGAGACTTCACGCAGGAAATGATTCTGGAGTTTGAGAAGTTCATCCGTGATGAGTACCTTTACGCAGAGAGTCCGAAGTATGCAGCCATCTATCCTCGCGAAGAGTACTTGACCTTTCCCAATAGCCAACTTGGAAGAGACACGGTGCGCCTGATGATGAAACTCTTCTGCTCGTTTTGGGACGCATTGTTGGAGGCGCAGGAGATTACAGAATCTCCCTCCTCCGGCTATGCAGAAACGCTGAATAAGCCCCCGCGCCAGATACAACAACTCTTCGGCGGCTTGCTTGCCCTCAAGCCGGAGGATTTTCAGAGAGTCCTGTCGGCCTCGGTGCCGGAACGTTTGCTGGCCATAAGGGATTTCTTTGTCCTGCAGTGCATGCTTGGGATGAAGGAGAAAGACCTCCAGCTGCTGACACTGGACAACGTGTCCGTATCCCGCGGCATTCCCTATGTCCATTACGTTCCTCTGAGCCGCCTGGAGGCGAAGACAAGTCAGAAGCGGAGGAGAAAGATTCCGGAGGTGAAGGTTCCGCTGGTCCGGGCCGCGTATGATATCGTGAAAAGAACAGGAATTCGTTTTGACGTCCCGCTCCAAGCCTACAACAGTCTTGTGTCACAGCTTCTCCGTCATTCAGGGGTGGACCGGGAGGTAGAACTGTATGATGCAAGCAGGGAGGAGGTTGTTGTTTTGCCGTTCTGCGATGCCCCTCAGATGAACCTTGCCCAACGTTCTTTCTTATTCATGCTACTCAAGTCCGAGACCGGCGAGGACAGTTACTGGGACGGTTCTAACTCCATAGATATGCTGTATAAGATATCAAAGGGCCCGCTGCCTGCGTATCGGGAGAAACTGAACAAGGTCTTCTGCCAGGAGGGTTTTAAGGTGAACAAGACCTTGACGCTCATCAGTAATGGGAAGTCAGTCGAAGATGTCCCCATCGTCTATATAGAGGAATCCGACCAGGTCAGTTACACACAAAAAGGACATCCGTATCTCATAAGCACCTTACTTCCTATGGCTGGAAGAAAGATGAACCCTGAGGCGAGGGTAGATGTTCAGAAGATGGTGTGCCGGCATCCGGAACGCCCGGTACGCATTTTCGGGAATCAGTACCAGGAATTCATAGAAAACATTGCGCCTAACGAACGCGAACTGATTGAAGCCGGCCTCCTGTTGATATCCCGACTCCCGGAATTGCCGGAGACCCTTGTCACTAATCTGGGTGAAGGCCTTTATGTAATGGACACAGATTTCAAGGGCCATGAGTATACAACCTTCTTTTGTGTGGATGGGGATGAACTCATCGTACTATGGTGCGAGTATATGAGGGACCACTCTCGGCGGAAGAAGAAACTGGAGAAGGTATCGGTATCGGCCAGGGCCTGTTTGCAGTCCTATCTGGAAGGGAGGGAAACGACGCGCCTTTACGACAACCTTCCTGCATCGGCCCTTGATAGTGCGATGAATACGTATTGTGTCCAAATCCTTTATCGGGCCGTTGCAAAAACTGGCTATTCCATCGAAGAGTTCGCAAATAAGAGTGAAATCTACTATCGCGTTTGGGACCGTAATCGGTTGGGAAATTGGATCCTTCGCCTGAAGAATCTCTGCCGCATCATGGAGGCCTTGGACCTTCGCGCTGTCATCCTGCGTCCAGAATAAACCCCGTGTATACAAGAAAAACCCCCGGCGTCATCGCGACGGCGGAGGCTGAGTTTTTGGAACGAATCGGGGTTGGTGAACCGGACCCCGGGCCGGTGAAAGGCTACGGTTCCTCGGGATCCGGTTCATTGGCCTGGGCCCACTTGGCCATGGCCAGCATGGGGACGGAAGTCTCGCCGGTGGAGGAGTTTACGTAGAAGTAACGGAGGAAGACCTTGGGAGCACCGGCGCCCAGGACACCCTTGCTGGCTTCGTAGTCGGCCTTAATGTCAATGGCGGCATCGGTGGGCTCTTCCACGGCTTTGATCTGGGTGGCCTTGCCGTAGCCGCGGCTCACGCCGTTGCTCTGGCCTTCGGAGGCCTGGATGATAAGGTAGATGCCGCCATTGTCGGCGATGGCCTGGTTCAGCTTGAAGGTGAACGCGGCGCTAGTGCAGACGATGGTGGCCTCGGAAGGAGTCTCCACACCGGAGAGGGTAGGAGGCGTGGTCAGGATGGCGCCGCCCAGCTTCACAACCCAGAAGTTGAGACGCTGGAAGAGGTTCAGACCGGAGATCTTGCCCTTGGTGCCCAAGATGGACTTGGCGTCAGCACTCAGGGCGGCCTTGTTCCAGGCAAGGATCTGCTCGTTGGTGAGGGACTTCCAAGAGGTGGCGATCATCTTCATCACACCCTTGTTCTTGGCCTGGTCGGAAGTACCGATTCGGCCACCGTAGCCGCGGTTCTTGATGAACTTGCGGCCTTTTACTTTCGCGGCGGTAACGCCCTTGGCGCTGCCGGACATCTCTTCAAAAGCGATGGAGGGGATGTATTTCATGGCGAATTACAGTTTGAAAAGGTTTTTGGATTTGAGGAATAGATATAGTGCTGCAGTTACTATTGCTATGACCAGGAGGGTGAGCGTCGCGCCGCCGGTTCGCATCTTAAAGGATTGCCACTTGGTAAGCTTGTGCTCAACCTCAACGGTTTGAATCTGGACGCGGTCGCGGTAAACGATGCTGTCGCGGTGAACAATCTGCTTCTCGACTTTGACCGGATGCTTCACCGGTTTGGTCTCCAGGGAGTGGCTCAGGAATCCATCCTTGACAGTGGCCAGACTTTTGGCATACGGGTTCTCCAGCGTAGAAGTCGTGTCCCTGGTTACGTTACGCTCAATGTAAACCGGCAGCTGGACGTAGGCTGTGTCGTGAACCGTTTCGGTGTGCGTGTTCACCTCAACCGTGGTGCTGTCCGTCACGGGTGGCGAGGTAGGACGGAGAGCACCACAAGATGAGGCTGCTAGAAGAGCGAGCGGAAAGATTATGTAGGAGAAGCGAATCATTCTTTTATGTCTTCGGGTTCAATGCCGGTCTTTCGTTCAACGTTCCGGATTTCGGCGGCCATCTTGCTGAACTTAATATCGTAGCTGGCTTTCACACCCAGGATGGCGCCGCAGAGAACGAGTAGTTGGCTCACGATGGCAATGGCGCTACTGGCTATTTCGCCCAGAGGCTCAATGAAGAAAAGACACCCCACGGAGATGCCAACGCCAGCACTGAAACCGGCGATGGCCATACCGCCCTGCAGACGCGTGAGTTCCATTTTCTTCTTCTCAGACATAGGGCCAAAGTGTGATTACCGGAGGATGAAAGCTCTTGCAAATTTGACGGGCGAGTTTGTCTCTTCTCCGTTCCCGTCTTTTAGAATGGTCAGTACGCCGTTTTCGATGAAAGCGGGATAGTACTTGCTCCCTGTCTCCGACCACAACTCTTCCGTGAAGATAAGCGGGAAGTTGGTGTTCGCGCTTGACGGGAATCCGGGCAGTGTCGCCTGGACGTGATTCTGGGAGGTGTCAAAAGTCAATGACGTGACTTTCATCACCAGCATCAACCAATTGCTCTGGCTGTGCAGAAACAGCTCGGCCCCAGTCATTGCACCAGCGGTGACTTCCGGGGTGATGCTGTCGAATCCCTGAAACTGCGGTGTGAAGGCTACATTGGGCTGGGCAAACATCGAGCGGAAAACCACCCGGTACATGCCTAGGTTGTCATATGCTCGCACGGGCCTTACGCAGATAATCCGCTGATTGTTCTCCTTTGTCTTGATACTCGCCTTGGTTATCGTGATGTCGTGGGTACCACCGTTGGCGTTCATCACGAAAACCGTTGTGTTCATGCTCTTCGGGCAGTTCAAGCCACTGACAGCAATTTCCAGCGCAAAGGCCATTTTATAGTCTTCGTTGGTGGTGTCAACGACAAAGTCGCCGTTGATGACGGTCACATCATTATTCTGGTACACATCCAGCTGGACATCGGCAGGATCAACGCCGAAGTTGGTCGAAAGTACTTGTAATCTCATAAGGCATTATGCATTAACCGGCATGGCAACCGATGTATCAAACAGTTGGAAAATTAGGATTTTCAGACCAGTGCCTGAAGAAGTGGTGAATTTGTCTTTACCGTTCTCTCGTACCAGTTGCAACTCAACCAGTTGAATGGTCAGGCATTTGCCTCCGGTATAGGTGCCAAGGAAGAAAGCCTTGAACCTTGCCATTTTATCCGGTACGGCTTCTACTTCATAGGTCATCGTCGTCTTGTTGGAGAGGCTGGACTCCATTTCGGCATACACAACAGCCGGGAAGGGGGAGAGTTCCATTCTCACACTCCTTATCCGGACATATCTGTCGTAGATCAAATCTTTGGCTTGCCAGAGGCACCGTCCCGGGACATCCGGCGTGTTGTCACGGTCTCGAACGATGAAAGCATAGAACAGCGAATCCCATCCAGTGCCGGAACCCATCTGTTTAGGTAGATCAGTAATGAGAATCTGGCTATCTTTGAAACGAACGGGATGTACGTTCGTGCCTGGATTTCTATAATCAAAGTATCCGGAAACATATGGAAGCAGCGCATCGATGTCATCCGGGAAGCCGTTGTAATTGCTTAAGAAGCAAATTTTGTCATTTGCTCCTATGCTGGGCGAGCCCAGGGAGAAATTCAGGAATACCCAATCCGGGGTCACATAGTACACCTGGTCTCTGGGGTACCCTATGCTGTCGGACATCTGAAGACTGATGCTGGCCGCCTTGAGTCGTTCGAAAGCGATCCCTCTGAAACCGCGCAACCCATACATCGTGCAAATGTAGATACGGTGGTTGGTCAGGTTGTCCCAGGCGGTCAGTTTCTCAATTACAATCGTGTTTTTGTTTTTGATCCAGGTCTTGACGGTCGTGCCTATTGGGCCATATTGCCCCTCCGCCGCAAAGAAGCAGCCGGCAACGGCGCTCTTGTTGAACCGGAGGGCGGGTACGTAGATTTCCAGCTGCCGGGCGTTGCGGTAAGCTTCGTTGGTAGAGTCATAGTCGAATACGGCATTGAGCACAATCTCGTGCTCGCCCTGGTAGTCCTTGAAAGTGATTTCAGGACCGCCGAAGTTGTTGCCTGTACTTTTAAACATAGTTGTAGGATGGGGGCTAAAGGGTTACATTTCAAACACGGGGCAGGTACCGAAAGCGATTCCTTTGTATTTCCAGGGACCACCGCGCTTGCCAATCTTGAACTCGTTGTCATGCCCCCATCTCCACTTAGTGACGGCGAAGAAATAGGGAATGTATTTGTCATTCTCAAGACTGCGCCCCAGGAGGTATGACTTAAAATCTGGTGTGCGTGCGGCCACGGCATCTGGCAGATGGCAGTATGCTTCCTGAACGTTATGTCCGGTGCTGTCGTAAGTGATTTCAGCGGTCAAGATGGTGGAACCCGGGGCAAACTCTACATCTAGATCTGAGATGTAGCGTTCATCGTCATCCAGGATATCTGAACTGTCCAGCGTCAGGCGCCGGTTCGGTGTGGCACCCGCTTCGCATATCGCCGACACCTTGATGGGGATGCCCGTGAACCCACTGGCTGGTTCAATCCAGTATAACTCAATAAAGTACTTCTCACCAGGCACGGGCGCATGTCCCAGTACGGCAGTGAATGCATCGGTCAGGTCTACATCGCCCCAGTCCGGCACTTTGTCGGGTGAGATAATTACTGATTTGCCCCAGCCGCTGCTAACGCCCTTCGACTGGCCATCGCTCATCTTGGCCACAAGCAGCAAATCCCCGTCCGGATCCGGAACGCCAGTGAAGAGAATCAGATTATCCGAAAGCGTGAAATCATCATACTCCACGGTAGGGATAACGGTCAGGCCTTCAGGCGGTGTCGTCATCAACTCACCCTGGCCACAGTATGCCCTGTTCGAGTTCAGCCGCACAAACAGATTGTGTCCGGATAGTTTGGCTTTTTGACCAAACACGGACTGTCCGGTGGCGTGTTCGGCCAGGTTTTCCCAGGCCTTATGCTCGGCATCGGAGAGGTTCTTGTAAGACTTCGATATCTTGGCAAGGGCGGAGCGGCGTACCATCTGGGCCGCAGTCGCGTAACCGGAAGGGTATGCTTTCAGCGAAAGGATGCTGCGGCCGTCTTGAAAACGAGCCGTAACACCCTTTGCTGATCCGGAGAAGCCGCCGAAAGCGATGGAAGGAAGAGCGATCATAACCAATAGTATTTGTTCAATAACAAAAGGGGTTCGGCTATGGCTCAATGCAAAAAGGGGCTTGGATATCGCCATATCCAAACCCCAGGACAAATGTATAAAAATGATTTTAAAAATGCAAATAAAATTAACGATATATCAATAAATTATTCTTAATTATCTAAAGTAATGCATAAGATTTCATCTAAAGTGGTACTTTAGGTCGTTATACCCATATTCTCTGCCCGGATTGACGTAGTCCAGAATGCCGTCTACGTGCAGTCCGATGATGGCCTCTTTCCCTTCTTCCGACTCCAGGAACCGGAGGCTTTCTTCACAGTCCTGGAAACCATTTTCCGAGAGTACGCATGCACACGCAGTCTTCCTGAGAATCGTGAATTCAGCCTCTATGTCAGGGTCGCCGTCCGTTTTGTCCATTCTCAGACGATGGCCGGGAAGCCAAAGGCCTGCCTGTTTGTACAGACAGTCGGCCAGTTTGTCACTGGAGGTCTGGCCGCGGCAGGTGTAGGCGCTCCAGCCAGTGGCATTGTACCAGCGGTCGCCTTTGCCAGCGGCGTTCACGTGGATGGAAACGCAGAGGACATTTCGTTTGCCCAGTCGGTCACACCAACTATTCACGCGGTAGCATCTGGCGCTCAGGCAAACATCGTATTCTTCAGGTACCAGAAGTTCAGCGTCGTAGCCCAGGTCATTGATGTCGGCTACGATGGCACGGGCAATTTCCCTCGCCCAGGCGTATTCCCGGAACCGGCCGTCAGGGGAGCGTTTCCCAGGAGTGTTGCAGCCATGGCCATTGTCAATCAGGATCTTCATTTTCTTGTGGTCTTTATGGTTGAATATCATCATCTTGTGTATTGTTAGTTGAAGGGATTCCCTCGGCTGAGGGTTGTGAGGGTTTGTCGGTTTGAGGGTTTGTCTTTTGGTAGTGGCCGTGGGAGACACGCCGAATCAGTTCAGCCTCCCGCCATTCTTTGAGATAGCGTTCCACGCTCTTCTGCGAGATGCCCATCTTGCCCGCGGTGTCAATGGCTTCGGCCGTTCCGAACTCAGCGGGCAGTTCATCGAGCAGCTGGTTCTGGCGCTTAGTGCCTTCGGCAGCAGGCTTGTACAGTTCGTGACTGGAGAGCTCCTTGTACACGCGGACGGTGTGTCGCATCAGGACTCTGGAGATGAGCATCGCAGCCCGGAAGTCCTGGTCGTGGCAGTAGAGCATCGGCGGAAACTCCAGTTCATCGGCCATCCTGAGGACGGAAAGAATCATCGCAATCCTGTAAGTGATGAGCCCTAAACGCCTCACCGAAGCAATGATATCGTCTCCGAACAGCTGGTAGTAATCCCATTGTGCCTGCCGGTAGTGTTCATTGAAGTCCCGCTTCTGGCTGGCCGTGAAGTAGAACTTGATGCCAGCGTTCATCTGCAGGTTCTGGTACAGCTTCAGGATCCTGTCGCCAATGCGGTCGAAGGTCTCGTCCAGGCAGTCTCCGTCCTTGTGCTGGGGGAACACGTTCTGCCACTCCAGCCTGAAGTCCAGGTAGTAGAAGATGAATCGGCTGAACAGGCCGTTCTCCGTGTCCGGTATCAGCGCCGCGATTTGCCGGGGCGTTCCGGAGAGCACGGCGGATAGTTTGGGCTGTAGCAACTCCACGAACTCCCGGTCTTTCCTTCGCGTGTAGGAGATGGGCTCGTGGTGGAAAGCTTTCCGGAAGCCGTCACTATAGTCCCCGAAATCAGACTTGAAGGTGACGGCCAACGTGTCGCCCTCGGTCTCGAACATCAGTCCACTGCCATCATTCTCGGCCAGAATCTGGTACACCATCGTCGCGCTGGAGTTGGCCGGGATGATGAGCGTCCGACGTTTGGGCTCCTCCGGCGGTTCAAGGGTCGGGTCACGTTTCTTCTTCCGCTCATAGTCGGCCTTGGCTTTCCGGTACTTGGCCATATCCTCGTCGTAGAGGAACTGCATCTGTTTTTGGATGGGCTGGACCAGGCGCCTACAAAGCGTCAGCCTTCCCTTGCCGGCGGATGCCGGTGCCGTCACAAAGAGGAAGAGGTTTGGGAATACTGGACGGTCGCCGTATACGCCGGACAAGTGGGGAAGGCAGGCTGAGAGCGCAACCACGGAGCCCAGGATGAGAAGGTCAGCATCTTCGTCGGAGTTGGCATTGCAGGCCACCTCGTCCAAGATCTTCGGCAGTTTGCCCTTCAGGTCCTGCGAGAAGGTCGGCATCCGTTTTTCCCTCAAACCCTCAAAACCCTCAACCCCTCGCGTGGGGGATTGGATGGGCTCCGGGGCCGGTCTTTCAGGCCTCAACTGGATACCTGCAAGCTTGGCAAAATAGAAGAGCGTGCGCGGCTGGATGCCATCGCCCTTCGAGCGCATACACTTGTCGTACTGTTTGTCGGTCTCATCTTCATTGTAGCCGGGATAGAACCTGGAGAGCCGGTGAAAGTAACTTCGCCCGTCTTCACCCAAGGCCTCCTTCAGTGCAAAGCCAATCTCCAGCCACTGGTGATAGTCGCCGGTGATATCCACCTTCCTCGCCTCCACCGCCTGCGTCAGCCGCTCAATCTCATCGGTCAGGTCTTTGTCGCCACGAGCGTTCCCTCTGTCATTTAGAGCGCCCACCCTGTCATCCTGAGCGCAGCGAAGGATCTCCTTTTTCCGGGGCTTCTTCCAGTCACCCGGGTTAAAAGCCTTCTTCGTCATGGCTGTCTCCTCCTTTCCTCATTCAGGTACGCATTCGGGTCGTAAGGCAAAAAGCAGGCTCTCCCCACATCCCTGCATTGGCGGTCCGGCGCGATGCCGTAGGTCTTTTCGCAATAGGCGGCCACGCTGTCGAAATAGTCTTCGTGGGTAGCCTTCACCAGGTCAATCGGGATAATCCATTTGAGCCCACTGCCGGACGGACTGCGGAACAATAGCTGCGTCTCAAAGTATTCATCCTCAAGCAGCTTTTGGAATAGCGCCTCCACATCCTCAACATGGTCAAAATCAATGCAGAGCAAGCCGCTGTGCTGCACCAGGTAGTTCTTGCCGCGGACTGTGAACGTACCGGAAGGCGTGATGTAATCGAAGTTGGCGCTCTTGAAAGCCCGGCGCTGGCTGGGATCCTCGATGCTTCTCAGGCGCTCAGTCGCAGCTCGTCCCCAGGGACCGGTCAAATAGCGGTATGCGTCCTTCAGCGTGATGTTCTTGCTCGGATACAAGTTGCCAATCGGCGCCTTGAAATAGGAGAAGATGGTCTCGCGGCCGGAGGATGGGATGAGGTACTCGCCGGTCCGGATGTCGATGCCCAGGTTAAGGTTCAGGGCCTCATTCACGGCCATCAGGAGTTCAGCGCCCTCCAACTTCCAGTGCATCCGGGCAAAGTCAATCACATTGCCGTCAGGTATGTGGCGGGACTCGTCGTGGTGCACGGCCATCCTGGGCGGCAGCTTCGCTTTCGGGTCCATCTTCCGGATCTCGATGTGCAGGCTTGGCCGGGACCAGTCCCAGGGATTGCGCACCCAGCCGCAGTCATCGCCCTTCACGTGCATCAGGAAGTCGTGCGGATAGTAGGTCTGGAGAATGTGGGAGTAGATGTCGGTGCCGTAGAAGGTCCGGGCAAGGATGTTCTCCCATGTCAGTTCAATGCCGCTCCAGAGGTTAAGGTTATTGTCCATCTTCCTCACCTCCTTTCTCCGGATGCTCGCCGCGTTCGGCCCGCCTTATCTTGAAGTCGAAGTAGAACACATGGCCGTTTTCATCGTGCTCCTGGATCAGGTACCCGCGCTCGTGCCAGTGCCACATGGTGCTCCGGCTCTTCACGTGCAGGCGCTCCATGGCTTCGGATAAATAGACTTTCCGTTGGCCGTTTATCTGATCAAACTTGTCCTGGACTTCGGTCAGGACTTTCCGGACCGCAGCCTCCACGTCGTCCTTGGACATCAGGCAGGTGCGAAGCTGCTCGGGAATCAGTAGCGGAAAGCCTTGCGGCTGTGCCGGTACTGGATTAGGTGGAGGAAGGGGTGCGGCCTCTTTCTTCGGCCGGCCGCGCTTGGCCTTGGCGGTGGTGGTCCGGCTCTTCACCGCCATCGCCGCATTTCGTTTGGCTGTATATCCTTTGATCATTCGCTCTTCCGCCCGCTCCGGAGCGCCCGGCCCATCGGGCGTCCGTACGGCGGTGCGTCCTTCCGGTCAGCTGGGCCTGCTGCCATCCGGACTGCACCGCGAATGTATGTACAATCTTGTTGCAGGTCGGTTTATGGAAAAAGCTGGAATTCCATAAAATTCCAGCGTTGTGCGTTCAATCATGTACAAAAAATCCCTGCCGTTAAGCAGGGACTAGTTCAAAGGGCTAGGATATCTTGTACCACCTTTCTATCTTGTACCACCTTTTCCGGTGGTACAAACTATCGCTACATGCCAGGTTCCGCGTTTGCCATCTGTTCTTACAATGAATCCCTTTTCCTGTAAACTGGCTAATTGTTTTTGAATGGCTGATTTGTTTATACCGACATCCTCTACTAATTCGCGTACTGTAATGCCGGGATGCTCGGATAGCAGATTGAGAATCTTTATTGTGTTTTGACTTCTGAATGTCACGAATTCACCATTGAACCACCAGACATTTTCAGCGGTCTCATCAATGAAAGCAAGATTGTCCTCTATTTCCTTTTCCAGCGCTTTTTTCATGTAATCGAGGAATGGGGCTATTTGTTCTATTGATGCCTTGGCACCAAAGGAAGGACGAGGATCCACGTTGGCATCAGATTTAGCAAGTGCATCAAGATATCGGTCCTTATCTTTGTGGCGGACAACTATCATCGGGTACTTATGACGCAGGAGAATAAAATTCATCAGTAATCTTGATATGCGCCCATTGCCGTCCTCAAAAGGGTGAATACGTATATAGCGGTAATGGAATAAAGTTGCCAGTTCAATAGCGGTGAGGGCTCCTTTTTCAGCCTCCTCATTATACCATTTCACCAGGTCATACATCAGTCCAGGGGTCTCTGGCTGGGGTTATAAAGCACTATTTTGATGAAAATTATGAATTATTTTTGGCTGAAAACGATAATTTTTGTATCTTTGCAGCCAGAAATAAATGAAATAACATGAAGATAATCGGCAGAAAGAGTGAGATTAACGAGCTGGAGAGACTGTTAAAGTCGGGCGCTCCGGAATTTGTTGCGGTGTATGGCCGCAGACGTGTGGGCAAGACTTTCCTGGTGAAGGAGTTCTTCGGAAATAACTTTGTGTTCTACGCGACGGGTGTGAGCCGTGGGACAAAAGCGGAGCAGCTGCAAAACTTTCAGGATTCACTGTTAGAGTATGGCTACAAAGGCGAGACGGCGGCTCCGGAGAGTTGGAATGAGGCTTTTAAAAGGCTACGGTCGGTGGTAGAGCAGTCGCGTCAGAAACGCAAGGTGATCTTCCTGGACGAGTTGCCGTGGATGGATACACAGAAGTCGCGTTTTGTGCAGGCCATCGACCTGTTCTGGAACAAGTGGTGCTCTACGCGCGAGGATGTGATGCTGGTGGTGTGCGGATCGGCCGCATCGTGGATGGTGAAGAATATCATCAAGAACAAGGGCGGGCTGCATAACAGAATTACCTGCAAGATTCACCTGATGCCGTTTACGCTGGGTGAGACGCGGGAGTACCTGCAGAGCCGAGGGGTGAAGTGGCCGGAGCAGATGCTTGCAGAGTGCTATATGGTGATGGGGGGGATTCCTTACTACTTGCAGCAGATAGACCGCAGTATGAGTCTGGCGCAGAATGTGGACCGGATGTTCTTCAGGGAGAATGCGTTACTGGGGGATGAGTTTGAGAATCTGTACAGTTCGCTTTTTATGCATAGTGGAGATCATGTGGAGATTGTGCGTGTGCTGGCTCGTAAGCGGGAGGGACTGACGCGTGATGAGATTGTGAAGGAGACATCGCTGACGGACGGCGGTGGCTTGACCCGCAGGCTGACAGAGCTGGAGCAGTGCGGCTTTATCCGTCGGTATTCGACAATCAACAATGCCCGGCAGCTATATCAGTTGACTGATTTTTATACGCAGTTTTATCTCCAGTTCCTCTCTGGCGGGAAGACGTATGACGACGAGCAGTGGTTGCACCTGCAGGGTACGAGTAAACATAACAGCTGGCTGGGGCTGTCGTTCGAGCGCCTGTGCTTTGCGCACATGCCGCAGATTCGCCGGGCGTTGGGCATAGCCGGTGTGGCCACGAAGACGTTTGCCTATCAGACGGACGGAGCGCAGGTGGATATGGTGATAGAACGGGCAGACAAGACGGTATGCATGTGCGAGATGAAATGGTCGGCACTGCCATATACTATCAAGAAGGCGGAGAATGGAAAGATTGTGAACCGTCTGCTGGCGGTGCGGGAGAGATATCCGCGTTATGCCATGATGGTGGTTATGGTGACATCGGGCGGGCTGGTGCAGAACGAGTATGCGATGCAGACCGTACAGCGTGAGGTGACGCTGGAGGAGCTGTTTGGGTAACGGTTTTTGGCTGAAAATATGACGGAGTTGCCGGTTTTAGCCAAAAAAAGATCAGGGGACGGTTCTTTGATCTTTGCGAAAAAATGTCCATTTACCTTTGCTAAAAAATGTACAAGCAAAGTTACCTATTACAGCTGCACCGCGAATGTACAATCTTGTTGCAGGTCGGTTTATGGAAAGCGCTGGAATTCCATAAAATTCCAGCTAATCTTGTTCAGTAGTGTGTTTTGGGGAATTGGATGTTTTTTAGGACTGAAATTTGCATACATCAGTGATAATCGCTACTTTTTCTATATAAACTGTATGTTATGGAAGCACAGAGAACTGCATTTACTCCCGTTCAACTTCACATTCTTGAGATGATGAAGTATTTTAAGACGGAGTCGGCTGTCCTGGAACTCCAGAAATTGATCGCCGACTTCTACGCCAAGAAAGTCCAGGAAGAGGCAGACCGCCTCTGGGATGCTGGCGTTCTTGATGCCAAAGCAATCAATAAGCTTGGCAAGGCACATCTTCGTACTCCTTACGTTCACGCGTAATGAGAAGAATTGTATTAGATACAAACTGTTTGCTTATGACATTGCCGTCAAAGAGCCGTTATCATCGTCTAGAGTCGTAAAAAGAGTGATCCTTGTTGGATCACCTGCATGTCCGGTGTTTCCTCCTGTCCTTGTAATAGAGTACGCGAGTTCTCAGCTACGCCATAGTCTTCCTGGGTCTTCCAGGTCTGCGCTTTACGGGCACAGGTTCTGCTTGCGGCTCTGTCGCCGCAATCTGTGCAGGTGCTTCTGGCACCACCTCTTCCGGTTTCACCTTCTTCGGGCGGCCCGGTCTTCTCTTGGGCGTGTCGTCCACCTTTACTTTCTTCGGCCTGCCAGGCTTGCGTCTCGGCTTTGTCTCCACCGGCTTCTCCTTCTTCGGCCTCCCCGGTCTCCTCTTCGGCGTCATCGGCTCCGTTGAAATAGTCATAGAGTTCGTCGCAGAATCCGGCGTCGGGGTCGTCGAAGTCAAACTCATCGTCGAGCTCGTCCCACTCACCTTCAGCTTCCTCGGCCTTCCACGTTTGGGCTTCATCTCCACGGGTGCCTCCATTGCTTGTTCCGGTTCCTCCTCCATCTTCCGTCTCCCCCTTTTTACGAGCGTCAGGTCGGGGTTTACGTGGAAAGCCTTTTGCCCGAACGCGACGTTCATAAGTGCAAACCTATCGGCTATTTCCAAGTTTGTGTACCTGTAGACCGCGTCACTGCCCTCAGCGTGTAGTCCCGCGACATAGGCGTTCACCTGGACCTTGTTCATGATGTCCACGTGTGTCTTACGCGCCAGTCGGCTACCGGCAATCTGGTAGAGCGGGAAGTACTCGTTGTCGCCCAGGGTCTCGTTGAACTTGGCCACCGGTCGGTCAATGCCACAGAGCTTGAGGAGTTTCCGAAGCTCTCGGTTGTACACGGCAACGGTATAGTTGGACTGCTGTTGGTTGAAGTTGAACTTCGTCCGCATCACAATGTCATAGGCGCAGCGCACCAGGGGCGTCTTGATTTCTACCACGTTCTCCATGATCTTCATGGTCTTGTGCGGGATGTAGTGGATGAAGGGGATGCCCTCGGGCGACACCGCGATGCGGTCCATCGTGAAGCTCATGAAGTCGCCGATACGGGCGCCGATGCAGCAGTTGAGGACAAAGATGTCCTTGGCCATCTGCAGCTCCGTCGGCACCTCTGTCTCCAGGACCGTCTTGAATTCTGACTTGCGTAGGAAGAACGGCTCATCGTTCTTCATACGCATCATGGTCTTGAAGCGCTCGTGGGAGATTTTGCGGAAGGGGGATTTGAAGATCTCGTCCGTGTTCTCCAGTTCATTGAAGAAAGCCCTCAGACCTTTCATCTCATGGACCACGGAGTTGTTGGAGATCTTTTTGGTGGGGTAGCGCTTACGGCCATCCTTCACATATAGCTTTGGATACTGGTCCACATACAGGTACTCGTCCGCGATGAACGCCCGGTAGTCCATCAGCATCTTCACGTCAAACTGCTCGGGCATCATGTTGGAGTGGCCTTTGATGAAGAGGAAGCGCTCCATCCGTCGGCACATCGCGTCATAGTGCATATGCCGGTGCTCTCCGATGATGCCATCCCGGTAAGCCTCCTCGATATATCGATGGAAGCGCTGGATCAGGTTCTCTTCGCCGGTCGGATGGAGGATGGCCTCCGGCGTGTCCGGATTCAGGATCTTGTCCACTTCAACCTGCAGGACCTCGCTTCGCATGTCCATGCCCGTAATCTTCATATGGTTGTAGGCTGCGTTGATGGCCGCGAAGTACTCTTCAATCTCGGTCTTTAATTTCGGGTTATACACCGTGACACGGGGTCGGAGGGAGCCCTCAGGCGTGAACACCGCGAGCTGCTCGTTAGGTATCTTCCGACCGGTCGAATAGTACATGGTCAAGGCCCTCCCGTCCGTGACCCGGAACCTCAAATTGGTGGTCCCGCGCGCCGATGTGGTTCGGCAGTAAAGTGTGATTCGTTCCATATTGCTCTATTATAACATTTCAAAAAACTATCCAAAAACTCTTCAAAAATTAGGAATTTAAATTATTTCCAACCCCTAATTTTTACCCCATTTCCGGAGTGTTCGTTACTATATTAATTTACCAAAGGTAGATAATTCGCACAACAAGTCAAAATTCCTTGCACAACTATCAAATTAATAGTGTTCAAAGATGTTCTTCAAAATGTTATAAATCAGCAGATTGAGCAAAAATTTAAACACAATTAATTCATCGTGTTTTATTGAATTGTTCACAGCCGGGAGATGTGGTGTAGCGGAAAATAAGACATTTACACGGCTAAATATGAATGATAGTGCATATGTAGATTTCTTACGTTGGTGCCTGCATCCAATAGATAACGTACCTGCATGTATTTCTAAAATTTCTTGGCAAGAGCTTTTAGCTTTTGCCAAGAAACAAACCATCGTCGGTATCTATTGGCAGGGAATTCAGAGACTCGGAGACATTTCCAATAAAGCTTCCGAGGATGATGTCATGAATTGGATGGGCAATTATACGAAGATTGTCCGACGGAATGTTAAGACAGACGAGGCCGTTGTAAAGCTGACAAAGCTCATGCTTGACAACGGCATCGGCTTCTTTGTGTTTAAGGGACAGACCGTTGCATCGTACTATCCAACGCCTGAGATGCGGACAAGCGGTGATGTGGACTTCTACGTTTTCAAGAAGGATTGGGTACGGGCTAAATCTTTATTGGAAAAGGATGTCAAGATGACTGACGACCACTCCGGCCAGCACTGGGAGTTTACCAAGGATAGCATTCCCTTCGAGATGCACTATCATACGGCAGTATTCGCAAGTGGCAGCAGACAACGCTATTGGGATGAGCTCATAGACAGCTATTTCGATGATATTCTTGACCATGTTGAGATAAATGGTATTGGGGTGCCGACACTGCCTCCGACGCTCAATGCCATCTATCTGTTTGTTCACATCTACCACCACTTCTTAAAAGAAGGTATAGCTTTGCGACAGTTTATCGACTGGATGATGTTCTTCGAAGCCAAACGCAAAGAGATCGTGTTGCCAGAGTTGACGGCCAAACTTGACAAACTTGGTTTGCTGAGCGCATTCAAGGCTTTTGGAGCTTTGCTGACAGAAGTGCTTGGTATGGATGCGGCTTGCTTCCCGTACTCACTGACCGAATCTGATAAGCGCTATGTGGATAAAATTATGACTATCGTCCTGAGATACGGAAACTTTGGCAAGTATGGTCGTAAGGAGCAGCAAGGAGGATGGAAGCATTCCGTAGAGACAGGGATGAGGGCGGTGCGCCATATCACCCAGTTCTTTTGGTTGTCCCCGGCAGAAAACCTGCTGTGGATACCTAAGCTAACCATACGTTCCATTATTAAGAATAGACATTAAAGCACAGTAATGACATACGAAGAAATCTGGCAGAAGATAAAGAGGATGGGGCGTGACCGTAAGCAGCTGGCTTATGAGCCTCTGTTTCCTGGTTTTGACGTTCAGTAGAGATTACACCGCATGAGATTCTTCACAGAATCTTTAGTACTTTCTCATGAAGGATGTGTAGTTGGATGGATCCATTCCACGCGAAAATAGGAAGAATGTGATATTTTAGCCTAAAACAATTGGAAAAATGTGATGAAGTTACTATATTTGCAAGGAAAAATGTGATTTAACTATGAAATTGCTCAGACGAAAGATAGACAGTTTTCTTGAGGAGTGGAAGGCGGATGCCAACCACAAACCTCTGATAGTGAGAGGGGCACGGCAGATTGGCAAGACAGAATCCATCCGCCAGTTTGCCCGGACACACTATGCCAACGTCATTGAGATCAACTTCGTCTTCCAAAAACAATACAAGCAGATTTTCAGTGACGGCTATGAAGTAGACCAAATTATCAAGAATATCTCACTGATAGACCCCTCACTGACCTTTCCCGATGGCACTTTGTTCTTCTTCGACGAATTGCAGGATTGTCCGGACTGTGCAACGGCGCTGAAATCATTCAAACTGGACGGACGTTATGATGTCATCTGCTCCGGCTCACTCATGGGATTGTATTACAAGCAGATAGAATCCAACAGCGTCGGCTATAAGCAGGACTACGAGATGCATTCCATGGACTTCGAGGAGTTCCTTTGGGCCAAGGGCTACAACGAGACGCTAACGAATGATTTGTTGCAGCACATGATAGCGGTGCAGCCCCTCTCCGAGATGCAGATGAAAGTACTGATGGACATCTTCAAAGACTATATGATTGTCGGCGGCATGCCGGAGGTTGTCAACACCTACATCCGCCAGGGAAATTTTAGTGGCACGCTGGAGCTCCAGCGCCAGCTGCTGCTGGACTATGAAGAGGACATCACCAAATATGCACGTGAGGGCATGGAGCGTGCACGGATTCTGAGTGTGTTCAGACACATCTCTGTCTTCTTGGCCAAGGACAACAAGAAATTCCAAGTGTCGAAGATTGCCACAGGAGCACGGAATCGTGAATACATCGGTAGCGTTGAGTGGCTGGCCAATGCCGGTATCATCAACCCGTGCTATTGCATGGAGATGCCGGAATTGCCACTAAAGAGTAACTACAATCCCGCACAATACAAGATTTATTTCAAAGACACGGGTCTGCTTATTGCCTCGCTTGATGAGGAATCGCAGGAGGACCTCAGAAGGAACCGCAACTTCGGTACTTACAAGGGTGCCATCTACGAGAATATTGTCGGCGACATGCTCGTGAAAGCCGGCTATGAGCTGTATTATTACCGCAATGAGAAGAGCACGGTAGAGATGGACTTCTTCATTAGGGATGCACGCACGCTCATTCCCGTGGAGGTGAAATCGCAAGACAGTAGCACTAAGTCGCTCGTGAAACTCATTGAGTGCGACCGTTATCCGGATATTCGCTACGGTATCAAGTTGGGCTACCGCAACATTGGCTTCAACGGCCAGTTCTACACCTTCCCCTATTTCCTCACCTTCCTGTTGAGGCAGTTTCTGCGGGAGAGGGACACAAAGTGAGCGTGGGAATGCAGACAGGAATGAAGCGAATTACGAATTTTGCAAAAGAAATGGAAGTAGATATTTTATAATGGCAAATGTATTGAGTCAATTCGGTAACATACCTGTCACGGCTGTCACAGTCGGGTCGGTGTTTCCATCTCTCACCGAAAAGAATAAGAAGGTGAGATGGTTGGAGAAGCATGATGAAATCATCAGGCTCAAGCGCGGATTATATGTTGTCAACCCTGAAATTACCGGAAAGACCTTGTCGACAGAACTGATGGCCAATCAC
>Ga0256406_1000783_pt1 | contig 54972 bp, 51 predicted proteins | sample RumenRJG_03DNA_FD_185986 | JGI IMG/M metagenome (GOLD analysis project Ga0256406, IMG submission 185986) | Bovine rumen microbial communities from Lethbridge, Alberta, Canada - RJG_03 | ecosystem: Host-associated > Mammals > Digestive system > Stomach > Rumen | place: Canada: Alberta | collected...
TTCGGTACGATTACCAATGCTTCCTACGGTGTGTCGAACATTCCACCCTTTGCAAATATCTTTGAATGTGTCATCATCTGTGCGGTATGTATCATCATCATGAATCTGCTGATCAATTCAAGCTATGGCCGGGCGTTTATGGCCATCCGGGATGATGATGTCGCAGCGGAAGCCATGGGAATCAATCTGTTCCGTACGAAGCAGCTTTCCTTCGTGGTATCCAGCGCGTTTGCAGGTGTGGCAGGCGGGCTGCTTGCCATCTTCATGCGTTCAGCCGTGACCAGTACCTTCACCGTCGCGCTGACCTATAATATCCTCCTGATGGTCGTACTTGGAGGCATTGGCTCCGTATCGGGTTCGATCATCGGTGCGTTCCTCGTGACAGGTTCACAGGAGTGGCTGCGTTTCCTCGATAAGGAATATATGTTCTCGGATATTTTCAAGAACCTCAGTGGTACAGCCTTCGGTGCGATGAAGGTGCCGCTTCTCCGGAACGGCTTCCGTATGGTTATCTTCAGTATTCTTCTTATGATCGTCGTTCTCTTCTGGAACCACGGTATCACAGGATCAAAGGAGGTTTCCTGGAATCGGACAATCAACTTTTTTAAGAGACTGAAGGGCTCGAAGAAAAAGACGGAGGTGGTAGCATGAGTGAAGAAAAGAAAACAGTGCTTCGTCTTTCGGATGTGACGATGCAGTTCGGTGGTGTCGTCGCAGTGAATAACCTTTCGATGCATGTGGATGAGGGTGAGATTGTCGCTCTGATCGGACCGAATGGCGCCGGCAAGACGACAGCCTTTAACTGTATCACCGGTGTGTATGAACCGACAAATGGTCAAGTTGCCTTCATGGGCGAGCCGATGGTCGAGGATTTTCCGTCCGGCAAGATGGAGAAGAACTACAAGGGTGAAAATAAGGGAAAATACACGAAGCATATCAGTCATACACCGGACGAAATCACGAAGATGGGAATCGCGAGAACCTTCCAGAATATTCGTCTTTTCGGCGGGCAGAATGTGTTTGACAATGTTCTCGTCGCGAAGCATATGCGTGCCCATCAGAATCCTTTCTCCGCTACGTTCCGTCTGAACTATAAGGAAGAACAGCGCATGCGGGAGGAAACCTGGGCGCTTCTTAAGGAGCAGGGACTCGACCAGTATGCAAACTGGGAGGCGAAGAGCCTTAGCTATGGTATGCAGCGCCGTCTCGAGATTGCCAGAGCTCTCGCAACAGACCCGAAGCTTTTATGTCTCGATGAGCCGGCAGCCGGCATGAACCCGCAGGAGACGGAAGAACTTTCACAGTTCATCCTGAAAATCCGTGATCAATATCATCTCACAATCCTTCTCATCGAGCATCATATGAATCTTGTCATGGGTATTTCAGATCGTATCTATTGTATCGATTTCGGTAAGCTCATCTCAAAGGGCACACCGGATGAGGTCGCAAATGATCCGAAGGTAATCGAAGCTTATCTCGGTGTACAGGAGGAAGAAGATGCTTGAAGTAAAGAATATTAAGATCAATTACGGCGGCATCGAAGCGGTCCGGGATATTAGCTTCCAGGTGCCGAATGGCAAGATTGTCACTCTCGTCGGCGCCAATGGCGCCGGTAAATCCTCGACGCTTCGTGCAATCGTCGGACTCGTCAAAACACAGGAGGGTGCTGTTACCTTTAATGATGCTCTTCTTACCGGTAAGAGAACCGATGAAATCGTGAAGCAAGGCATTACACTGGTGCCGGAGGGGCGTCATGTATTTCCGGACCAGACTGTACTTGAGAATCTGAAGATTGGTGCCTATCTTCGGTCGGATGATTTGACGGAGGACCTCGAGGAGGTTTACTCTCTTTTCCCGAGACTAAAGGAAAGATCCTGGCAGGCCGCCGGAACTCTGTCCGGCGGCGAGCAGCAGATGCTTGCCGTGGGACGGGCGCTTATGGCCAGGCCGACGCTCATCATGATGGATGAGCCATCCCTCGGCCTCGCACCAATCGTCGTACAGGAAATCTTTAACATCATTAAAAAGATTAACGCCCGTGGCACGACTGTGCTCCTCGTCGAGCAGAACGCAAACATGGCACTCCGTATCGCGGACTATGCCTATGTTATCGAAAACGGCCGCATCACGATGCAGGGCACCGGCCACGAGCTTCTCAGCGATGAGAAGGTCCGCGCTGCCTACCTCGGCACCGGCGCCGGGAAATAAAAGTTTTTAAAATCATTGAAAACAGCACAGCAGAAGTGGGCCGGCCCGTGGCATTCGAATGCTACGGGCCGGACCACTTCTGCTGTGCGATATTTTTATTCGGTTAAAAAATACATTTTTCTTTCGATTTGAAAATCTTTTTTAAATATGCAAAATCATGGTATATAATGGAATTTGTGATAGTCTCGAATTTTATACCGGCTAAAGGGCCGGTTGTGAGATAAATTAACCGTTAGAGGGTAGTATGGGAGCAGCGAATCTTGTCGGCATTGAGATCGGCAGCTATAGAATTAAATTCACATATTTGAGCCGCGGTGAGGTGAAGCAGTATTTTTCCGAGGACATGCCGGATAATCTGGTTGAGAATGGTATGATCCGGATTTGGGAGCCGACAGCGGACTTCATCCGGGAGTGCCTCAAGAAGCACGGGATTTCCTGCCGAAATGTCGTTTTTGTGATGCCGTTAAACGGATATTATATTAAGATTGTGGAACTTCCGCTGATGACGATCGCCCAGCTCCGCATCAATCTTCCCTTTGAATTTCATGATTATATTTCAGATAGCAGTGATAATTATTACTATGATTATGCTGTTCTTTCAAAGGACGAGAAAAGTATGCGCCTTCTTGCTGTGGCGAGTGCGAAGAAGCTGATCGAACAGTACAAGGAGCTTGCTAAGCGTGCAAAGCTTAAGATCGTTGCTATCGTGCCTTCTGTTCTGGGACTTCAGCGTGTGATTCAACGGTATGAGTTGAAGAACCAGAAGGAGACGCATGATTATGCGATCCTGGATGCCGGCGATGATGCGCTCAGGATTCATTTCTTCAAGAATGGAATTTATGAGATCACCAGATCCCTTGAACCGGGCGTTAGGCATTTTGCAGAACAAATTGTAGAGCATGAGAACGTGGATATTCATATCGCGCGGATCATGCTGGAGGAAAATCAGAAGGACATTCAGCATCAGGATTTTCTCATGCAGGAATATGATAATCCTGCTGTGCAGATCATGCGTGTGCTGAACTTCTATAGCTATAGTAATACACAGAACACGATTGATACGCTTTATATTACGGGCGGCGGTGCGGAAATTCTTCCGTTTATACAGGATATTGCTGAGACGATTTCGCTTCCCATCCGTCGGATCAGTGTGCTCATGAACTATATTGACGAGGCGGCAGCCAGAAATGTTGCCTACGGCCCGGTGAGCTATGGTGTTCTTCTGAATCCGGAGGATAAGGTGAAGCCTCTTTCTGAGAAGGAGCTTGCACGGATTTCCGAGAGGAAGGAAGAAGATTTCCTTACACATAAGGAAGCTCCCGTAGAAGCAACCCAGGCGGAAAATTTTACGACAACCAGGCCGCAAGAGGAAATCGTGACAACAGCACAAACGGCTGAAACTGCAGGAGATGAAACCCCTGCACCAGTTTATGATTCTGACCAGGCAGTGACAGAAGCAGATGATGAGACAAAGTCTTCAGACCTTGTAACAGAGAGTCAGGATGTCGATCCATTCACTGCATTCCGCATGCAGAGTATGGGGGATGATTCGACAGAAGAAGGAGACGGGCATGGCAGCAACTGAGACAAAGAAGAAAAGCCCGCTCTCGATGACGATCGGCAGTCGCGGAAAATATCCGACGAAGCGGAGCATCAATCTTTACTATAAGGAAAATAAAACCAGGAAGATTCTGCTGGAGCTTGCAAGCTTTGCGGTGTTCTTAGTTGCGCTCTATTTCTTCACGGTTTATGCGGTGATCGCGAAGCTCCGGCAGGCCGATGAAGCGGAAGCCGCGTACAACGAGATGGCGAACAGGCTTCAGGTAATCCAGGAGGCCAATGCTGTCTACCCGGAGGTACGCGCTGAGTATTCACACTATGGCAACGGCTATCTCAATGATGAAGAGAAGGCGATGCAGGATCGTGTCACGATGCTGAATGTCATCAACCGCCGTGTGCATCCTGAAGGAGGCATTCAGAATATCACAATCGATGGCAATGTCGCGACGCTTCTTGTCGAAGTGCCAAGCGCTGCAAATCTCCCCGGGATGATCGCGTCCCTCGAAGAGTCGGAATATGTTTATTATGTGACGGCGCAGACAGCCGGTACAGTAGAGAAAAATTATTATAATACCTATATCGTGACAGAAAATTCGGAGGAGCAGGAGTCTCAGGGCATCCAGTTCGTTCAGGCGACGATTACGGTGGAGTTTCGTACGGAAAAGGAGCTTCAGGACGGGATCAAGGCTGGTACGATCACAAGCACCCCGGATGCGGATCTCGATGCCGGATCGGCGGGTACAACCTCCAGCTTCGAAAGCTTCGTACCTAAGGTGATACCGATGCCGACGGTACAAAAGAATAGTACAGAGCAGAGCGACACGACGACGGGAGAGAATGGGGCGTCTGCCGCTGCATCGTCAAATGCCGGCAGTGCAGCAGCTTCGACCAGCGGCAAAAAGCCGACCGGCGGCACTTCATCCGCCAGCACTTCAAAATCCGGTAATGCGGGTGCATCATCTGGCACTGGCAGCAGTACAGCGGCCTCTGCCAATACGGGAAATAAGGCTGCGTCAGGATCGGGGAGCGCATCCGTTTCAGCGGGTACATCGTCTTCATCGGGCAGTTCGACCGGGAGCTCCTCTTCTGTAACATCATCAACAGGTTCTGCTCAGACGGCCGCAGGCGGGCCCGGACAGTATACGACACCGGTAGAGACAAGACCCGCGAGCATCGATACGCCTACCGGCAGCGGCGCCACACAGGATCTCGTGATCAACAGCCTGCAGGGCGGAAGTCCCGTCAGCGGTTCATAGGCTTAGAGAAACCTGGTGCAAAGGCGTTGATGTAAGCATTGAATAAAAGGAGCATAACGATATGATGAACCGGCCATTTACTAAAAGAGAAAACGCAGCACTACTCGTGTTTGCGATTCTTTTGGTTGCGCTCTTTTATTACCGCTTTGTCGTTCTGGATGTACGCGACCGTATTAAGGCGGCGGACACGACGGAGCTGACCGTGCAGCTTTCCCAGGAGGCGAAAAGGGCTGCCGAGATTAAGCGGATGCAGACGGAGATGGAGGAGAATAAGGAAAATCAGACCGGCTATATCTCGACCTATGACAATCAGAAGGCGGAGCTTGAACTTCTGAATTCGATTTTTATGCCAAACGCCTTGACCTATAATTACAGCTTCACGAAGCCGGTGGCCAATGAGGATGCTGTGCGGCGTGTGATCAGTATTACCTTTACGGCGGCAAATTATCAGGCAGCCAGCACGATTTTACAGGAGCTTCATGACTCTCCATACCGCTGTCTCATTAATCATATCAATATGACGGCTGAGAACGATAATTCTGTGCAGGGGATGGATCCGAGTCTCGAATATTCGATGGTCAATGCGAGCCTGGATGTAACATTTTTTGAAACACTTGTTAACGCGACGACGACGGATGGTCTCGACATCCAGGAGACGACGGCAGCGCCAACCGGTATTGCCAATGCTGACGTTTCCGGGATCGAGCGGAATGATCTTGAAACCGCAGCGGAGAGCCTCGCCGGGGAAACACCGTAATAGAAAAAACAATGCCGTAAAGTAGAGAAGGGAGCCGGAGCGGATGTCTATACCTGCTGGTCCGGAACTGAATATTCTTGCACTTCTTGTATTCTCCTGTGTAATGGTGGAGGCTGTGAGAAGTACCTCTATGGATTTCCAGCATATCATGTTCCTATGGTTTGGTGGAAGCCTGCTTCTTACGCTCTTTTTTAATGTCACAAGGATTCTTGTGATGCAAAAGGTTATCTCTACACTATATACCGAGAGTAATCTTTATTTCTTAAATATTCTCTACTATTCACTTCTGAATTTTTCTATCTACTGCTGGGTACTCTATTCTGAGTCCTTTACTGATGGACATGGTCTTGATAAAAGACGGAATCGCCTCCACCTTTTCTGGCCTTTTGGCCTCATCATCCTTGCAAATGTAACCACGAAATGGACGCATCTCATTTTTTATATCGGCTATATGGAGACAGTTACCCGGATGGATTATTTCTATATCGAGGTGGCAGTCGTTATTTTCGTGCTGGTGGGAGAGTCACTCCGTCGATTCATGTATATGTCTCTGGAACCGGATCCGGTCCGGGAACAGCAGGAAAAGATTGCAGCGGAATTTCCGGTCATCGTGATTCCGCTGACACTGCTTGGGCTGATCAGTAACACTGAACCGATCGGCGCGGCGTCAATGGCCTTTGCTGCAGTCTATACTTATTTTGGTATGCAGATGCAGGCGGAGTCCATCGATCCGCTTACGAAGATTAATAATCGTTTACGTATGAAGATCGTGCTTCCTGAGATGATCCGGGATCATGATAAACAGCTCTGGCTTCTTATGATGGATGTTGATTATTTTAAGTCCATCAATGATACCTATGGCCATGTCGAAGGCGATAGAGCACTTCAAAGAGTTGCACAGGGCCTGAAGGAGTCCTGCCGCAGTACTCTGAAGGATTATTTTCTCGGACGCTTCGGCGGAGATGAATTTACGATTATTCTCGCAGGGGATCATGAGGATGTAGAACGCCTGAAGAAGGCGATACGGAAGACACTCCGGGTACTGAATCGTTATGAGGGAGCGCCATATGATCTGACAATCTCGATCGGGGCAGCCTGCTATGAAGATCTTCCTGAGAATCAGATGCATCCGGAGAATCTCTTTAAGAAGGCGGATGAAGCACTATATGCAGTAAAAAAAGCGAGAACCCTGCCGAGAAACGCTGTTCCTTCAAAGGAACCGGTCACCTTAAAAACGGAGGCGGACAAGTTATGAGTGTGATCATTGAGACATATGCCTGCTGTCTTCTTGTGACACTGATTCTGCTTTCTTTCTGGATTGAGAGAGATAGAGATGTACAGTTTTATGTGTTGTTCCGGCTGATCCTTTGGGGATCAGTGTACCTTGTCATTTCTTTCTTTACAGAAATTCTGATTTCCTTTGCAGAAAGAAGCTATGACAATTTCAGCGTTTACCTTTATTCCAGCATTTATTATGTCCTGATCCAGGTTATCCTATACGGCGGATTCAGCGCCTGCATCTATCAGGAAAGCATCCGGGAAATGCTCCTCCATAAGAGATTTTTAGTGTTTCTTCCGGCGATACCGGCTACCATACTAGCCTTGACGGTTCGGAATAATCATCTGTTATTCTACTATAGAATCGATTACCGCTTCGTCCCGGGAAGACTGTACTGGGTACTGCTTCTGGAAATCCTATTTCTAGGTATCTTCGGTTATATCCGGATCAGCAGAGCAACAAAGGCACTTTCGGTAAACAGCGATGATTGGGGCAGCCGCAGCAAGTTCCCACATTTCTTCAGTTTGTACAGTATATCACTTTGCATAGGCGTTTTCCTGCACTACCTTATCCCGCGTTCCTATTTCATTCCGGTAATGTCGACCTTCGGTATCGTCATGATTTATACTAGTGCGACTGCGAACACAGTTTCTGTTGATCCGCTGACAGGTATTAATAACCGGCAGAATCTGATGCGTCATATCAAAAGCTACATGGAGAATCCGAAAGATCAGGTCTTCCTCGCGATGCTGGACCTCAATGATTTTAAGCATATCAATGATCACTATGGACATGTCGTCGGGGATGAGGTACTCTGCCGGGTTGCGGATTCTCTGAAGAAGGCGGCTGAAGGACGAAAAAGTCATCCGTATGTGGCACGCTTCGGTGGCGATGAGTTCATGATTCTTTTACATACGAATATTCCGGGGGAAACCGGGGCGATGGAGGTAATCTTACAGCAGGAGCTTTCGGAGAGAAATGAGCGGGCTTCACAGGGCAAGGAGGCATCGATCTCGATCGGTTGGGCACAGCTTGATCCTGAGACGATGAAGACACCGCAGCAGTTTATCGCTGCAGCGGATGCAGCGCTCTATAAGAACAAATCCGTCTGGAAAAAGGCGCATCACATAACGCGATGAATCATGTAACACCAGGGATGGTTCTCTCTGCATTTACAGATATGTTTGCCTTGACAGGAAGCGAGTCTTCTTGTATTTTAATACGCAGGACGCTTTAACGTAGTAGTGTGATAGCATGCTAGCAAAAGAAAGCACATAGCTGAAATAAGATTTCTTTATACAAAGTTTAGTGCTTCCTGTTGTATACTGTTTCGAGGGGGATCATGGTTATGTCGTCTTTTTTCAATGAGAATTTCAAGCATCTTACGCCGTATACACCGGGGGAGCAGCCGCAGGATAAGCGGTATGTGAAGCTGAATACCAATGAATCGCCATTTCCACCGGCACCAGGGGTGCTGAAGGTTGTGAATGAAGCGGAGGCGAAAAATCTCAGATTGTATTCGGATCCGGAGCTTAAGCCGTTGAAGGCGGCGATTGCGGAAACTTTTTCTGTGGAGCCGGCAAATGTATTCATTGGCAATGGATCGGATGAGTGTCTGAATTTTGCTTTTATGGCATTTGGCGGGGACGGGATGGCGTATCCGGATATTTCCTATGGTTTTTATCCGGTATTTGCGGCGGTGAATCATATCGAGAGTGATGTGAAGCCGCTGACAACAGACTTTCGGATTAAGGTAGAGGATTATTTCGGAATCGGGAAGTCGCTGGTGCTTGCAAATCCGAATGCACCGACGGGTCTTACGATTAGCCGTACGGATGTTGCGGCGTTATGTGAGAAGAACCCTTCGCATGTTGTCATCATCGATGAAGCGTATGTGGATTTTTCGGAGGAGCCGGTTTCTGCGGTCGGGCTCACGAAGACGTATAAGAATCTTCTCGTGGTGCAGACGTTTTCGAAGTCCAGGTCTCTGGCTGGTGCCAGAGTGGGCTTTGCAATCGGAGATGCAGCGCTCATTCAGGACCTCGAGACAATCAAATTTTCGACAAATCCTTACAATGTGAATCGGCTTTCGATGGCGGCGGCTGTCGAAGCAATCAAGGATCAGGCATACACGTTTTCCAATGTAAAGAAGATCCAGGAGAACAGGAAGTATACTACGGAAGCGCTGGAGACACTTGGCTTCATGGTGCTGCCTTCGCAGGCAAATTTTATCTTTGTGAGAACCAATAAAATCGATGGTGGCAGTCTATATCGGAGGCTGAAGGAGGAAGGTGTCCTCGTACGGCATTTCGAGAGTGAGAGGATCCGGGATTTCGTCCGGATCACGATCGGCTCGCGGGAAGACATGGAGATGCTTGTTGCAAAGATAAAAGGCATCATCTCGGCATAAAGGCCTACTGTCGACGGTTTATGATCATTATTTTAAAGCAGCCTGTGAAGTGGATAACATGACTTTTCCGGGCGGAAGAGGAAAGATATGCGTACAGCGGAAATCAATCGTGTGACGAATGAAACAAATGTGGATCTTTGGCTGGATCTTGATGGAGATGGCTCCGCATCGGAGATTCAGACGGGAGTCGGCTTCCTGGATCATATGCTGACACTGTTTAGTAAGCATAGTGGGATACAGATGACCTTGAGCTGTAAGGGAGACACCTACGTAGATGATCACCATTCTGTCGAGGATATCGGTATTCTGATGGGTCAGGCAATCCGCGAAGCGCTTTCGGATAAGAAGGGCATCAGACGGTATGCGAGTCTTGCATTGCCGATGGATGAGGCGCTTGTATTGGTGGCAGTTGATATTTCCGGGCGTGGCGGCTTTTTCACGGATATGCATTATCCGAGTGAGAAGATCGGCACGTTTGATACGGAGCTCGTGAAGGAGTTTATGATGGCCTTTGCGATGAATGCCGGACTTACGCTTCATATCCGGCAGCTTGCGGGGGAGAATTCCCATCATATTGCAGAGGCATGCTTCAAGGGACTGGGGCACGCGATGCGGGAGGCTGTTGAAATTGATGATCGCTTCTCCCATGAGATTCCGAGCACGAAGGGAGTTTTAGAGTGATGCGCTTTCCTGAAGATTGATGACGAAATAGCGCTATGATGTCTGATGGAAGCATTAGATAATGAAAGAGATTAGATGAACCGGGGTGAAGCATGATCGAACAGACGTTGAATCAGCTCTATGAGTCATATGGCTACCGGAAATTCCGGATGACAAAATTCGAACCGTATGACCTCTATGCTGACAACAGAGATTTCTTAAATACACAGCAGCTGATCACATTTTCAGATCTGGACGGGACGCTTCTTGCGCTTCGACCGGATGTTACGCTTAGTATCGTAAAGTCAAACGGCGGCGGAGAAGAAAAGGTTTATTACAATGAAAATGTTTACCGGCCGTCGGATAGTCATTATCGTGAAATTCTGCAGAGCGGTGTAGAGTGCCTCGGTGTGGTGGACCCCTATGCGGAGGCGGAAGTGATTGCGCTGGCTTGCCGCTCGCTTGCTGCGGTTTCAAGGCATTATGTGCTTAGAATTTCAGATGCGGCTTTTCTTCAGGAGGAGTTTTCTTCGATGGGCCTTTCGGAGCAGACGAAAATTGAGGTTCTGAAGCTTTTTTCCATGAAGAATCAGGCTGGTCTAAAAGCGCTCTCGGATAAGGGACACTTGACAGAAGCTTCGGCGGAAACACTTGCCAGGCTCATGGATCTTTATGCACCCTTTACCGAGGGTGTTTCGGTGATCCGGAAGCTTGCATTTTCAAATACAGCGATGCGAATCGCGGATGAGCTCCGGGAGCTTTCCGACATTCTCGATGCGTTTAATGTTCTTCCCAATATCTATCTTGATTTTTCTCTTGTGAATTCTATGGATTATTATAATGGTGTTATTTTCCAGGGAGCCGTGGAGGAAATTCCATTTGTGGTTCTTACGGGTGGACGATATGACCCGCTGCCGGAGAAAATGGGAAAGCATGTGGGCGCGATCGGCTTCGCGATGTCGATTGATCTTCTGGAAAATTATCTCACGAAACCGCGGGATTATGATGTTGATGTGCTGTTGGTCTATGGCAGTGAGAAAGAGGGTGGGACTTGCCCTCTTTCTGTGCGGGCCGCCCGGGTGATGACAGAGATGACAGCGCGCAGCATGAAAGTGCGGCTTGTGCGAAAGGATGAACTCGCCCATATGGAACACAAGATTCGTGCGGAGAAAACGATGACGATATCGGAAGCGGAGAAGTGGCTGGAGGACAATACTGGCGATTCCCCCATAAAAGAGCAGAATTCCTTGAATGAGAAGACAGCAGACAGGCAGGATGCAGCGGAACCGGAGGCAGTGAAATGATTAATGTAGCACTTCCGAAGGGAAGACTCGGTGAAAAAACCTACAGTCTCATGGCGGCGGCCGGCTTCGATTGTCCGGCGATTCTTGAGAAGAATCGAAAGCTAACCTTTGAGAATCCGGAAAAGGGCGTCCGTTACTTCTGGGTTAAGCCGTCTGATGTGAGCATTTACGTGGAACGGGGCGCTGCGGATATCGGTGTCTGCGGAAAGGATATTCTTCTTGAATATGAGCCGGATATCTATGAGCTTCTGGATCTTCAGATTGGCAAATGCCGCATGTGCGTAGCCGGAAAAGGAGATTTCTATGACGATGAGGAGCGGACACTCCGTGTTGCGACGAAATTCCCGCATATCGCATCGGGCTTCTACGAATCCATCGGACGGGACATCGACATCATCCATCTCAATGGCTCCATCGAGATTGCACCAATCCTCGGGCTTTCGGATGTCATCGTCGATATCGTGGAAACCGGTAATACGCTTCGCGAAAACAACCTCGTCGTGCTTAGAGAAATCGTGCCGGTCAGTGCCCGACTTATTTGCAACAAGGTGAGCTTTCAGTTCCGACATGACGAGATCATCCGGGTGCGGGATGAACTGACGGAGCTTGTCGGCTCCGGTGAAAAGATTGAGACCATCCGGCTCGAGCACTAATACGAAAAGGAGTAGAAATGATCAGAATTTTTGAAATGGGAAAGCTGCCGGATGAGGAAATCTTCGCACGGCAGAATCCGGTGTCGGATGTATCCGATATCGTAAAGGATATTATCGCGACGGTAAGAAAAGACGGTGATACAGCACTTAAGGCGTATTCAGAGAAGTTTGATCATGTAGAGCTCTCCGATTTCCTCGTGACCGAAGAGGAAAAGGAAGCGGCATTAAAAAAGGTAGAACCGGAATTTCTCTCGATTCTTAAAGAGGCGGCAGCTAACATCCGTGCTTTTCATGAAAAGCAGGTACGGCAAAGCTTTATCATGGCGGATAAGCCGGGGGTGATCCTCGGACAGAGAGTGCTTCCGCTGGAGCGGGTCGGTCTCTATGTGCCGGGTGGTACGGCGGCCTATCCATCGACGGTGCTGATGGATTCGATCCCTGCGAAGATTGCCGGCGTCAAGGAAATCGTCATGGTGACGCCACCATCGAAGGAGGGTTCCGTTAACCACTATATCCTTGCTGCTGCACATATCGCTGGTGTCGGCCGGATCTTCAAGGTCGGCGGAGCGCAGGCGGTGGCAGCGCTTGCTTATGGAACAGAATCAATCCCACGTGTCGACAAGATCGTAGGTCCCGGCAATGCCTTCGTGGCCGAAGCAAAGAAGCAGGTTTTCGGGCAGGTAGGAATCGATATGATCGCCGGTCCGTCGGAGGTTCTGGTGCTGGCGGATGGAAAATCAGATCCATCGTATGTTGCAGCGGATCTTCTGTCCCAGGCGGAGCATGACAAAAACGCCAGTGCAGTGCTCATCACTGATTCGATGACGCTTGCGCAAGCTGTTCAGGCGGAGCTTGAGAAGCAGATTCCGAAGCTTAGGCGCGCGGATATTGCACGGACGTCGATTGATCATAATGGGAAAATCATCGTTGCGAAGGATCTTCATGAGGGCGTCGATGCAGCAAACCGCATTGCACCAGAGCACATGGAGGTCTGTGTCGATCAGCCGTTTGATATTCTCGGTGAGATCCGAAATGCGGGTTCCGTGTTTCTCGGACGCTACAATGCAGAACCGACGGGCGATTACTTTGCCGGACCGAATCATACTTTGCCGACGAGTGGTACAGCCCGTTTCTACAGTCCGCTTGGCGTCGATGATTTTGTAAAGCGCCTTCAGTACAGCTATTACACGAAGGATGCACTGGAAAGGGATTATGAGAAGATTTCCTTCTTCGCAAAAAAGGAAGGCTTGACAGCGCATGCGAGAGCGGTGGACATCCGGTTTGGAAAAGAGGACAGAGACTAAGAGGCAATAGGTGTCGACCTTAGACAAAAAGAAATGGAGGCTTGACTATGGTTGCGGTAATCGATTATGGTGTCGGGAATGTTTTTTCCCTGCAGAGTTCTCTCCATGCTATCGGAGAGGAGGCCATCGTCACGGATGACAAAACGAAGATCCGGGCAGCAGATCGTGTGATTCTGCCGGGTGTCGGTGCATTCGGTGATGCAGCCGATAAGCTTCGGGAGAGAGGCCTTTTCGATTTCGTTCGTGAGATTGCCGGTGAAGGAAAACCGCTGCTTGGCATCTGCCTCGGCATGCAGCTTTTGTTTGATCGGTCGCTGGAGTACGGCGAGCATGAAGGTCTCGGCTTAGTGCCTGGTGAAGTACGACCGATTGAAGAGGTGATTCCTAAGGAGCTTGACATCCCGCATATGGGTTGGAATGCGCTGCATCTCATTTCCCGGCCAGCGGATGGTGCTTCTTTATATAATACGGATGGCGCACCAAATGGTGTCTGCCCGCTGTTTCGTGATCTCGCAGAGGGAGATTATGTGTATTTTGTCCACAGCTTTGCGGCGTTTAACTGTGATAAGAATCTCACAGCGACCGCAGAGTATGGTGTGCCACTGACGGCAGCAGTCGAGAACCGGAATGTGTTCGGTACGCAATTTCATCCTGAGAAGTCCGGCCCGGTGGGGCTGAAGATCCTGAAGGCCTTTATGTCACTATAAGAGGGGAAAATATGATTTTATTTCCTGCGATTGATCTATATCAGAACAAGGTGGTCCGTCTGCTGAAGGGGGACTACAATAAGGTGACGGTTTATTCCGAGGATCCGGTCGGGAAAGCGAAAGAGATTGAAGAGATGGGCGGGAAGTGGCTGCATCTTGTGGATCTCGAGGGCGCACGGGATGGCAATACGCCGCATGCAAAGCTGGTCTCTGACATCTGTCAGGAGACTGGTCTTCAGGTAGAAATCGGCGGTGGTATCCGGGATTTTGAAACGATTGATCAGTATCTGTCTGCTGGCGCTGCCCGCGTGATACTCGGCACAAAGGCTGTGACGGATCGGACGTTTCTTACGGAGGCAGTCAGAAAATACGGTGAACGTGTTGCCGTCGGTGTCGATGCACTAAACGGGAAAGTTGCTGTCAAGGGCTGGAAGGAAATCCTCGATGTCGACATGATTGATTTTCTAAAGGAAATCCGCGACCTCGGCGTAAAAACCGCAATTGTCACCGATATCTCGAAGGATGGCGCTATGCAGGGTACAAACCTGCCGCTCTATGAAACGTTAAGCAAAATAGAGGGTCTGAACATCACCGCCTCCGGCGGCATCAGCAGTCTTTATGATCTAAAAGCTCTGAAAGCCATGAACCTCTACGGTGCTATCCTAGGCAAAGCCATGTACACCGGCGCAGTTGATCTAAAAAAAGCCTTGTCATTTGTGTTGTAGAAAATCAGGTGGAACCGGCAGGGGATGGCCCTTTGCAAGGTAATGCGCAGGGCCGGTGCTTAGCGATCCAAAGCACGCTTTATCGCTTTGGGAGCTTAGCATCCGCTGCTCCGAGCACTTTAGCGAGAGCGGGCCTGCAAAGGGCCATCCCCTGCCGGTTCCACCGTCTGCGTAGCCAAAAAGGAGAGAAAAGTATGATTACAAAGCGAATTATCCCATGTCTTGATGTCCGCGACGGCCGCGTCGTAAAGGGTGTCAATTTCGAGGGCTTGCGTGATGTATCAAGCCCTGTCGAGCTTGGAAAATACTATTCAGACGCCGGCGCTGATGAACTGGTGTTTTATGATATTACCGCCTCCTTTGAGGGCAGGAAGCTCTTTACGGATATCCTTCGCGAGGTAGCGTCGCAAATTTTCATTCCTTTGACGGTAGGTGGTGGTATCAGCACCGTCGATGATTTTGACCGGGTGCTGAAATGTGGTGCCGACAAGGTTTCCGTCAACTCCGGTGCGATCCGGAATCCATCACTGATTTCGGAAGCAGCGGAAAAGTATGGAAACCAGTGCGTCGTCCTGTCTGTCGATGCAAAGCGTGTCGGAGACCGCTATCATGTTTTTCAGAATGGCGGACGCATCGATACCGGCATGGATGCACTCGAATGGATCCGTGATGGCGTCGCACATGGCGCCGGTGAAGTCGTGCTGAACTCCATCGATACCGACGGCGTGAAGCAGGGCTTCGATCTCGAGATGCTGAAGGCTGTCAACGCGATTGTGAAGGTTCCGGTCATCGCCTCAGGCGGTGCCGGCTCCATCGAAGACTTTATCACCCTTTTCCACGAAGTCCCCGGCATCTCCGCCGGCCTCGCCGCTTCGATTTTCCATTTCGGAGAAGTGAAAATTGATGATCTCAAGAAGAGATTGAGGGAAGAAGGAATAGCAGTTCGCATTTGATGAGGGAAAAATGACAGAGAAATTTGATATCGAAAAGGTAAAGTTTGATGAGAAGGGGCTTGTGCCCTGTATCGTCCAGGATTATGAGACGAAGCGCGTACTGACGCTTGCCTATATGAACCGGGAATCCATGAAGATTACGCTCGAAAAGGGGCTGACATGCTTCTTCTCAAGATCACGGCAAAAGCTCTGGCTGAAGGGTGAAACCTCCGGGAATTATCAACATATCGTGTCGATGGAGGCGGACTGCGACCGGGATGCAATTCTCGTGCAGGTTATGAAGGATGGCCCTGCCTGCCACAGAGGCACGGATAGCTGCTTTGATGATAGTCTGCTAAAGCAGTGGCCGGAGAATAAATCAAACCATTGATTATTAGCATAAAATATATACCATCAGATTTTAAAGAGCTCGAATAAGGGAACCATTAAGCGTGAATAAGTGAGTGATTAAAGTATGGGAGAACGAATAGATATCTATGACCGTGAGAAAAAACTTACCGGCCACACAAAGGATCGGAAGCGGGAAAAGCTTCAGCCGGATGAATATATGCTTTATGTTCTGGCAATCCTTGAGCGTCCGGATCATACGTTCTTAATTACCCAGCGGACCATGGATAAGAAATGGGCACCGGGCAGCTGGGAGATCCCGGGCGGCGGTGTGAAGGCCGGAGAAACCTCCTTTCGGGCTGTTACGCGTGAAGTGAGAGAGGAGACCGGCCTCGATGTATCATGTTTCGATTCTCTGAAACCGATTTATACCTATCGAAATGATGATGCCGAAACCGGCGATAACTACTTCTGCGATATTTATCGCTTTACATTTCCTTTTGAAAAAGAGGATGTTCAGGTACAGGAGGACGAAGTTTTGTCTTTTCGTCTAGCTACCATGTCTGAAATCAAAGAGATTCACACACAGGACGGCTTCCTCCATTTTGAACGCCTGATGGAGGCATTGCATGGAAATTAGGGGAAATTATCACACCCACTCTACGTTTTGCGACGGGAAGAATACAATCGCGGAAATGGCGGAAGCGGCCTTTCACGCGGGTGCGACACATCTCGGTTTTTCCGGGCATATCGATCCGGGTGTTCTCATGCAGGATATTCCCGGCTATTTTCGGGAGGTCGACAGACTGCGTGCGGCGTATGCAGGACGGATGCACATTTTTCGTGGGATAGAGCTCGACAATGCTTACAAAAGGTCTTGTGCGGATAGCGCTGAATACATTATCGGCTCAACGCATTTTATTCCGGTGCAGGGAAGCCCTGTTTGGGAGAATACGATGCCAATCGGCAATGGTGCAGCGAAGAACGAAGAAGAACGTATCAAGGAACTTGGACTCATCTGTGTGGATAACACCGCTGAGATCCTGCATGAGGGCTGTAAGCATTACTATGATGGGGATTACTATCGGATGGCGGCGGACTATTACCGGTTTGAGAGTATGGTAGTCGAGCGGCTGCAGCCGACCTTTATCGGACATTTCGACCTGATCACACGCTTTAATGACCTTCCGGCGGAAGAGAGCGGTCACTTTCTTGACGAAACGGATGCGAGGTATCTTAAGCCCGCAGAGGAAGCGATGGAAAAGCTCGCAGCGGCACAAATTCCGTTTGAGCTAAACCTCGGGGCTCTCAATCGTGGCAGAAAAAAGGAGCCCTATCCGAGGATAGAGCTCTTAAAATATCTTCATACGCTCGGCGGCGAAATCATCGTATCCTCCGATGCGCATGACCGCGATCATATCTTCGGCGGCTTCGGGGAAGGTATCGCAGCGCTTCGCAAAGCCGGCTTCGACCATGTGCTTATACTTGTCCGCGAAAAGACAGGGCGTCCTGCGGCAAACACCTGTCAGGACGCCGATTATTTCAGCTGTGACCAAAAGTCGAAGCCGCTCTACTGGCGCGAAATAGAAATTTAAAACGCGCTTCCGCGTAGTCCGCCCTTTTTCGTTTTTTTCTGAATGTACAGATTGCTATCGGCACTCGTAATGATGCTTCGGAGTTCTCGTTCGCCGGATATATTTCCATAGGCGTAGCCGATCGTAATGGATTCGCCACTCTTATGGAATTTCTCCTGTAATTCTGTAAGCTTTGACGCAAACTGCGCTTCAGAGCCCTGCGTAAACAGAATCAGGAATTCATCACCACCATAACGGTAGCAGCCGACCGGGAAGATACTTTCGAGTGTATGACCGAGATACTGGAGCATCTCATCGCCGGCATCGTGACCCTTCGAGTCATTGATGTTCTTGAAATCATCGATATCCATCATGGCAGCGCAGATATATTTCCCGTGGAAAGAGGAAAAATCCTCATAGAGAGCGGTTCGGTTGGGAAGCTTCGTAAGTGCATCCGTGCGGCTCTTCGTGTGGAGCAGCCGGTTCATTTCCCGAAGTTTCATTTCCTGTTGAAATTGTTTCAGGAACCATTGCCGCCTCGAAAGTGCGATGAAGATACAGAAGATGAAAAACAGGAAGATATCATACTGGTCCTGCCAGCCGATATAGATGCCGGCGCTTTTCACCATAGTCATCAGAAGAATACAGCCGCCTATGAAGACGATCAGAAGACTGCTGATCCGGTAGACTGGCAGCATCGCAAGAGGTGCGATGATCAGCACGGTTTCAAAGTAGAAGCTGCTTCCGGTCTGCGTACTGAAGATCGTTGCGCAGCCGAAGAACATATTGATGAGGATGTGGATAAAGGTCAGCCGCATGATCAGCTTTGTGTTTAACCAGATATCATTTTTCAGAGAATACAGAGAAAGAAAGACAGCGGGAACATTATAGGTAATAAGAAAAAGATATATCGCATTTGCAGGGAGTACCGGTATCACCTGCATCGTTGCCTTATGTGCGTCCGAACCAAAAACACCGGCAATGCCAATGACGATGGCAAATAACCCGCAGGCCAGCGATGCGCGAACATCGTTCTGACACATCATGGCAAGAAATTCCGGATCCTTGTCCTGCGCTTTCGCTTCGCGGATAGTCTGTAATGGATTGAACTTCATCGATACTCCTCTTTATGAACCATCGACATTTCCTGCCAGAATTTCATTCACCTTTTGTTCCGCTCTGTCAAGTGATGGTTTCAAATCATCATCCAGTACGATAAAAGACTCGTAGATTTCATTCACAGCATACTGAATTTCATCCTGATGTGCAACACCGAGCGAAAAATCCCTGGAGGTTTCTGAAGCCTTTGCAGACATCGCAGCAGACCGCCCCTCGAGTGTCGCCATATCCGAGGTGAAATAAGGATCAGCCCCTGCTTTTTCCGTGGAGGGGAAGATGGGTACCAGCTTGCAGAAGGCGAGCTGGTTGTCATCATTGGTCACAAAGGCTGCAAAGTCGACAGCAGCCGCTTGATTTTTTGAAGCGGAAGGGATCACAAGATTCATGAGAGAATTCCGTGAGAAACCTGATGAACCCACCAAAGGATGGGCAATACCTGTCTTCCGATACATGTATGGTGCGTCCTCCTTCAGGATATTAAGAGAGGATCCGGAGGAAGAAATCGTCGCAAGCTTGCTGCTTTCATAGAGCGCAAGTGTATCATCCCAGCTGCCCCAGATGCTCTTCGGAATCACACCGGCATCCGAAGCGACCTTATAACGCTTGAGAAGCTCTGCGGTTTCCTCTGTGTTAAAGGCGGCCTTTGTCCGGTCTTCATTTAGGATCGGGATATTATTCTCCAGTAAAAGATAAAAGAGTTCGTCAGGCGTGAACAGATATGCACCGGTCGCCTTATGAAATCGCGGCGCCATTGCGAGCGCTTCATCCATTGTGACAGGCGTTGTCGTGAGCCCTGCCTGCTGGAGAAGCGTTCCGTTTACAAACATGATATCCGGAGACGCATACCAGGGCAATGCATACACTTGATCACCCATTCTTGCAGAATCCCACAAACTGTCGGTATAAATTGCCTTCTGCTGTTCGGACAGGACAGTGTTTACATCGAGAAGCTGATTCTGTCCGGCCATCGATAGGGCCATCTGGGTGTTTAGATTTACGACATCAGGCGCCTGATTCTTCCTGATGGCTTCCTGCAGCTTCGGCACGATATCATCATAGGTGACATCGGTCCAGTCTATCGTGATATCCGGATGCGCTGTTTCGTATTTGCTGATCAAGTTCTCAAAATAGTCTTTGAAATTTGCCTTGAGATCGATCGTCCAGAAAGAGAGTACAGTTTTATCCTTCGCAGCAGTATCGATCTTTTTAGACGAGCCGCCTGTGGAAGCTCCAGTCTGACAGGAGACGAGTAGAAAACAGACAATTAACAAAGAAAAAAGAAATATCCATCTTTTTATCCTGTTTTTCTGCATAGCAGGTCTCCTTTCCTTTAGAATAAAGGGAAAAAATATATTGATATTATATCGCTTTTTATTACGGATTAAAATGAAAACGTACGAATCCGCCTACAAAATACAAATGTTTTTTGAAACATAAAATGTTTCGGAAGTGATTAACTACAAAAAGAATAAAATTTTTGTTAAATCAAGAGTAAATTTTCACAAAATTTGTATTAAAAAATCAGAATGTTGACAGTTTTTATAGTTTTTGTTGAATACCACCCATAATGAAACTACAATAGGGGATGATGAGAACAGACTGAAGTTTTCACCGAATACTAGTTTTTGGAGGAGGTTTTTAGTATGATCAGTTTTTTGATTTGTCTAATCATTCTGATCGTCGGCTACTTTACTTATGGTAAATTTGTCGACAACGTATTTGCACCGGACGACAGAGAGACACCGGCCGTAGCCATCAACGATGGTGTTGACTACGTCGTGATGCCGCAGGGGAAGCTGTTTCTGGTACAGCTTCTAAACATCGCCGGCCTTGGCCCGATCTTCGGTGCCATCACTGGTGCAGAGTGGGGTCCTGTGGTTTATCTTTGGATCACCTTTGGTACGATTTTTGCTGGTGCCGTACACGATTATCTTTCCGGTATGCTCTCCGAGCGTGAGAATGGTGCTTCCATTTCCGAGGTTACCGGTGATTATCTTGGCCAGACCATGAAGAACATCATGCGTGTCTTCGCGGTAATCCTTCTGATCATGACCGGTACTGTATTTGCAGTAGGTCCTGCAGGCTTACTTAAGACACTTTTTGCAAACAGCGGTGTACAGGGTGGTATCCTTGTGAATGCAACCTTCTGGCTTGCACTGATCCTCATCTATTATTTCATCGCAACCTTTATTCCCATTGATAAGATCATCGGCCGTATCTATCCGGTCTTTGGTATCTGCCTTATCATCATGGCAATCGGTGTCGGCTGTGGTACCCTGTTTAAGCAGGGCGGCAACATGCCGGAGCTTTTCACACACTTCTATAACATGCATCCGAAGGGAAAGGCCATCTGGTCCTATATGTTCATTACCGTAGCCTGCGGTGCCTGCTCCGGATTCCATAGCACACAGTCACCTCTTATGGCAAGATGCTTAAAGAGTGAACGTCAGGGCCACTTCGTATTCTACGGTGCCATGGTTGCCGAGGGTATCATTGCTCTTATTTGGGCTGCAGCTGCCAATACCTGGTATGACAAGGCTGCACTCCTTGAGGCTGGCGGCGGAAACTCCACAACCGTTTACAGCATGTGCACACAGACCATGGGCGGTGTTGGTGTCGTACTCGCGATGCTCGGTGTTATTGCCTGCCCGATCACTTCTGGTGATACAGCTTTCCGTTCTGCAAGATATACCATCGCCGACTGGTTCAAGATCGACATGGGTTCCACAAAGAATCGTTTCCTTCTTACCCTTCCGGTACTTGGCATAGGTGCTATCCTTGGTTTCGGCCAGACCTTTGGTGTTCTTGATTACAATGTCATCTGGAACTACTTCGCATGGTCCAACCAGACGCTGGCTATGCTGGTTCTCTGGGCTGGCGCTGTATATCTTCATAAGAATGGCAAGAATGACAAGATCGCCGTTGTTCCGGCTACCTTCATGAGCGCAGTAACCTTCACATACTTCATGATGGCAAAGGAAACCATGGGTAAGATTCCTGCACTGCTTGATAACCATGCAGTATCCTATCCTTGCGGTATCATCTTCGCAGCTGTCTGCCTATATCTCTTCACATCGAAGATGAAGGCTTTTGACAAGCAGAATGCTAAGGCTTAATGGGAAAGCCTGTTTTTGATTTTTGAAAACTTCAGTCATGTTGGCCGCCATCGATGGATGGCGGCTCCTTTTGTGCTATAATATGGGCAGCAAAAATTTTAGGAGGATCGTTTTATGATCTTTGCACCATCGCCTGTCGGGAATGGCAGGCTTACGAGAGTAGAGCTTGAGAAGGACAAGAGGGAATGTAAGAAGATCGGACCTTGTGGGGTCGGAGAGAAAGCGCTGTATCTTAACAGTTTTTATTTGAGAAGGCGGTATTATATCGTCTGGTCGGATGTACGGAGAGTGTTTAAGAGAGTTGCGATGTCAAAGGGCGGTTTCTCCGGACATGGTATCTTCGGGTCGATGCCATATCTTGTCGTACTGAAGAGTGATGGTACAGAGGAGCAGTGTAATTTTAAGTTTGAAAATCAGGTGGATGAGATGCTCGAGGAAATCGGACAGCGACATCCGGAGATTCCGCTTCATAGCCAGGAGTCCGAACAGAAGCTTGCAAAAGCAAAGGCCGAGCAGGAAGCCAAGTACACCGATAAGCTTTCACAGAATGCAAGAGATTCACTGCTTGCACTGCAGGAATCCTCGGAATATCTCGAACGGAAGCCCGAGAACTATAAGGTGCTTGTTTACGCTGCGAAGCAGAAGCGTTCCGTTGATGGTACGAAACCATCCCTTTTGACGGCAGCCTGGCTGATCGTCGCTTGTTCGATCGTCATGATCGTCGGCGGACTTTATCTTCGCTTCGCCATCGATAATCCTTTGGGACTTTATCTCTGCCTCTTCGGTGGTGCATTTATTCTGAGCGTGGCAGCGTCACAGATTCTTCCGACACCAAACCGGAATAAAAAGACAGTTCAGAGAGATTGGGATGAAGCAGTCTCTCTCATGACGAAATATCTGCACGATTTCCATGGAACCGTCTCGCAGGATCGCGAGAGTTTTCCCGTTCCTGCCCAGTATGCCCATCCGGTAGTCTTAACACGTATGGTCCGCGTCATCCGTGAAGGCCGTGCCGAAGACCTCTCGTCCGCACTGGCTATCGTGAAACAGGATTTACGTGCTCTCAACAAGGATGTAAAAGTCAGCCAGCAGGAATACGACGAGGTCGTCACCGTGAAGCCAATGTTTCTCGTTTGTAATTACAGCTAAATCGAGCAATTCATCGGATGTGTGTGCTTTGCATATATGCTACGAACCGATTGAGACGGTAGTCGAGAAACGGGCTTGCAAGGGGCCATGCTTGGTAGTGTTCGCCGTCCGCGCAGAAGTAGGGAGGTAAATATGCAGGATTTGATTGAATTTTTGAAGCAGGAGGGTGTGAGTAAGTCTCTTCTCGACGGCGTGCAGGCCTTTAAGGCACAGTACCCGGTCGTGCCGGAGCTTAAGAATCGTGTGCCGCAGCCAAAATACTACTATTATGGCAACGATGTATGGGAGAAGGCATTGGCCGTACTTCTGACAGGCAGAAATCTGCTGCTTGCAGGGCCAAAGGCAACCGGTAAAAACGTGCTGTCCGAGAATCTTGCGGCACTGTTCGGTCGGCCGGTATGGAATGTGTCGTTCCATATCAACGCTGACGCAGCCTACCTCATCGGGACAGATACCTTCGATGGACAAAAGGTTGTGTTTCGGCCAGGCCCGATCATGGAAACCGCGGTCTATGGCGGCTTTGCCATACTTGATGAGATCAACATGGCGAAGAACGAAGCCTTGGCCGTCATGCATTCGGCGCTGGATTATCGGCGCATGATCGATGTCTCCGGCTATGATCGGGTCGAGATCGCACCGGCGGCTCGCTTCATCGCGACGATGAACTATGGCTATGCTGGTACGCGTGATCTCAATGAAGCGCTTTGCTCAAGATTTGCCATCATTGATATGCCAAATATCACAGAGGATGACCTCGTGAAGCTGATTACGACGCATTATCCGAAGCTGAAGAGAAAGATGGCGGAGCAGTTCTCGAAGCTTTTTACCGAGATTGAGAAGAAGGCGGAGAATTCCGAAATTTCTGATCGTGCGCTGGATCTCCGCGGCATGCTCGATGCGATCGGGCTCATCGAGACCGGGCTTACATCGGGTGATGCCCTGAAGCTCTGTATCGTAAACCAGACGTTTGATGCGTACGAGCGCGGGCTGATCCAGGATGTGATTGCAGCACGAATTCCGCAGGATCTAAAGACTGGTGACGTATTTGAGGCCTGATGTTCATCGGCATAATGGTAGCGAGCTTTATATATCTATCTGCTGCTTTTGATGTAGACAGTCTGGTGGCGGATGGAAGATTTGGCATGAAAGAGAAGCGATGATCAAGAAGCATTACACCGGGAACGCCCGGCGGGCGCTGAATATCATATGGAACGCGGCGGGGGATTATGATTATGATCCTCCGTTTATGGCATTTTATGAGAACGGACAGGCGGATCATTATTTCAATATGGTGATCGGTTTTGTACGGAAGTATTTTGATGCTGCAAAAATCGAACAGTTTTTTGAATGCTACGATGGTGCGTTTGGTGCCGGTGAATTTGACGAATATCTATGGCTTGGTATCGAGAACTGCGTGTATGAAAAGGAGCTTCCGGTAAGGCCGATCCTGTCAGCCCTGAGAAAGGCGAGGGCGGAGGAGTTTTTCCGTGTCATGCCTACACTTTCGAAGCAGCAGATCGAGTATTCATCCGTGCCGGTGCTGAATCAGAAGCAGGCGCGCTGGGCGATGGTCCTCGGGAAGCGGGGACCGATCCTTGGTCCGAAGGAAAATAAGATTTTCGAAGCACTGCAGTTCCCGGGAACGCTCGATACAGACGGGCTGCTTCGGACGATGCATGATTTTCTACTGACCTATTTTAAGTATGATACCGACAAACCAAAACGCGCTTCTGGACGACAGGTTTTCATGCGCGCGATTGCGTCTCGTGTGAGCCGCCACGAGCAGCAAAGACATGATGTACTGTTCTTGCGGGCTGGTACCGGGCAGGGCGACCGTGCGAGATCCGTGTCTCTGGAGCATTTTGGTTCGGCCGGAAAATATAAGCTGCCGGATGAAGAGGACCGCCAGTATATCGAAAACTGCTTCGGCAGCTGTACGGTGGATCCGCATGCGATGCGCATCATGGAGAACGATCTCTGTAAAGGCAACCATGCCTATACACGGCTCTGGTTCTCGGAGGCCGGGAAGTTCGACAACGCCGGTGGGGCATTACATGGTGATGGTGAAGCATCACGTGACGCTCAGAATGAACTTCAAGGATTGAAGGAATATCCGAATGGCAGCAGAAGTGAACTTCAGGGATCAAAGAAAGAGACAAATGGCTCTAATCGTGCAGCGCAAGAAAATGGTATGACGGAAGCTGCCACCGAACAATCAAAGGAGAGCAGGCTGACAGAGGAGCAGGCGGATCGTGAGGCACGGGTGCAGCACGCAGCAGGTGCACAGCTCCCGAAAACAGCGGAGGAGCTGTATCTCAAGCGCCGCGTACAGCAACAGAGAAACGTGACCTATGCACGTAACAGTCAGCGTCTCATCAATGCTGAGATCAGGCATCTATCCGGTGAGATTGACACAATCTTTGCGTCTTTTCTTCAGTTCATGCCGGACCGGGCATCTTCAGGGAAGATCCTTGCCAATGAAGCCTGGAGGCTTAAGGTACTCGGTGACACGCATGTCTTTGAAAAGCCAGGCGATGAAGCAGAACGGAATATCGCATTGACACTGCTTCTTGACGCCTCGATGTCCCGTGTGAACACGCAGGAGATCATTGCATCGGAGGCGTATGTGATTGCAAAGAGTCTGCAGGATGCGAAGATTCCGGTGCAGGTTGCGGCGTTTCGGTCGCTTCGCGGTTATACTTCAATTGAAGTTCTTAAGGGCTTTTCGGAAAAGGACTGCAGCCGTGTGTTCTCTTTTTACGCCGGCGGCTGGAACCGGGACGGACTCGCCATCGATGCGATAGGCTATCTCCTTCGTGAGGAGGCGGAAAAAACCGGACACAAGCAGCTTCTTCTGGTGCTGACGGATGGCAACCCGAACGACTCTGCGCCGATGCCGCCCGTGTCAGCGAAGATGACGCGTTCTGGCTATGGGACTTTTTCAACAAGAAGTGGCAATACTTTTGAAAGCAGAAGTGATCATGGCAATAATAGTGCAGGGCAGGATGGTAATACGGCGCGAGATGATAAATCGGATGGGAGTTTCTTCGGTTTGATTGGTGGCGGCAACCGGGAATATCAGGGGCCGGCGGCGGTGCAGGACACTGCGGACAGTGTGAAGAAGCTCCGGGATTCCGGCATTCGCACGGCAGCGATTTTTCTCGGCGCAACCTATCACCTCGAAAGCGTGCACGCAATTTATGGTCAGGATTACGTACGAATCCAAAAGATCGCGCAGCTGAGCGACGCGGTGGCGACGCTGCTTCTTCGCGAGCTGCAGAAGGTGGATGCATAAAGAATATCAGACCATATAAGATGCGCATAGTTGAAGTTAAAGTATATGCGGAATAGATGTAAGAAAGGATCAGATCATGGGATTTTTTGATGGACTTTTTGAAAAGAAAATTGAAATTTATAAAAAGCGGGATAAAGAGACATGGACAAAAATCAAGGACGTGCTGAAGGAAGCCGGGATCAAAGCATCAGCATCACACTACGATCAGGATACCGTGATGACCGGCCCCGGCGCGCCGATTGATCCGCGCGATTACGCAGGAAAGAAGCGAATTGACCGTGATATCTATGTGATTGCAGTACCGGCTTCGAAGGAGCAGGAGGCGAGAGACGCGATCCGGGCAGCCGGACTTACGACCATCGTCGATCCGGATGTTCTGAAGGATGCGTACAAGCGTCATCCGGCGGTATGACGGATGAATAGACGAAAAATATTTCTTATCCTGACATTGCTCTGGATGGTCGTGATCTTCTGCTTTTCTGCGAGAAATGCTGATCTTTCGACAGAAGACAGCTATCATGTCGGGATGCTCGTCGGCGACATCATCGTACCCGGATTTAAAACCTGGCCGGAGGCTGACAGAATCGCCTTTGCAGCAACGATCGACCATCCTGTGAGAAAGACCGCGCATGCTACGGAGTATGCAATTCTAGCAATGCTTACATGCGGTGCAATGATGCCGGCAAGCCTTGGAAAAACTTTCCTGTGCAGCTGGTTGATTGCGACGATCTATGCCTGCACGGATGAATTTCACCAGCTATTTGTGCCGGGCAGGTCCGGGCAGGTGTCAGATGTATGCATTGACAGCCTGGGCGCCATGGCCGGGCTTTTGCTTATATGGGGCATATTTAAGATAATAAAAAAGCAAGAGAATTATGGGTTAATGCGCTAAATATTATCAACACGAGAACTTGACAATTTTCTCTTGTGGCTCTAGACTTAAACACGGTTTGAAACGTTCTAAAGAGGAGTTCCAGGCCAACATATGGTTAAAAGCTGTGAAGGTGTTCAGTAGGGCGGTTTTATTTCCTTGTAGAGAGGCATCGTGATGCGCTGAAAGCGGGCCAGGAAGAAGCTGTTTCGAATTTTCCCACCGGAGCTGCTTTGGTGAAGATAAGAGATTCTTAGCTGGTGATGACGTCGATTTCGATCGTGATCGTATTGAGGATGAACTTATAGCAGTAGCTGAGGCCGTGAATGCGCGTTAAGCATATTGAGTGCCCGGGTGACCGGGAACAAGGGTGGTACCGCGATGATTCGTCCCTGTGTCTTTATAGACACAGGGATTTTTTTCGTACTGAAGCCAGTCTGTATAAACCTGCAGCGCGCCGTTTTCGTAAAGGACAACAAAATGTAAGCCGCAAGTGTAGGCATTGGCTGAAGACGACAAAAATTTAACCCCGCGACCCTGGCGGAAAAAGAAGGAGAGAAGATGGAAAACACAAAGATTGAAGAGCTGAGAAAGCTCGCTTCCGAGAGCATCGACGAAGCAAAGGACAATAAGGCCCTGAATGACCTCCGTGTCCGGTTCCTTGGAAAGAAGGGTGAGATTACAGCCCTCCTTAAATCCATGAAGGATCTTTCCCCGGAGGAGCGGCCGGCGTTTGGCCAGATGGTCAATAGCCTTCGCGCTGAGGTGGAAGGTGCGCTCGATCACCACATGACAGAACTTGCCGACGCTGCAAAGGAAGCAAAGATGCAGGCGGAGACCCTCGATGTGACGCTGCCGGCGAAGAAGATGCAGTATGGTCATGCACATCCGAATACCCGTGCGCTTGAAGAGGTTGAGCGTATCTTCATCGGTATGGGTTATGAGGTTGTAGAGGGTCCGGAGGTTGAGTACGACGATTATAATTTCGGAAAGCTCAATATCCCGAAAGGTCATCCGGCTAGAGACGAGCAGGACACCTTCTATATCAATGACTCCATCCTGCTCCGTACCCAGACGTCTTCGGTGCAGGCGCGTGTCATGGAGCAGGGCAAGCTCCCGATTCGTATGATCTGCCCTGGCCGTGTTTTCCGTTCCGATGCCGTGGATGCCACACATTCCCCGTCCTTCCATCAGATCGAGGGCCTCGTCATCGACAAGCATGTGACCTTTGCAGATCTCAAGGGTACGCTGGATACCTTCGCAAAGGAGCTGTTCGGACCGGATACGAAGACGAAGCTTCGTCCGCATCATTTCCCGTTCACAGAGCCGTCCGCCGAGGTCGATGTGACCTGCTTCAAGTGTCATGGCAAGGGCTGCCGCTTCTGTAAGGGCGAGGGCTGGATCGAGATCCTCGGCTGTGGTATGGTTCATCCGCATGTGCTTGAGATGTGCGGCATTGACCCGAATGAATACCAGGGCTTCGCTTTCGGCGTCGGCCTCGAAAGAATCGCACTTCTTAAGTATGAGATCGATGATATGCGCCTTCTCTATGAGAATGACGTTCGGTTTTTGAATCAGTTCTGAGCGGAGAGCGTTTTCATCGGAAAACGCCGTAGCGACCGACCACAGATCTGTGATCTGTGCCCGAAGGGCTGATGCCGGTTAACCAGACCGGCATCAGGTCCAGTAAATATATAGAAAACAAACAGAGGGATATTACAATGAATACATCCATGAACTGGATCCGCGCGTATGTGCCGGATCTTGACTGTACACCGAAGGAATGGACGGATGCGATGACCTTGACTGGTACAAAGGTCGAGACCTGCACCATCCTTGATAAAAATCTTGAGAAAATCGTGACCGGAAAGATCCTCTCCATCGAAAAGCATCCGGATGCCGACAAGCTCGTCATTTGTCAGGTAGATATCGGTGCGGATCAGCCGCTTCAGATCGTGACCGGCGCAAGCAATATGCGTGTCGGCGATGTCGTCCCTGTCGTACAGGATGGCGGCAAGGTAGCCGGCGGTCATGACGGCGGTCCGCTTCCGGAGGACGGTGTGCCGATCCATGCCGGTAAGCTCCGCGGCGTCGAATCCTATGGTATGATGTGCTCCATCGAGGAGCTCGGTTCCTCCCGTGAATTCTATCCGGAGGCGCCGGTTTCCGGTCTCTATATCTTCCCGGAGGGAACACCGGTAGGAGAGGATGCGCCGACCTTACTTGGCCTTCATGATGCGATCCACGAGTATGAGATCACATCAAATCGAGTAGACTGCTACAGTGTCCTTGGTATCGCACGTGAAGCTGCTGCAACCTTCGGCAAGACCTTCGTGATGCCGAAGGAGGAGAAGTCCGGCAACAGTGAAGACGTTCATGACTTCCTGAAGGTTACGGTCGAGGATACTGATCTCTGCCCGCGTTATACTGCAAGAATGGTCAAGAACATTCATCTTGCACCATCCCCGAAGTGGATGCAGATCCGTCTCGCAAGCGCCGGCATCCGTCCGATCAACAACATTGTTGATATCACGAATTATGTGATGCTCGAGTATGGACAGCCGATGCATTCCTATGACTATGATAAGATCAAAGGTCATCATATCATCGTGAAGCGTGCACAGGATGGAGACATTTTTGAGACCCTCGATCAGCAGGAACGGAAGCTTGATCACACGGTACTCACGATCTGTGATGAGGACGGTGCGATCGGTCTTGCCGGTATCATGGGCGGCCAGAACTCAAAAATCACAGACGATGTGAAGACGATGGTCTTCGAAGCAGCAACCTTTGACGGTACGAACATTCGTCTCAGCGCCCGTAAGGTCGGCGACAGAACCGATGCGTCCGCCTACTTCGAGAAGGGGCTTGACCCGAACCTCGCAGAGGCAGCCATCAATCGTGCCTGCGCACTCATCGAGGAGCTTAACGCCGGTGAAGTGGTCGGCGGCATGATCGATGTCTACCCGGTAAAGCGTGAGCCGTCCGTGGTGAAGTGCACGGCTTCTGAAATCAATCATCTGATCGGTATCGACCTGACACCGGAGCAGATGAAGGAGTACCTTGAGAAGATTGAGCTTCATACCGAGATCAATGGCGATGAACTGACTGTCACTGCACCGACCTTCCGTCAGGATATCCATAGAATGTGCGATATTGCGGAGGAGGTAACACGGTTCTACGGCTATGCGAAGGTTCCGATGACGCTTCCGGACAGCTCTGCGATTGCCGGCGGCCTCATGCCGGATCTCGCGGTCAATGAGCGTGTCCGTCACTATGCACAGGCGCTCGGTTACAGCCAGGCCTTCATGTACAGCTTCGAATCCCCGAAGGTATATGACAGGCTCCTGTTCCCGGAGGATGCGAAGGAACGGCAGCAGGTGAAGATTTCGAACCCGCTCGGCGAAGATTTCTCCGTGATGCGGACCTCTTCCATGAACGGCATGCTTTCCTCTCTTTCGACGAACTATAACCGTAAAAATAAGGTAGCCCGTCTCTATGAGCTCGCCAATGTCTACATCCCGAAGGCTCTCCCTCTTACAGAGCTTCCGGATGAACGGATGACGCTGACGCTTGGTGAGATCGGCGAGGGCGATTTCTTCACGATGAAGGGTGATGTCGAGGATATCCTGGAGGAGCTCGGCATGACAGATCGCTTCAAGTATGATGCGGAAAGCTGTACAGTTCCATATCTCCATCCGGGCAGAAGAGCGACGATCTACTATGACGGGAAAGCCATCGGCTTCCTCGGCGAGGTGCATCCGACTGTGCTTGAGAACTATTCGATCGGTGAAAAGGCTTATGTCGCCGTGCTGGATATGCCGGAGATTTATCCTTTCGTCAATGATGACATCAAGTACACCCCGCTTGCGAAGTTCCCGGCGGTAGCGCGTGACTTCTCGATGCTCGTACCGAAGGATATCACAGCCGGGAAGATCGAGGACGTACTTCGTCAGCGGACCGGCAAGCTCTGCGAAAACGTCGAGCTTTTCGATATCTATGAGGGCGCACAGGTACTGTCCGGCTACAAGTCCATGGCCTATAAGGTGACACTCCGCGCACAGGATCACACGCTGACTGATGACGAGATCAACGGCACTGTGAAGAAGATCCTGAACGGTCTTGACGGGCTCGGCATCAAACTCCGTTCGTAATTCTATGTGACACTGGGGACGGTTCTCTCTGTCAGCTTTTTCGAGGATTTGGTCCTGATGAAAAAGCTGACAGAGAGAACCGTCCCCAGTGTCACATCTATCACCAAGAATCGTCACCGGTGATTTTTAGAAAGGTTTGAATCAAAACAATGGAAACAAAACACGTGGTGGCGGCGGTGATCCGCCGCGGAGACAAAATTTTTGCAACAGAACGGGGTTATGGCGAGTTTAAGGACGGTTGGGAATTTCCCGGTGGCAAGATCGAACCGGGTGAGACGCCGGAGGAAGCCTTAAAACGGGAAATCGGGGAGGAGCTCGACACCAAGATTTCGGTCGGCGACCTCATCGACACGCTGGAGTTTGACTACCCGAAATTTCATCTGTCCATGCAGGTGTTCTGGGCAACTGTCGTATCCGGCAAGCTTTCTCTCCTTGAGCATGAGGACGCAAGATGGCTTGATAAAACCACGATTCATTCTGTCAACTGGCTTCCGGCGGATGTAACCCTCGTTGATAAGATCGCCGGACTGTTATAAGGTAGCTTTAAGGCATCTATAGTTTAATTGCTGAGCATTTATATTTTGCTTTGGCATGAAGTAGTTTACACATATTATTTTCACATCATGATAAAGAATTGAATTCATGAGTGGAATTTTCAGTATGAAAGGCATAGTATTCATGCATTTTGCTTGATACTATGCCTTTTATTGTTATCCCGGAGTACCGCGCTTGCGCGGGCGCAAGATGTCCAGTGGACATCTGCTTTGCGCCGACCGAAGCGGAGTGGAGAAGGCTTCGGGATGCCTTAGCGGCCCACGTAAAGAGATGAGGATAAAAAATTCAAGCGGATATTCTTCACAAAAGAAAATAATGGAATATAAAAGGAACACATTGTTGACAAAAGAATAAATTAAGGATCTGTACACATTTGATCAAAAGGTACCGGTTATCATCAGTGATGGCAAATGCGAAATCGATTTCTCCGTAATCAAGGAAGAACTGTCGTATGGCCTCGACTGATTTTCCGTTCCTCATAGAAAAGCTCTGATAAATAAAAAAAATCTGGCTCGAGAGGGATGCCGACAGACGATATTCGTAGCTGTCTGCCGGCATTCTCTTAAGCCAGAAAAAACCTGAAATATCCGTCGGGACTTTGATGAACGTCAAAATCAAACCCGAAGATTTGCACCCTTGAAATCCCTCTCGAGGTCGCGTTTCTGCTGCTTTTTTTGCAGGTCCGCACGCTTGTCATAGAGCTTTTTGCCGCGACAGAGACCGATTTCGACCTTGACGAGAGATTTCCGGAAATACACGCGAAGCGGGATGAGAGCATAGCCCTGTTCTTTCAGCTTTTCACTGAGCTTTCGGATTTCTGTTTTATGTAGGAGCAGTTTCCGGTCACGAAGTGCATCCCGGTTAAAGATATTGCCCTTTTCATACGGGTTGATATGCATCCCGTAGATCCAGACTTCACCATTTTTTATATTGCAATAGGCTTCCTTGATTGAGCACTGCCCGAGACGGAGCGACTTTACCTCCGTGCCGGCAAGCTCGATGCCGCATTCATAGGTCACATCGACGAAATAGTCGTGATATGCCTTTTTATTGTTGGCGATGAGCTTTGTGCCTTCTTCTTTTCCATAATTCGCCATGATTGTTCATTCCTTCTCTATATCATTGCGGAGAATCAACACTGCTTTTACAGGAAAATCTCTCCGAAAGAGTTTTTGCTTTCTACAGCTTATAACCAAACGTAATTAATACATATTTTACTGATTTTACAGCTGACTGGCAATAAACGTAACGTTTAATCCTTTTTCTCCGGCTTCATCAGCATGAAATCAATCGTCCGTGTCAGCTTGTCGGCATTGACGACAGCGATATGGATCGGATCGCCGAGATGGAAGGCCTTGCCGGTGCGTTCTCCGACAAGCTCGTACTTGTCTTCATGGAAGACATAGTAATCCGAATCCAGCGTCCGGAGCGGGATCATGCCTTCGATGGTGCTCGGCAGTGCCACATAGATACCATAATTCGTGATGCCGGAAATGACGCCATCATATTCCTCTCCGATATGGTGCTGCATATATTCACACATCTTGAGCTTGTCAGTTTCCCGCTCGGCTTCATCAGCACGGCGTTCAAGCGTCGATGCCCTGTCGGCGACACCAGGCAGCAGCGCATGATAATGCTCAATCCGCTTTTTGCTTAGCTCGCCGCGGAGATCCTCCTTGATGATCCGGTGAATCTGGAGATCCGGATAGCGGCGGATCGGAGAGGTGAAGTGACAGTAGTATTTCGCTGCGAGACCAAAATGCCCTGTGTTGTCTGTGGAATATCTTGCCTGCTTCATGGAACGGAGCGTCATCGTGCGGATGACCGGCTCCTCAGGTGTTCCTTCGATGGAGCTGAGAAGTTTCTGGATCTCCTTCGGATGAATCGTTTCCTCATCACGGATGCGGAGAAAATGCCCGAAGTTTGCGACCATGTTCTGGAGCGCAAGGAACTTTTCCGGAGCCGGCTTTTCATGAACACGATACACGAAGGGAATCTGCTGCCAGAAGAAATCTTCTGCGACCGTCTCATTGGCTGCCAGCATGAAGTCCTCAATCAACATGTTTGATTCATTTCGAATATACGGCATGACCTTCGTAACCTGGCCCTTCTCATCGAGAAGAATCTTAGTCTCAGGAAAATCAAAGTCGATGCCGCCGCGGGCATAGCGCTTTTCACGGAGAATTTTTGACAGGGTATACATCCGATCAAGCATCGGCTTAAACGGGAGATAGCTGTTGATATCCTCACCATTTGTGAGCTCTTGGCCAGTCAAAATTGCATGCACACCATTGTAGGTCATCCGTTTATCGGAACGGATGACAGACTCACAGATTTCGTGCCCGAGGATCCGGCCCTCCTTATCGATATCCATGATGCAGGAGAGCGTGAGACGATCCTCCCCTTCATTGAGAGAACAGATTCCGTTACAGAGCACACGTGGAAGCATTGGAATGACCCGGTCCGTGAGGTAGACACTCGTACAGCGGTTCAGTGCTTCCTGATCGATGAGAGAATGCTCCTTCACATACTCGGAAACATCTGCGATATGAACATAGAGGCGGTACTGTTGCTTCGCTTCATCATATTCAAGTGATACCGCGTCATCGAGATCCTTCGCGTCTTCACCGTCAATCGTGACCGTCAGAAGCTTCCGAAAATCATGCGCATGCCTTGCCTCGATTTTTTCGGCGGGGACGGTATCCGGTACGGATTCGGCAGCCTTCATGATGTCCCGTGTGAAGGCTTCCGGGAGACCATAAGCCCGCACGATCGAGAGGATGTCGACGCCAGGATCATTGACATGGCCAAGAATCTCTCTGATTTCGCCCTCCGGCTTATGATGTCCCTCTGCATACTTCGTGATATGCACGACGACCTTGTGCCCTGTCATCGCATGCATGTCCTTTCCTTCAGGGATATAGATATCCTGGAGGAGCTTCTGATTATCCGGCTCCACGAAGCCGTTTGTTTTATTTTTACGGTAGAAGCCGACAATGTCTACATTTGCGTGCTCAAGAATCTGTGTGACATGTCCTTCAGCGCGTTTGCCATTTATCACATCATCCTTTGTGATGATGATTCTGACCTTGTCGCCATCCATGGCATCTCCTGTGTAGTCAGCCGGGATGAAGATGTCATCTTCGCGGCCATCAATCGTCACGAAGCCGAAGCCCCGCGCGTTTGCCTGATAAATACCGACATGCGTGAAGTTCTCTTTTTTTCCGTACTTTCCGCTTTTAGAGATACCAATCTTACCATCTGAAACGAGCTCATCCAAAACCTCTTGAAGAGAGGCGCGTTCCGCTTTAGGAATTTCTAAGAAGATTGCAAGTTCCTTCAGCTTCATCGGGACGTAGAGCTTGTCATGCATGAGTTCTATGATTAATTTACTGAGCTTTTCTTTTTGTATATTATCCATTTTCTTTTCCTAAAAGCATGAAAAAAGCCCACATACCTATGTATGCGGGCTCTTAAATCACATCTTCTTCTTACCAGATCACATCGAGTGCAAGAGCAACGATGAAGAACAAAACAGCAGCGAACTTCGTAAACTTCTCAAGCGCACCCTCGACGGAACGGCCTCTGTTCTTTGACCAGTAGGACTCTGCCATACCGGAAATAGCACCAAGGCCCTGGCTCTTGCCCTCCTGCATCAGAATGATCGCGGAAAGTGCAACGCCTAAAAGAACGAATATCATGACAAGAGCGATTTTTAAAACATGCATAACGAACTCCTTAACTTTCACAAATACCTTAACACTCTAGCACAGGTTTTGGCTAAACGCAAGGGGTGGCTGCGGGAATTTTGTGGCTGGGCGGACCGGACTTCACATTGGCTGTGCGGACGGGTCATGGCTTGTGGCTGTGCGGACGGTCCTGCCGCTGTGAGCGGCCTGTGTCGGCGTCCCGCCCCAGTCCACTCGCAGCGGCAGGACCTGTGTTTTGTAAGACTCTTTTGCAAAGACTGAACCTATGAAGCATGAAACAATATCGTATAAGTTAAAATCGCAAAGCGAGTAAACGGTCACACAGTGTTAATTGATCCGAGTCACTGTTGTAGAAAGTGATGGTGCCGGTGGTGGTGCGGTGGGTTAGAAGGTTTGCTTCTGCCAGGCGGGATCTTGCTTCGCGGCTGGTGCCGTAGGCGCCGTCGTAGAAGGTGACGGGGTAGCCAATGGTGCGGGCAATTGCTTTTTTTGCAAAAGGAAAATGGGTGCAGCCTAACACGAGATTATCAATTTTGTTTTCGATGGTACCATTTTCTTGTAAACGATAGGGCGCAAGGATATCCCGGAGATAGGCATCCATTTCGGGGCTGTCTTCTTTGCCGGCTTCCACCAGTTCGACGATACCCGGGCCTGCGAGTGTGAAGATGTCGGCATTATCCTGAAACCGGGCGGTCAGACGGTGCAGACGATCTCCGTGGAGCGTTGAAGCTGTCGCCATGACGAGAACCTTCGGATGTTTAACGGTGGATTCTATTACGGCGGGCTTTACCGCCGGCTCCATACCGACGATGATGCGATCCGGGTATTTGACACGGAGTCGATCTGCGGCAGCAGAGGTTGCTGTGTTACAGGCGATGACGATTGCCTTTACATCATATGAATATAGTTTTTCAAAAACCTGATCGGTCAGGGCGGTTACTTCATCATCTGATTTGACACCGTAGGGCGCATGGGCGCTGTCCCCGTAGAATATGAAATTTTCATATGGCATGTCGCGGCGGAGCACCCGGAGGACCGAGATCCCGCCGACACCTGAATCCATCACACCGATAGGTGCGTCAAATTTTTCCATTCGTTCACCTCAGACGATATATTAGTTCGAACTCGAATATTCTATGCGGAATTTTCCATATTTTCAATGCCTTCGGCGTGTGATTGAAATTTTCACGTTTTATGAATATACTGAAGGCAGATTATTTGTCAGTACAGGAGGACGAAATGGACGATACGATTGATAAGGTGAGTGTGCAGAGCCTCATCGAGAAGGAGCATCTTATAAATCTCACGCCAGAGGTGGATGCGGTACATAAATATATCACAATCCCCGATGTAAACCGGCCGGCGTTGCAGCTGGCGGGCTTCTTTGACCAGTTTGATGCGGAGCGAGTACAGATTATCGGTAATGTAGAGACAGCTTATCTTATGACCTTTGATCGGCCGGCACGGCGTGCAAAATATGCAGCACTCACGAAGTATCCGATGCCATGCATCATCTATGCAAGATCCATCGAGCCGGACAGCTGCATGATCGAAGCCTGTCGGGCAGCGCAGATTCCGCTGATTCAATCCAAGCGGCCAACCACAGAACTGGAGGCTGAGGTTATTCGGTGGCTGAAGGTCAAGATGGCACCAATGATCTCCGTGCACGGTGTGCTTGTCGATGTGTATGGTGAAGGCGTACTCATCATGGGCGATTCCGGAATCGGCAAGTCTGAGGCGGCACTCGAGCTGATTAAGCGTGGCCATCGTCTTGTTTCGGATGATGTCGTCGAGCTCCGCAAGGTCTCCGATGAGTCACTGGTCGGCAGTGCGCCGGATATTACCCGGCATTTCATCGAACTCCGGGGCATAGGCATTATCGATATCAAGCAGATGTTTGGCGTCGAATGCGTGAAGGATACGCAGACCATCGACATGGTGATCAAGCTTTCCGAGTGGTCGAAGGACAAGGATTACGACCGTCTCGGTCTGAAGGACAACTTCACAGAGTTCCTCGGCAATAAGGTCATTGCTTATGACATTCCAGTCCGTCCGGGCAGAAACATCGCCATCATCGTCGAGTGCGCTGCCGTCAACAATCGTGCAAAGAAGATGGGCTACAACGCAGCGCAGGTGCTTTACGAGCGTGTGACCGCGAATATGTCGAAAAACAGTGAAGTCGATAATTGATCCTGCCTAAGCGTACATAAAATTAATGTGAGGGAAATTGCTTGAAAGTACTGAAAAATGAGCCGATGGCGAAGCACACGAGCTTCCGAATTGGCGGACCGGCTAAAGTTTATGTCGTGCCTGAGGATGAATATGAGCTATTGCAGCTCATTCGATTTCTTTACGAGGAGAAACTTCCATATGTTATCATCGGAAACGGGACTGACCTCCTTGTTTCCGATGAAGGCATCCCGGAGATTGTCGTCGAAATCGGGAAAACGATGACACACATCACAGATCCTATTCCAAATATAGAATGTTGGGATTTTACGGCTTCAGCCGGGACGCTTCTTTCACAGACGGCACAGCATGCACTAAAATATGGGCTCACCGGGATGGAAGGACTGTCCGGTATCCCTGGAACAGTTGGCGGCGCGGTCGTCATGAACGCCGGCGCATATGGCGATGAAATGAAAAACGTGGTCCATTCCGTCACCGTCGTGACACGCGAAGGGAAAAAACGAACACTGACAGAGCCCGAGCTTGATTTTTCCTACCGCCATTCCTGTATCGATGAAAAACGGTATATCGTTCTTTCTGTGGAATTCCAGATGAAAAAGGATGACCCGGCAGCGATCAAAACACGCATGCAGGACTTCCGAAAACGCCGCCAGGAAAAACAGCCCCTCGATAAACCATCCGCCGGTTCCACCTTCAAACGCCCCGAAGGCCATTTCGCCGGCAAACTCATCGAAGATACCGGCCTTCGCGGCTTAAAAATCGGTGGCGCACAGGTTTCTGAAAAACACTGCGGCTTCATCATCTCCGACGGCACAGCCACCGCCACTGACGTCTATAATCTGATCAAAGAAGTGCAACAGCAGGTTTTGATCAGCCAAAAAGTTCATCTGGAACCAGAAGTTCGTTTTCTCGGGGACTTTTTTTAAACAGGGAGTCCAACTGAAAACTGTCTTGCACAGCATCGGAGGGCACCCGTACGAACATAAAGCCGAAAGTCCAAGCTAGCCGGGTTCTCCAGTCGAGGTAGAAAATCCGGGTTACAACCCCGGATTTTCTAGGCCCATTGAAGGAAAAATCCCTTCAAGGATTTTTCCTGAATTGGGCCGGCCCGACTGGAGAACCCGGATAGCGCTAGGACTTTCGAGCGTGAGCCAGGGTGCCCTCCGATGCTGTGCAAGACAGTTTTCGGTTGGTCTCCCGTGGATGAATCAAAGGGGAAAAGGTATGAGCAAGCTCTTGATCGTGACCGGCATGAGCGGCGCCGGCAAAACCATCGCACTAAAGACGCTCGAAGACATGGGCTACTACTGCGTCGACAACATGCCCATCCCGCTCATCGGCAAGTTCGCTGACCTCATTATGGATGGCAACCAGCAGATCACGAAGGCGGCACTCGGGGTCGACATTCGGTCCGGCAAGGACCTTCCGCTCCTTAGAACCGTCTTCGAAAGCTGGGACAAGCAGGAAAAAAAGCTTGATTACCATGTCGTCTTTTTGGATGCTTCGGATGAAGTTCTGCTAAAACGCTTCAAAGAAACGCGCCGTGCACACCCTTTATCAAAGGATGGCCGCGTCGAAACCGGCATCGCCATGGAACGAAAGAAGATGGGATGGCTCAGGAAGAAGGCTGATGTAATCATTGACACATCACACCTGCTGACGAGAGAGCTCCGCGCACAGCTCGCCGAGATCTTCGAGAAGAACCAAAAATATGAAAATCTCCAGGTGACGGTTTTGAGCTTCGGCTTCAAATATGGAATCCCTGAAGACGCGGACCTTCTTTTCGATGTCCGTTTTCTGCCGAACCCCTACTATGTAGAGGAACTTCGTCAGCATACAGGACTTGAGGAATGCATACAGTCGTATGTTCGACGGGATGGAATTGCGGATGAATTTCTCATGAAGCTATATGACCTTCTCGCTTTTCTGATCCCGCACTATATAGATGAAGGAAAGAACCAGCTTGTGATCGGCATCGGATGTACCGGTGGCAAACACCGTTCTGTGACAATTGCCGAAATGCTGTATCATAGACTCAGAGAAACCGCTGATTATGGTATACGGATTGATCACCGGGATATTGAAAAATAAAAAATATGGCGGTTTTGCTAAAAGTAGTGGCATTAATTTATAATTTCGGGTTATAATAGGTATACAAAATATTAAATACAGAGCTTTTACGTGAAAAACCATCTGAATATTTAAGAATAAATGCAGGAAAATACGTCGTTTTCTAAAAAAGTTAAAGCCGAACTCGAGAAAAGGGACTTTACAGTTTACGAAAAAAAACTTAATATGGATGACAGCGAACCTGAGCGAAAGGCACGGAGCCTGATTAGGAGACGTTTTCTGGAAGCCGGTTCCATTACAGACCCAAATAAAGATTATCATCTGGAATTCATTGCCAGGGACGAAGAGGAGGCTAAGGAAATCTGTGAAGCGCTTGGTCGCTTTTCACTGGATCCGAAGGAAACTGTCCGTATGGGACATCTCATTGTCTATCTCAAGGACGCATCCCAAATCTCCGATGTCCTGAACATGATGGGCGCAGTCGATGCGCTGATGACCTTTGAAAATGTTCGTATTTTAAAGGAAGTCAGCGAAAAGGTGAATCGCAGGGTAAACTGTGAGACCGCCAATCTGCAGCGTACCGTATCAGCAGGTATCAGACAGGCAGAGGATATCAGCCTGATTCGCGATACGATCGGATTTGAGGCTCTCGATCCAGGGCTTCGTGAAATTGCGGAGCTCCGACTCGAACAGCCTAACGCCTCCCTGCAGGAACTTGCAGATGCCCTTTCAGAGCCGATTGGGAAAAGTGGTGTGAACCATCGCATGCGGAAACTCACGAAAATCGCTTCCGACATTCGCGAAAGGTACGGAGAAAATACTAGATAGACATGATACGTACGAAATGAGGGGTTTCGTGTAGTACATGGAGGACAAGAAAAATTATGAAAGATGCAAATGTCGTAGTGAAGCTTCCCAAGAAGTCTGATGATCATCCTGTAGCCATGCTGGTACAGATCGCCAGCCGCTACGAATCAAGAATTTACATGGCTGATGGCCCGAGAAAGGTCAATGCAAAATCCATCATGGGCATGATGGCCCTGGGCTTAAATGACGGTAAGACCATTGAAGTCTCCGCTGATGGCAACGACGAAGAAGACGCTTTACATGCCATTACAGGCTATCTCACAGGTGTAGCTGTTTGATGACTTGAAAGAAAAGCCCTGCAGAGCTGCTGTAGCAGCTCTGCAGGGCTTTTTTGCTCTTCGTTTTTATGGTAAAATTGACAGGTTAGAAAAGGAGAGATTACATGAGCTTCACGCATCTTCACGTTCATACCTGCTACAGTCTTCTCGATGGTGCCGGTCGTATCCCCGAAATGATCGCTCGCTGCAAGGAACTCGGCATGGATTCCATGGCAATCACCGACCACGGCGTCATGTACGGTGTGATCGATTTCTATAAAGAGGCCACAGCACAGGGCATCAAGCCGATCCTCGGCTGCGAGATTTATCTGACGCCAGGATCACGCTTCGACCGGGAGACCGTCCGCGGCAGCGACCGGTATTATCATCTCGTACTGCTCGCAGAAAACAATCAGGGCTACCAGAATCTCATGCGGATCGTATCCCGTGGCTTCACGGACGGCTACTATTATAAACCCCGCGTCGATTATGATACCCTTCAGGAATTTCACGAGGGTATCATTGCCCTGTCCGCTTGTCTTGCCGGAGAGGTTGCGAAGAATCTCACGAGAGATTTCTATGACGAGGCGAAAAAAGCTGCCCTTCATTATCAGGATATTTTCGGGAAGGACAATTTCTTTCTGGAACTTCAGGATCACGGCTACCCCGAGCAGAAGAAAGTCAATGCCGGCATCCTCCGCCTTCATGAGGAGACCGGCATTCCGATGGTAGCCACAAATGATATTCACTATACGCTTCCCGAAGATGCAGAACCACACGACATTCTTCTTTGCCTCCAGACCGGTAAAAAGGTGCAGGATGAGGATCGTATGCGTTATCCAGGCGGGCAGTTCTACATCAAGTCTGAAGATGAAATGCGCTCTCTTTTTCCATATGCACAGGAGGCGCTCGATAATACCGCAAAAATTGCTGAGCGGTGCAATGTTTCCATCGAGTTCGGGCATTATCATCTTCCGAAATATGATGTTCCTGATGGTTACGATGCAGAGGGATACCTAAGAAAGCTCTGTGAAGACGGTCTAAAAGAACGTTATGGCGAAGAAGCAGAGAACCATCGGGAGAGGCTCGATTATGAACTTTCGACGATCTCCTCGATGGGATTTGTCGATTATTTCCTTATCGTATGGGACTATATTCATTTTGCAAAAACACATGACATTGCAGTCGGCCCGGGCAGAGGTTCGGCGGCCGGATCCATCGTCGCATACTGTATCGGCATCACGGATATCGATCCGATGCGTTACAATCTGATCTTCGAGCGTTTCCTGAATCCGGAACGAGTGACCATGCCTGATATTGATGTCGATTTCGAGTACGAGCGCCGGCAGGAGGTCATCGATTATGTGACCCGCAAATATGGAAAGGATTGTGTCACGCAGATCGTTACTTTTGGTACGCTTCAGGCAAAGGGCGTCATTCGCGATGTCGGACGTGTGCTGGATATCCCGTATGCTAAGTGCGACCAGATGGCGAAGCTCGTACCGAACGATCTCGGTATGACTCTCGATAAGGCAGTGCAGTCCAGCCCTGATTTTAAGAAAATGATTGAGGAGGATGAGGAGGCAGGCCAGATTTTTTCGATGGCGAAGCGTCTCGAGGGATTGCCGAGACACACCTCCATGCATGCGGCTGGTGTAGTCATTAGCGGGAAACCGGTTGTGGAATATGTGCCGCTGAGTCGAGGTACGGATGGTGCGATCACGACGCAGTTCACGATGACGACGATCGAAGAGCTCGGACTTCTCAAGATGGACTTCCTCGGACTTCGGACGCTGACCGTTATCAAGGATGCCATGCGGAGTGCGAACCGGCTGCATCAGAAGAACATGACACCGGAGAATCTTGATTATGATGATCCGAAGGTATACCAGATGATTTCAAAGGGACACTGCGAGGGGGTGTTCCAGCTAGAATCCGGCGGCATGCGGTCCTTCATGAAGCAGCTTAAGCCCTCAAACATCGAAGACATCATCGCCGGTGTGGCGCTGTACCGTCCGGGCCCTATGGACTTTATTCCGAAATATATCGAGGGCAAGGAGCATCCGGAGAAGATTACCTATGACTGTCCGGAGATGAAGCCGATCCTCGAGACGACCTATGGCTGTATCGTCTACCAGGAGCAGGTGATGCAGATCGTGCGGGACCTCGCGGGCTATTCCATGGGGCGGTCAGACCTGGTGCGCCGTGCCATGTCGAAGAAAAAGACGAAGGTCATGGAGGCGGAGCGGAAGAACTTCGTGTATGGTAATCCGGAGGAGCATATTCCGGGATGTATCGCGAAGGGTATCCCGGAAAATATTGCAAATCATATCTATGACGAGATGATCGATTTTGCAAAGTACGCTTTTAACAAGTCGCATGCGGCCTGCTATGCAGTTGTATCTTTCCAGACCGCCTATCTTCGGTGTTATTATCCGTCGGAGTTTTTTGCCGCCCTCATGACGTCCTTTATGGACAATGCCGGGAAGACCGCTGAATATATCGAAGTAGCGAGATCCCTCGGAATCAAGATCCTGCCGCCGGATGTGAATACAGCAGAAGTCGGTTTTTCCGTTGCTTCCGATGGTGCGATCCGCTACGGCTTAAGTGCCGTGAAGGGTGTCGGGCGGCAGGCAGCGGAGCAGCTTCTCCGTGAGCGCGAGCAGCATGGCGGCTACCGTGATTTTACCGATTTCGTCGAGCGCGTGTCGGATAAAGGCATTAACAGGAGGGCCATCGAGTACTTCATAGAAGCCGGAGCCGTCGACTGCTTTGAAGGGAACCGGCGGGAGAAGATTGCTATCCTGCCGACGATTCTCGATGAAAAGGTGAAGAAAAATAAAACTTCGATGGCAGGGCAGATGTCACTACTTGATCTTCTCGGCGAGGATTCGGAGGAAGCGTCCGAGTTCAAGCTTCGCATGCCGAAGCTTCCGGAGTTTCCGAAGGAGGAGCTTCTCATGTATGAGAAGGAGGCCATCGGCTTCTATCTTTCCGGCCATCCGCTTGATGATTACCGGGATGTGATGAAGGCCAATGTTTCCGCCACCACGCAGGACTTCCGGCTGGATCCGGAAACGGGCACTACACCGCTGCCGGACCAGAGGCGGGTGACGATCGGCGGACTGATCACGGATTTCCGAACGAAGACGACGAAGACACAGAAGCAGATGGCGTTTCTCACCATAGAGGATATGGTCGGTACGGTTGAAGTGCTGGTGTTTCCGAAGACGCTTGAAGAAAACCGGAGCATCCTTGATCTGGATAAGAAGGTATTTATCACCGGACGCGTTTCTGTTTCGGATGTCGAGGACGCGAAGCTTCTTGCTGATAAGATCTATAGCTTTTCTGAGGCCCCACGGGAGCTCTGGGTACAATTTGCCGATAAAAAGGAATATGAAGAGAAATCGGGAAACATCATGCGGATACTGTCTTCTTCACCGGGGCAGGAAGATGTGTGCATTTATCTTCGGGCAGAGAAGCAGGTAAAGCGGCTACATGGTGCAATGGGTGTTTCGATAACGGACGAGCTTTGTGTGAAGCTAAGATCAGAACTTGGTGAAAAAAATGTCAAACTTTCATGGAAGGTATTGAAAAACCAAAGAAATTAATCTAGAATCTACTACGACTTGTGAAATTCGTAACAGGTTAAGAACAAATGACGAGGACAAGGATCAGGAGAGTTTGTCCGTAATCATCGCTTTAGAAAATTTTATTCGGAGGATAGTATATGGCTGCTAAGGGTTGTAAAACGATCGGAGTACTTACATCAGGTGGTGATGCACCAGGCATGAATGCAGCGATTCGTGCAGTCGTGAGAACAGCGATTCATGAGGGCATGAAGGTAAAGGGTATCATGCGTGGCTATGCAGGTCTCCTCGAGGAAGAGATCGTGGATATGGATACGACATCTGTATCAGATATCATCAGCCGGGGCGGTACGATCCTCTATACAGCAAGATGTGCAGAATTTGTGACTGAGGAAGGCCAGAAACGTGGCGCCGAAATCTGCCGGAAAAATGGCATCGACGGTATCGTCATCATCGGTGGCGACGGCTCCTTCCGCGGCGCCGGCAAGCTTTCTGCCCTGGGCATTAACTGTGTCGGCGTACCGGGTACGATCGATCTTGATATTGCCTGCACAGACTATACGATCGGCTTTGATACCGCTGTAAATACAGCGATGGAAGCCATCGATAAGATTCGTGATACTTCGACTTCCCATGAGCGGTGCTCTATCATCGAAGTTATGGGCCGCCGCGCCGGTTATATCGCACTCTGGTGTGCGATTGCCAATGGCGCTGAGGAAGTGCTTCTTCCGGAGCGTTATGATGGCGACGAGCAGGCAATCATCAATCGTATCATTGAATCGAGAAAGCACGGTAAGAAGCATTATATTATTATTAATGCAGAGGGCGTCGGACAGTCTCAGTCTATGGCACAGAGAATCGAAGCAGCAACAGGCATCGAGACGAGAGCGACGATCCTCGGTCACATGCAGCGCGGCGGTTCGCCGACGGCCACCGACCGGTATTATGCATCTCTGATGGGTGCAAGAGCGGCAGAGATTCTTCGCGATGGCGGTTCGAACCGTGTCGTAGCACATAATCATGGACAGATCGTGGACTATGATATCCGTGAGGCACTTGCGATGAAGAAGGACATTCCGGAGGATGCGTTCCGGATTGCGCAGCTTTTGGTAAGATAATATATATTGCAGATGAGACGGGCTGCCGCTCTAAGCGGCAGCCCGTTGTCTTTATAATGGGTAATGTTATGGATAAAAATATTAATGCAGATGGCGGGAATGTGGTGCTTTGTGCGGCGAATGGGTATACACAGAAGTTTTTTTTAAATCCGGAGTTTTCTAAGCTGCCGGAGGATGTGAAGAAGGAACTGAAGCTGATCGCGGTTTCGTTTACGGAGGAAGTCGGAGGCATTTTTCTGATGGAGTTCCGGAAGGATGGGCAGCTTCTTCTTAAGTCGATGCATGAGGATCAGGACTATGGTTTTGATTCGATGGAGGCTTCGGATCAGATTGATACACTTTCTAAGAAATATGAAGGGCTTTTCGCAAAGCTCGGCACGTTCTATGTGGCATTGCAGTCGCTGAAGGAAAAAGGTATCGCGGATATGACGCTCTCAGACGGGGAATCGGAGGAGCTTCTTCCTTCTGATAATCCGGAGGGACATGCTGAGATACGGCATGCTACAGCGGAAGAGGAAGCAGAGCAGGGTGGCATCCGAAAGACTGGAGAGTGGGATATGCCGGTGATGCCAGATGATCCGGATGCGGAAAGCACAGCATACCATACTTTGTTTGGTGATTAAATGGGATTGGCGTTTAAGCATTTCTATCTATGAAGATGCCACCCTCTTTTAGGGAGCTTTTAAATGGTTTCAATTGGAAATGTACAACTTGAAAATCCTGTGATTCTTGCACCGATGGCCGGGGTCACAGATCTGCCATATCGGGTTATCTGTGAGGAGATGGGTGTCGCTTTGACAACGACGGAGATGGTTTCGGCGAAGGCGATTCTCTATAAGAACAGAAACACGGAGGAGCTTTTCAGAACTGCACAGGATGAGGTGGTAAGCAAGAAAAAGCATCACCCGGTCGCAGTACAGCTGTTTGGTTCGGAGCCGGGTATCATGGCGGAGATTGCGGCACAGATTGAAGACCGGTTTGATATTATCGATGTAAATATGGGCTGTCCGGTGCCGAAGATCGTTCGTAACCATGAAGGGTCGGATCTTATGAACCATCCGGAGCTTGCGTATCGAATTCTGTCTGAAATGGTAAAGTCTTGCCATAAGCCTGTGACGGTCAAGTTTCGGAAAGGTTTTCGTCAGAATGAAAACACTGCAGCAGAGTTCGCTCAGGTCGTCGAGGCAGCAGGCGTAGCTGCTGTCACGGTGCACGGACGGACGCGTGAACAGTTCTACAGTGGCAAGGCCGACTGGAATGTGATTCGGGAGGTAAAGGAGTCGGTGAAGATTCCTGTTTTTGGAAACGGGGATATCTTTACTGCAGAGGATGCAAAGCGAATGATGGACGAGACCGGCTGCGATGGCGTAGCGCTTGCCCGTGGTGCAAAGGGAAATCCATGGCTGATTCGCAATTGTATTACAAGCCTGACGACTGGAACATCATCATCGCAGCATATTTCTTGGTCTCAAGAAGATACCAGAGGGACGGATGATGGTTCAGTAAGATCTCTATCCTCTGAAAGGCCAACTGTCGAAGAAATCGTCAGGATGATCCATCATCATACCGATCTGATGCTGCAGTATAAGGGTGAGTTTACGACAGTTCGAGAGATGCGGAAGCATGTATCCTGGTATACGGAGGGACTTCCGAACAGTGCCCGTCTCCGTGGCGAGATCAATCGTGCGGAGAGCGTGGAGAAGATGCTGGCACTGGTTGATTCTCTTCTTATTACATGTTGACAATCGTAACCGCAGTGGGTAAAATGTCACAATGTTGAAAACTGGAATTACTGGCCGTACAGGCCACCAGAAGTAGGCATTAAAACATATATTTCGTGCATGAAAGGAGCTATTCGGTCATGGCAGAACAGCAGACAGAGGGAAAGAAGAACTTACTCACAAGAGCAGGTCTCAACAAGTATGAAGCGGAGCTTCACGATCTGAAGGTCAACAGAAGACAGGAGATCGCAGCGAAGATCAAGGAGGCCAGAGAGCAGGGTGACCTTTCCGAGAACGCCGAGTATGATGCAGCGAAGGACGAGCAGAGAGACATCGAAGCAAGAATCGTCGAACTGGAGGCTCTTCTCAAAAACGTTGAAGTGGTAGATGAGAGTAATGAAGGCGAGATCAATATTGGCTGCCGTGTAAAGCTCTATGATGAGGAGTTTGATGAGGAGGTAACGTATTATATCGTGGGTTCCTCCGAAGCAAACAGTCTGCAGGGGAAGATTTCAAATGAATCTCCGGTTGGCAAGGCACTGATCCATCATATGGTCGGAGATGAAGTGACAGTAGAACTCCTGAATGGTGAAACCTCGAAGTACAAGGTGCTTGAGGTAGAACGTGTATCTAACAATGAAAGCGAGGCCTGAGATGGCAGAGGAACAGAAGAAGGCAGCGGATATTGAGGCAGCAGGCGCTCAGTCTGAGGGAACTGCCAGGGTTGCACAGGGGACGCAGGCACCGGAACAGGACGTCAACCATATCGTACAGGCTCGTCTTGATAAGCTTGCAGAGCTGCAGGCAGCAGGCGAGGATCCGTATAAGATCACGAAGTTCGATCAGACGCATCATTCTGAGGAGATCCGGGCAAACTTTGATACGCTTGAGAACCAGCATGTAAGCATTGCCGGAAGGCTCATGCAGAAGCGTGTCATGGGCAAGGCATCCTTCGTGCACATCGAGGACAAGCAGGGGCGCATCCAGGCTTATATCACACGCGATGCGCTCGGTGATGATGCGTATAAGAAGTTTAAGAAGCTGGATATCGGCGACATCGTCGGTATCACTGGCTATGTATTTAAGACGAAGATGGGTGAGATTTCCGTTCATGCAGAGTCTCTGACACTTCTTTCAAAGTCTCTGTATCCGCTGCCGGAGAAGTTCCATGGGCTTACGGATACCGATACCCGCTATCGTCAGCGTTATGTCGATCTCATCATGAACGAGGAGTCGAAGTCTGTTTTCATCAAGCGTTCGCAGATCATTCATGAGATCCGTAATTTCCTTGCGGGTCGTGACTTCATGGAGGTTGAGACGCCGATGCTCGTGGACAATGCCGGCGGCGCAGCGGCGAGACCCTTCGTGACGCATTACAATGCACTCGATGAGGATGTGAAGCTTCGTATTTCTCTTGAGCTTTATCTGAAGAGGCTGATCGTCGGCGGCATGGAGCGTGTGTTCGAGATCGGCCGTGTCTTCCGTAATGAGGGTGTCGACACGCGCCACAATCCTGAGTTTACGCTGATGGAGCTGTACCAGGCGTATACGGATTATAACGGTATGATGGAGCTCACAGAGTCCATGTTCCGGTATCTTGCAGAGAAGGTCTGCGGTACGACGACGATTACTTATCAGGGCACAGAAATTGACCTCGGGAAGCCGTTCCGTCGTCTCACGATGACAGAGGCGATCAAGGAGGCCTGTGGCGTTGATTTCGATGAGGTGAAGGACCTTGAGACCGCGCGGAAGCTTGCGAAGGAGCATAACGTCGAGTTCGAAGAGCGTCATAAGGTGGGCGACATCGAGAACGCGTTTTTCGAGACCTTCTGTGAGGAGAAGATGATTCAGCCGACCTTCATCATGGATCACCCGGTAGAGATTTCTCCGCTTACGAAGAAGAAGCCGTCGGATCCGTCGAAGGTAGAACGTTTCGAGCTCTATATCTACGGCCGGGAGATGTGCAATGCTTACTCCGAGCTCAATGATCCGATCGATCAGCGCGCTCGCTTTGCAGAGCAGGATAAGCTTGCGGCAGCAGGTGATGAGGAAGCTAACCACACAGATGAAGATTTCCTGCATGCTATGGAAATCGGCATGCCGCCTACGGGAGGCATTGGCTACGGCATCGATCGTCTTGTGATGCTACTTACTGACAGCCCTGCAATCAGAGATGTACTTTTGTTCCCGACAATGAAAAGGATCGACTGAAAAAGCACGTAGTTACGCGGGTTTCAGAGCTCGAAAATGAAAGTTGACAACAAATTGACAACAAATCGTCATCTAATGGCGGGTAATAACAGGGAATAATAGTTTGTCAGACCGAATTGAATAAATTTTGGAATAGGGTAAAGCCTACTACAAAGCACTTCTTAAAAGATCAAATTTTAAGAAGTGCTTTTTCTTTTGCACATTTTTCCATGGCTAAAGGATCGATGAACAAAAATTTCATTTTAGAAGGAAGGTAAAAGCGATGGAAAAGGATCCGTCAGAACGGAGACGGGAGCAGGTCGATAGTGTCCGTGCTCTCCGTAGGGAATTTATCACGACAAGAGATGCCGCAATTGTCTATGACATGGAGCGACACAGAGTTATTGAGCTGGCAGATGCTGCCGGAGCACTTTATCGGGTGTCACAGAATCTGGTTCTCATCAAGAAGGATGTTCTGGATGTGTATCTGGAACGATTTCATGTTCATATGAATGAGCTTCGTAAGGGAAAGGAGGATTCATGATGAGCATGCTAGATAAGGGGTGTGGCGAGAGAGGTAAAAAACTATGACCGGCATGATCTGGAAGTATTCAGGTGACCTTGACGAGGATGACATAGAGTTTGCACGACATGAGTATGTGACATTTCTGCATGCAATCCAGTATTACGGACTTGGGGAGAAGGTCATACGAAATGTTGTAGAAGAAGCCGGTGCCGCATATAAGATCGGTAAATCAATCCGAATCAAGCGGTCAATACTGGAAGCATATATGAGGGAGAATTCCAGCGTAAGAGAAAGGATGGAAAGAGGCTATGGCCCAATTTATTACAAAAGAAGCAAGACGAACCGACAGGACGATTGAAACCAGTGCGAAGAAATATGTTCGGTATAAGGAAGGTGCCGAGCTTTACAGCATGGGTATGACGAAATTTCAGGAGCTCACGAAAGAAGCTCATGCCCGTGTGAAGATTGGGAAGATGGTGCTTGTGAACCGGGAGAAGTTTGAGCGATATCTAGAAGCGATGGGAGAATGAGCGTATGGGAAAGGTAATAGCAATAGCAAACCAAAAGGGTGGTGTGGGTAAAACGACAACGGCGATGAACCTCGGTGTTGGACTTGCCAAGGAAGGTAAGCGAGTTCTCCTGATTGATTCTGATCCGCAGGCTTCGCTCACGATGTGTCTCGGCATTCGTGAACCGGACCAGCTGAGTGCAACGATCGTAGATGTCATTGAAAAGGTCGTGAATGAAGAGGAATTCCCGGAGTCTTACGGAATCATGTCTACGGATGCAGGTGTGGATCTGATTCCAGCAAACATTGAATTATCCGGCGCAGAGATATCACTTACGAATGTGATGAGCCGGGAACTGATATACCGGAGCTTCGTAGAGCCACTGCGGGAAAAATATGACTATATTCTGATTGACTGTATGCCGTCCTTAAGTCTTATGACAATCAATGCTCTCGCTTGTGCTGACAGCGTGCTGATTCCGGTGCAGGCAGCGTATCTTCCTGTCAAGGGACTCCAGCAGTTGATCAAGACGATTGCGACGATTCAGAGAAGATTAAATCAGAAGCTTCGTTTTGAGGGAATTCTTCTTACCATCGTGGATGCAAGAACAAACTATGCAAGAGATATTATTGCGGAGGTAAAGGAGGTCTACGGCGAGACGATACATGTATTTGATGTAAGCATTCCACTCTCTGTCAAGGCATCAGAAACGACGGCGATGGCTAAGAGTATTTATGATTACGATCCGAAGGGAAAGGCTGCAGCGGCGTATTCGACGCTCACGAAGGAGGTGTTACAGCATGCAGAATAAAGCAGGCGGACAAAAGAAAAGAGACAGAATTCATTTTGCATCTGTCGAGGAAATCCTCGGTGCACCAGTGACAAAGGAGGATGCAACCGAAATTCGGATCGATCAGATCCATGCTTTCGAGAATCACCCTTTCAAGGTTATCGATGATGACCGGATGTTTGATCTTGTTGAGAGCATCAAGGAAAACGGTGTTTTGGTACCGGTACTGGTGCGTCCGGATGATGAAGGAACCTATGAGATGATATCCGGACATAGAAGGACGCATGCAGCGAAGCTTGCCGGACTTACGACGATTCCTGCAATTATCAAAGGAATGACAAATGATGAGGCGACGATAGCGATGGTGGATTCGAATATTCAGCGGGAGGAGATTCTTCCGAGCGAACGGGCATTTGCCTTAAAGATGAAAATGGATGCGCTGCGGCATCAGGGAAGACGGACAGATCTTCTAGAGAAAGAGACATTAGCCACTAAATGGCCAAGGTTTTCTGAGAATACACGGGAGACAATGGCCACTGAATGGCCGAAGACTCAAGGAAATGATGACGGAGAAAATACATCAGCCACTAAGTGGCCGAAGGACCAGGAATCTCTGGAAGAAACAACGGCCACTAAATGGCCGAAGAATTTGAAGGAATCTGAAGAAGACACTTCCGCCACTAAATGGCTGAAGACTCACAGTGAGGATCATGAAACATCCGCCACAAAGTGGCCGAGGATAACGACAGCAGATCGTGTGGGCGAAGGTTTCGGCATGAAGCGGGTTCAGGTCCGGAAATATATACGTTTAACGTATCTTTATGAAGGTCTCCTCCATCTAGTGGATGAGAAAAAGCTGGCTATTGCACTGGCTGTCGATATTTCTTATTTCAATCAGGACATTCAGAAATGGCTTTACGAATACATTAAGGAAAATGGTGCAATCAAGCAACAGCAGGTTGCGGTACTGAAGGAGCACCCGAATCTTGACAACATGACGCAGTATACAATGATTGCGCTTCTCAATGATGCGTATCGGAAACCAAAGCCGACTGGTTCTCTTCAGCTTTCTAAGAAGACACTCGACCAGTATTTCCCAGCTGATTACAGCATCACTGAAAGGGAACAGATTGTGCTCAAGCTTCTTCAACAGTGGCATGAAAAAGAGGAAAAGGATAGCAATATGAAGGAGGCATTGGAATGATATTTCAGTACTTTTATCAGGAGGACGCGGAGGAATTTGCGTTTATTCGTATTCCGAAGAAAATGCTTACTGAGAATGGGTTCTCTGAGCTTTCATTGCAGGCGAAGCTTTTGTATGGGCTGTTTCTGGATCGACTGAGCATGGTGGAGAAGAATCGATGGATTGATGAGGATGGAAAGGTTTTTATTATTTATCCGCTGATAGATATTGAGGAGGATCTCAATATTTCGAAGCGAAAGGCGGTAGATTGTCTGTCTGAGCTTGAAAGAGCCGGACTTGTCGAGAAGAAATGCCGGGGTGGCGGAATGCCGAGTCTTCTCTATGTTAAGAGCCTCGAGAGGGAGACAGCATGATGAAGAAAAAATCTTTTGAGGTGCAAAATATGCACCTCAAGGAAAGGAGACATCCGAATGGAAAGTAAGCCTGTATTCAAATATTTTTACGGAAGTGAAGCAGACCGGTACACCTTCTATCGGATTCCGAAAGTGTTATTTACCCATGCTTATTTCGAGAAGCTGTCTACGGATGCGAAGCTTCTTTATGGTCTGATGCTCGACCGGATGTCTCTGTCTACAAAAAATCAGTGGATGGACGAAGAAAACCGTGTATTTATCTATTATTCAGTAGAAGATATCTGTGAAATGCTTCATTGTGGACGGAATAAGGCGATTGCTTCGATGAAGGAACTGGATTCTGAAAGTGGCGTAGGCTTGATTGAGAAAAAGCGTCAGGGTCAGGGAAGGGAAACCAGGATCTATGTGAAGAACTTTTCGAGCGCTCTTGATGATGCTGCAGCAAAGGATCAGTGTTCTCAAGAGGAGATTTCAGAAGTCTCGAAATCAAACTTCAAGGAAGAGAAAGCTTCAGAAACTTCAATTCCAAACTTCAAGGATGGCAAGGTTTCAGAAGTACCAAATTTAAACTTCAAAGATGAAAAAGTTTCAGAAGTCCCGATTTCAAACTTCTTGAAGTTTAAAAATCAAACTTCTAGAGGTTTAAAAAATAAACTTCTAGAAGTCCCGAAATCAAACCCAAATAATACTGAAGATATTAATAATAATATTAATATATCCTATCCTATCAATCATGACAGAGAAGCCATAGCAAATGAAACAGGATTGATGGATGGGATGGATAGCATTAGTGCTGAGAAGCAGAAGCTCTGGAAAAGACTGGGAATAGCCATGCTTGTTAAGCAGTATCCACTGGATCAGGGGATTATCAGGGAAATGGCAGAGTTGATCTTCGAGACGGAGCATAGTACCGCGAAGAAACTGTATATTGCTGGTGAAGATCACCCTGCAGCATTGGTGAAGGAGAAATTTCAGACGCTCACATCAGATCATCTGGAATACGTTCTTTCATGCATGAAGACAAATACAACCAAGATCTGGAACATCAAGAAATATATACTGGCAGCGCTTTACAATGCACCGGCAACGATAAACCTCTATTATCGCGCGGAGGCAAATTATGATATCGCAAATGCATACAGTGTCTGAATTAATTTCACTATGGCCATTTAGTGGCCGTAGTTGCAAAGAAAAAAGACAAAAGATATTACCCTGCCAGAAGTATTGTTGATCAGGGTGATACAGTAAGGCACAAAAAAGTTAGACTATGCTAACGAAAATTACCGAAAATTGTCTATTCTTGTCCATTATTGTCGTAATATGTCCAAAATTGTCTATTCTTGTCCTTGCATCGATTTTGAGGGTATGATATCTTATACTCGAAGAAGTTGGAGAGAGGCAAACAAAGCACTCATCCAGCTTCTTTCTTTTCGGAAAAATCCCTGCTTTTCCGAAATCCAAACAACTTAATATACATGAGGCGAAACGCCTGTCGACTGGAAGAAAGGTCGGCAGGCGTATTTTTATGCCTGCATTTAAGAGGAGGTGATTGAACCATCATATATAAGAAGAAAATCAAGGCAAGGATCAGAGATACAGATCAAACGAATCGAAGGGCTCAAAAGAATAGAAAGAGCAACGCAGACAGGCGGACAGCAGTCATGACGTTTTCTGATCTCTTGTTTTGGATTTTAGCAGCAGCCATTTGTTTTATGTTGTTGAACTTTCAGTTTCGATACATCCTGACCGGTAGTATGAAGCCGGTGCTCGAGATTGGTGCTCTTGCGGTGATCGATCCTATATCAGAGCCTGAAATTGGAGACATCGCGATGTATGAGATCCAGGGTAATGAGGTGATTCATCGTATCATCGATGAACAGGGTGGTCAGTACATCTTTAAGGGAGACAACAATCAGATCGCAGATTTCAATCCGGTAGCAA
>Ga0256406_1000784_pt1 | contig 54966 bp, 39 predicted proteins | sample RumenRJG_03DNA_FD_185986 | JGI IMG/M metagenome (GOLD analysis project Ga0256406, IMG submission 185986) | Bovine rumen microbial communities from Lethbridge, Alberta, Canada - RJG_03 | ecosystem: Host-associated > Mammals > Digestive system > Stomach > Rumen | place: Canada: Alberta | collected...
AATGTCGATAGTTTCTTTGCCATGCTGCAAAGGTAACATAGTTTCCCGACATCAGCAACGCTGTTTCACTATATTTTAGTTAGGCGAGTGCAGGGACATCCACGGAAAAATCCCCCTGCGCCTAAATATTATTCGTGAATCATTACTTCCCGCTGGTCAGTGACCGTTGGTTTATGATCATTCATGAACATTCGTGTAAAAAGCCAAAGACATTGAGTTATTCGTCATTATTCTTTATTCCGCGAAGCGGAGCGTTAAATAACAATTGATGTTTGTAGAAAGGTCGTCATTCCTGACGACCAAGATTTCCGGTCGACCCACTCACACAAAGTACCATACGGTTTGGAATAACTGACCTCCAACACGTTCCGTCATAGGATTGCCCCCCTATTTGTTTCCCCTCTCCCTTTGTAGGGAGGGGTTTGGTTGGGTGAGTTTTCTATTTGGTTTCTTTCTTGGCCGTCAGGAATGACGGCCCTCCTATGCCTCCAACCATTTACCATCCGCTTGCTTCTCCCCTCCCTTTGTAGGGAGGGGTTGGGGGTGGGTCTTCTTCAAAAAACAATTTTCTTCACCCAACCCACTGATTTTAATATTTTTTTCGTACCTTTGCAACCACTATGCGCTTGTGGCGGAATTGGTAGACGCGCTAGACTTAGGATCTAGTTGTTCACGCAGTGCAGGTTCGAGTCCTGTCAGGCGCACCTGATAAACGCGTAACTCATTGATAATCGGCCATAAATTTTTAATGATTCGGAAATTGGCAACATTTTGGCAACATCTTTCCGCAATAGTGGTTCTTCATTATCAATGCGCGGCGTAAATCAAAAGAAAATTCATAAGATTATTCTGAAGTCCTTTTTTGGCGACAAACTACGACCAAGATTCTGAAATCCTTGGCGCATCGGATATTTTCTGTGCATGTCTGGCAGGAGGAGCGACATCTACGTTTGAGCACCGCTTGCTTCTCCCCTCCCTCTGTAGTTAGGAGGGTCCTCATTCCTGACGACCAAGGATTTAATTGGGATGAGCAAGCGGTCCTTCTTTCTTGGCTGTCAGGAATGACGGCCCTCCTAAAACGGTATCTGGCCAACTGCCTGACTGCGCGCATCACGCTGGTGTGCCGTCTTCGGGTAATAAGTGAAGAGAGAGGCTAGTGTCCTCAACCTTGAAGGGCCCAACCAATCTCTACAAAGGGAGGGAAGATGCAATCAACAGTTATTATGTGTAATGGGGGTTCTCTCACTCTCTAGGGCAAGGTTGAGAAATATCCGTTTTAATCTTGACGAAGGGATAATAGTAAAAATCTTTGAGATCTCTCGCCCAGGATAGGGGACATAGGAGAAACTCCGGGACTTTTCAACTAACGCGATGCTTTTAACAAAAAAATCGGTTATTTTCTTTCTAACATGAATTATCAGGAATTAACCACGAATTATTTCATGAATTTATTTATGATTAATTCGTGGGTAATTTATGTTCATTCGTGGGTAACAAAAACGGGAATGCATAGCCTCTACACTGCTCCTACACGGCCTTGATGAATTGGGGCATGATGGGCTGGTGCATGTGCCAATTGATACTCATGGGCTTGTCGTCGCGCGAGGAGATGTAGTCAACGAGGCCAAAGCAATAGAAGGGAGAGGTATTGCCGAATCCGTCATGTTTGTCCTCACGCACAAAGAGCAAGAACTTCTTGCCATTTTTCTTCTGCTCCACAAATCGTCGGCCACGGCCCTGGTGAGTGTCGGTGTTTTGCGACTTCCAATGGAAGATATTCTCGCTCACGACATAATCATCGTACATGGTGGATGCGGAGAAGTCTTTGTCTGATTTATTGAGCGTCACGAAAAACAGTTCTGTGTTGAGTTTGTCAATCTTGAACACGCCGGCCACACTGCCCTGCATCTTCTTGTCGGCCGTCTGGCATCCGAAGATGGCAAAGACCTCCTCGCGGGTGTGACATACGTATCGCTCCAAGGCTACGGCATGCCTTCTCCCACGGAGAAGGTGCGGCTTTCCAAAACGGACATTGACAACACAATTATGGTTTCAATGCATTGATAGGCACCACCCAAACACCGTCAGGACGCTGGAAGGCAAAAGGAGCAAGACCTGTCAATACCATCATGAAAGAAGGCTTGGCCATTCGTGTGTCATCAATCTTATTGGCCAACTCTTTCAATGTTTCCGCTCCTTCATCTATCAGTTTCTGACCTCCTAACTTAATCTCGATCAACCCATACGCTCCATTTCTAAGATGGAGCACGGCGTCACATTCCAAGCCGTTCTTGTCACGATAATGGTATACAGTACCATTGAGCACAGAGGCATAGACACGGAGGTCGCGCACACAAAGCGTCTCGAAGAGTAGCCCAAAGGTCTCCAAATCGTTGATGAGGTCATCCGGTCCAGCCCCAAGTGCTGCCACTGCTATCGACGGGTCTATGAAATAGCGTGTGTCGCTAGTGCGTATTGCCGTCTTCGACCGTAGATTCGGGTTCCAAGCAGGCATATCCTCTATGACAAAGAGTTTACGTAGCGCAGAGATATAATCGTCAACCGTCCCTTGGCTTATATCACCCGATTCATTGCCCTGTATGTCTTGTGCGATTTTGCTTATAGAAGTTTGTGAGCCTTGAAATCTGGCATACGACCGCATAATGCGTTTTGCCCTTTCCGTGTTGCGGTCAACATCATCCACTCGCTTGATGTCGCGACTTGTTACAGCTTCATAGTAATCAAAAGCTCGGTCTAGGGCTATTTCTTTGCCCTGCGTAGTAGCCTTAGGCCATCCACCCCGACAGGTAAGGTAAGCCAGGTCTTGAATGCTCAACTCCTCATTGGCACAAGGAACAGCCTTTCCGGCAAATAAATCGGCAAGGTTCACCAGTCCGTTAGAGTCTCCGGATTCCCAAAGGCTCATAGGATACATTTGCATTCGAGCTATGCGCCCTGTACCGGAATGCGCATTCTTGTCTGTCCTGGCAGGTACGGAGGAGCCTGTGAGAATGAAGAAGCCCTCACCATCACGATGATCCACATTAAAGCGGATGGCATCCCATAATGAGGGTGCTACTTGCCATTCGTCTATCAGCCGTGGAACATCTCCTGACAACAACGTCTCTGGCGACATCTGGGCAAGCTGAACGTAAAAACTTTCTTTTTTAGGATCGTTCATATAGACCTTGCTCCTCGCCAGTTGTTCCGCTGTCGTCGTCTTTCCACACCATTTGGGACCTTCTATCAATACGGCTCCCATACCTGCCAACTTGCGTTGCAGTAGTTTGTCAAATACTCTTGGCTTATAATTCATTGCATCATTGTATTATGCTGGCAAAGTTAATTGTTTTTCAGCAGACGAACAACAACAAACGCTACAAATTATTAAATTTGGCGCGTTTTCGTTGCTAAATTTGGCGCGTTTCCGTTGCTAAATTTGGCGCATTTCCGTTGCTAAATTTGGCGCGTTTCCGTTGCCAAATTTGGCGCGATTCCGTTGCCAAGTCCCTCTACGACCCTTACCCCTCACCGAGGAGGGGGCGATTACAGTCAAGGGAAGGGACAAGGTGAATGATTGGTATTGAGTTCCTCTCCCTCTTATAATATCTCACACAGAGCCCTCATAGGCGCAAAGGTTACACAGCCTTGACGAACTGGGGCATGATGGGCTGGTGCATGCGCCAATTGATACTCATGGGCTTGTCGTCGCGCGAGGAGATGTAGTCAACGAGGCCAAAGCAATAGAAGGGAGAGGTATTGCCGAATCCGTCATGTTTGTCCTCACGCACAAAGAGCAGGAACTTCTTGCCATTCCGTTTCTGTTCCACAAATCGTCGGCCACGGCCCTGGTGAGTGTCGGTGTTTTGCGACTTCCAATGGAAGATATTCTCGCTCACGACATAATCATCGTACATGGTGGATGCGGAGAAGTCTTTGTCTGATTTATTGAGCGTCACGAAAAACAGTTCTGTGTTGAGTTTGTCAATCTTGAACACGCCGGCCACACTGCCCTGCATCTTCTTATCGGCTGTCTGGCACCCAAAGATGGCAAAGACCTCCTCACGGGTGTAACATCCGTATTGCTCCAAAGCCACGGGCATTCCCTCTCCTACCGAAAAAGTGCGCCCCTCAAGATGCTTGAGCAAATAATCGGTCAGCTCCATCACTTCTTTCACAAACAAGGGATAGCGCTTAAACTGCATGATGGCCTCTTCGATGGACGCGAATCCGGTCTTACTGATTTTGTCCAAATAGAGCGCGTAGTAGAGTATGATGCCATAGGCCTTTTCCCGTTCGTCGGCAAAGCGAACATGTTCGGTCATCGTCTTCCTCACAAAACGAAGGTAACTGATGGTGTTGGCATGAATCATGTTGGACAGCCCACGTTCAAACCGCCGGGTGTTGTCATCGCTCTGATAAGTACACAGACCGGCCTCACGCTTTAGACTAGTCCAGCACATGCCGCCTTTATAAACGATTCTAACGTCCTGGCCATTGTTTTCTATAAACTCGCCGAGCGTGGGCTCATGGTCGTACGACCGAAGTTCCTGCACCAGGCGGCGCTTGTTGTAGATGGCTGCCTTGATGTTGTTGAGCACATATTGCTGGGCTTTGGCCTCCATGTGGATGGTGCAGCCATGAGGCAGAAGCGTAAAGCCGTCGCGAACCTGGTCGACCACGCTTCTCCCAGGCTTCACCATCAAACTGAGGAACCGGCTGGTGAAGTCGTATTTCTGATTGAGCTGTGCCACAAAGTCGAATACCGTGAGCAACTGCTTGCCGGGCGCAAGTCGCAGGCCACGTCCCAACTGCTGGAGGAAGATGGTCAGCGACTCTGTGGGGCGAAGGAACAGCACGGTATCTACCTCAGGGATATCGACGCCCTCGTTGAAGATGTCGACCACAAAGAGATAATTGATTTTTCCTTTGGCCAACTGCCTGTTCAGTTCATCGCGACGATCATCATTGTCCGAAGTCAGATAGTCGGCACGGAGCCCGAAGAGCCTAAACTGTTCGGCCATATAGCGGGCATGGTCCTTGGTGGCACAGAAGCCCAAGGCCTTGCAACGCTGCTCGTCGGGCAGATAATATTGCAGTCGGTTGATGATGAGTCCAACACGCTCCTTGTTGCATAACTTGTCCGTGAGTTTCGTGGCCACATATCTGTTGCCCACCATAAGATCGTCGTCGGTAAGATCGGTATCATCGCTGATACAGAGATATTGGAAGGGCGTAAGCAGTCCCTCGTCGAGAGCTATTGGCAGACGAATCTCTGCACTAATCTGGTTATCGAAATCAGGTAGCAGGCTCTCGCCATCCATACGCTCAGGTGTGGCTGTGAGACCGATGAGCAGCTGAGGGTGGAACTTGCTAAGGATAGTGCGATAACTGTCGGCCACAAGGTGATGGGCCTCGTCGATAACGATATAGTCGTAATAGTCGGCTGGCAGCTGGCGGAAGACCTCTTCATATTTTGAATTGAACGTCAGCACAGACACAAAGAGATGTTCTATGCCCGACGTTGGCTTATAGGCTCCCACCCACAGGTCACCGAAGTTGGCATCTTGCAGCACACTGCGGTAGGTGCCCAGGGCCTGTTTGAGAATCTCTTGCCGGTGAGCCACGAAAAGCAAGCGATGGCGGTGAGGATTGTTCTCCGCAAAGAGCTTATAATCGAAGGCTGAGATGACAGTCTTGCCTGTACCTGTGGCTGCCACAATTAGATTGCGTCTCACCCCTTGCTCCCTCACTGCAGCAAGACGGTCGAGAATCTGCTTCTGATGGGGCAAGATTGTATACTTGACCAGCGAAGAAGCCGTCGTCTGTGTGAAGCGCTCCTTGTTGAGTTCGGCATAGAGCTTGTCGACCCCTCCCAATCGGAAATCCTCGAAGTTGTGGCTATTCCAGTAGAGGTCGAATGTGGCAAGTGCCGTCTTGATGATTTGCGGATTCTCCACATTGGTCACGCGGATATTCCATTCCAATCCATCGGTTTGCGCCGACTTGGAAAGATTGGAAGAGCCAATGTATGCAGTGCTATAGCCGGAGTTGCGTTCAAAGATATACGATTTGGCATGCAGACGTTCTATCTTCGTGTTATAGGAGATTCTGATTTCAGTATTTGGAAGTTGCGCCAGTCGTTCCACAGCTTTGGCCTCGGTAACGCCACAATAGGTTGTGGTGATAATGCGCAGCTTGTGGTCGGGATTCTCACAGAAATGCCTCAAATGGTCATAGATGAGGTTGACACCAGAGAGTTTGAGAAAGGAGATGATGAAGCTGATGCGGTCGGAGCTCTCAATATCGCGTTCAATCTCCGAGTTGAGCGGCACCAGACTCTGCCCGCCTGTGAAGAGGCTGCTTGTGCGGAAGCCCGTCAGCGGTCGCACCATCTGTTTGCCTGTAGCCTTTAGCCGGGCTTCTTCCTGGCGGGAGATCACTGCGGCAAGCATCTGCTTCTCATCGGCCACCTTGTCGAGATCGTCCTCTCCGATGGCATCAATCAGACGGTTGACAAAGTCAGTCCGCTCTTCAGCGGAAAGATTCTCGTCCGACAGACGGTTGAGTACTATTTTACCAACATGCTCTGCAAGCATCGAAGGTGACTCTGCCTCGTCAATAACCTCCTCTTTGCACACCAGCCCATCACGTGTGGTATCAGCCATATCCTGTTTCACTTCACGAGTGATCAGGTTTTCATAAGATCCTTTCTGCAGTTTCATGTTTCAATATTTGATTTTGCAAACTTAATATTATTTCTCCAGAAAGCAGCTATTCCCGTCTGTTTTTACATCAAAAAAGAGGAAGAAGGTGGACATACGAACGAAAATAACCATCTTTGCAACGATGGACAAACGTCTTGATGTCAACGACTGGACAGGCTTGCTGACTGCAGCAAACTGATCTGCTGACGACCATCAGCAGATCTGCCCACGGCCATCAGCAAATCTGCTCACGACCATCAGCAAATCTGCCGACGACCGTCAGCAAACGAAATCAAGCACAATTCCTCTTTACTTTTGCCCTACATAGGAGGGCCGTCATTCCTGAGGCCAAGAAAGAATGTGGAGAATACTTTTAGCAGTTCGTTCGGAAATCTTGGTCGTCAGGAATGACGACCCTCCTACCATGCGGCACACAATTATGAATTGACAGAAAAACTCCGCCGAAAGTTATCGGCTTTCGGATATTATTGCTAACTTTGCGATACCGTGATGATATCTGCTGGCTGATACTCACCACGAAACATAGTAACTTTTCGGCATGGCAAAAAACGGGGCTACTTATAGTCGCTCTGAAACCTATAAATGATGATGCTACGAAATCGAGAATAACGACAAAGTCAAGCTAAATACTTTAGAAATCACGAACTTTAAATCTTAAGCAATTATGAAAATGAAACAATTCAGATTTATTTTTCTAACTCTGGTTATGGCTTTCTTTTTCGTTGGCCATATCAATGCGCAGTATGTGGAGTATCTTAACAAGCCATTATCCAGGGAAGGCTACTACGCAGATCTATCCATCTATAAGAACGACACCGTCACTTATCTGCAAGTGAAAGTAGTATCCGAAGAGTCCAAGTTGATTAATAAGCCTTTCATGCTTATAAAGACCTTCAAGAATGAGGTGATCAGACTTACTGCTGAAAGCTCACAAATCTATAGCAATTCTACTGATGGGTCGCTGGTAGATGGGACAATCCGTATGGACTCGAGAAAAGAGTCGACAGCCACATTCCGACTTTCCAAAGAAGTTGCGGAGAAATTTAGAGATGGAATATATAAGATACGTCTCTCCCTGGATCCCATTACCAATCAAGACAAAATATTCCTGGCAGAAAATAAGATAGGTGAGAAACTCTACAAACTCTATGTGGATGCAATAAAACAATATGATGATTTTTAGGGTCGGCAGGAATGCCGACCGAACTACGTTATAAGACCCACCCCCGGCTAGACCCACCCCCAACCCCTCCCTACAAAGGGAGGGGAGAAGCAAACGGGGTAAAAAGATGGTGCGAATAGGAGGGCCGTCATTCCTGACGGCCAAGAAAGAAAGCGGATTGTACTTTGGCGGTTCGTTCGGAAACCTTGGTCGTCAGGAATGACGACCCTCCTACCATGCGGATTCCCGTATTTGCGCTCCCCTCCCTCTGTAGGGAGGGGCCGGGGGTGGGTCTAGTTGTTAAGGGTGGGTCTTCTCTCTCATCGGCGCTTTTTATCATTCATTAATAAAGATTTTAACTGAAAGCGGAAGATATTCAATAAAAAAGCGTACCTTTGCAAACAAAAAATCAACGATTAAATATCATTATGGCACAAGAAGATGTATTCAAGAAGATTGTAAGCCATTGCAAGGAATACGGCTTCGTCTTCCCAAGCAGTGAAATCTACGATGGCCTGGCCGCCGTCTACGACTATGGACAGAACGGCGTCGAGCTTAAAAATAATATCAAACAATACTGGTGGCAGTCGATGGTATTGCTCCACGAGAACATCGTCGGTATCGACGCTGCCATCTTCATGCACCCGCTGGTGTGGAAAGCCAGTGGCCACGTGGATGCCTTCAACGATCCCCTCATCGACAACCGCGACAGCAAGAAGCGCTACCGCGCCGATGTGCTCATCGAGGATCAGATTGCCAAATACGATGAAAAGATAGACAAGGAAGTGGCCAAGGCCAAGAAGCGCTTCGGCGACGCCTTCGACGAGGCTAAGTTCCGCGCCACAAATCCCCGCGTGCTGGAGCACCAGCAGAAGCGCGACGCCCTCCACGAGCGCTACACCAAGGCCATGCAGGGTCCGGACCTCGCTGAACTGAAGCAGATCATCCTCGACGAGGGTATCGTTGACCCCATCAGCGGTACGAAGAACTGGACCGACGTGCGCCAGTTCAACTTGATGTTCTCCACCGAGGTGGGCTCCACGGCCGAGGCAACCAACAAGATTTACCTTCGTCCGGAGACCGCACAGGGTATCTTCGTCAACTACCTCAACGTGCAGAAGACGGGCCGCATGAAGCTGCCCTTCGGTATCGCTCAGATCGGTAAGGCCTTCCGCAATGAGATTGTTGCCCGCCAGTTCGTCTTCCGCATGCGTGAGTTCGAGCAGATGGAGATGCAGTTCTTCTGCCAGCCCGGCACCGAGATGAAGTGGTTCGAATACTGGAAGAAGGTGCGTCTGGCCTGGCACGAGACGCTGGGCATGGGCGACGAGAACTATCGTTTCCACGACCACGAGAAGCTGGCCCACTATGCCAACGCCGCTACGGACATCGAGTTCAAGATGCCGTTCGGATTCAAGGAGGTGGAGGGTATCCACTCGCGTACCAACTTCGACCTCTCGCAGCACGAGAAGTTCAGCGGCCGCAGCATCAAATACTTCGATCCCGACACGAAGGAAAGCTACACGCCGTATGACGTGGAGACCTCTATCGGCGTCGACCGCATGTTCCTGAGCGTGATGTGCCACAGCTATACCGAGGAACAGCTCGAGAACGGTGAGAGCCGCGTAGTGCTGAAGTTGCCTGAGGCACTGGCTCCCGTGAAGTGCGCCGTGTTCCCGCTCGACAAGAAGGACGGTCTGCCCGAGTTGGCCCACCAGATTGTGGACGAACTGAAGTTCCACTTCAACACCCACTATGGCGACCCGAAGGACTCCATCGGCAAGCGCTATCGCCGTCAGGATGCCATCGGCACGCCGTTCTGCGTCACCGTCGACCACGACACGCCCAACGACCACAAGGTGACCGTGCGTTTCCGCGACACTATGGAACAGGAGCGCGTCGACATCGACCAGCTGCGCTCAATCATCGAAGACCGCGTGAGCATCGTCTCCCTGCTGAAGAAGCTGGGCAAGAAGATCGACGGTCTGGACAAATAACAACAAAATCAGATTTCGCCAATGAGAAGAATTCATCTTCACAGCCTGCTTTGGCTTCTCGCCATCCTGCTGCTGCCCGTGGCCGTCACGTCGTGCTCGGAGTCGGACAGCAACGATGAGGAGTTTGCCGACTGGCAGAGCCGCAACGACACCTATTTCTCCAACATCTATAAGCAGGCACAACAGGCCATCGCCAACGGCGACAAGTCGTGGAAGATTCTGCGCTCGTGGTCGCTCGACTCAACACGCCAGGCCACGGACTGCATCGTGGTGCGCGTGGTGAAGGAGGGCACCGGTTCGGGCTGTCCGCTCTACACCGACTCTGTTCTGGTAGACTATCAGGGCAAGCTCATCCCTTCGACGAGTTATCCCGCGGGCTTTGTGTTCGATCAGAGCTGGTATGGCGATGATTATGCCGAGGAGTCGGCACGTCCCAGCCATCTCATCGTGAGCGGAGTGGTAGACGGTTTCGCCACGGCACTGCAAAACATGCACATTGGCGACAACTGGATTGTATACATTCCCTATCAGTTGGGCTACGGCAGTACGGCGCAGAGCAACGGCAGCATCCCCGCCTACTCCAACCTGGTCTTCGACATCCACCTGCGCGGCTACTACCGGGCAGGAACAGACATGCCGGACAACATGGCGAAGCGGGGAATGTGGGTGATGGAATAACACGGTTTTATCCATATAGAGAGGTCTCCTGCCGGGTGGCGGGAGACCTTTCTTTGTGTGAGGAAGAAGACCCACCCCCAACCCCTCCCTACAAAGGGAGGGGAGAAGCAAGCGGTGGTAAATGGTTGAAGCGGAGAGGAGGGCCGTCATTCCTGACGGCCAAGAAAGAAAATGGATTGTACTTGAGCGAGCAGTTCGTTCGAAAACCTTGGTCGTCAGGAATGACGACCCTCCTATCGCCCTCCTACGAGTATCAATTGTGTTTTACCATCCGATGTTTCTCCCCTCCGTCTGTAGGGAGGAAGAAGCTGGCTGGTCTATTATAATAAAAGCCACGAGATATTTGCTTATTTCGAAATAAAAATTTAATTTTGCGCAAAACAAAGGAGGAAACTATGGCATTAGAAATAAAACCGATTCCTACACTTTATGGAGAAGCAGCCGAAAGATTTATAAAGTTGGCTGAAGCTTCACCTGAAGAGCGCAGCAAAAGAAAGAAAATAAAAATCGACAGCAACCTGGTCGATCAGGTTCTGCGTAAAGCTAAAATGGCATAAAAACAGATGAGTTGGCTGTTCGATAATTGTACAATGATTGAACTCTCTGAGGATATTGTTTCTCAGGGAGTGTCTTTTTCATGTGGCAATCCAGACCTAGACGAATTCTTTCTTAAAGATGCACCTTTATACCGCAAACAGCATTAGGCAAAACATATTGTTTCCATTTAGATAACGATCCAAAAGAATTAGTGTGCGCATTCACTCTTGCCAATGATAGTATAAGAGTTGACATGTTGCCAAACAGCAGGGCTAAGAAGGTGGAAAAGAAAATACCCCATGCGAAATCACTAAGACGCTACCCTGCCCTATTGATAGGAAGGCTAGGAGTCAATGCCAAATATCAAGACAAGGGAGTAGGTTCTGATCTACTTTCATTCATTAGTTCATGGTTTGTAAAAGATGACAACAAGTCGGGATGTCGCTTCCTACTTGTCGATGCATATAACAACCCAAAGACGCTTAACTTTTATGAACGGAATGGTTTCTTGTTCCTATTCTCTACAGAAGCGCAAGAAGCCGAAAGTGCAGGACTCTCATCAGATAGTAAACTGAAAACCAGAATAATGTTTTATGACCTTTTAGATTCTATACAATTATAGAAATGCACACGTTAACGCGCCAGTATATTTTCTATCTAATCAACGACACCGACTAGCGGGAATAATTCTTGTTTTAGTTTAACGCTCCGCTGCGCGGAATAAAGAATAATGACGTATAAAGAAGACCCACCCCCGGCCCCTCCCTTTGTAGGGAGGGGCCGGGGGTGGGTCTTGAAATCTTCTTAGTTGAAAATCCGCGAAGATAAATCGACATATTGTTTGCCGATTGGCTAAAAAGATGTAATTTTGCAACTGTATAAAGTGAAATTATAAAACACATCAGAGATATGAGAGTAGCAATCGTAGGCGCAAGTGGCGCCGTAGGTCAGGAGCTCCTGCGCATCCTCGACCAAAGAAACTTCCCCCTGGACGACCTCGTGCTTTTCGGCTCTAAGCGTTCGGCCGGCCGTTTCTACACCTTTAAGGGTAAGGAATATCAAGTGAAGGAACTGTGCCACAACGACGACTTCAAGGATGTCGACATTGTCTTCACTTCTGCCGGCGCAGGCACGAGCAAGGAGTTCGCTGAGGACATCACCAAGTTCGGAGCAGTGATGATCGACAACTCCAGCGCCTTCCGTATGGACGACGACGTGCCATTGGTGGTGCCGGAGATCAATCCCGAAGACGCCCTCACCCGTCCGCGTGGCATTATCGCCAACCCCAACTGCACAACAATCATGATGGTGGTAGTGCTCAACCCCATCGACAAACTGTCGCACATCAAGAAGATCCACATCGCCAGCTATCAGAGCGCGAGCGGCGCCGGTGCTGCTGCCATGCAGGAACTGCAACAGCAGTATAAGGAAATCGTTGAGGACGGTAAGGTGAAGACCATCAACAAGTTCCCTCACCAACTGGCCTACAACGTTATCCCGCAGATCGACAAGATGACGCCCAATGACTACACCAAGGAGGAGATGAAGATGTTCAACGAGACACGCAAGATCATGCACAGCGACGTGCGCACGAGTGCTACCTGCGTCCGCGTGAGTTCACTGCGCAGCCATTCGGAGAGCGTATGGTTCGAGACCGAGAAGCCGCTAGAGGTAGCTGATGTGCGCGAGGCCCTGAAGAAGGCTCCTGGTGTGACGGTGGTCGACGATCCTCAGAACTACGTCTACCCCATGCCGCTCGAGAGTGCTGGTAAGGACGATGTCTACGTGGGCCGTATCCGCAAGGACCTTGCCGACGACAACAGCATGACGCTGTGGCTGACGGGTGACCAGATCCGCAAGGGCGCTGCCCTCAATGCCGTACAGATTGCCGAATACCTTATTAAGGTGGGGAATGTGAAATAATAATAATAGAAGACCCACCCCTATCCCCTCCCTACAGAGGGAGGGGATAGGGGTGGGTCTTCTTTTTCTATTTCTTTTATTATTTCACCACAAACTTCTTCCCACCACGGATGTAGATGCCGCGGGCGGAGGGATTGTTCACACGACGACCTTGCAGATCGTAGACTGCGGCATTGCTGTTAACGGTGGTCTCCGGCGTGCGGACGATGCCATCCACAACAGTCACGGCTGCGGCATCGGAGAGTTTGGACTCGCCCTTGTCGTAAACCGCACTCACGGTGTAGAGATGGTCGCCGGCAAGAGCCTCATCGGTGAAGGCGGTTGCGCTGACGGGCTCTGAGGTGATCTTCACTCCATCGCGATAGACATTGTAGCCAGTCAGCACGATGTCTTGACGGCCAGTGGAATCGGGAATGAAGGTGAAGTCGTCGAAGAGCAATGCAAAGGCATCGTAAGAAGTGGCATGGATGGCGAAGTAACGCGTACCAGCAGGCACCTCATAGGTGTACTGCTTCCATTCATTGTCGTTCTTCAGCTGCACAGCTTCCACTGTATTGAAATCCTCTGTGTCCACAGATGTCGTTGAGTAGCAGAACTCAAAGTCTTCCTCATATTGCTTGCTGTAGGCGCGGGCCCAGAACGTCACCGTCTGAGCTTCGCCAGAGAGCGTCGGAGAGATGAGCCAGTGGTCGGAAGTGTTGCCCATCACGCAGAACGAAGCCAGTTCCTTGTCGCCCGTATGGGGAGTCCAGGAGGCAGAAGCGTTGACAGCTGAGGGATTGAACACGGTGAAGGCCTGAGGCAGAGTGGAGTTGGGGAAGTCGAGGTTGTTGACACCATAGACTGGGAGCTGCGAACCGTCGTAGAGCGTCCAGTCGCCCCAGTTGCTGATGGTGAAGTCGGGAGACGACTCGAAGCCGTCGGTCACAGCCGTACTGGTCTGGCGGGGCTCGTCAGGCTGCTGCCAACTGAGAGCCACCTCGCTGCCGTTGGCCACAGCCTTAAGGGCTTTGGGAGCAGGGAATCCGGGTTCGGCAACGAACAAACGTACGCTGTCGGTGGTGTTGTTGGCCGTATACTCGTCGGCATCGAAGCGAAGCTGGGCATAGCAGTCTACGCTGTCGTTGCTCAGTGCGGCATCAGCGGTAAGGAGAACCGGCAGCTCAGTGCTGGCTCCGCTCTCGAGACTGACGCCCTGAGCCTGACCAATCACCTTATCGTTGGCCATGACCACAACGCTATAGTTCTCACCATCAACGCCCGACATACCCAGATTGTCAACCTTGAACGTAGCCTTGCGCTGTTCGTCGGTTCTCAAGCGGCCGGGCAGACACACGGTGGAGAGGGCGAGATCGTTGTCCAACTTATTATATACGCTCAGGTTGTCAAGATAATATGTGGTAGTGCCGGTGCCCGACTTGGCGAAGAAGGCCACCTGAATGAAGTCGCTGCCAACATAGTCGCTCAAAGGCAACTCCACGTGGAGCCACTGACGGCAACTGTCGGCTGCGTTCACCTGAAGTTCCTTCACAGTAGTGAAGTCGCCGCCGTTCTTGGCCACCTGCACATAGAGCGTGTCGGCCTGCTCATCGTTGGACGACATATACTGATACCAGAACGAAAGCGTGGGATTGGTGGCCTGACCCAGATTGATAAGACCTGAGAAGCCTAAACTGTTGTCGCCCTTGTTGACTGCCGTGAAGGAGAAGACGCCCTGGTCGGCATCCTGCGAATAACTGTTGGAAACCTGCATCTCGCCCCAGCGGCCAACGCCCGTGTGGCTCTGGCCCCAGTAGTGATGAAGCGTACCGCCGGCAAAAGACTCGCTGTAAGGAAGATCGTCGGGCGTACCGATGACCTTGAAAGGCGACAAGGCCTCCGAACTCGAGAGTCCGTTGGTCGTGGCGGTGATGGCATAGCGCACCAAAGCCTGACCGAAGAGCACGCTGCTGGAGGGCAGGTCGCGGAGCGTCACCTGCTCGTGGAAGGTCGTGCCGGGATAGTCCTCGAGGAGTTTCGTGGTCGAACCCAGACGGCGCACAGAATAAGTGACGGGCGTGGTGATGTCGGTGCCGTCCTCAAACTGTGTGGGCGCCTTCCATTTCAGGGTGGTGACACTGCTGCTATAGTTATAGCTGAACGTCACGTCGCTGACGGGCTTAGGCGGATTCTCGGTCTGGATAGCAGTACCCGTGAGGGAGATATCATCGATGCCCAGTCCGCTGGAAAAATTCTGACCCGACGTGAGGTAGTGGAAACCGATGTAGTAGTCGCCGTCGTTCTCAACGGTGAACTTCACCGTGTAGTTGGAGGGCGTGTAGGAGTTGTCGGCCGTACCATTGCTGAGCACGGTCTGCGTGAAAGAAGCGGTGTCGGAAGCAGAGGTACCCAGTTTGACAACAAAGTTCTCGGTCGTACCATCATAGACGGTCTTGGCGGCAAGTTTCAGCTCATACTGCGTGTCCTTGGTGAGATGAAACACGGGCGAGACCAACCAGTCGTCGGCGCCGGCATAGGCATTGCGGCTGCAGGCGGCCTGGTAGTTCCAGTCGTCGTAGGCCCATGTGGTACCGTCGTCGTTCCCATCGATGACGGTGAAGGTCTGAAAACCTGATTCGCTGTCGAACGACTGGGAATAAGGCAATGATGCTTGTGCCAGTACACTTGCAGGCAATGCAAGGGCTAAGCCAAGCAGGAAAGTAATTTTTCTCATAAGCAATAAAATTTTTATTTCGGCGTGCAAAATTAACGAAAAAAAGCGATTTAGCCATCGAAAACGATTAATTATCAACGAAGAATGAAAATTTCTCCGAATTTGAAAGCTAGAGGACTAAAATTTTCCAACTCACTATATATGGGTCATAAGCCTATTTGCTCCTCTGACAGCCTGTGATGTTAGCCCAAAAATATCAGACATGCCGCTTTTGCTGACTATGCATAAGTCATTGTACTCATAAAAGCGAGGCAATATCGCAATTATGATAATGGCTGCCACGTGGTAACCATATTGCTGCCACGTGGTAACCAACGAGAAAAGTGTGGTTTTAACCTAATATTGTAGGAATCTATGGAAAACAAAACGACATCACACTCTTGCCCGCTTACCAAGGGCAACGTGAAGGCTGTGATGACAGAGTTCCGATAGCTTGCAGTGGAGCTATTACTGTTATAATTCGCCATTTTATAAGGGTGGATAACTTTAGTAAGTAATTGCCTGGAAGGCAATACCTCAGAAACCGTGTACATACACGAGCAAAGCGAGTGGATGTGCCCGGATTAGAGAAAAGTAAATAATTCTGCCTGGAAGGCAGTACCTTCTATATTTGAGGTAGTGCCTTCCAGGCACGTCCTTTCTTGCATTACACACCGGGCACACGTCCGCTTCGCTCCCGTGTACCCGGTTACTAAGGTACTGCCTTCCATGCAGTTAATCACTTCTGAAAGCTCAGTGAATTAAAAATTATGTTTGGCAACAGCCTAATTATGCATTATGAATTGTGATTTATGAATTAGGATGGGCAACAGCCCCGAGGGGGCTGACTCTCGGTAACCCCAGTTCAGCGACGTTAGGAGCGCAGACCGGGGTAGGTATCAGCAGTTTTCAGTGAACTCAGTGCCCCGAAGGTGGCACACTAGCGCGAAGCGCGCAGACAGAAAGATAGTCAGATGAAGTTTAGTATCGTCTTCATTCCTGACGACGAAGATTTACTATTGATGTACATCGGAGGAGCTTGGCCGCCAGGAATGACGGCCCTCCTAAATGTTTATTGCTCAAAGCTCCGCTGCGCGGAATAGAGAATAATTGCAAAAGATGCTGTCCGACGTACATCAGCCAACCGCCTGACGTACGTCGGACAGGATCAAAAAACGCGACTTATGAGGATAAGTCGCGCTGAATAATAAGTGAAATAAAAGGATTTCTTATTATTAGAAGTCGATGTCTACACCCACTCCGAGAACCTTGTTGGTGCGGGTGAAGTCGTCGGAGCACTCTACCGTGACGCCCTGGACGTCCTGGGTGTAGTCCTTCTTGAAATGCTTGTAGTTGGTGAAGAAGTAGGCCACATTCACCTTCATCTTCTTCGTCACGCTGAACTTGGCACCAAAACCGAAGCTGTGGCTGCTGGTGACAAAGCTCATGTCGTTGATGGACCCCCCGTCGCCGAGTCCATAATCGGTGATCTGACCACCGCAGCTCACAAGGATGTCCTTCGTGATGTCCCACTCCACACCTGCGAGATACTCGCGTGTGTTGTGGCTCAGGTATTTCTGTTTGTCGTTGGCCATTCGGGCATCCTTATCGAAATAATAGTGGGTGCTGGCCATGACGCGCAAGTTGGGCAGTACAGAATACTGCGCACCCACGGTCCAGAGTCCGGGCAAGTCGTTGGGCGTGTTCACGCCGTCGGTGAAGAGGCCCGTATCGTCGCGCTTGGTATGGTTCTCAATGTTGAAGTGAGTAGTGAACTCCAGACGTGTGGCAAAGTTGAACTTGCCCACCTTGTAGTCCACACCGACAATAGGCGTGATGCCCCAGCCGTACTGGTCGCAGTCGACATACTTGTCGGCAAACTGCTCCTTGGCCTTGTTCATCTTTTCCGAGGCGGCCTGACATTGCTCAGCCTTTTGGAGATAGGTCTGCTGCGAGGTCGGGTCGTCGGTCATCTCGGAAGCACGCATGCGATAATAGAAGGCCATATCAGAATAGGTGGTGGCCTGTGTGCCGAAATAGTCGTAAAGCTTCACGTTGTTATTGGCGATGGAAGCAGAGATGTTGACGATATTGCCTTCGTAGGTGTTCCAGATATAGTTGAAACGCGCTCCGGCATACACGGCCCAGTGCTCATTGAACTTATAGGTCATACCGAACTGCAAGCCAAAGTCGAGCTGGGTACCGTTCATATACGATTGCATGCTATAGGATGGCTTGTCGGTGGTGAATCCCTGCTGGGCGAGAAGAGCCGGCACCAGGGACACGGTGCGCTCGAAAGAGCCGAGTCCGTCGTTGAAAGTGGCCTTACCGCCACCGCCATTGAGGGCGAATCCCAACTGGAATCCCCAATTGTCGTAGTTGAGAGCAGCCTGGAAAGAAGGAAGAACAGGGACAGAAGCCTTGCCACGGAATTTCTTTGTACCGTCTTCGTTGCCGCCATTCATCTTGAAAGGCTGATAGAAAGCACTCTCGTAGGGAGTTCCTTTGAAAGCAGGCACATTCATGCCGCTGACGATGGTGCGCGTCTGGTAAACGTTTTGGACGTTGAGTGACAAATGAAAACCTTTACCCAAGAATGCCACTCCTGCGGGGTTGCTGTAAACGCCATCGATAGCAATCACACCATCGCGGGCGAAATTGCGGTTAAAAGAGATGTTCTGATTCGTGTTGGTGAGCAATCCACCAGCTTGAACGTTACTTGCTACAGCCACTGCAGCTGCTAAAACCGCAAACTTTGCTTTGTTCATCTAAATAAATTTTAGTTAAATCGGTCGCAAAGGTAACAAAAGTGTTCTAAATTTCACTTATAATCCAGATATTATTAAGCAATATTAACGAATAGAGATAGAGATCCGCGGGCGAACAATAGGAGGAAAGAAGGGGGAAAAAGGAGGGACGAGGGGATTTGCGTTCCCCTCCCTTTGTAGGGAGGGGTTAGGGGTGGGTCTGCTTCTTCTGATTCTTTGCAATAGCCATGTATTCCGACGGGGTGAGGCCGGTAGAACGCTTGAAGGCACGGATGAAGCCACCGCGCGAACTGAATCCAACGCTCTGCGAGATGGCCTCGATGGTGAGGTTGCCATAGCGCTCGAAGTCGTTGATGCGCTTGCAGGCCTCCTTGATGCGGCTCTCGCTCAACAAGATACTGAACGAGCGGTTGAAACACTCGTTGATGACACGCGACAGCAACTTGCTGCTCACATTGCAGAGCTGAGCCATCTGGTCGATGCTGAAGTCGGTCTTACTGATGATATCGGGATTGTTCAGCGCCTCCTCCACCTTATATCTGATGGCCGTCGTCTCTTCCTCGGAGAGCAGAGCCTTCGGATCGCGGCTCTTGTCAGCAGGCGATGCAGGCTTCGGCTTCTGGTTCTTTTGCAACTGCAAAATCATGTCCTGCTGCTCCTTCTCCCGTTTCAGCGAGGAGATGTTGTGGCGGTAGAGTTCCAGGTTGCGCTGTTTCAATTCCTTGTTCTTCTTATAGACCATCATAAGCATCCAGAAAAAGACCAACAGCGAGAGCAGCGCCGCGATGATGATGATATTCCGGCGCAAGAGATGTTGACGGATGACGTTCATCTCCTCGTGGGCAACCTGCAGACGGTTGACGAGGAACGTTGTCCGCACACCAGCCAACCGCCCCTGGTAGAGCATCGAGTCGCGCTGTTCAAAGTAGTCGAGCTTGTAGAGCCGGGCTCGCGTCGTATCTCCCCGCATCAGGTAATATCGAGAGAGAAACAGGCTCGCCTCTTTCCTGACGTCAGGGTTGTTGTATTCGTCGACCATATCTTGAAGCTGCGTGGCATAGAGGCGGAGCGAGTCGGGCTGATGCCGCATGATGGCGATGTCGGCCAGTCCTGTCAAGGCCTGGCAGCGCTTGCGGCTGTTGTCCTTACTGGGCGGGAATGCGGCGAGCATCTCGTGGAAGAGGCCCGAGGCCTTGTCCCACTGATGGTCACGCAGGGCCACCGTCGTGCGATAGACAAACTGCGAGAACTTCATGAACTGCACATCTCTCAGCTTCGGAAGAACGTTGAAACTGTCGATGAGTGAGCGATTGTAGTTGATGATGTCGTCGGAATAGCCCATACAGCAGGCATTGTTGAAGGAGACGTAGGCACTCTCCCACTCTTTCCGGGCTACAGCCTGATGGAAAGCCGTCTGATAGGCATTGAGCGCAAACTCTGTATTCTCCTTTGTAGGAATGCACTCAGCATAGAAATTGGCCAGATGGGCCAAGTTGATGAGCAGTCCGGTGGAAGGGTGCTTGCCGTAGAGTTCACGGGCTTTCGACAGACACTGGAGGGCTCGGCCATAGTCGTAGAAATGGAAGATGTAGACCGTTGCCATACTGTTGTAGGCACTGCCCTTCTCTTCTCTCTGTTTTAGGCTGAGCCGGTTGTCGGGAGAAAGCTTATCGATGACGGCCTGATAACGGGCCAGAGCCTTGTCGGCCTCGACACACTTGGGACCGTATTCGCAATGAGCATGCATAGAGCGGCTTTTGTCGTCTGACGAAAGCGCATCGTTCTTGGCCCACAAACACATGGGCAGCAAGAGCAGTAGGAGAAAAGGTAGAAAATTGGTTGTTTTTAAGTTCACGCTGGCAAATTTATAAATTATTTCTCAGAAAAAGAAATAACTTTTGGCGAGATTTCGCCTATTAGGATATTTTTCATCCGCGTCGTCTTGCCAAGTCAGTATAGAGGACGAAATATTTCCACAGAGCCGTGGCGAGTGGTGCCTGACAAATCTCGCCATTGAGCAGCATGCGGAAAACCGTCTCTTTATCAATGAGATACACGTTGATATCCTCTGTCGTGTCGAGGTGGCGTTTCGACGTGCGACTCACCCCCTGGGCAAAGAAGCTGTACATCTTATTATCCTGCAAGCCGCCCTGCGCATATTCCACGGCCAGCATCTTCCATTCGCCGCCGCCAAAGCCCGTTTCTTCTTCCAGTTCGCGCCGTGCAGCCTCAACGGGTTGTTCGCCCTCCTCCAGGATACCGGCCGGAATCTCCGTCAAGATTGTTCCCGCGGCATGGCGGTACTGGCGCTCGAGGATGAGTTTGCCGTCGACGGTCTCGGCCACGATACACACCACAGGCGAGAAATGCAGCAGATAGAAGTCGTCGTATACCTTACCGTTGGGCAGACGGACCTTCTCCTTGTAGGCATCGAGGTGGGGCCGGTGGACGATATTCTCCCGTCCGAACACCTTCCAGCGCAAGCTGTCATCGTCGAAATGGCGGGCACACAGGTCTTTGACCAACCACGACGTGTCCGGCTGTTGCGGGTCGGCTGTCTCGCGGAAACCTGCCTGCTGGAACAAATCAACGCGCTCTGAACGCAGTTCTACGCGGGCCGTACGATAGCCGAAAGTGGAAGCCTCAGCCACAGCCGAATTCAGAAGTTCAATGGGCAAACCTTTCTGTACGTAGTCATCGGCGACACGGAAATCAACTATCTCGCAATCTTCTTCGTCTTTCGATGCCGCAGGAGAGAAGCCACACGTTGCGACAATTGCGCCATCATCTTCAGCCACCAACAGTTCGGCCCGCGGCTGGGATGCATAGTAATCATAAGCGTCACTCTCACTCAGTCTCCTGCTGAATTCAACAACTTGACACTGGCAAAGACGATTCAGCTCATCGTCTTTCCTTATTCTTCTGATGTTCATATACCTTATATATAATAAGGAGGAAGCAAGCGGTCGGTTGGGAAACGTTTCGCTTAACTTCCTCCATGCGTTCAATATTTTAAACTTGGAGCACGCTGTCGACGGCTTCGTCAGTTCGAGAGGCCATCATGCAGCGCGTTGCCGGTTTATTCAAACGGGTTCTCCGTTGGATAAGGCAAGTTCTTCGGACGGTTGTACTGCACATCCTTGATGCCCAGATAGCGGAACACCTCGTAGAGTGTCTTGCCGACGTGAGCGAAAGCCACTGCGCCGTGGTGAGGATAGTGCTTCTCGATCAGCACGTGGCGATAGAAGCGACCCATCTCGGGAATAGCGAAGATGCCGATGCCGCCGAAGGAGCGTGTGGGAACGTCGAGCACCTCACCCTGTGCTATATAGGAACGAAGCGTGCCCTCGCTGTCGCACTGCAGACGATAGAAGGTGATCTCGCTGGCAGCAATGTCGCCCTCGAGCGTACCACGTGTGAAGTCGGGCGTGCAGCCGTTCTCCAACAGACGGTTCTGGATGAGCTGGAACTTGATGGCGCGGTTGGAGCACATCTTGCACGACGGCGTGTTGCCGCAGTGGAAGCCCATGAATGTATCGGTGAGACGATACTTGTCGCCGTACTTCTTCACGATGTCCTCGTCGTAGATGTACTTTGGCGTAGAGTTGTTGATGTCGAGCAGCGTCACGGTATCGCCGCTGGCGCACATGCCGATGTATTCAGACAGGGCTCCATAGATATCCACCTCGCAGGCCACGGGGATGCCGCGTGTGGCGAGACGGGAGTTGACATAGCAGGGCTCGAAGCCAAACTCCTTCGGGAAGGCGGGCCAGCACTTGTCGGCAAAGGCCACATACTGGCGTGAGCCCTTGTGCTCCTCGGCCCAGTCGAGCAGGGTGAGTTCAAATTGTGCCATGCGCGGCAGCAGTTCCTTATAGTAGCGGCCTTCGCCCATCTCCTTCTTCATATCCTCGCAGACGGCGGGAATGCGCTCATCGTCCTTGTGCTGACGATAGGCAACGAGGAGGTCGAGCTCTGAGTTTTCCTCAATCTCCACACCAAGCTCGTAGAGGCCCTTGATGGGAGCGTTACAAGCGAAGAAGTCTTGTGGACGGGGACCGAAAGTGATAATCTTCAAGCCTTTCAGACCGATGATGGTGCGGGCCACGGGCACGAAGTCCTCGATCATGCGTGCAATATCCTCGGCTGTACCCACGGGGTAAGAGGGAATGTAGCCCTTCAAGTGGCGCATGCCGAGATTGTAGGAGCAGTTGAGCATACCGCAGAAGGCATCGCCACGACCGTTGATCATGTCGCCGTCGCCCTCAGCAGCAGCGACAAACATCACGGGGCCGTCGAACTTCTGGGCGATCTCGGTCTCGGGTGTCTCAGGACCGAAGTTACCAAGGAATACCACGAGTGCATTGCAACCTTGGTTCTTCACGTCTTCAACGGCCTTAAGCATGTCGAGCTCGTTTTCTACGGTTGTCTGGCAATCGTAGATTTCGCCCTTATAAGCCTTAACGATGTTTTCACGACGTTGTGTAGATAGTTTGATAGGAAAGCAGTCACGGCTCACTGCGATGATGCCGAGTTTGACTACTGGAATGTTGTTACTGATCATAATGAAATGATTTGAATTGATATAAATTCTAAGTACTGTAGATGATTCGGATGTGAGAACCTCGTGGAAGTCACACCGGTGTTAGTTGTTATCTGCAAAATTAATTATTTTTGTAGAAACAACACCAATTCATCTGTTATTAAATTGAAAATTGCAGAATTATTTTTCTTTGGAGGACCGTCAATCCTCATGGTCAACAATGAAGACCGATGTACATCAATAGCGAAATCTGCGTCGCCATGTCGAAAATGAAGCCAATTGCGGGAGCTGAAAATTACTATTTTACGCATGAAAAACATTCCTAAAACCCGTAACAATGTCACAGGTTGCGAAAAATGTAACAAAAGATGAAGGTTTTTTGTTGTTTGATCACGAAAATTTCAATAGATTTGCAAACGTAAAAACTACTTTCAAACAATCCATTAATAAGCCAAACGGCAACAGAGGCAACATTAGAGAGAACTAAAAACAAAGCAACACTTCAAATTTTTATTTCAGGTATAGAACTGCTATTTCGTTCTTATTTCTATTTCGGGTTAAGTATTATCACATCTCAACACAAGCGGCAAGCCGTGAGGCATGCCGTTTGTTTTTTATATGGCTAAAAAGCTATTGACGACGCAATCCAACGCCAAATGTAGGAGGGCCGTCATTCCTGACGGCCAAGAAAGAAAGGCAGATTGCGCGCCCTAAGTAAATCATTCGGCGGCAGGAATGCCGCCGCTCCTAAACACCATCGGCGCTGACATCAATCATAATTCACAATTAGGCTGGCGCAACAATGGATATCATTCCAAGAGGAGTTAGTTATTCGTTATTATTCTGTTTCCGCGTAGCGGACCGTTAAATAACATTTGTAGGGAGGGTTTAGGAGGGCCGTCATTCCTGACGGCCAAGAAAGAAAGGCGGATTGCGCGCCCTAAGTAAATCATTCGGCGGCAGGAATGCCGCCGCTCCTATTGGGTGTCTCATTTTTTGTTTTCACGAATCAGTAATCGAAAAGTGTGACATTTTAAGAAACTGCGACATACTAAGCATAAAAAAACTTCTTTTTATTCAATTCTTTCCCTATCTTTGCAATCGTAGATTCTTATAATTGATTTTTAATTCGGACAAAGACTCGTAGATAATGATTAACACAAAAACTTTGATTTAAAGGACATAGGACACAACAAGATCGACTCGCAAGAAAACTCACAGTAGGTAGAAAAAAGATAGAGAACTCCAGCCTATGCTACTTAAATCCTAATTTATGCAGACACAATGTAACAAGCGGCACGCCGAGAGGTGCGCCGCTTGTTGCGTTAAAGGTTTTATCAGCGATATGTTTATGTTTTATCCGTTATGGGTTGATGATTTATCCATCATTTGTTGATGATTTATCCGTTATGAGTGGATGGTTTCTTGCCCAATTCCCAGAAGGCCACAGCCGCCGCGGCAGCGACATTGAGCGAGTCGACGCCATAGGCCATCGGAATCTTCACCACATAGTCGGTCTGCGCAATCGTCTCCTTGGGCAATCCGTCGCCCTCGGTTCCCATCACGATGGCCAGTCGCGGTTCCTGCTTCAGCACAGCGCTTTCGAGCGGAATACTATTGTCGGTGAGCGCCATGGCAACAGTCTTGAAGCCCAGTTCGCGGAGTTCGTGAAAATCATTGCTCACCCAAGTCCAAGGCACGAGCATCACCGTACCCATGCTCACGCGCACAGCCCGGCGGTTGAGCGGGTCGCAGGAGTCACGCGTCACCAGTACGGCATCCATTCCCAGCGCGGCGGCCGAACGAAAGATGGCACCGATGTTGGTGGTGTCCACTACCCCATCGATGATCACCACACGGCGGGCATCGCGGCAGACATCGGCAACCTGTCGGTCGGCTGGCCGACGCATAGCGCACAGCACGCCCCGCGTGAGTGTGTATCCCGTGAGCCGCGCCAGCAGTTCCCGGCTACCCGTGTAGACAGGCACGTCGCCCAGACGCGCGACGATATCTGAGGCGTCGCCCGTGATATGCCGTTGCTCGCACAGCAGCGCCACCGGCTCATAGCCAGCGCCAAGCGCCACGCGAATCACCTTCGGACTCTCAGCTATAAAGAGTCCGTCTTCGGGATGCAAACGGTTTTTCAACTGCGTCTCGGTGAGTTTTGAGAAGACGGCCACGCGCTCATCGTCGAGCGATGTGATGGGAATGATATTCATATCGACTGATTTTGGATAGATAATTGCGACTGCAAAAGTAACCAAAATCATGGAGACTGCAACAAACTTGCTGAAAAGATTCCTTTCAGGAGCCTTCATCGTGCATGTGCTTTGTGTGCTCTGCGGCATGAGACGCCGATTTCTTGCATTGTATAAATTATCAATTGCAGCGCTAAATAATCATTGCGCTACGAAAGGATTTCCAATCTTTTTTCTTAACTTTGCTGTCAAAAGTGAAGAATATGTTGAACCTGGGTTCATATTTTCCCATCACCGACCCCACACTGATTTTCCTCGTGGTGTTGCTGATTATCCTTCTGGCCCCCATCATCATGGGCAAGCTGCGCATTCCCCACATCATCGGAATGGTGCTTGCCGGCGTGCTCGTGGGCAAAGACGGGCTCAACATACTCGTGCGTGACGACAGTTTTGAACTGTTCGGACGCGTGGGTCTCTATTACATCATGTTTCTCGCCGCACTGGAGATGAACCTGGAGAGCGTGAAGCGCCATCCGTCAAAGCTGCTCATCTTCGGAGCGCTCACCTTCAGCGTACCGCTCGTGATGACCTATATAATAGGTATAGCGGTGCTGAAGTATGTTCCTGCGGCGGCCCTGCTGCTGGGCTGCATCATGTCGTCCAACACGCTCGTCAGCTATCCCATCGTCTCGCGCTACGGACTGCAGAGCGAGCGTTCGGTGACGCTCAGCGTCGGCGCCAGCATGATCGCCCTCACGCTCGCCCTCATCCTCATGGCGGCCATTGTCGCAGGTCACACTCCCGGCTCAGGCACGCTGGGCTTCTGGATGTGGTTCACGATGAAGCTGCTGCTCTACTGCGCCCTGCTCGTCTGGCTCATTCCCCGCCTCACCCGCTGGTTTCTGCGCCGCTACTCCGATGCCGTCATGCAGTTCACCTTCGTCCTCTGCGTTCTCTTTCTCAGCGCCGCTCTGAGCGAGTATGTCGGCATGGAAGGCATCTTCGGAGCATTCCTGGCCGGACTGATTCTCAACCGCTATATTCCCCCACTCTCCCCGCTGATGAACCGCATTGAGTTTATCGGCAACACGCTTTTCATCCCCTACTTCCTCATCGGCGTGGGCATGCTCATCAACGTGCGCCTCATCTTCACGGGCGGCAGCGTCTTGTGGGCCGTGTTCTGGTTTGTGCTGATAGGCACGCTCGGCAAGGCCATCGCCGCCTACATTGCTGGCATTGGGTTCCGAATGTCGATCAGCCATGCCAACATGATGTTCGGTCTCACCTCAGCCCATGCCGCGGGTGCCATCGCCATGGTGATGGTGGGCATGCAGTTGCACACGGCCGACGGACAACCGCTGGTCAACAACGACATGCTCAACGGCATCGTCATTATGATTCTCTTCACGTGCATCATCTCATCGCTGGTGACCGAACACGCCTCGCGGCAAATCATCCTGCGCAACAAGGAACTGCCCGCCGAAGACTACAAAATCGACGAGAAGATACTCATCCCCGTGCGCTATCCTGAATATGCCAACCGACTGGTCAACCTCGCGCTGATGATGCGTGCCCCCAAGCGCAACCGGGGACTCGTGGGACTCAACGTTGTCTACGACGACGAGAACATGCGGCAAAACCAGGAAGCGGGCCGACGGATTCTCGACCAGGTGACGCGCTTTGCCGCTTCAACCGACGTGAGGATGGAGACGCAGGTGCGCGTGGCTGCCAACATCGCCAACGGCATCATGCACGCGTTCAAGGAATTCCAGTGCTCCGAGATTGTCATCGGCATGCACACCCACTTCTCTTCGTCGACGAAATTCTGGGGACAGTTTCATCAGAGTCTGTTCAACGGCCTCAACTATCAGATCATCATGGCCCGCCTGATGCAGCCGCTCTCCACGCTGCGCCGCATCGTGGTGTGCGTACCGTCGCGCGCCGAGTTCGAGCCGGGCTTCTACCGCTGGCTGTCGCACCTCTGCCGACTGGCCGAGAACCTGGACTGCCGCATGGAGATACACGGCCGTAGCGACACCTTGCAGCTCGTGCGAGAGTTCATCAGCAACAACTTCCCCAACGCCCGTGTGGAACTGTTCCCCATGGAGCATTGGAACCAGTTGCCCGGACTGGCATCGCGAATCAACGACGACCACATCTTCGTGGTGGTGGTGGCGCGCAAGGGCACGGTGAGCTACAAGACCGCCATGGACCGTTTGCCCGACGAGATCACCCGCTTCTTCTCGGGAAAGAATCTGCTCATCATCTTCCCCGACCAGTTTGGCGTGGACAAAACCGACAAGATGACATTTGCTCAGTCGCAGCACACCGAGGAAGAGAGCGCCTACAGCATACTGGGCTCATGGCTCCACCGCAAGCTGAACAGACTGAAGAGACTCAGGAAATAGCAGTCTATTTGCCCCCGCAGCCTCAACCAGGCGGCCGAGAAAACGACCGGCCATAACAACACAAAAATTCATTCAACAATGATAGACATCAAGAATATAACGAAATCTTTCGGGCCGTTGCAAGTGCTGAAAGGCATCGACCTCCATATCGACAAGGGCGAGGTGGTCTCCATCGTAGGGCCTTCGGGCGCCGGAAAGACCACGCTGCTCCAGATCATCGGCACGCTCGATAAGCCCGACGGTGGTTCGGTCGTCATCGATGGCATCGACACGAGCACGCTCTCCACGCGCAAGCTGAGCGACTTCCGCAACCAGCACATCGGTTTCGTATTTCAGTTTCATCAGCTTCTGCCCGAGTTCACGGCTCTGGAAAACGTCATGATTCCCGCCCTCATCGGAGGCAAGAGCCGCAGCAAGAGCAAGGCCCGCGCGCAGGAGTTGCTGTCGTTTATGGGCCTTGGCGACCGCGCCGGACACAAGCCCGCGCAGCTCTCGGGCGGCGAGAAGCAGCGCGTGGCCGTGGCGCGAGCACTGATGAACGAGCCCGACGTGATTCTGGCCGATGAGCCTTCGGGCAGCCTCGACTCGAAAAACAAGGCCGAGCTGCACCAGCTCTTCTTCGACCTGCGCGACAAACTGGGGCAGACGTTCGTCATCGTCACCCACGACGAGCAACTGGCCTCCATCACCGACCGCACCATCCACCTCAAGGACGGAATGATTACGGGAGAGGAAAGGCACAGAACCACCCCGACAGAACCCAACGAAGAACCCAATAATGCACAATAGCCCATGTTACCACAAGTGAAAATCGGCGACTTCAATCGCCTGAAAGTGAAAGAGCTGGCCCGCCGCGAGGGCTACGGGCCCGTATTCGGCCTCTATCTTGAAGGCGGGCGCGAGGGCGACATCCTCATGCCGCAGAAGTACGCGCCCGAGGGCGTGAAGCCCGGCGACGAAGTGGACTGCTTCGTCTATCTCGATCAGGAGGAGCGCCTCGTGGCCACCACCGAGAAGCCGCTTGCCAAGGTGGGCGACTTCGCATGGCTCAAGTGCTCATGGGTGAACGAATACGGCGCCTTCCTCGACTGGGGCATCACGAAGAACCTCTTCTGTCCCTTCCGCGAGCAGAAGAAGCGCATGGAGGTGGGCAACAGCTACATAGTCCACATCCACATCGACGAGGAGAGCTACCGTCTGATGGCCTCGGCCAAGGTGGAGCATTATCTCTCTCACGACAAGCCGGCCTATAAGCCCAACGACGAGGTAGACCTGCTGGTGTGGCAGAAGACCGACCTCGGCTTCAAGGTGATTGTCGACAACAAGTTCGGCGGACTCGTCTACAAAGACCAGATCTATCAGTACATCCACAGCGGCGACCGGCTGAAAGGCTACGTGGCCCAGGTGCGTGCCGACGGCAAACTCGACATCACGCTCCAACCCACGGGCCGGCGCGAGACGGAGGACTTCGCCCAGACGCTGCTGCAATGGCTCAAGGACAACGGCGGCAGCTGTCCGCTGGGCGACAAGAGCGACGCCGAAGACATCAAGCGGATGTTCCAGGTGAGCAAGAAGACCTTCAAGCGGGCCATCGGCGCGCTCTACAAGCAGCACCTCATCGTGCTCGAAGGCAATGGCTTCCGACTCACCACGGAAGACTGACCTTACGGGCTTAGAAGCTCACCACAGATATAAAACCAGAACAAAACTAACATAACAAATCTATGAAGAAGATTCTCTTTATTCTCGGTTCGCTCCGAGAGAAATCATTCAACAAGCAGGTGGCCCAGTACGTGGAGACGCTGCTTGAGGGCAAGGCCGAAGTGAAATGGCTGAGCTTCACCGACGTTCCCTTTATGAATCAGGACATCGAGTTCCCCACTCCCGAACCCGTGGCACGCGTGAGAAAGGAAGTGATGGAGAGCGACGCCCTCTGGGTGTTCACGCCTGAATACAACTACAGCTATCCCGCTCTCGTGAAGAACCTCTTCGACTGGCTCTCACGCCCAATGACCACCGACCCCAACAACCATCAGACGGCCATCCAGGGCAAGCCTGTCATGCTGACCGGCATGGGCGGAAAGAACAAGACCTGGGACTGCCGCGAGAAGCTCACCGCACTGCTCGACTTCCTGCAGGCCAAGGTGCTGACGCCGCAGGCCGGACTCATGGTGAACGTCGAGGCATGGGCCGACAACAAGGTGGTGCTGACCGACGAGCAGAAGGAAGAACTGAAGAAACAGGTCGAGAGCCTGCTCATCAGTTTAGAATAAGCCAACTTTCTACAGCCATCAACCATTTGGCATCTCCACAGGGGGGATGCCAAATGCGGAAGGCTGTTAAGACTAGCCTTTTCGTTATAAAATACTACATTTTAGCTTTAAAATTCAACGCATTGGTAGAAAATTTAGTTAAATTTATCTCATTTTATTTGCTTTTGTTTAATATTTGACTATCTTTGCGTTTAAAAGTTATGGAATCAGCATCATTTAGCAGGAATCATGCGAAGGGTGTTGATGGTTGGATCAAAGAAAATTCACTTAAAACTGAAGATTATGATAAAAAGAATCTCTACTCTTTTAGCCACTTTTGGCCTTGCCTTATCGTTTGGGCTGAATGCCAACGCCCAGACGTCGCAGATGGTCTATACGTACCATCACGCAGGTGAATCCACGACAACGTGGGGAACCAGCAAGCACGAGAACTATGATGTGGCCATCCACATCAACGACGCCAGTCTCGTGGGAAGCACCATAACGGGTATCCGCGTCCCGCTGCCCGATAACGTTTCAGGTCTGGAATCAAAGGGAGCAGTCTTCCTCACGAAGACCCTTAGCGTAAAGAGCACCGTCAATGTCGCTGATGTCGAAGTAGACTCGTTCGACGTGAGTGCCGGCATCATTGAAGTCAACTTCAAGCAGCCATATACCATCACCAGCGACGGCATCTACGTGGGCTACTCCCTCAAGACCAGCACCAACTTCGACAAAACTCCTCTGGTTGTTGTATCAAAGAGCGAGGCCGACGGTTTCTGGATTCACACCAGCAGAACCTATCGTAAATATACCGACAAGAGCAGCACACTCGGCGTGGTATCGGCCATGGAAGTGTTCATCAACACCAACGTGACGGATGCCGCAACAGCCACGCTGACTGACCAGTACGCTCAGATTGGCGCTAAGCCCACGCTCAACGCTACCATCATCAACAAGGGCTGCAACGGTGTGCAGTCGGTGGACTACACCCTGAACTTCCAGGGTCAGACCATCACCCGTCATGCCGACTTGACCACAGCCATCCCCGGCTATTTCAACTCTACAGCCACTCTGCCCGTAGAACTTCCCACAGTGGAGGGCGCAGGACAGAAGACCGTATCGCTGACCATTGACAAGGTGAACGGCGTAGACAACCTCGCCGCCAACAAGGAAGCCACGGCAACGCTGACAGCCATCGCCTTTGTTCCCACGAAGCGTCCGCTCGTTGAGGAGTACACCGGTACATGGTGCGGATGGTGCCCGCGCGGTTTCGTAGGCATGGAGAATCTCTACGCTACTTATGGAGACGACTTCTGCGGCGTGGCCTACCACAATGGCGACCCGATGGCAACAATCAGCAGCAGCAGCTATCCCAGCAATGTGCCCGGATTCCCCGATGCATGGATCGACCGTACGCATGAGACCGATGCTTACTGTGGCGACAACTACGACGGCCACTATCATGCCAACGAAACCTACGAGCAGTTCAAGCAGCTCTTTGGCGTTGCCGACATCAGCGTGAAGGCTTCACAAGACGGCAACACCATCACGGCTACTGCCACAACGAAGTTCCCGGCTACAATGGAACTCAACGACCGCTATCAGCTGGGCTTCATCCTCACCGCCAACGGCTTCACGGGCGAGGGCAGCGACTGGCAGCAGAGCAACTACTATCCCAGCTACGCCAGCAGTTATCCCGACGCAGATATGAACACCTTCACTCAGGGCAGCTCATACGTCAGCGGTCTGACCTACAACTTCGTGATTCTGGAGCGCTCCGGCAAGCAGGGCATCAGCAACAGTCTGCCCGCTACCGTCAACGAGAGCGAGGAGAACACTTACACCTACACTTTCGACTTGAGCAAGGTGAGCAGCATCATTGCTGATCAGAACCTTACCTACGACGTGATTGCCATCCTTCTCGACACTCAGGACGACAACAGCTGCGTGAATGCCGCCAAGGGTCACGTGGAGAGCGCTACCGGCATCTCCAATGTCAACGCTGACGCCAAGAAGGCTACGGCACAGAGCTACTACAGCCTCGATGGCAAGCAGCTCACTGCTCCCGTCAAGGGTCTTAACATCGTGAAGATGAGCGACGGAAGCGTGAAGAAGATGATCGTGAAATAAAACTTAACAAATAGTAATAAGAACGGATTTCAATCGCCGTGGTTGTCTCTTGCAGCCGCGGCGATTTTGCGTTTATAGGGGCGTCGATGTTTCGTGACAGGTGTCACGAATCAAGGTGACATTTGTCACGCACGAACGTGACATTTGTCACGCACGAACGTGACATTTGTCACGCACGAACGTGTCATTTGTCACGAACAAACGTGACATTTGTCACGTGACGGTCGTCACAAAACAACGTGATGGTCGTCACTCACGAACGTGACGGTCGACACACACGGACGTGACGGTCATCACGAAGAAACGTGACGGTCGTCACGAGACATGAGTAGACGGTTTCTGTACGACAAGCATCTGTTATTCCTCCCCCGTAGTTGTAGGAGCGGCGGCATTCCTGCCGCCGAATGATTAACTTGTGATGGGCAAGCGGTCTTTCTTGCTTGGCCGTCAGGAATGACGGCCCTCCTACCATGCGGTCCCAAAACGCGCATCAATCGATATTTAACACATCACCGTTTTGCTCCCCTCCCTCTGTAAGGAGGGGCCGGGAGTGGGTCTTCTCCTTATTTCTTTAAAAATTCTTTCCCCCTCTTTCCTAATCCTCATAATTTACTTATCTTTGCATGTCATTTCACCACAACATGCTCTACACCATCAAACGCATAGCATCGCGAATCTGCCGCATTCCTCGGTCAAGAGGATTCGGCGTGCAGTCGCCCTCCGCCTATCGGTTCATCCGATATGTGCTCAACGAGCGCTATCCCTACTATGCCTACGAAGAACTGTGCCAACGCTTTCCGCAACTCGACGAGGGGCAGCGGCGGTGGTGCGAGTTGCTCTTCCGCCTGGCCAACTACGCTCAGGCCGAGGAGTGGTGGGAATTGTCACCGTGCAGCGATGCCGAAAAGGCCTACATCACAGCGGGCTGTCATAAGACGCAGTTGACGACCAACTGCCCTCATCCCGGCGTAATTCGTATGCAGGCCGACGGGCAGGCTACGGAGAACTTCAAGCTGTGCGTGGAAAGAGCCTCAGCCACAACGCTGCTCGTCGTCGGAGGAATTCACCGCAACCGCAGGGCGTTCAGGCTTTGGCGAAAGATGACTACCGACAGCCGCACGAGCGTGAGCTTCGACTTGTTCGACTGCGGCATCCTGTTTTTCGACAACAGAACCAAACAACACTATAAAGTAAACTATTGAACCATGTTTAGAATCTATACGAAGACCGGAGACAAGGGTACAACCCAGCTTTCAACCGGAGAACGAGTAAGCAAGGACAATCCGCAGGTGGAAGCCATCGGTACCATAGACGAACTCAATGCCCAAATCGGACTGCTGATGACCTACATCGAAGACAAACAAGTTCTTGAACGACTACACAATCTACAAACGACAATGTTCGACATCGGCGGCAACAAATCCATCCCCACAACACTGACCACACAATTGGAACAGGATATGGATGCAATGACAGAAGATTTGCCTCCATTGAGAGACTTCGTTTATCCCGGCGGATGCAGGGCCGCGGCCCTCAGTCACGTATGCAGGACGGTATGCAGAAGAGCTGAGCGCAACTTTGTCTCGCTGTCCAAAATCCGTACTGTAGACGCCAGCGTATTACTCTTTCTCAACAGATTATCGGATTATTTTTTCATTCTGGCCAGAAAATTAAACTTCGTTTACAATGTAGCCGAAAAAACATGGTGATTTTCTTGCAGAAAGATAGAAATTTTGTATTTTTGCGCAACCAATAGAAAAGGCACCGCCCAAAAGCCTGACTTTCGGACACGAAACGCCTTCGTTTGGATTTTCTCTAAGGAGAGAAACGAGTTAATGTACAAATAAAAATCACGTAAAACTAAAGACTATGTACTGGACACTGGAATTGGCTTCAAAACTTGAAGATGCGCCCTGGCCCGCAACCAAAGACGAACTTATAGATTATGCCATTCGTTCAGGCGCACCTGCTGAAGTGTTGGAAAATCTTCAAGAGATAGAGGACGACGGAGAAACCTACGACAGTATCGAAGATCTGTGGCCCGACTATCCGTCGAAAGAAGACTTTTTATGGAACGAAGATGAATATTAAGTCATAGAAAAAGGCTGTCCTGAGAGGACAGCCTTTTTAATTCATAATTCACAATTCATAATTGGCTAACAGAATATTTACTTAATTGTTAGTAGGGACGTGCGTAGGAGGGCCGTCATTCCTGACGGCCAAGATTGAAAAAAGCGTCAAATGGTAGGAGGGCCGTCATTCCTGACGGTCAGGATTGAAAAGAGCGCCGAATGGGAGGAGGGCCGTCATTCCTGACGGCCAAGAATGATATTTGATTGCATTATGATTTACCTGGATTTGCTTCTCCCCTCCCTCTGTAGGGAGGGGCCGAGGGTGGGTCTTTGAGGGGCCGGGGGTGGGTCTCATATCCCCTCCGACGCAAGTTGACAGTAATTTACCCCCGAATATTAACTTGCAGACAATAATTTGTCTCGTCACTCGTTATTTTAGCGTGTTAAAACGCATTATCTCCATAACATTGTTGCTCGCAACGTGCGCCATGGGTGCCAAAGCGCAGTATGATGTCAACTTCGCCCACTACTTCGACATGGAGCCGTCGTTCAACCCCGCGGCTGTCGGTAAGGAGGCGAAACTGAACATCACCGCTGCCTATGCCCTGGACTTCGCTGGATTCAAACACAATCCCCAGACGGCCTACGCCGCTGCCGACATGCCCTTCTATGCGTTGAAGTCCTACCACGGCGTGGGATTGAAGTTCATGAACGACAAGATTGGACTCTTCACCCATCAGCAGCTCATGGCCCAGTATGCCTACCGTTTCCGTCTCTTCGGCGGGCGTCTGGCTGCGGGTATCCAGTTGGGACTGCTCAGCGAGGACTTCAACGGCAGCAAGGCCAACCTGGAGGACAGCAGCGACCCAGCCTTCGCCACAAGCGACATCTCGGGCAACGGCTTCGACCTGGCTTTCGGCCTCTACTACAACCACGGACCATGGTATGTGGGATTGTCGGGACAGCACCTCACGTCGCCCACCGTCAACCTTGGCGAGACCAATGAATTGAAGATTGATCCCTCCTTTTATTTAACAGGAGGATACAATATAAAATTAAGAAATCCGTTTCTAACGATAAAGCCCAGCGTGCTCGTGCGCACCGACCTGAGTGCTTATCGGGCCGACATCACCACCCGATTGGTTTATCAGCATGAAAACAAGATGCTCTATCTCGGAGCCGGCTATAGCCCTACCAACTCCGCCACGGTATATGTCGGCGGCAGTTTCCATGGAATCGTTGTGGGCTACAGCTACGAGATGTACACCTCGGCTATCAATGTCAGCAACGGAAGCCACGAGTTCTTCGTGGGCTATCAAATGGATGTGAATCTACAGAAAAAAGGACGCAACCGCCATTCGGCAGTCCGCATTCTATAATAATAAGGTATAACAATAAAAGATGAGAAAATCAATCATAGCAGTATGCATGGCGGTCATCGCCCTGACGCTCACCGGCTGTTTCGGCGCCAAGTCTGCATCATCGTCAGGACGTGGCGGCGAGGTCGTCGGCGTTGGCGGTGGCAAAGGCTTCACCGAACCCACTCCCTACGGCATGACGCGCATCGACCGCGGATTCCTGCAGATGGGAAATATTCCTGAAGACAGTCTGTGGGGCAAGAACATACCGAAGAAATCCATCTCCGTAGACGGATTCTGGATGGATGAGACCGAGGTGACGAACTCTGAATACAAGCAGTTCGTCTACTGGGTGCGCGACTCCATTCTGCGCACGCGTCTCGCCTCCCCCTCCTATGCCGGTGACGAATCCTACATGATAACAGAGGATAAGAACGGCGATCCCGTCAAGCCGCATCTGAACTGGAAGAAGTCGCTGCCCCGCAAGCCCAATGAGGACGAACAGCGCGCCATCGAGAGCCTCTACGTCACCAATCCGGTGACGGGAGAGAAGTCGCTCGACGCCAGCCAGATGAACTATCGCTATGAGATTTACGACTACACCACGGCCGCCCTGCGCCGCAACCGCCTCAACCCGTCGGAACGCAATCTCAATACCGACGTGGAAGTGGACCCCAACGAGGTGGTCATGATCTCCAAGGATACGGCCTACATCGATGATGAGGGCAACATCCACCGCGAGACCATCAACCGCCCGCTGTCGGGACCGTGGGACTTCCTCAACACCTACATCGTCAACATCTATCCCGACACAACCTGTTGGGTCAACGACTTCCGCAACTCCGACAACGAGGTCTACCTGCGCAACTACTTCTCCAATCCCTCCTACAACAACTATCCCGTTGTGGGCGTGACGTGGGAGCAGGCCAATGCCTTCTGCGCATGGCGCACCGACTATCTGCTCAAAGGTCTTGGCGGTGAGGCCCGCTACGTGCAGCGCTATCGTCTGCCGACCGAGGCCGAATGGGAATACGCCGCACGCGGAAAGCAACAGAACAAATTCCCCTGGGACAATGCCGACGTGAAGAACGGCAACGGCTGCTTCTATGCCAACTTCAAGCCCGACCGCGGCAACTACACCGAGGACGGCAACCTGATAACGAGTCAGGTGGGCATCTACGGAGCCAACAGCAACGGGCTCTTCGATATGGCAGGCAACGTGGCCGAATGGACGAGTACGGAGTACACCGAGAGTGGTGTCGACGCCATGAACGACCTCAACCCGCAGCTCGAATACAAGGCAGCCAAGGAAGATCCCTACAAGCTGAAGAAGAAGAGCGTGCGCGGTGGTAGCTGGAAAGACCCCGAGAGCTACATACGCTCGGCTTGGCGCACGTGGGAATATCAGAACCAGCCCCGTTCCTACATCGGATTCAGGTGCGTGAGAAGTCTGGCCAGTTCGTCGAGCACAAACAAAGTAAAAAAGAACAAGAGAAAGTAATATTATGGCAGAATACAGCAAATTCAATATCGTCTACCGCATGCAGAAATGGATGGACAGCGTGCCTGGCCAGACATTTCTGAACTACGCATACAGCTGGGGTGCCTCCATTGTGATCTTAGGTGCACTCTTCAAGCTCACCCACCTACCGGGTGCCAACATCATGCTTTTCGTGGGTATGGGCACTGAGGTCGTCGTGTTCTTCATCTCCGCTTTCGACCGGCCTTTCGACAAGACCGCCGAGGGTCGCGACATTCCCACCCACGTCACCGAGGAATATCTCGAAGGTGGCGCTATGCCTACCAATGGTGAACCTGTTGCGCCGGGCACTGCTGCCGCTCCCGCACAGCAAGGAGGTCCACAAGTGGTGGTCGTTGGTGGCGGTCAGCCCTACAGCGCCTCAGCTGAAGGCCAAGAGCCATCGCTCGCTGCTCAGGCTGCCCACATCGAGCAATCTGTATCGGCAGACGGCACCGCAGCACCGGCAACAGCAGCTCCCGCCGCAGCAGCTACGGTCGCTGCTCCACAGCCGAACTTCGTTCCGCAGATGTCGCAGGAAGAAGCCGAGGCGCTCAACGAGGCTCAGGGCAACTACGTAGAAGAGTTGAAGAATCTCGTGGAGACGCTGAAGAAGGTCAACGAGCAGTCTACCCGCCTCACCCGCGACAGCGAGGAGATGGAAAATCTCAACCGCACGCTCACCGGCATAACGAAGATCTACGAGCTGCAGCTTAAAGGCGCCAGCCAGCAGGTGGGCACCATCGAGTCGATCAACGCTCAGACGCAGCAGATGGCTCAGCAGATTCAGCAGCTCAACGCCATCTATGCCCGCATGATTGAGGCTATGACCGTGAACATGCGTGCCGCAACCAATCCGACCAACGCATAATGCCATCACCTCGGAGACCGGTTGTAATCTGCAAAAAGAATAAATAAACTGACAACAATTATCAGCAAAGCTAATTTAATTATGCGTCATGCTTCACGCATCATGCATTAAAAGAATGCTTCTATGGCAATAAAGAAAAGGCCACTTTCCGCCCGCCAGAAGATGATCAACCTCATGTACGTAGTCCTCATGGCTATGTTGGCGCTGAACATCTCCACCGAGGTGCTCAACGGCTTCTCTATCGTAGAGGAAAGCCTCAAGCGCACAACGGCCAGCTCGTCGCTCCAGAACAAGGAGATTTACGGCAGCTTTGAGGAAATGATGGAGAAGAACCCCACCAAGGTGCGCGAATGGTTTGAGAAAGCCACCATGGTGAAGAACATGAGCGACTCGCTCTACAACTTCGCACAGGAACTGAAGATTGAGATTGTGCGCAAGGCCGACGGAAAAGACGGCAATTTGAACAATATTGAAAACAAAGACAACCTGGAGGCTGCCGGTGAGGTGCTTCTTGCTCCGGGCACGCATAAGGGACGCAAGCTCTACGATGCCATCAACAGCTATCGCGAGCGCATCCTGACGATGATCAACGACCCGCTGCAGAAGAAGATCATCGCCGCCAACCTCTCCACGCAGGTCCCCAAGTCGAGCAACGCCACGCTGGGAAAGAACTGGCAGGAGGCGATGTTTGAGAATATGCCTGTAGCTGCAGCCGTAACCCTGCTCAGCAAACTGCAGAGCGACGTGCGCTATGCCGAAGGCGAGGTGCTCCACTCTCTGATTTCCAATGTCGGTCTGAAGGATATCCGCGTCAATAAGCTTTCGGCTTTCGTCATCCCCGAAAAGACTACGCTCTATCCCGGTGAGCGCTTCAACGCCAACATCGTGATGGCTGCCGTCGACACCACTCAGCAGCCCATCATCTACGTCAACGGACAGCGCGTCAACTCACCCACCGGTCAGTATGCCTTCACGGCAGGCGGTGTAGGCGAGCATCAGTTCTCGGGCTACATCCTTATGCGCAACACTGCCGGCGAAATGCTGCGCCGCGACTTCGTACAGAAGTACACGGTCATTCCGGCTCCCAATACAGCCACCGTAGCCGCCGACATGATGAACGTGCTCTATGCGGGCTACAGCAACCCCATCAGCGTCAGTGTGCCGGGTGTTCCCGCCAATGCCGTGAGCGTCTCGATGACGGGCGGAAGTCTTAAATCCACGGGCAACGGTCACTTTGTAGCCGTTCCGGCGGCCGTCGGCAAGGATGTGACGTTTCACGTCACGGCCCGCGACAAGGGACAGGTGCGCACCATGCCGCCTTTCACCTTCCACGTGCGCAAATTGCCCGACCCAACGGCTTATATCGCAGTGGGCACTAACCGCTTCCGCGGCGGTGTGCTGTCGAAAGCATCGCTCATGGGAACGGGTGGCATCCACGCGGCCATCGACGATGGACTGCTCGACATAGCTTTCCGTGTGACAGGCTTTGAGACGGTGTTCTTCGACAACATGGGCAATGCCGTTCCCATCAACTCCAACGGCAGCCAGTTCAGCGAGGCTCAGCTCAACCAGTTCCGCAAGATGTCGCGCAACCGCCGCTTCTATATCAACAAGGTTCACGCCATTGGTCCCGACGGCATTTCCCGCGTCTTGCCCGGTTCGATGGAGGTAATTGTGAGATAAAGCGCGCCGCGAAAGGACTATGATCAGCGCTCACCGATTGATGGTCAGTCGTCAGGTTCGGCAAGTCGCTGCATCACAGCAAACCCCGCCTCAGGCTTTTTGAAATTAAAGAAGAAATAAATATTAATGATGAGAAAGATATTAATAGTCATCTTGGCTTTGCTTGCCGTGCAGGGCGTGAGTGCCCAGTCGGCAAAGCGTCGCGCCGAGCAGGCTGCGGAGCAGGAACGCAAGTCCAATAAAAACCAGCTCTCTACCCGCGCCCAGATCTCCTTCCCCACTCAGGCGGAGATGCAGGAGGACGTAGTGTGGCGACGCGATGTATACCGAGAGATTGATCTCACGCAAGACGCCAATGCCGGACTTTACTACCCGGTAGAGCCGCAGGGATCGCAGATGAACTTGTTCACCTATATGTTCAAACTCATGCTGCGTGGACAGATAAAGGCCTACGACTACGATGTCAACTCGGGCGACGCGCTCTTCGATGAGTCGCTGCGCGTGAAGCCGCTGGAGTTTCTCAAGAAGTACGAGATCTACTACGAGCGCACCGACCGTGGTATCCATATCGACGACTCCGACATTCCCAGCCGCGAAGTGAAGGCCTACTTCATCAAGGAGAGTTCTTATTACGACCAGAACACGGCCACGTTCCACACCAAGGTGCTGGCTCTTTGCCCGGTGATGGTGCGCGATGACGACTTCGGCGACGGCGGAACGAAATACCCGCTCTTCTGGGTGAAGTACGACGACATTGCTCCCTTCCTGGCCCGACAGACCATCATGACGAGCAATCTCAACAATGCAGCCACGATGAGCGTCGACGACTACTTCACGATGAACCGCTACAAGGGCAAGATCTACAAGACCAACAACATGCAAGGCACAACGCTGCCTCAGGACAATGACACGTTGCGATCGAAGGCTCAGAACAAGATTGAGCAGGAGATTCTTGCTTTCGAGAAGAACATGTGGGGCGACCAGGCCCGCAAGGACAGTCTTGACAGCATTGCCAAGCTCGATAAAAAGGACTTGAAGAAGGCCCGCAAGGCCAACCGCCGCTCGGGCAAGAGCACGACAACCGTGAAGCGCTCGCGCCGCAGCAGTTCTTCGTCGGCTTCATCCAGCTCATCGGCAAGAGTAACGGTGAGAAGACAGCGCCATTAATACAACAGCACTCGCATGCAAACATTTGCATTATAAAAGGAATAAAGGGATTTGTGAGATGGAAGACGACAACAAGTGGTGAGTCTGAATCTCATAAATCCCTTTATTGATTATCAGAATATGTATCACCCACTAAAAAAAGTAGTATGAAAAGAATCCTTACATTCATTGCAGTGGCTTTAGCCCTGCTGACAACAGTTCCCGCTCAGGCTCAGGTGAAGTTCGGTCTGAAAGGCGGTGTGAACGTGACGAATATGAGTTTTAGTTCCGACGTGTTGGACGCCAGCAACCGCGCCGGCTTCTTCATTGGCCCGACGGTGAAGTTCACGCTTCCCCTCGTAGGTTTGGGTGTAGATGCATCCGCCCTCTACGACCAGCGCGAAGGCAAGGCAAAAGTTACAAAAAACAATGCCGAACTAGAGAGCGACAACACAATCAAGCAGCAGCAGATTGTCATCCCCATCAACCTGCGCTACGGTGTAGGTCTGGGTTCAGCAGCCAGCATTTTCTTCTTCGCCGGTCCGCAGTTCGGTTTCAACGTTGGCGACAAGACACAGACGCTCTACAAACAGGTAGCCAACTGGAGACTGAAGTCCAGCAACTTCAGCGTGAACGTTGGTGCAGGCTTGATGCTGTTGAGCCACTTGCAGCTCTCAGCCAACTACAACATCGCTTGCGGTCACACGGGCGACGTGGAATTCCTGAGTACTGCCACCGACGCACTCTCTCAGGCAGCAGGCTTCAAGAAAGGCAGCCGCGCCAACGCATGGCAGATTGGTCTGGCTTATTACTTCTAAAAAGAAGAAGACCCACACCAACCTCTAGACCCACCCCAACCCCTCCCTACAAAGGGAGGGGCTTTTCAATCACCCGCAATACCATGATCTGAGTTCATAGAACAGCAAACAATTCTCTAATAACTAAACAAAAGACATTCAACACATCAACAATTCTCTAATTCTAAACAAAGGCATTCATCACACAGCCCAATATTCTATAATTCTCTAATTCTAGACAAAAAAACATCCAACACTTTCTAATTCTCTAATTCTAGACTAAAAAGAATCCAAATTCTCTAATTCTCGGCAAAAAATCTACTCTTCCTTGTCACAAAAAGCAAAACTTTATCGTTTTGTTAGTAGAGATGGACATCAAAGGATTCAATCAGCGATTTGTTTCGCTCAGACCCGAGTTGGAAGCTGTGGCAAAAGCCATGGCCGGCAACGAAGACGACGCAGAGGACGCAGTGCAGGAAACACTGCTGCGGCTCTGGGTCAGGCGCAACTCGCTCGATTCCCATCCCAATCCGAAGGCGCTGGCCATTGCAGCACTGAGGAATATCATCCGCGACAAATGGCGAAAAGATCAGCACGAGGCCACAACCGGAGGAGAAGGGACAGAGAACGTGAGGGTAGAAAATCCACCCAACTTCTCCGACGAGATGGAGATCATCCGCTACATCGTTGACCACCTGCCCACACTGCAAGCCACGGTGTTCAGGATGAAAGAGATTGAGGGCTACGACAACAAGGAGATCATTGCCATCACGGGATGCTCGGAGGCCAACCTCAGGCAATTGCTCTCCCGGGCCCGCAGAAAAATCAGGGAGGAGTTTATCCGACTCAACGGTAAATAAAAGGTAAGACAATGAAGAAGGAATATATACAGAAACTCATCAACCGCTACGAAGACGGCGAAACCACACTGCACGAGGAGGCGCAACTGAGGAAATACTTCGGCCGCAACAACCTCGTGGTTCCCAAGGAGTGGGAGGTCTACAGGGCTCTGTTCCGCTTCGAGGTCAAGGAACGAGGCGAACAGAAGCAAAAGCGGAGATTGCCGCTTTGGGGCGTCTGGGCCACCGTTGCTGCCTGCGCCGCATTGGCCTTCATGCTCACCTTAGGTCACTCGACGAAGCCCGATGACTATGCCGTGATCAACGGCCACATGATCACCAACAAGCAGGTGGTGGAGAAGGAAGCCGAAGATGCCCTGATGATGGTGCAGACCAGTGATGAGGAGACTTTCGACGCCTTGGGCACAATGACAGAATAAAAGGAGAAAGAGATATGAGGAAACGAATTGTTTTAATATTGCTGACCGTCCTCGGCCTACTGGTGCTGCATCCCACAACGGGTTGGGCGCAGCAGGGCCTCAGCGTGAACCGCGTCTTTGAGCAGTATGGCCACGCCAAGGGCTTCAAGATGGTGGAGATGAACAACGCCAAGCTACGCGGCTATCAGCTCCACGTCTACAAGTCGCTCGTTTTCAAGAAGGGCAACGACCAGATTGACGGCTGTCTGGCTCAGGACCGCAAGCGGGCAAGGAAAATCCGAGAAGTGGTGCAGGATGGAAAGGTGACGAGCGGCTACTACATGATGCCGCCCCAAAATGGTTACAACCGCTACATCCTCTTCAGCAAGAATGGCCGGGGCGGCGGGGCGGTGATCTTCATCGAGGGACACCTGTCGCCCGATGACATTTTGAAACTTTGTTACAGCAGAAACTAAAAAATACTGAGATATGAAGAAATTAATTCTATTGGCAGCCTTCATCCTGCCGTTGGCAGGCGAGGCGGCGAGCCTCAATGACACAACCCTTACCTATCGCGACAAGACCATTATCGTAAGGGACAGCGACGAACGCATCGCCATCGACGTGAGGAAAAGCGACGGTGAGGAAATGCAGAAGATTTCGAGTACATCGTTTGTCGATGGGCAGGAGGTGGAGCAGGTGTATGTGACATCGCCTTTCATTCCCAATCCGGGCAAGCGCAAGCAGAATTTCGTCGGCTCTCTGCCGGGTGTCTATATAGGTGTTGCTTTTCCCGCCGGAAACTCGTTTGGCTTCAAGGGGGCAAACGACATGCACACCATCGACCATAGGTGTGGGGAATTTAGCATTTCTGCCATCAATTTTGGCATCCCTTTCAACTACCAGCAGACCTTTGGGCTTGTCACCGCTGTCCAGTTAGGTTATGGCAATATCCAATTTAACAAGAACTTCAAGTTCGACAATATAGAGGATAGGAACGAGGTGGTTCCCATTGTGAGCGAAAAGAAGTTGAAAGACAGTTGGTTGAAATACTGCTACATCCGCATTCCTATGCTGTTGGACTGGCAGAAGAAGGTAAACGGCAGAGGGCGTTTCGTCGTTGGTGCAGGTGTGTCGGTGGCCATGCGTAGTGCCATACACTCACGCTACAAGGACAGCGATGGCCGTCACAGCGTGACAAAGGACATCAACATCAACACGGTGGGACTTGGCTTTGACGCGCACGTTGGCTATTCGGGCATCCAACTTTATTTCCACACCGACCTCACTCCAATGTTCAACACGTCCAAGGCTCCGAAGTGCTACACCACGAGTCTGGGCATAGGATTCTTCCTATAACGGACAACTCCAAAAGAAGGACCGCCCTTTAAACTCCAAATTTCCAATAAAGAAGTGAAGGGGGCCTTTGCTAACCCCATAAAAACTTTTGATTATGAACTATACATATATAAATAAGGAAAAGAGCGGCAGCATACTCATGCTGTTGCTCTTGCTGTTTTTGCCGTTGAGCGCCATGAAGGCGCAGGATCTGCTACGCGTAGAGCAGTTCAAGTTGCACAACGGCTTGACGGTCTGGGTGAACAACGACCCTACGCAGCCCAAGGTGTTTGGAGCCATTGTCGTGCGGGCCGGAGCCAAAGACTGCCCCAACACCGGCATAGCCCACTACCTGGAGCACCTGCTCTTCAAGGGCACACAGCAGATTGGCACCACCGACTTCGCAGCCGAACGGCCCTGGCTCGACAGCATCACCACGCAATACGACCTGCTGGCCCGCACTCAGGACAACGCCCAGCGCCTGGCCATACAGCGCCACATCAACGAACTCTCCATCAAGGCCGCCGACTATGCCATTCCCAACGAATTCAACAACCTCATCTCGCGCTATGGCGGCACCCGACTCAACGCCTATACCTCTTTCGACGAGACGGTCTTTCACAACTATTTCTCTCCGCAATACCTTTCGCAATGGTGCCAGCTCTATGCCGACCGCTTGCGCGATCCCGTGTTCCGACTCTTTCAAGGCGAACTGGAGACGGTATATGAGGAGAAGAACATGTATGCCGACAACATGCTTGGCTCTGCTGCCGAGAAACTTCAGCAGTACGCCTTTGCCGGAACGCCCTACGCCTACCCTATCATCGGCGCCACAGACAGCCTGAAGAATCCGCGGCTGTCTGAGATGTATCGTTTCTTTAAGCAATATTACGTGCCCGAAAACATGGGACTCATCCTCTGCGGCGACCTCCGCGGACTCGACAAGGACCTGCTCGAGCGAACGTTCGGTCAACTGCCCTCGTCCGACCACGCCATCGCGAAGACACCCAAGTCCCATCTGCGCGACCTGCGGCACGCGGAGGCTTTCCAGCTGAAGATTCCCATCCCCATCATCAAGGCCAGCGGTTACTTTTGGCAGGCCCCCACAGAGCGCGACTCCGATTATGTCGCCTTTCAGGTGATGGCGCCCATGCTCTGCAATGATTCCAAGACCGGCCTCATCGACTCCCTCTCCACCAGCGGACAACTGTTCTTCGCCGGAGGAGCCGACCGCGGCTACGATTTCAAGGACTTCAGCGTCTTCGGCTTTGGGCTCTCTCCCCGTCTGCCATTCGGTTCGCGGAAGAAAGCCGAGCAGCTCTGTCTGGCGCAAGTTGAGAAGCTCAAGCAGGGCGAGTTTACCAGTCAACAGTTGGAGACGGAGAAGCTCTCGCTCATGCGCAACCAGATGCTCAACCTCGAAACCATCGAAGGACGCAGTCCGGCCATGATCAACGCCTTCTCGCATGAGCTGGACTGGCAAGACGTTGTCAACCGATATCAGGCCGTCGGCAAAGTCACCAAAGCCGACATTATGCGCGTGGCTCGCCGCTGGTTGGGCGATGACTCGCTGAAGGTTGAGAAGAAGTTCGGCCGCTACCCGAAGGAGCACGTCAGCCAACCCGGCTACAAGCCGGTTACGCCCAAAAATGCCGGACAGCAGTCGGCCTATGCCAAGGCAATGGCTGAGCAGCCCGTTGCCAACGTCGAGCCGCGCAGCATCGACTTCGACCGCGATTGCGCTCACGAGGCCCTCAGCCCGCTCGTGAATCTCTATACGAAGAAGAATCCGCTGAACAGCGTGTTCTCCCTGCAGCTGATCTATCGCATCGGCACGGGCAACGAGCCTCGCCTGGATGCCCTTGCCAGCTACCTGGACCTCATCGGTACGGAGCAGCATACGCGTCACGCCTTTGCCCAACTGCTGCGGCAATATGGCGCAACGCTCTCAGCGGAAGTCTCAGAAAAGAACTTCACCATCACCCTGCAGGGGCTCGACAGCCATATCGGCGACGTGCTGCCCTTGCTGCGCGAATGGATCACCTCGCCCAAGGCCGACCACAAGCAACTGCAGAAGCTCGTGAAGGCTTCCAAACTGGACAAATACGCCATCTTTGAGGACAACGCTGAGATTGCCAATGCCGTATACGAATATGCCGAACGCGGCAGCGAGTCCAGTTATCTGCAAGGACTTTCCGCCTCAGACATGAAGCGGCTGACCGACGACGAACTGCTGCAACTCTTCCAGGACGTGCAGACCCGGCAACTCGACATCGTCTATAGCGGAGCCTTGGACGAAGGCTTCGCCGCAAAGATCCGTCAGTATGTGCCCATCACGAAGGTGCAGCGGCCTTGGCAACAGGTGAAGGCCCACCTGCGCGACTATAATGAGACGACGGTGTATCTCTACGACAACCCATCGGCTCGACAGACCATCGTAGGTGCCTACCTTCCCATCTCCCCCCTATCGACCGTCGACGACCGCACGCGACTGACGCTGTGGGGCAACTATTTCGGCGGAGGCATGCAGTCGGTACTGTTCCAGGACATCCGGGAATTTCGCGCCCTCGCCTATTACGCCTATGGTCTGCCGCTTGCCACCGACCGGAAGACACAGCCCGAAGGTCGCTGCGGCTACATCGCCCGCATCGGAACGCAAGCCGACAAGGCCATGCAGACGCTGCTGCTCATGGACTCGCTCATCGACAACATGCCCGTCAGGGAGAGCGACCTCGAGGCCACAAAGCAGACCATCGTCAACAGCATCAACAACAACTATCCGACGTTCAGGGAGATGCCAGCCTATGTCGCCAACCACCGGCTGCTGGGCTACGACCACGACCCCAACCGCGACCTGCTGGCAAGCTTGAAAGGCATGAAGCTGGAGGATGCCATCAACTTCTACAGTTCCAACGTCAAGTCGCGTCCGCGTGCCATCATCATCGTGGGCAACAAGAAGCAGCTCGATATGGAGAGATTGCGGAAGATGGGCAAGGTCGTTGAACTGAAGAAGAGCGACATCGTGAAGCGATAAGAGGTAATCCTCCACTTACGACCTCAAGTTTCAGAAGTAATCAACTGCCTGGAAGGCATCACCTTGGTAACCGGGTACACGGGAGCGAAGCGGACGTGTGCCCGGAAAAGAACGCGGTAAAGAAAGGTGCCTGGAAGGCACTACCTTCATAGTACCGTCTTCCAGATGGGATCTCTTCATCTTATTTCCGAAAGTTGAGTAAGAAATACAAAAGAAGGGCCACTCCCAAGATTCTTTCTCCAAAGGAAGAAGAAATCTTAGGGGGCGGCCTTTTTGTGTACTCTCCGAAGAGAGGGGCTAAAGTTTTATTTCTGTCAGGCTATGCCAAAAGGGCCTAATAGATAAGACTGCTGATCAGATAGGCAACGCACGTGGATACAAACACGCTGATCAAGCCAGGCATCATGAAACTGTGGTTGAGCAGATACTTACCAATGACGGTCGTACCCGTGCGGTCGAAGTTGACGGTTGCGATATCCGAAGGATAGTTGGGGATGAAGAAGTAGCCATAGACGCTGGGCAGCACACCAAGCAGCACTGGGCCAGGGATGCCAAGCTTGTAGGCCAACGGCAGCATGGCCACCACAACAGCGCCCTGCGAGTTGATGAGCACGGAGACCAGGAAGAACACGATGGCAATACTCCAGTTGTACTTAGCAACGATGTCGGCCAGCATGAGTTTCATCTCGTCGAGATAGTTGCTGAAGTAGGTATCAGCAAGCCATGCGATACCATAGATAGCGACCACGGCCACCATACCGCTCTGCCATACAGCTCCGGCAACGGCTTTCTTCGGACTGGCCTTGCAGAACATAATCATCAGTGCTGCAGCCGAAATCATGACAATCTGAATGACGAGGTTCATCTTCAGTTTCGTCACAGAGGCTACCGTAACACCAGGGATAACGATTTTCTCTGCTGCCAACTGCTCAGGCGAGATGGCCACATGAGAGTTGCCTACCACAAGCGGAGCCGCATCTTCGACAGCCTTCACTGTGTTGTAGCTGGGCAGCAGGTTCTGGAATACAGCGAACATCACGATGACAGCCAGTGCACCGAAGAAGATATACACGGCGCGACGAGATTCCTTTGAGATCTCCTTGTCGAGCGTTGTGGCCGAACCGCCATAGATATATTCGCGCTGTGCGGGATCCTTCAAGCGCTTTTGGAATTCGGGATCCTTGTCGAGGTCGAGTCCACGATGATAGGAGGCGGCAGCGGCGCACATCAGACCGCAAAGACAAGCGGGGATAGTCACCATGAGCACCTGCGGAATCGTCACGTCGAAACCGTTGGCATTGGAGATCGTCACGAAGGCCACCACGGCAGCGGCAATGGGCGAACAGGTGATACCCACCTGAGAGGCGATAGAGGCCACACCGCAGGGACGCTCAGGACGAATGCCCTTCTTGATGGCGATGTCGACGATGATAGGCATGAGGGTGTAGACCACGTGGCCCGTACCAACGAGTACGGTCAGCGTGAACGTACAGAGCGGGGCCAGGAACGTGATGCGGTCGGGGTGCTTGCGCAGCAACCGTTCTGCAATCTGGATCAGCCAGTCCATACCGCCCGAAGCCTGCAGGATACCGGCACAGGTGACGGCCGCGATGATGATATAAATAACATCGGTGGGAGGAGTACCAGGTTTCAGGCCGAAGCCAAAGACAAGGATGGCCAGGCCAATGCCGGAAATAGCTCCAAGGGCAAGACTGCCATAGCGGGAGCCTACATAAAGAGCTAACAGTACAATGAGCAGCTCGATGATCATAGACGCTGTAATCATATAAATAGGCTTAAATTTAACGTATTCCTCTTTCAGGTAAATAAGCCCGCCTCGCGGGGGCTCTGGCGTGGGATAAAAGGCTCGCGGACCAACACTTCCTTAATGCTCGGCCCTCTGTTGTTTGATTGTTGTTCGTGCAAATATAATGTTTTTTCGCAAATGCAATACTTTTCTCGCAAAAAATAGCGAATATTTGTGCTGTATTGGCCGAATTTGAACCATTCATCACATTTACTAAGTATTTTTTGATGGCTACAAACACTGACGACGTCACATCATTTCAGTGAGGAAGGCAACACTTGTAGTGCTACGTCAACCTAGCAAGGGGGATGAAAGCATCGAGCAAACAAGTGACAATACAAGGAAACAGTTGTCACGTGACAATTGTCACGTTTCTTCGTGACAAATGTCGCGTTCGTGCGTGACAAATGTCACGTTCGCGCGTGACAAATGTCACGTTCATTCGTGACAGATGTCACGTGACGACCGTCACGTTGTATTGTGACGACCGTCACGTTGTATTGTGACGACCGTCACGAAACATGAATCAAAAAGACATCGAGTGTCATTGAACATAGACAGGGCATAAACGCCCACCTCCGGAGGTACAAACATCAATTGGAATTTGCTCTTTGATATCCACTCCCTTTGTAGTTAGTAGGAGCGGCGGCATTCCTGCCGCCGAAGGATTTACTCCAATTATTCAATCGGTCTTTCTTGGTCGGCAGGAATGCCGACCCACCTAACACCCTCCTACGAACATCAATTGCTTACATTGTATCTCCCCTCCCTCTGTAGGGAGGGGCCGGGGGTGGGTCTTCTTCTCCTTTCTTTCTTCTTTTCCAGCCATTTCACTGTCAATATCCCGATATTTCTCCCAATTATTGACTTTTTGACGTCAAAAGTAGGGGTTGATATGAGAAGTGTCATCTCGAAATAGCAGATAACACGAAATATAGAGTAGAATAATAACATTTTATTCATGGTTTTCCTTTTCTCATTCGGATTTTAATTCGTATCTTTGCAGACGTTTCGTAGAAACCGGACAATCGCACAAAACTTTACAAAATTACTATAATGAGTTCGTTAACAATTGCAATTATTGTCTGCTTCGTCATTGGCTATTTGTTTATAGCCACTGAAAGTCTGACAAAGGTGAACAAGGCAGCCATTGCCTTGCTGATGTTTGTAGTTTGCTGGACGTTGTTCATGGTTGATCCCGGAAGCTATTTCCCGGGTCTGCAAGGACAGGAGCTGATCAACGCCGTGAGCGCCAGCATCGAGGAGCACTTGGGTAGTACCTCTACAACGCTATTCTTCCTGATGGGCGCAATGACAATCGTAGAGATTGTCGACCAGAACGGTGGCTTCAACTGGGTACGCAACGTGATGCACACCAAGTCGAAGCGCGCGTTGCTATGGCGCATTGCCTTCATGACCTTCTTCCTCTCGGCCATCCTCGACAACCTGACAACAAGTATCGTGATGATCATGATTCTGCGCAAGCTGGTTCACGATCACAAAGACCGCATCATTTTCGCCTCACTGGTGATCATCGCAGCCAACTCTGGCGGCGCATTCTCACCCATTGGCGACGTCACTACCATCATGCTGTGGAACAAGGGCGTCATCACCGCAGCCGGTGTTATCAGCGAGATTCTCGTACCGAGCATCATCTCAATGGTTGTTCCGGCGCTGATATTACAATTGGGACTCAAGGGCGAGCTTGACAACGAAGACCCGATGAAGGTGAAGAGCGACTATGAGGTGCTCGACTTCACAAGCAAGCAGCGCAAGGCTGTGTTCATCATCGGTGTGGGCGGTCTGATGCTCGTGCCCGTGTTCAAGACCATCACCCATCTGCCTCCCTTCGTGGGCATCCTGCTCGTCCTGGGCGTGCTGTGGACGGTAACCGAAGTGTTCTACCGTAACCTCCACCGCGAGAACGACCGCGAGGGAACGCAGAAGCGCGTGAGCAATCTGCTTCACAACATCGACATGTCGACCATTCTGTTCTTCCTCGGTATCCTGATGGCTGTGGCCTGCCTGGAAGACGTCGGCGTGCTGACAGCCCTGGGCAAATTCCTCAACGACACGTTCAACGGCAACCACTATCTCGTGACCGGCATCATCGGTGTGCTCTCGAGTGTCATCGACAACGTTCCCCTCGTGGCCGGCTGCATGGGTATGTATCCCGTTCAGGCCGTTGGCGACATGGCCGTGGATGGTATCTTCTGGCAGCTGCTCGCCTACTGTGCCGGCGTCGGCGGCTCAATCCTCATCATCGGCTCAGCTGCCGGCGTTGTAGTGATGGGATTGGAGAAAATCACCTTCGGCTGGTATATGAAGCATGTCTCCTGGATTGCCTTCGCAGGCTATCTGGCAGGTATCATCTCCTACTACCTCATCCGCACGTTTATCTTCGTCACTCCGCTCTAAACGCTCTGTAGAAGACTAACAGCAAACAAAATAACTTTGAAGGAGTTAAAGACAGTGGGCACAACCATCGTCTTTAACTCCTTTGCTTTTGGCAGGGGGGGGCAACTCTCCAGACTCTCTGCTGTTGGGCGATACCGACGACCCAGAAGAGAATGTGAACTAGACCGGGCAAGTGCCTACCCACGAAGTGGGTTGCGTCATCATAGCGAGAGGATGAGGAGTTTCGACGATTCCCCTCGTGTAGAAAAATTAGTTGGCATGTTCTTGTAGTTATGAAAATTAATGCGTAACTTTGCAATATGAACCCACTACAATCCAATAACATTCACTGGAGCGAAAACATCATCGTCGCCGATGCCGAATATATCGACAAGGTGGCCTTCAACCTCACCGTGTATTTCGAGCGGGCACTCAACCGCCGCATTCCCAAAGCCGACTTCTCCACATGGGCCATCGACGTGGCGCTGGACGGTGGCGTGCGCGAGGGACAGCACGAGACGCAGGTGGTGCTCATCCATAATAAAGATAAACAGCAATTGGACTACTTCGCGCCCTCCGACTTCGAGAAGGAACTCAACGCCAAGGCTTTTCGCCACGAGAAGTTCGGCGAGTTCATCGTGAGCAGTCTGGCTGTGGAGAATGGCGTCACCACGAAGGGCGACTTCATCGCCGACGTCGTGCGCACGCTCTGCGACCAGGAGGCCGTGAAGCGCATCATGGTGATTCCCAACAGCGAGGATGGCGACGACTACGACCGCGTCGGCCGGATATTGCAACCCAAGGACGACGACGAGAAGCGCATCACGCTCTTCGCCATGCAGCCTATGCCGACGGGCAACTTCCGCCAGGAGGTGCTGGGCTATTCGCTGATGAACGCTCTGGGTATCAAGGCGGACGAATTGAAATAAAAATAAAACACAAAGAATATGGCACGTATCTTAATGATTGGAGCTGGTGGCGTGGCCACCGTAGCAGCGTTCAAGATTGCTCAGAACGCTGATGTATTCACAGAATTCATGATTGCCAGCCACCACAAGGCAAAATGCGACCGTCTGGTGGAGGCCATTCACCAGAAGGGCTACACCATGGACATCAAGACCGCTGAGGTGGACGCCGACGACGTGGAGCAGCTCAAGCAGCTCTTCAACAGCTACAAGCCGGAGCTGGTCATCAACCTTGCCCTGCCCTATCAGGACCTGACCATCATGGACGCTTGTCTGGCCTGCGGCGTAAACTATCTCGACACGGCCAACTATGAGCCGAAAGACGAGGCTCACTTCGAGTACAGCTGGCAGTGGGCCTACAAGGACCGCTTCGAGAAAGCCGGACTGACCGCCATCCTCGGCTGCGGCTTCGATCCCGGTGTGAGCGGCATCTACACGGCTTACGCCGCCAAGCATGAGTTTGACGAAATACAATATCTCGACATCGTAGACTGCAATGCCGGTGACCACCACAAGGCTTTCGCAACGAACTTCAATCCGGAAATCAACATCCGCGAGATCACACAGAAAGGCCTCTACTACGAGAACGGCAAATGGATTGAGACGGCACCGTTAGAGATTCACAAGCCTCTCACCTACCCCAACATCGGACCGCGCGAATCGTATCTGATGCACCACGAGGAACTGGAATCGCTCGTGAAAAACTATCCCACCATCAAGCGCGGCCGCTTCTGGATGACCTTCGGACAGGCCTACCTGACCCACCTGCACGTGATTGAGGACATCGGCATGAGCCGTATCGACGAGGTGGAATACGAGGCTCCGCTGGCCGACGGCTCGGGCAAGACGGTGAAAGTGAAGATCGTTCCGCTGCAGTTCCTCAAAGCCGTTCTGCCCAACCCGCAGGATCTCGGCTCCAACTATGAGGGCGAGACCAGCATCGGCTGCCGCATCCGCGGTTTGAAGGACGGCAAAGAGCATACCTATTATATATATAACAACTGCAAGCACCAGGAAGCTTACAAGGAGACGGGCATGCAGGGTGTAAGCTACACCACAGGTGTGCCTGCTATGATTGGCGCGATGATGTTCGTGAAAGGCATCTGGCGCAAGCCGGGCGTCTGGAACGTAGAGAACTTCGACCCCGATCCCTTCATGGAGCAGCTCAACAAGCAGGGTCTGCCCTGGCACGAGCTCCGCGACATCGACCTGGAATTGTAGTTTGAGTTTTTAAGTTTGTGAGTTGATGAGTTTGTGAGTTGTGAGCGGCCCCATCCACTCCATCTCCCCCATCACCCCCATTTCCCCCTTTCCAAAAGACAAAGACAATGGCAAAGACAGAAGAAGAATTGGCTGCCGAGAAGCAGGCAAAACTCAAGGAGCAGCAGGCGGGCAAGCTGAAGGCCCTCCAGGCTGCTATGGCAAAGATAGAAAAAGACTTCGGCAAGGGTTCCATCATGCGCATGGACGATGAGCATGTGGAAGCCGTCGACGTGATCCCGACGGGCAGTATTGGTCTCGATGCCGCTCTGGGCGTTGGCGGTTATCCACGCGGACGTATCATTGAGATCTACGGTCCGGAGTCGTCTGGTAAGACGACGCTGGCCATCCACGCCATCGCCGAGGTACAGAAGTTGGGCGGCACAGCAGCCTTCATCGACGCCGAGCACGCCTTCGACCGCTTCTATGCTGAAAAACTTGGCGTCGACATGACTCAACTGTGGATCTCACAGCCCGACAACGGCGAGCAGGCTCTGCAGATTGCTGATGAGCTCATCCGCTCCAGCGCCATCGACCTGCTGGTCGTCGACTCTGTGGCCGCCCTCACACCGAAGAAGGAAATCGACGGCGAGATGGGCGACAACGTGGTGGGCTTGCAGGCCCGCCTGATGAGCCAGGCTCTGCGCAAGTTGACCTCGTCGATCTCAAAGACCAACACCTGCTGCATCTTCATCAACCAGCTGCGTGAGAAGATTGGTGTCATGTTTGGCAATCCCGAGACAACGACTGGTGGTAACGCTCTGAAGTTCTACAGCTCCGTGCGTCTCGACATCCGTCGCGTTACGAGCATCAAGGACGGCGACAATGTGCTGGGCAATCAGGTCCGCGTGAAGGTGGTCAAGAACAAGGTTGCGCCTCCCTTCCGCAAAGCTGAGTTCGAAATCATGTTTGGCGAGGGTATCTCGAAGGTTGGCGAGATTGTCGACCTCGGTACAGAGTACAATATCATTCAGAAGAGCGGAAGCTGGTACAGCTACCAGGGCAGCAAACTCGCCCAAGGTCGCGATGCCACGAAGAAGTTGCTGGCCGACAATCCCGAGCTCTGCGAGGAACTTGAGGCCCAGATCAAGCAGGCCATCAGCGACAAAGCAAACAGCTAAAAGATTTAGATAGATAGCCCCCCGTAAAAGCCTTCCCGCCCTACGTGGGAGGGCTTTTTCTGTCTTCGCCGACTATTCATTAGAGGTCTTTTCAAGAATTAAAGAATTTGAGAATTTTGCTATTCACAAGAATAATTCTCAAATAACGAGACAAAAAATCAAGCTAGAGAATTCTCTAATTCTAAACAAATTCTGGGACAGGTGAAAAAGTCCGTGGATGATTTGGAGGAAAATCGGCAAAGGTGAAAAGTTCCGGGAATAATTTGAAGGAAAATCTCATCCTCACCGTCAGGCTATCGCCTCTGCCTGTTGGGAGTGGGG
>Ga0256406_1000785_pt1 | contig 54898 bp, 39 predicted proteins | sample RumenRJG_03DNA_FD_185986 | JGI IMG/M metagenome (GOLD analysis project Ga0256406, IMG submission 185986) | Bovine rumen microbial communities from Lethbridge, Alberta, Canada - RJG_03 | ecosystem: Host-associated > Mammals > Digestive system > Stomach > Rumen | place: Canada: Alberta | collected...
ATCCACGGCAGATTGACACAGTTATGGCATTACTTTTGGCAGCCTGCGCAGTGTATATTCTATTGAGTTAAGGTAATATTTGCCCAATCCAAATAATTTTTCTTTATCACAACATTAATCCTGTCCATCATCGGACTTAAAGCAGTATCAGCATAAAATCCTTAGAACAAGATACAGAACAACATTATGAAAGTTTTATTAGTAAGCGCAAGTCCGCGTCGTAACGGCAACACATTTACAGCACTCAGCGAGGTGCAGAAGACATTAGAGAAAGACGGTATTGAGACTGAGCTCATCGAGATTGGCGCAAAGCCTATCCGTGGCTGCATAGCCTGCAACTGGTGTAAGAACCATCCTGATGAGCACCGCTGTACTTTCGACGATGATATAACAAACAAGATTTCAGCAAAGGCAAAGGATGCCGACGCATTCGTCTTCGGCTCTCCTGTATATTATGGTGTGCCAAACGGAAGCGCACTGGCTCTGATACAGCGCATGCTCTACAGCAACCTTTCTGCATTCCAGTACAAGCCTGTTGCCAACGTCTGCGTAGCCCGTCGTGGCGGTGCCGATGTCGCATATCAGACAATGAATATGATGTTTGAGATGTGCAACATGCCTGTCGTTACATCACAATACTGGAACATTGCCTACGGCCGTGAGAAGGGTCAGGCAGCTCAGGACATTGAGGGTATGCAGACCATGCGCACACTCGCTCACAATATGTCATGGATGCTTAAGAAGTTCCACAACGTTCAGACCACTGACAAGCCGGAGCAGGAACTCCCTTGGACTCCGATGCACTTCATCAGATAATAATAACAAAACGAATTGGTCTTCATATTGGCATTTCGTTCATCAATGCCAACATGAAGACCTCTTTAATTAGAATTCAAACAGCACTCTGCCGTTTATTTGTCTGCCTGTCAGATAGTTTGGAACAGCATACTGCTGGTTGGTAACATCGGTCACCCAGTAGTAGGAGTTGACGTTGCTGATTCCGAAAAGATTCAGACAATCCAGTCCGAGCCATATATTCTTGAAGATGCTCTTCTTCGTTCTTTCATTGTTGTCGTACAACCGATAGCTCATACCGATGTCCACACGCTTGTAAGCCGGGGCACGGAACGATGAGTTCTCGAGTTCACGGTGTGGTGCCGAGAATGGCAGACCGTCGGCGTAAGCAAGCTTCAGGTTCATCTTCCACCTTGTAGTTCCCGGGAAATAGTCGGTGAAGAAGAAGTTGACCGCATACCGCTGGTCGGTAGGCAGAGGAATGCTCTTGCCGTTGAGCTTCATCTTCGTGCCCATGAGCGACAGTGTCAGCCATGAGTCGCTGCCCGGAACGAACTCACCGAAGAGTTTCAGGTCGATACCCATTGCGTGTCCGCTTGCCTCGTTGTCGCCATAATAGACCACCTTGACATTGTTGACCGAATAAGGAACGAGGCGTGACAGAGCCTTGTAGTACATCTCAGCCGTGAACTTGAACGGGCGGTTCATCATCTCAAACCGGTATTCCATTGACGCAATGGCGTGTATAGACCGTTGCGACTTGATGTCCTTGTTGAGGGTGGCATACGTTATACCATTAACCGTCGACGTGTCGCGGAGCTCCTTGTAGAACGGAGCCTGATAGTAGAGTCCCGTAGCGAAACGGAATGTCAGGTTGCGGTTGAACGACGGGGTGATGCTCAGGGAAGCACGCGGGGAGAAGATACTCTCGCCGTTGAAGTTCCAGTGGGCGAACCGGACGCCATAGTTCAGAGTGTAAAGGGTAGGTATCGAGTCGTTGCCGCTCCGGAAATGCCAGTTGTCCTGAAGGTAAGCCTCCACACGGTTGCCGTGCAGCTCGTTGTTGGCACGCATCGAGTAAATCATGTAAAGGTCCTTTCCGGTGTGCGGGACACTGTATCCGGCAGAGTCACGGTACTCGTATTCAGCCGAGTTCTCCTTGATGCGCTCTATCTTGTAGGTCACCGCTCCCTCGATGTTGTGCTTTGCCGTGCGGTGGTTCAGCATGAGTTTCACGCTCTTTACGTTGGCTTTCAGGTAGTCACGCGAGTGCTCCATGTATGTTCCCACGCCTAGATTCTCCGACGTCTCGGTCTGAGTCAGCCAGTACTGACCCTGTATGTCGTAGCGCTCCTGCTCCCTGGTAGAGAATGCCGAACCGAGAAGCGAGATGCTCGTCTTGTTGTTCTTTAGCTTGTGGGTTATGGCGAAGGTGCCGAAGTAAGTGCGGAACAAGTCCTTCTCCTTACCGTCGAAGTAGACGCGGAAACTCTTGACGTTCTCCATTGTGCCGAACCGAGTCTCACGGTCTTCCGGCTCGAAGTTGTAGTGATTCTCCGAGATGTTTCCTATGAAGTCAATCTGCCAGTTCGACTTTGGCTTCCAACTGAGGTAAGTTTGATAGTCGAGGAAGTTCGGCTTGTACTCACCCTCGGTCTCAAGCGAGCCCAGCAGATAGCGGTTTGTCTTGTATCTCAGTCCGTTAGTCCATGTCAGTTTTTTCGTCGCGATACCGAGATAGCCGCTTGCTCCGAGCAGAGAAGCTGAGATATTGCCTTCGGTGTGCTTCGGTCGCTTGTAAGTTATGTCGAGTGCCGAGCTCATCTTGTCGCCGTATTTAGCCTCGAATCCACCCGTCGAGAAGCCCACCTTGTCGACCATGTCCGGGTTGATGATACTCAGTCCTTCCTGTTGTCCGCTGCGGACGAGGAACGGACGGTAGACCTCTACATTATTTATATATACAGAGTTCTCGTCGAACGAGCCGCCACGGACGTTGTACTGGCTTGAAAGTTCCGAGTGGGTAGATACTCCCGCCTGGCTCTGAATCATCTCCTCGACAGCATTTCCGGTTGCCGACGGCGCTGTCTTCATGTCCTTGACGTCGAGTTGCTGGGTCGTTCCGTGCTGCGGAGTCTTGCCCTCAACTACCACCTCGTTAAGCATGTTGTCGTCGGCAAGCTGCACTTGCAGAGTCTGTTTGCCTCTAGGATGGCGCAGAATGCGGGTCTTCGTCCTATAACCGACCATAGCGAAGACCACCTTCACAGAGTCCTCGCTTTGCAACTCGATGTGGAATTCGCCGTGCAGATTGGTCATGACGAGCTTGCCCTGGTCGAGCACCGACACCGAAGCCAGCTCTATTGGGTGACCGTCCTTGTCGGAAACTTTGCCCTGCAGAGTGAATGTCTGAGCCTTCATTCCGAGCGAAAGGAACAGAAGAGCAAGTGTTATGTAGAGTCTGAATGTTTTCATCTTCATAATTTTAATAACGCTGTGATTATCCTTTTATTGTATGATAGCGGCATTTGAAAAAAAATATGAATTTATGTCCATGAATAAGATTGGTCATTTTGTCATTATGTCTGTATAATTCATTCCGGTCGTATATTCACAAAAAGAAAAATCCGTGTAATTTGATAGTTTTCCATCAAGTTACACGGATTCTTTTATTACGGAGAGTCCCATCCTGTTTTGTCCGGATGGAACCCAAATATCATTCATTCATTCATGAACCGTTTAACGACTAATCACTTTGCGCTTAACGTCCAATCGTGCCCCGGTTGTTAACCAATCATTTCAACCGAACGCTTCAGGAACTTGTCGAGAGCTGCGCCCTTAAGCATTCCGTTCTGCAGGAGTGCGAGGTCGATAAGCTCATGGACAACCTTGTTGTCCTTGGCGTGGTTGGCGATAATCTCGTTCTTCTTGTCACGGAGGTCGTTGACGGTCTTCTCAGTATTCTGAAGGTCGTCCTTCTCTTCCTTCGTGATCTCCTCAGCCTTCTTTTTGCTCTGGCTCTGGTGGAGAGCTGCCAGACGAGCCTGCTGCCCCTTCAGCTCACTGCTTACCGGCTTCAACTCGCCTTCGGTAGCCTGAGTCTCCTCGTCGAGAACCTTCTTGATGAGCGGGTGGTCGGCGTTAAGCACAACACTGTAGGAGTCCGGCATCTGACCGTAGAAGCTCATGCCCTGCTGGTACTTGCTAATCTCCTTCATACGGCGCATGTACTCATTCTCCGTGAGGATTATCGGCTGAGACTGCTCGCCGAGGTTCTGAACCTCAACACCGAATTCCTTCTTTTCGAGTGTAGGCATCTGACTGCGGAATACTTGTGACAGAATGTCACGCTGGTCGTTGTCGAGAGTACTCTTCGGAGCGTCCTCCTTGACTATCAGCCGGTCGATGATGTCCGAGTCGACACGGACGAAGCGGCTCTGTGAGAACTTCTGCTCCAGCAGCGAAATTGTCGGCACATCCAGCTGTCCGTCGAGCATCATGACGCTGTAGCCCTTAGCCTTGGCAGCCTCGATGTAAGTATACTGGTCTTCCTTGTTGGTGGCATACAGATAGACAAGCACCTTGTTCTTGTCGGTCTGGTTGCCCTCAATGAGCTTCTTGTACTCATCGAAGCTGTAGTACTTGCCCTCAGTATCCTTCATCAGGGCGAAGTCCTTGGCACGGTCGTAGAAAGTCTCCGGCTCAGAGAGCATTCCGTAGTTGATGAAGAGCTTCAGGTCGTCCCATTTCTCCTCGAACTCCTTACGGTTGGTCTTGAAGATACTCTGCAGACGATCGGCTACTTTCTTCTCAATGTAGTTAGAAATCTTCTTGACGTTAGAGTCAGCCTGCAGGTAGCTGCGGCTTACGTTCAATGGAATATCCGGTGAGTCGATGACACCATGAAGCAGTGTCAGGAAGTCCGGAACAATGCCCTCGACATGGTCGGTGACGAACACCTGGTTAGAGAACAGCTGAATCTTGTTGCGCTGCAATTCGAGGTTGTTCTTTATCTTCGGGAAGTACAGGATACCGGTCAGGTGGAACGGGTAGTCGACATTCAGGTGAATCCAGAACAGCGGGTCGTCGTTCATCGGGAAGAGAACGTGATAGAACTTCTTGTAGTCCTCATCCTTCAGAGTGCTCGGAGTCTTTGTCCACAGCGGCTCTACATTATTAATAATGTTGTCCTCGTCGGTATCAACCTGCTTGCCGTCCTTCCATTCGGTCTTCTTTCCGAAAGCTATTGGCACTGGCATGAACTTGCAGTATTTGTTGAGCAAGTCCTGAATGCGCTGCTTCTGCAGGAACTCCTTGCAGTCGTCGGCAATGTAAAGGATAATGTCCGTACCACGGTCGTCCTTCTCGGCATCGTCGAGAGTGAACTCCGGAGTACCGTCACACGACCACTTTACAGCCTTCGAGCCTTCCTTGTAGCTCTTTGTGACAATCTCCACCTTCTTCGAAACCATGAACGAAGAGTAGAAACCCAGTCCGAAGTGACCGATTATGGCGTCAGCCTTGTCCTTGTATTTCTCCAGGAAGTCCGTGACTCCGGAGAATGCTATCTGGTTGATGTACTTGTCAATTTCCTCGGCGGTCATACCGATACCACGGTCGCTGATGGTCAGAGTGCCTGCCTTCTCGTCGAGTTTGACGTGAACGGTCAGGTCGCCTGCATCGCCTTTGAAGTCGCCTTGGCGTATCAGAGTCTTGAGCTTCTGGGTTGCGTCGACAGCATTACTGACCATCTCACGCAGGAAAATCTCATGGTCTGAATAAAGGAATTTCTTTATGACAGGGAAGATGTTCTCTGTCGTTACACCTATATTACCTTTTTGCATATTATTAAATTTTAATTGTTTTCAATTTGATTACTACCGTGGCTAATGCAAAAAATGTGCCAATATGGTTACGATTCTGTTATTTGTTGTATAAAATTAATCACTAATATTTGGCAAATAGGAAAATAATATGTAGTTTTGCATTGTTAAATGGCATATTTATATACATTACTGCAATACTTAGGACTATGACACACGATGAACTATGGCTTTCGAAGTGGCGGGATTACATGCGCTTCCTGAAGAAGAACAAGCGCAGTCCGTCGAAGCATCATCCCGAGGAGATGCGTCTTGTCAACTGGGCAAAGCATAACCGCAAGCTTCGCAACAAAGGACTCCTTCAAGGCAAGCGGCTGGAAAGGTTCAATGAGCTCTGTGACCTTTCGGCAGCCTATCGCCGTGTCAATCAGTATGCATACGCCCATGAGGACAAACCTGAAGATAACCCATCAAATACATAACATAATCAGATGAAAATCAAACACTTATTAGTAGCGGCCCTGCTCGTCAGCGCAAGCCCTGTTCTCGCCCAGGAGGATAATGAGGCTCAGGGCGCAGTCATGCCGCCGCTGCCTGCCGACACGGCAGTGGTAACAGGTCGTCTCGACAACGGACTGACCTATTACATCCGTCACAACAACTATCCTGAGGGAAAGGTCAACTTCTACATAGCCCAGCGTGTGGGAGCCGTTCAGGAGGAGGACGACCAGGACGGACTGGCTCACTTCCTTGAGCACATGGCTTTCAATGGCTCGAAGCATTTCCCTGACGATTCAGTAACGAAGTTCATGGACGGACTCGGAGCACAGTGGAACGCCTTCACTACCGCCGACCACACCGTCTACCACGTCAATGGCGTGAGCAACGACCGTGAGAGCGCCCTCGACAGCTGCCTGCTTCTGCTGAGCGACTGGTCGGAAGGACTGACCCTCGACGAGAAGCAGCTCAACGAGCAGCGTGACGTCGTCCACAACGAGTACCGCAGCCACGGAGCACCACAGCGCCTGCTCTATCAGGCTCTGCCATACCTCTATCCTGACAGCCGCTATGGCACACGAACCGTTATCGGAAGCATGGACGTCATCGACCACTGCAACTCCAACCGTCTGCGCGACTACTACCATAAGTGGTATTACCCGGCAAACCAGGCTATCGTCATCGTCGGCGACATCGACCCGCACAAGTGGGAGGCAAAGGTGAAGAAACTCTTCTCGCCGCTGCCTGTTCCAAAGACAGCCCACAAGGCTACCGACCTGCAGGTTGCCGACAACGACACTACTCTCTACTTTGCCGGAAGCGACAAGGAGATGCCTGCAACCTACTTCCTCATCTCTCATAAGGACGAAGTTGTCGATTCAGCAATGAAGCAGACCGTGGCCTACGTCCTCTATGACGACATGCGTGAACTGGGCTCTTCAATGTTCAACGACCGTCTGCGCCGCCTGTCACAGCAGCCTGATGCAGCATTCGTCAGCGTCTCAACCTACGACGGCGACTATATGACATCACGCACCCGTCAGGCTCAGACCACACAGGTCCTGCCGAAACCGGGCAAGGAGGCTGAGGCTCTGCGCCAGGCTCTGACCGAGATGAAGCGTGTTGCCGAGTTCGGATTCACCGAGTCGGAGCTCAAGCAGGCTAAGGAAACCATGAAGGCAGAACTCGACAAGCAGTACAACAACCGCAAGACCATCACCAATGATGCCTACGCGCAGAATTGCATCGAGAACTATCTGAACCATGAGCCGACTTCAACTGTCGAGGAGCTATATCCTATTCACAGCCAGATTCTGCCGATGCTCAACCTGCAAATGCTGAATATGGCTCTGCCGCGCAACTTCAGCATTGACCCGCAGAACCTCGCTGTCGCAGCTCTTGCACAGCAGAAGGACGGCAAGCCTGTCATCACTGTCGACGAGATGAAGAAGATTGTCGACGAGGTGCGCAAGGCTGAGGTCACCACTCCTGTCGATACATTCAAGGAGGAACCTCTCATGAAAGTACTCCCGACACCGGGCAAGATAACCAGGGAAAAGAAGAATGCAGCCCTCGGCTACACAGAGCTCTCCCTCTCTAATGGTGCCAAGGTTATCCTCAAGAAGACCGACTTCAAGGCCAACGAGATACTCGCCATGGCTGTAGCTCCTGGTGGTAATGCTGTCGCAAAGAAAGAAAACCTCGTCACCCGTCAGCTGTTCGACGAGCTCTACAGTCTTCACGGACTGGGCACAAAGAGCGTCATGGACCTCGTCAGTCTGGCACAACGCACTCAGACTGAGGTTTCCGACGGCATAAGCAACGACCTGCACTACATCAACGGCTCGACAACCAATGAGAACCTCGAGACAATGATGCAGGCTATAAACCTCTGCTTCACCGGCTCAAAGAGGGACGAGTCATTCGAGCAGCAGATCATGCAGATGCTCAAGAGCCAGATCTCAGCCAAGTATGACAATCCTGACGCCGTTATCAGCGACTCAGCCGATTACTATGAGCACAGCCAACACGCCGATAATCTCACTCCTGATGCCGACCAGCTCGACAACGTCAACTTCGCCAATGTATTCTCTATCCGCAACAAGATGTTCAGCAATGCTGCCGACTTCACATTCATATTCGTCGGAAGCTTCGACGAGCAGAAGATCCGTCCGCTCATCGCACAGTACATCGCATCGCTGCCGGGCAAGAAGGAAAAGGCTAATGTTGAGGATAACCGTTTCTATACCGAAGGAAAAGTCAAGCGTGAGTTCACCAAAGCTATGGCTACTCCGCAGAGCGTAACAATGGACCTCTACCGCTCGGCTAAGGTTCCGTTCACTCTTAAGAACCTTGTCAACACCAACGTCCTCGCCCAGGTTCTGTGGAACAAGGAGTTCGACATCATCCGTGAGCAGGAGAGCGCTGCCTACACTCCGCAGCCAAGCGCACGTATCGACAACGACCTTACCGGAACTTACATCCTCATCACATCGCAGTTGCAGACCAATCCGGAGAAGACCGCACGTGCCGAGATGCTCGCCGACAGCATTGTAACCAACACTGCAAAGTGGGTTACAGCCGACGATGTACAGAAGGGTCGTGAGGCTATCCTGAAGAGCCATGCCGACAATGTCAAGAAGAACAGCTACTGGCTGGATGTCCTCTCCGACTATGCAGTCTATGGTCTCGATAAGTACACTGGCTTCGACGAGGCTCTGAAGGCTGTAACACCGCAGTCGGTAGGCGAGATTGCCAACACCGTACTCTCTGCCGGCAACCACGTTCGTGTAACAATGAATGCGGTAAAGAATAAATAAGGAGCATTTCAGTTCCACAAGGAAAGATGTTTTTATGGGTTTATCTTATAAAAAATCCGATTATATCCATTAAAACTAAATCAATTGATGAAAGTAAACAGCACGACTTTTGAGAACATTCATGAGCCGATGTATATTCTTGAGGAATCACGGCTGCGCGGCAATCTGGAACTGATCAGCCGTGTGGCCCGTGAGTCCGACATCGAGATTATACTGGCTTTAAAGGCTTACGCACTGTGGAAGACATTCCCCATCTTCCGTGAGTATGTCTCGTCGACAACGGCGAGCAGCCTCTATGAGGCACGGCTCGGGTTCGAAGAGTTCGGCGCTCCTGTCCATACCTTCACACCGGCACAGACCGATGCGGAGATTGACGAAATATCAAGATACTCGTCCCACATATCGTTCAATTCGCTCACTCAGTACGGGCGTTTCCATGAACGTGCACTCAAGGTTAACCCGAAGCTGAAGCTCGGTCTTCGGGTTAACCCTGAATACAGTGAGGTCGGGACTCTGCTCTACAACCCTTGCGCTCCCGGCACCCGGTTCGGCATCACCGCCGACAAGCTGCCTGAGACCCTGCCTTCCGACATAACCGGATTCCATTGCCACTGCCATTGTGAGAGTGGTTCCGACGTCTTCCGGCGTACCCTTAAGCACATCGAGGAAAAGTTCTCGAAGTGGTTCCCGCAGTTGGAATGGATAAACTTCGGTGGCGGACATCTCATGACACGTAAGGATTATGACGTCGACTTGCTCATAAACATGATGCGTGAGTTCCATAAGCGCTATCCTAATCTCCACATTATCCTGGAGCCCGGCAGTGCTTTCGGATGGCAGACGGGTCCGCTGGTTGCACAAGTCGTCGACGTCGTTGAGGATCATGGCATCAAGACAGCCATCCTGAATGTCAGTTTCACCTGCCACATGCCCGACTGTCTCGAAATGCCTTACATGCCCGTTGTCCGTGGAGCTAAAATCATTGATAATTCCTCACACAACACTCCTCATTCAACATTCGTATATCGCTTGGGTGGCTGTTCATGTCTTTCCGGCGACTTTATGGGCTCATGGGCTTTCGACCATGAACTGCAAGTCGGCGAGAACATAATCTTCGAGGACATGCTCCACTATACAACAGTGAAGACAAACATGTTCAACGGTATCCACCATCCGGCAATAGCATTGCTGCATACCGATGGCGAGCTCGAAGTTCTGAGACGGTTCACGTATGAGGATTATAAGAACAGAATGGATTAAACTAAAAGAAAGACGGTGTCCGTAAATCGTTGATTATGATAATACAAGCTACAATGTCAGCATTAATCATTCCACAAATTCTTTGTTGAACCTGCGACACTATTTGATTGATACTGGTCCTCAAAATCAGTTTCCTCTGAACTCAGGGTGTTTTTCTTGGCGGCTGGTGCATCAGGGTATGGGTCCCAAGATTCACTTCCGGCCAATAAATGAGTGTTACTATACGAAACTATACAGCAAGCTATTGGCTTAACATAATTTTTTTCTTCATAGTTTATCCTATACCTTTGATCTACAGCACCTTAGTATATTTTTATTTATGAGTTTATGTGCAACAAAAAGTTGTACGGGATTTTGTCATAACAGAAATTTCACTATACTTGGTGCTAAAAGTAAAATGTAACACCTGTTAGACCATCCAAAAATACAATAAAATCCTAACGTAACAAAAAAAATCTTCAAAAAGCAGCATAGTAAGCTGTGCAAACATTTGTAAGGTAAAGGTTCAGCCTCGGAGAGGTTGACCAGCATCTTTGATGCGCCTATCACGATGAGAAGGTATCTTTTACAGTGTAAAAGATACCCAATTAAACGATAAAAGGTGCCGTTTTACAAGCTAAAACGGCACCTTTCACATTTGTGTTGATAATTTTCTGTAATTCACGTCATTTACTTTCAGTCATTTCACCTTCGACATACAAGCGGGTCATTTCCACTTTGCCGTTGGTGCGGACTGTAATACTCTTCTTGAAGTGACCGGGGAATTTGCCCTTGCCATTGTAGGTGACGTCTATTGTTCCCTTCTGTCCGGGAGCAATAGGACGCTTGTCATACTTTGGAACTGTGCAACCGCAGCTGGCAACAACCTGATTGATGACCAGTGGCTGATTGCCGACATTGGTGAAGGTGAATGTAGTCTTCTTGACAGGATTTGCCTCGGAGAAAGTTCCGAAGTTGACGGTCAGTTTGTCAAAACGTATCTCTGACTGTGCTGAAGCGAAGCTTATTCCGCTTATAATCATCAGAGCTATAAGTAAATACTTCTTCATAATAACCTTTCTACATTAAACACTAATTCGCTGAATTGACAGCAAGTTATAACCTATTTGGTTGCAAAAGTAGTGATTATATATTATGATTGCTAATTTTTTTGAGATTTTTAACGGAATTACTTACAATTCAACGATATAGAGGCTTGATGTCAGGTGTGGCTGTCGGCGATGTCGCGTTGTTGCCAATCCGGCTGATACTGACATTGTCGAAGTATGGAGTACTTACTTTATCGGCGTCTTTCACAGCCATAAGTCCTGCCATTCCGTGCTCGGCGTAAGTGTCCTCGGCAGTCAGAACAGGCATGCCGTCGACGAAAGCAGTTATCTTCTTGCCCTCGAAGCGGATAGCCAGTTTGTGCCATTTGCATGGGGTTATCCCGCTGACGTGGCAGCAGTCGAGTTCCTGCTCGCCGCCGCGGCCCTTGTCACGACCCGACTTTATGAGTGCTTGTTGCTCGGCATCACCCTCGAGCTTGTCCTTGTCAACCTTTCCGCAGGTCTCGACTATCGCGCAGTTGCCTTGGTCGTCCATCTCCAGATAATAGCCTTTAGGGATAACTCCCCATCCGAACCCGACATCAAATAGCCTGCCCATAAGCGCCGCCTTGTCGCCGGGATTGAGCCAGACGTCGGCGCTCACCTCATAGTCACGCCATGCCGAGTCGCCAATGATGGTGTAGTAGTTCCAGTCGGGAGCCCATGAGTTTGCCGGTGAGCCCACGACTTGCCGCAGACTGTGACCGTTGCCGTCAGGACTCGGAACAATCTCGAATGCTCCGATGATGTCGGCAAAATAGTGGGGCAGACAGCCCCATTTGGCAGGGTCGGCATGTTCGTCGAAGTTGTCGAAGTATGGCATTGGGAAAGGCTTCGGCTTCGGTATGTCGGCGAACTCGCCCTTCTGCTGTCCTCGGGTGGTCGAGAATGTGTAGACGGTGCGGGGCTGTAGTGTGACGGTGAACTTGCCGCCGGACAGCTTAATGTCGTCCTTGCGTACAAACTGGCTCAGCGAGTCGCTGACCCACTGGCACAGAGCGTTGTGACTCAGTTTGCCGTGGAGCTTCATTGACAGTTGCTGAGGCTCTTTTGCATCCTTTGTCTCAATGATAACGGAATAGTCGCCCTTGTCGTTCATGAGTGTTACCATCGTGCCTCCACCATCGAGATGACGGCATCCGCTGTCGACATATTTCCATCCCGCCTCGGTGAATTGTCCGTAATGGGCATAGCCCCACAGCGACCGGCGCACGTGGTAGTTGCCGCTCCACGGTTCGTAGGCGAGAAGCATTGGCGGGTCGGCAGAGTAAGGCTCCATCGGATAGAGTCCGCCGATGTCGTACCAGTTGACGACTTTGGTTACACCATTGTCTATATAGTTGCGGTTGAAGCACCGGACGATGGTTATCAGGCAGTCGAATCCTTTCAGATAGACGTGGTCTTCGGTGTTCCAGATTGGCTTGCCGAGTTGCTTGGCCATTGCCAGTTCCTCGGGTTTCACGGGAATTCCCATGCCAAAGGTGTGTCCGCTGATGATGTCGATGGAGTTGGCGAGAGCCGAGTCTTTCATCATGTCCTTGACGAAGTTGAGCTTGCCGTCATACCAGTTGTCGAAAGCATGTACCTTGACATTACTGAATCCGTTGTCATTCAGGGTCCGGCGGAGTGCCTTGACAAACGGGTAATTATCGCCACGCTCGTTGCGGCAGCCAATGGCGTCGAGTTCAAGGCCATAGACCTGGCGGAGTCCCTGGAGCCAGGAAACGTAATAGTCGGCTGCGTCCTGCGACCAGAAATTGCCGTTGCCTATCCAGTGTGGCGCACTCCATGCCGTTGCGTCGAGGGTGATGTGGGGGTTGCGGCGCTTCGCCTCCTGTAGTATCCACCATGTATAGCCACGGCTGAAGTCGCAGTCGCCGCGGTAATGGCTGTGACTCGGCATGGAGCCTTGGGTGGAATTGCCGTCACCGGGTATCTCGACAAGCAGGGCACTGACGGACGCTCCCCATTTCGGCTTGTACACCATGTCGAGTATCTGGCTGCGCTGTGGCTCGGGGTAGTCCTTGAGAAGCACTGATGTTGCGCCGCCGCCGTTGACTACTCCTATGCCGTCGAAACGGTTGGTGGCTGTTCGGGTGTCGATGACTATGGCTTGTTTGCCTGACTGTGGCTTGGATTTGCCGCCGTTGCCGGCTATTGCCGGGTATATGGAAACTGACAGGATTGCCGTTGAGATGAATAAGCGGAGTTTACGTTGCATTATATAATATGGTTATAGTTATTCCGTCACAAATTTAAAACAAAAGATTGATACTGCAAAACAAAAGGCGCTTTTTCTCGGTTTTCATGGCAGGTATATAAAGCAAACGAGCGGGGTGATACTTGAAGTATCGCTCCGCTCGCCTGACAAATATGTAGTTCTTTTTATTGAATGTTTTCAAAAGAAGTGGCTCAGAAATGCCTTCGCCACGATTTTTTTTAGCTTAGCTGATGACTTGGAGCTTGCGCCCCCGCATCGTCTGGCAGTTTACTTGTTGAACTCAATCTTGTTGTTAACACGAATTGCGTTTGCTACAACTGCTGCAATTACTGCAAAAACTAAAATTGTCGTCATCATAATTACTTAAATCCTTTCTCTGATTTTTCTGGTCCACTAGCGTGAACCGGTTCAACTTTATTATTTGTACCAGGGCTACTAGCTTGCCCTTTTTCGCTAATTGCACTGCAAAGGTAGTGCCTGTGTGCGAACACAGCAAATATTTTCCGCATAAATTATCCGGTTTTTGCTCTTTCTTAGTCTATATCAATTCCGTTGATTATGGTCAAGTAATGTCATGACACTATGTCAACGGACCGGTGTCATTGTGGAAGTCTATATCAATTTTAGCGACTTTTATTTGGTAATAAGACAAATTGTCCGTACCTTTGGGACTGAAATATAATACATTGAGGACACAAGCTTATGATTACACAAGAAAACTTTGAGTCACAGTACTCTGACCCTATAGAGCGACGGCAGATAAGCAAATTCGTTTGCGATGAGATTTGCCGCCAGATTCACCGTTATATAAAAGGTATGTCAGGCTCTCACAGGACAATGGAGAAGTTTGAGGCTAGGCTTAAGGATATGCCGCTCGACCAGAAGGAACGTACCATTGCCGCTTACATTGACCTTAACCGCCATGCTCTCGACGGACTGGACATGAAGATGGTTCTTGTGCGCGCTATGGCTAACTATTGCGATACGTTCTCTTATATGATGACAATGGTCAACGATAAGCGCAAATGGGTGATGTACCTTAAGGCTATCCGTGATACTTATTTCCGTTTCCACAAGGTTTTCGAGGAGAATGGAAAGTATGGTATCAAGGACAATGACGGCAATGTGACGGTCAGTGCCCAGTATGAGTTCCTGCGGACTCCGTATGTCTATGTTGATGACATCCGCCAGACTCCTGTCATAGCCCAGAAGGACGGGAAGATGGGACTTATCCTTGCCGATGGTCATGACACGATAGTCGCTCCGTTCCGCTATGACGATATTTCGCTGCGTGACGAGGAACCTTACTTCGTTGCAAGGGTTGGCGAGCGCACGGTGTTACTTGATACCGCTCCCAGGGGGCGCGAGCGTTAGTGATGGACAGGCTGTCTGTTGATGAGGCTGAACGCCAATGGCGCATTCACGGCAATGAGGTGCTCGATGCCGATGAGGAGTTCCAGGCTGCTGTCCGCGTTCAGCGTCATGTAGGAAAGGTGGTAGGCTGGGCTTACGTTATACTTGTTGCCGGACTGCTTGCTTTCATGATGGGCTTCTATCTGTGGAGGTTCCGTTTCTTCTGGGCAATATGTATCTATGTTGTTCTGCTCTCTATTTGTGCCTTGGCAGGACGAACAATATCTGTTCATGCCGTGCGGAACGACCATTTGGGTGAGTTGGTGAAGGCTGCCCATGACAAGTATATAGAACAACTGACCGGTAAATCCAAGACAGTTGACAGCTAAACCTAAAACAACTGACCGGTAAATCGTTGTAATCTAGGTCTTACTATATAAATAAGGCAGGGTAAAATTATATATAAGGTGTGGTGGAAATAAATTTTGCTCTGCCTTTAACATTTTCTTGTTTTTGTAATAGCAGTTTAAAGAAAATTAGTTAAATTTGCAGCAAAATTAAAAAATCAACTTAGTCACACAACTAATTTTTATAAGCTTGTTATGCAAAAAAAGCTATTTATTCTGCTGACATTGTTCTTAATGATGGCGTCGGCAGCTGTCGCACAGGTAACCACTTCGGGTATTTCAGGTTTAGTAACCAGCGACGGCGAGTCGGTCATCGGAGCTACTGTCACCGCCACCCACCAACCTTCAGGAACTGTCTATCGTGCTGTTACCAATGTCGACGGACGTTACACGATTCAGGGAATGCGTGTGGGCGGACCGTATAAGGTTGAGATTTCCTACATTGGCAATCGGACGAAGGTGTTCAACAATGTAAACCTCAGGCTTGGTGAGACCGAGAATCTGTCGTGCTCGCTTCAGGAAGACACCCGCGAGCTTCAGGAAGTAGTCGTTACGGGCAACGCCGGACTGAACGCTACTAAGACAGGCGCAGCCCAAAGCCTCAACTCTCAGCAAATCAACGATATGCCGTCGATTAGCCACAGCATTGCTGATGTTGCCCGGCTGAATCCTCAGCTGGCTACAACGAACACCGGTGTGATGTCTTTTGCGGGAACAAACAACCGCTACAATCAGTTGCTTATCGATGGAGCTGCCAACAATGACGTGTTCGGACTCTCAAGCACGGGCTCTAACGGCGGTCAGGCTGGCACTCAGCCGGTTTCTCTTGAGACCATCGAGCAGATTCAAGTCAATGTCGCTCCGTTCGATGTCCGGCAGAGCGGATTCACCGGCGGCTCGGTCAACGCAATCACAAAGAGCGGTACTAACCAGTTCCACGGCAGTGTCTATGGCTATGGATACAACCAGAATCTCATGGGACACCACTACAGTCTGGCTGATGGTTCGGGCTATGCTCCTAAATATAATAAGGAGAAGGATTACAACTGGGGCGTCACTCTTGGTGGTCCTATCATCAAGGATAAGCTCTTCTTCTTCGCCAACTATGAGATGAACGACAAGTCATATCCTAATCTTTATGCATACGGCTCGTCATCATCGCAGGTTGATATGGATGTCGCTACCGACATTGTTAACAAGTTAAAGCAGATTGCTGATAAGCAGGGAACTACTTATCCGGGTGCTTTCTCTACCGAGGATATTTATACAAAGAGCCATAAGGCAGGCGTAAAGCTCGACTGGAACATCAATGAATTCAATAAGTTTACCATCCGTTGGAGCCTTGTTGACGCCAAGCAGCTGAACAATGGCGGTGGTATCCGCGCGCTCAATGACAATCTCTACAGTTATCCTTTCAAGAGCGTAACTAACTCTTGGATCGGTGAACTGCAAAGCCGAATCTCTCCGACCGTCAGTAATGAGGCGCGTGTAAGCTACGTCCGTGTCCGTGATAAGCGTGATGTAGGCGCCCCGTTCCCAAATATCTCTGTCTCGGGAGTTGGTGGCGGTACCCTGAACCTCGGTAATGAGCGCTCTTCTATGGCAAACTCTCTCGACCAGGACATCTGGACTATCGAGGACAACCTTACCTGGTATGCAGGTAATCATACCTTTACTTTCGGAACACACAACGAGATTTACAACTTCTCCAATCTCTTTATTCAGGATCTTTACGGTACTTACAGCTTCCAGACTCCGGACGACTTCAACCGTTATTATGCCGATTATATGGATGACGGACAGGTCGATCCGACTCAGAACTACATAAACTACTATCGTTACGGGCACGCAAATGTGGATGTTACGGGCGATCCTAGATGGGAAGCAAGCTTCGGCGCCGCTCAACTTGGATTCTATGTACAGGACAAGTGGGACGCAACTCCTAACTTCCAGCTTACCTACGGACTGCGCATGGACATCCCAATATTCTTCGATACACCTGCCGCTAATGTTCCGTTCAATGAGTATGCAAAGACAAAGGGATGGGATCTGCGCACTGACCAGAAACTTTCAAGCACTCCATTGTGGAGTCCTCGTGTCGGATTCCGTTGGGACATCAATGGCGATCGCCGCTTTATTCTTCGTGGTGGAGCCGGAGTATTCACCGGACGTATCCCGTTCGTGTGGATCTCGAACAACTTCTCAAACACCGGAATACAGATGTCGCAGTACTATCTCAACAAGCCTAAGGGAATAAACGTTATCCTTGACCCTAACGGTCAGGAGCCGAATGTTGCTTCAGCGTCAGCTACTTCAGGCAATGAGACAGTCAATGTTTATGACAAGAACTTCAAGTTCGCCCAGAACTTGCGCTTCAATCTCGGATTCGACTTCAAGGCTCTCGGTATCGACTGGACCGCAGAGGCTATTTACTCGAAGACCCTTAACGACATTCTGTATAAGAACCTTGCCGTTGACGAGACCGGCGTAACCTACGGACAGACCTATTTCAAGGGAACAGAGATGGTTGCCGACAACCGTCCTATGTTCACCAAGATAACCACAGGTACACCGTTCAGCAATATCTATGCCCTCTACAACACCAATAAGGGTTATACAGTAAACCTCTCGCTCCGTGCCCAGAAGCATTTTGACTTCGGTCTCGACCTCATGGCAAGCTACACATGGACAAAGTCGAAGAGCGTGAACAATGGTGGAAGCTCAGTAGCTGAAAGTAACTGGCGTTACAATTACACATACATCAACCCTAACGATCCTGAACTCGGCAACTCTGCCTACAACGTTCCTCACCGCATTCAGGCAAGCGCTTACTACCACGTTAAATACGGTGCACAGAAGCAATGGCAGACAACTCTTGGAATTATCTACACGGCAAAGAGCGGCTCACCATACACCGTTTACACCTACGGTGATGTCAATGGCGACGGAGCCAGCGGCAACGACCTCCTGTTCATTCCTACAAAGGAGCAGTTGGCTAGCATGCCTTTCGAGGAAACATCATACAATGTCAATGCTCTTACCAATCATGTCTTCGGTGCCGACTATGTTGATAACTTCAAGGCATCACACGATGGCCAGGCTCCTAAACTCACAGCCGACATGCAGCGCCAGTTGATGGAGGCTTGGATTGAAGGCGACTCTTATCTTAGCAAGCACCGCGGCGAATTCTACAAGCGTTACGCCGACAACCTCGCTTTCGAGCAGCACTTTGACGTTCACTTCGGACAGAAGTTCTCTTTCAAGGTTGCAGGACAGGTGAACAGCGTTGAGCTGACAGTAGACGTCATGAACATCGGCAACCTGCTCAACAAGAAGTGGGGTCATACCTACGGCGACGGATTCGGCGTTTACTACAGTCCGCTTACATACCGTGGCAATGGCGTTTACCAGTTCACCGGCGGATATGCCAACCGTGACTACAGCGACATCTACAGCCGTTGGCGCGGACAGATTGGATTGAAGTATACATTCTAAGTTGACAGTGTTGAATGTCTGCTATTCACAAACAACTGACATTCAACACTCAACAATTAACGTCAGACATTCATAAATGATAATAGATTTCGACAAGATTCCTGAAGTCCATCAGATGAACTTCAAGGGTGGAAAGGGCGCACTCGACACCCGCAACTATGTTGACAATAAGGTTAAGATAATGTACTCAACCCTCCGCCCGGGCGCATCCAGCGGAGTCCACAAACATGAGGGCAACTGCGAGATAGTGTTCGTCATCAGCGGCGTAGCTACATTCCACTATGACGGCATAACCGAGACAGTCAGGGTAGGACAGTGCCATTACTGTCCTGAGGGACACTCCCACTACATGGAGAACCTCACCGACCATGACCTCGTCTACCTCGCCATTGTGCCTGAGCATCATGAATAAATGAATTCCCTTTATTGGGTAAAACAATAAAAAAACAGCATCTGCCATCTGACAGGTGCTGTTTTTTTATCTCCATATATTAATAGCCATTGGGCTATTCCACTATTTCTTATGATGCTTGTGGGTCATAATATCGAGGATGAACTTGTCGGTAGTGTCCATACCTCCTGTGCCTATTGACGCCAGATTGCGGATGCTCTGGTCGACATCATCATCAATGATGCCCTCTACCGAAGTCACCGACTTGTGTGTAATGGCAAGCATGGCACTCATAACTCCGGTGCCGACACCCGTCGTCATCTTCAAGGCACAACTCGGCTTGGCGCCATCGCATATCATTCCCGTCACATTGGCAATCATGTTCTGAACCGCATAGCTCACCTCATTATATCCCCCTCCCATAAGATAAGTTATACCGCAGCTGCTTCCCGTTGCGGCAACCACGCATCCGCATAATGCTGATAGCGGTCCGAGGTTCTGCTTGATATATATCGCCGTGAGATTACTAAGTATCAGTGCCCGGATAAGCTCTTCCTCAGTATTATGGTTCTCCTCGGCAAACACGACAACCGGCATAGTCGTGCAAATACCCTGATTGCCCGAACCGCTGTTGCTCATGACCGGAATCATCGCCCCCGCCATTCGGGCGTCGCAGGCGCAGCTCGTCCTTGCAAGAATATGAGAGAATATACTGTCGCCCATGATACCCTTGCCGAGAGGACTGCAAAGCGTCTTTCCCAGTTGGTGACCGTAGTTCTCGCGAAGTCCTTCCTCCGCCGCATTCTCATTCAGCTTCCGTGCGTCAAGAATGAACCTCAACTCGTCGACGTCGGTCTGTGTGGCAAAATCGAACACCTTCTTCAATGTCAGTTCAACATCATTCTTCTCCACACAGCCAGCCTCACAGCCACGCCTGTTCAGCAAGATCTCATTGTCCCTGCGCTGGAAAACAAAGTTTGTGTGACCGCCACGGATTGTTGCCTCAGTCTCATGCCCTCCGCCTTTGCAGACGACATTGATGTAGAGCTTGTCCTTGTCTTCCGTCTCGAGCTTTATGTCGATCCTGTCTTCGGCGATATACTTCTTACCCTCGTTGACGGCTTTCCTTGAACAGTCTTTCAGCACTTCCAGTCCATATTCCGACTTACCGATGATGGCACCCAGGGCAATAGCTATCGGCAGACCAATCATGCCCGTGCCGGGAATGCCGACACCCATAGCGTTCTTTAGGATATTGGCGCTTAAATGTAGAGTAATACTTTCAGGCAGAGAGCCCAACAGCTCGCGGGCCTTCGCTACGCACAAGGCAACTGCCATCGGCTCAGTGCATCCTATGGCGGGTACTACCTGCTGATGGATAAGGTTGATGATTGCTTTGCGTTCTTTCGATGATATCATATTTGCATGTTTATAAAACAGTAACGCCTCCTGCATTTCACTATTGGGTGGCAATGCAGGAGGCGCGCTTGATATAACTGTTCCTTGATTTTTATCGAGCCTCTTGTCGGATTCGAACCAACGACCCCGAGATTACAAATCACGTGCTCTGGCCAACTGAGCTAAAGAGGCGGGTGGGTCAGCGATTCTTATCGCGCCGCTACAACCTAATACCCTTGCTATGTTCCCATCCTGGGGGATTCAAAGGGAGCTGGCCGTAAGAGACTGACCCATGTTGCTTCTTTCAAAGCGAGTGCAAAGGTAATGCTTTTATTGCTCAACTCCAAATTTTTCCGTCTTTTTTTACTAATTAAAAAATCCGTGCAACCGCCAGCTCTCTGAGCTGCAACTGATTGCACGGATTTATTTATTCCGTAAACTTTACTTTACTCGAACGGATTCTCTGTTGGATAAGGCAGGTTCTTCGGACGGTTGTACTGAATGTCCTTGATGCCGAGATAGCGGAACACCTCGAAGAGGGTCTTGCCGACGTGCTCGAAGGCAACGGCGCCGTGGTGTGGGTAGTGCTTCTCGATGAGGACATGGCGATAGAAGCGTCCCATCTCCGGAATAGCGAAGATACCTATGCCGCCGAAAGAGCGTGTAGGAACGTCGAGGACCTCGCCCTGTGCGATGTATGAACGGAGCTCGCCCTCGCTGTCGCATTGCAGACGGTAGAAAGTGATAGGACTTGCGGCGATGTCGCCCTCAAGAGTACCACGTGTGAAGTCAGGGTCGCCGGTCTCAAGCAGACGGTGCTGGATGAGCTGGTACTTGATGGCACGGTTGGCGCACATCTTGCATGAAGGAGTGTTTCCGCAGTGGAAGCCCATGAATGTATCGGTGATGTCGTACTTGTTGCCGTACTTCTTGGTGATGTCCTCGTCGTAGATGTACTTCGGGGTAGAGTTGTTGATGTCGAGCAGTGTGACAGTGTCGCCCGAAGCGCAGATGCCGATGTATTCTGACAGAGCGCCGTAAATGTCGACCTCGCAACCTACAGGGATGCCACGAGAGCAGAGACGGCTGTTGACATAGCAAGGCTCGAATCCGAACTGGCTTGGGAATGCAGGCCAGCACTTGTCGGCGAATGCTACATACTTGCGGCTGCCCTTATGAGCCTCAGCCCAGTCGAGCAGTGTGAGCTCAAACTGTGCCATGCGTGGGAGCAGAGTCTCATAGAACTTGCCTTCACCCATCTCCTTGCGCATATCCTCGCAAACGGCCGGAATACGCTTGTCGTCCTTGTGCTCACGGTAGCTGACGAGCAGGTCGAGCTCAGAGTTCTCCTCTATCTCGACGCCGAGCTCATAGAGCCCCTTGATAGGAGCGTTGCAAGCGAAGAAGTCCTGTGGACGCGGACCGAAGGTGATAATCTTCAGACCCTTAAGACCGAGGATGACACGAGCGATAGGCACGAACTCCTCAATCATCTTTGCTATATCGTCAGCACTGCCTACAGGGTACTTTGGAATGTAGCCCTTCAGGTGGCGCATGCCGAGGTTGTACGAGCAGTTAAGCATTCCGCAGTAAGCATCGCCACGACCATTGATCATGTCGCCATCGCCCTCAGCGGCAGCAACGAACATGCAAGGACCGTCGAACTTCTGGGCGATAAGAGTCTCAGGAGTCTCAGGACCGAAGTTGCCGAGGAATACAACGAGGGCGTTGCAGCCTGCCTCGCGAACCTCGTCGAGAGCCTTGAGCATGTCGGCATCGTTCTCGACAGTAGTCTTGCAGTCGAAAATCTCACCTTTATATTCTTTTACGATGTTCTCGCGGCGCTGTGTTGACAGTTGGATAGGGAAACAGTCACGACTTACGGCAATGATACCCAGTTTGACCTCTGGGATGTTAGTGCTTTTAATTTTCATAAGTTTTTCGTATTTAGTAATGTTATTAGTTTTTTATAGATGTCTAATTTTTGTTTTAGCGATTCTAATTCTTACTAGAATGCAAAGATAACATTATTTTCGCTCAAAAGCAAAAAGTTTACATTTAATATTTCATAATTTTTTGTTTGGCTTTAGCCCGATTATTTTACAAAAATCAAAACCCGGCTAAACGCCTTGTAAAAGATGCCCTTTTAGCTTCTATTTGGGTATTTTTTAGCTCGTAATCGGGTATCTCTTACAACACAAAAGACGCCCAATTGGAACGCTATTTGTCGTTAAACGAAAAGAGCCTGATTGTCAACAGATTAGACAACCAGGCTCTCACAAAGCAAAGCTTTTCAGAAATCTTGTCAATTATTCGTATCTTATTGCCTCTATCGGGTCGACGCCCTCGCCGAAGAGGTTGGTCACGACTGTCTGTCCGAGAATGCACACCTTTGCAGCGGTCTTGATGTCGGTATCTGATAAATTTTGCGGCAAAAAACTTCCACATACGTCGATTTTTAATCAACTAAATGAGCTTGAAATTCTGCCAAAACAAAAAACGGTCATCAGCATGCTGGCTGCATGTTGATGACCGTTTCTTGTGTCGGCTTCTTGTTTCCTTGTTGCTTCTATTTCTTCCAAAACCAGTCGGTTACGTCCTTGAACGATCCGTCGGCTTCGCGGCGGTACATCCTCTGGTTGGTTGTCTTCGACTTGAGTGGTCCGAGATGTCGGATGTATGGTCCCACCTTTATATAATCGAAGTTCTGACGGTTGACGTAAGGCGATATGACTGTCCGCCCGGTATACCATCCCGTCTTCAGGTTGGGGTAGTTGTCGTGTATGTACCGAGCCAGCCCGTCGATGGCAGCGGGGTCGTTGTCGCCTCCCATGAAGCTGACGCATGTTATGGCGTTGCTCCCGTCGGTGTTGATAAGCATGTCGAGAGATTCGGGCGTCAGCTCGTGTCCTGTGTCCTGCCAGAGGTACGGGCTGTGGCATCCGGGGCAGCGGCAGGGACATAGCGACAGGTTTATGGCGAGCGTAGTCTCGTCGGGTATCTCCTGGAAAACTATATCTGTATTTACGTATTTGAGCATTTTTATCTTACTTGTGACAAATAACCCCGCCCTTGTTGGGGCGGGGTCTGTTGGTTTTTCCCCATTTGAAAGGGAGTCGGGGAGTATCGTTTACTTAATTGCTATGGTCTTCGGCTTCTGGCTTTCGGCTGCCTCTGCCTCGGCTTTGTCAAGGTCTTCCTGTGTCGTTCCCACGGTGTACTTCGACTGTGTGGCGTAGTAGCGGCGGTGAGCCTCTTCCTGGCGGGCCATTGAGAAGTTGCTGACGCGCTTCAAGTAACCGATGACACGGGTCAGATAGTCGACATCCTTGGAGTGGCAAACAGGGCACTCGTGCAGGTATCGCTTGTCGATATGACCGCAGTCATTGCAAACCGTATTAGGAATATTGAACGTGAAGTAGTTGCATCCTTCCTGTGCGGCTACACGCAGGAGCTGGCGGTACTGTGCCTTTGACAGATGTTCCTCAAGGTTCATGTGGAGTGCTGAGCCGCCGGTAAGGTGCTCAATGTACGGTGCGCCATGAAGCTTGAACTTGTCGAGGATGGTCAGTGAGTCGTCCTCAACGACATAGAAGTATGAGTTGTAGCAGTCGCGTGGAACGAAATAGCCGTCCTCACGGTCCCACTTGGCATGCTTTACACCGACGTTCTCGGCAGGAATCATCTCGCAGTTGAACATAACGTCCTTCGTGCGGTAAGCCTTGTTGTATTTCTCGATGAGTCCGAGGATGCCCTGAACGAAGTGGAGATAATCGTCGTTTGGAGTAATCTTCAAGCCCATGAACTCGGCAGCCTCTACGAGTCCGTTGATTCCGATGGTGAGATACTGGCGGCTCATGTTGATGTAACCGGCGTCGAACAGAGGCAGCATACCATTCTTCTGCAGCTCCTCGAGGTTCTCGTTGTATGCGAGCTGTACCTTATGGCAGAGGTCGATGATGCCGGAAAGGTACTCCTTGTAGTCGAGCTTGTGGTTTACGGCATACTGAATGCAGCGGTTCAGGTTGATTGTCAGTACTGACTTTGAGCCTGTTGACACACCGCCGGCACCGAGAGTGTAGCTGAATCCGTTGTCCTGAATCTCGTTACGGAGACGACAGCAGGACGACAGTGAGTCGGCATTGTCGCTCATGTAAGTAAAGAACGAGTGGCCTTCGGAATACATCTCGGCAGCGAAATCGCCCCATTCCTTATCCTTGCAGTCGCCATTCTCAGTCAGCAGAGCCATTGTCTCAACCGGGAATGTGAGCACTGTACGTGTGCGTTCCTTGTTGAACCACTTCATGAATCGCTTCTGCAACCAGCTCAGTCCGTCCCAGTCAGGCTTTGAACCGTCAGGGAAATAGAAGTTGCCGAAGAGGCTCTCGAAGTAGTACTTGTCGTAATAAGAGATGTTCCAGAACACGGCCTGGAAGTTGCGGGCACCTGTCGGCTGGTTGAGCGAGTAGACTATTTGCTCGAAGTAGTCGGTGATAACTTTGTCGAGAGTGCGGTGGCGGAGGCTCATGTCGACAACATCGTTGGCATGCTTATAGTAGTCCTTGCCGTATTCCTTCTGTATGAAGTAGTTCATGTACATCAGGAACTCAGGTGTTGCGCAGGCTCCTGCAAGCATAGAGCTGACTATGAATACCATGTTGATGAATCCGCCGCAGAACGACTTAAGGTTCGTCGGGGCTGTGGAGTTGCCGCCAATGGAAGCGGTTCCGCCGATTAGCCACGGATACATCGTGATGGATGCACAGTAGTTGGCGAGGTTGGTCTCGTCATTCTTATATATAAAGTGGTGGTTGAGCTTGTCCATATACTCGTCGGCAAGCTTCTTTCCGTACATTTTCTTGATGCGTTCGGTTAGTAATCGACGGTTCAAACGGATGAATCCACGCTTAGGAAGTTCGCCGATAAGTGTGGCGATATTCTTGTGCTCTACGTTGGCGTTAGCGTCGAACTTAGAGCCCGTTGCTGCGTTGTCGGCACCCATGTAGTCGGTAAGGAACTTCATCTGCTGCATAGCCTCGCGGTCCTCGGTATGCTCCTGGCGATAGATGATGAAGCTCTTGGCTACCTTATAATAGCCTTCACGCATGAGGGCTTCCTCAACTTCGTTCTGTATTTCTTCAACGGTAATGTCGTTGTGAATGTCAAGGTGTGACAGAATCTTGGAAACTGCGCCGAGGTCTACTGGTTGTTTAACACTGTCGAATGCCTTAAGGATGGCATTCATAATCTTGTCGAGAGAGAATTGCTCTTTCGAACCGTCGCGTTTTGTGATGGTAAAGTTCTTTATTTCCATTTGGTTTTTGGTTTATCTTTTAGGAAACTTTTCTTAATCTAGGACGACAAAGGTTTTCCGTTTTGGATAACATTTTATTTTTTCTTACTAAGAAAGTTTTCCGTTTTGACTGATTGCTGTGTTTGCAAAGTTATACAAAATCTCTTAATATCTAAAGGAAATGAGAACTTTTTTTTATTATTTTTTTGTCGTGTGGTTTGGTTTTTTGGCGTAAGTTGTTGGCGTACACAGACAAGAGGCTATTAGATTAAAGTGATTTGGGTGAACAGCTCCGGCACTCTATTTTGTGTCACTTGCCATGACCCATGCTATCTTGTCGGGGAAGCGAAGTTGCAGCCGGTCCTCGTCCTTGTTAAGGATATATGCTGTTTCGCCCGGCCGGACTACATAGACGCGTCCTTCGTTTATCTGCCTTAATAAGGCTGTGTCACGCCGTGCCGACTTAATGTCGCGTGGCATGACGTCCAACAGGTCAGGATCTGTCGTGGCAAAACAACGGCATGTTATCTTTATGTGAGTCTGTCCGGGAATGGTGTCTACCGGTTCTGTGGCTGGTGCTTTTGTTCCTGAAGGGATGTCCATCTCGATTTTCCTGGCAGGCGGAGTCTGGGCTTGCTTTACATCTTCCTTCTTCTGTCCGCAGGCTATGAGGGTTAACGCTATAGCGGCTATTGTTATCTTTGTTGTTGTCTTCATGATTTTCCTTTTTGACAACGGCTAGTATAAGTCGGCTTTTCTTTTTTGGAAATTTTGAATTGGCTACTCGGGCAATTCAGAGTAGTAGTGATGTCCGTGAATGTAGTATTCCTTTAATATGCTGAAGATCCGTCGTCCGTCTTGTGTGAACGTTGTTCCGCAGTCGTGGGATTCTATCTTTGATTCACTTATCTCTTCTTTCAGTTTCTTGCGGTCTTTGTCGAAGTCGTGACGCCAGCGTCGGAATGCTCTCCGTGCACGGAATATGGCGCAGAAGTCGCCCCACTTCCGATTTAAGATAAGAGTCTCGAAAGCTGCGAGATAGTCGAGAGCCCAACGTACCCGCATGACGTGATGCAAGTCTTCGTCGGGCAAGTTCTTGTACAGCATGGTAAGATTGTTGCGGAAGTTCAGGAAGGTCTTCATCGGATTAGACTTTGGGAGAGTTCCTCCGCCGACATGGTAGACTTCGCTTTCGGGGAAGCAATAGATTCTATGGCCTGTCTGGTGGAGTCTCCAGCAAAGGTCTATCTCTTCATTGTGGGCGAAGAACCTGCCGTCGAGCCCACCGGCTTCCCAATAATCCTTTGAGCGAATGACAAGGCATGCGCCTGTAGCCCACAGGATTTCCTGGGCGTTGTCATACTGTCCGTTGTCATCTTCCACGGTGTCGAATATCCTGCCACGACAGAACGGATAGCCATATTTGTCGATGTAACCGCCTGAGGCTCCTGCATATTCGAAGGCATCGGTGTCCCGCATTGAAAGGAGTTTCGGCTGACATGCGGCAATGTCGGTATGTGTGTCCATTACCTCAATGAGTGGTGTCAGCCAGTGATGGGTGACCCGGACGTCGGAATTCAGCAAGACATAGTATTCTGCGTCTACTTGCTTTAAAGCACGGTTGTAGCCTTCGGCAAAGCCGTAATTACGGTCGAGGATTATCTGCCTTACCTGTGGAAATTTCTCTTTCAACCAAGACACAGAGCCGTCGGTTGATGCATTGTCGGCTACTATTATCTCGGCTTCGTCCCTACTGTATTCAATGACAGTCGGGAGATATTCGGCAAGCATTTTGCGACCGTTCCAGTTAAGTATGACTATCGCTGTTTTCATTGTGCTATAAGTGCGGAGCCATCGGCGTTGAAACCGCCTAGGGTTACCGTTATAAGTTCATTGTCTAGTTCGTCGGAGGCTTTCTCTGCAGGCAATTCTACTCTAATGTAGTTGCTGGTGAAACCGTGCATGGGATGTCCTTCCGGCGCATGCTCAAACAGTACTTCGGCTTTTTGACCGATGTGAGCGGCATAAAAGTCATGCGTCTTCTGGTTTGACAAACTGATTAGCTCGTGTGCACGGCGCTTCCGCTCAGCCTTGTCGACAACGTATGGAATGCGAAGGGCTGCCGTATCGGGACGCTCGCTGTAAGGAAAGACATGCAGCTGGGTTACGGGAAGCGAGTCGAGGAACCTGTAGGTCTCATCGAAATGCTCGGGATGCTCACCACGGCAGCCGACCATTACGTCTACGCCGATGAATGCGTCGGGCATTACCTTCTTTATATAGTTTATCTTATGGGCGAACAGAGCCGTGTCATAGCGGCGGTGCATAAGCTTCAGTACGGTATCGGAGCCGCTTTGCAGAGGAATGTGGAAGTGTGGCATGAATGCCCGGCTGTGTGCGCAATAGTCGATTAGTTCATCTGAGAGCAAGTCGGGCTCAAGGCTGGAAATGCGGTAGCGGTGGATACCCTTAACCTGGTCAAGTGCCTTCACGAGGTCGATAAACTTCTCGTGTGTGGTCTCGCCAAAGTCACCGATGTTCACTCCGGTTATTACAATCTCCTTGCCTCCTTCGGCAGCTGCCTGTTCGGCTTGCTTGACCAAAGACTCTATTGATGGGTTGCGTGAAAGTCCACGAGCGAAAGGGATAGTGCAATAGGTGCAGAAATAGTTGCATCCGTCCTGCACCTTGAGGAAGTATCTTGTTCTGTTTCCGCGTGAGCATGATGGTTGGAAAGAGCGGATTGAACGTAAAGGACTGACTTCAACTTCATCATCCTGCTCTTTTCCGTTCTCCAAATGATTCTCTCCGAAAGTCTTTTCCTTGCTTTCGGATTCAGTCTTTTGCCTCTCGGCCTGAATCTCTGTGGCAACGCGGGAAACCAGTGTGGCTTTCTCATTCGACCCCAAGACAAGGCTAACCCCGGGAATAGCAGCTATTTCCGGAGCCTCGAGTTGTGCATAGCAACCGGTTACGACAACGTAGGAATCAGGGTTCTCACGAACCATTCGATGGATTATCTGCCTGCATTTATGGTCGGCTTCACCGGTTACGGAGCAAGTGTTGATTATGCAGATGTCGGCAGGAACGCCTTCTTTGGCATCGCTTACTCCAAGGTTCATCAGTCCATTCCTGAACGTGCTTGTCTCAGAGAAGTTCAACTTGCATCCCAGTGTATAATATCGTGCGGTCAAACCGCTTAAAACTTCATTACTCAATGTTCAATGTTTAATGTTCAACTAATTCTACCATTAAGCTAATATCGTCGTTGTCTAAACCATAGTCTGCCAATAACTTTGAATCAGAATGGAAGTCGACGCAAATGTTTTCTTTTTGAGCCTTCCTTAAGTAGGTCTTGAATGTCTCAGCTGCTCCTTCTATATTGTGGGACATCCATAAGGCGTATCCCATGTTCAAATAATCCTCGGTAAGAGCAGACTTCGACTCACCAATACTACCTTCGGGCTGGATTCCGGTTATATTACGGTAAATAGCTACTGCCTCTTCTGGTTTATGCTGATGCAATAGCAGCCATGCCTTGACCCTTTTTACGTTGTCATCGTCAGGATAACGGTAGTCGGCTTCGTAGACAACCGGTGCGGCTGATTCGACATCACCTTTATTTATAAGTGCCAGTCCACGGTTTACTAAGTAAGACTTATGCCCCGGATCTATTGTCAACAGCTTGGAATATGTTTCAGCGGCTGTCCCGTAATCGGATTGCAGCATAGCCGAACGAGCCAGACCTTTTAGCGCTATTTCTTTGTCCGGTGCCTTCTCCAATGCTTTGGTGTATGCTTTCTCAGCTTTCCCATAAGCTCCGTTGTGTGATAATTCATTTGCCAGAAGAATCCAGTAAGTGAATGTATCACGTTGCCTGTCATTAAAATCTTGCAGAGCCAGGTTAAGTTGCTCGTGCCTTTGCTGGTCATACAGGAATACAGCCAGTGTAGGGCGGTGCTTGTCAATGGCAGTTCCTTTGAAGTAATCTTTATGGAAGAAGAATGCGGCTTCGCTGTCGTCGAACACGTTCTTTATGTCGCCACGCTGAGGATGCAGCCTGAAGAACCGGTACAGGTCTTGCAGATATTGCCGGCGGATGAATGCCGCAGTATGTACTTCCTGCTCTGGTACTTCTATGCCCATCGCCTCGCTGGAGTTTATCATCTCACGGAGATTAGGCGGCATACGGTCGTATATGGCATTAATCGCAAATGTAAACGAGTATTTGTCGGACTCACAGAATGCCGATTTCGATATGAGCAAGTCGATGAAATTGCTCTTGCCGACTTTCTGTCTTACCTTTGCGACATCGGGCTGCTCGGGCGAATACGGCATGAACCAGTTGGCGGTGGTGCTGAAGAACGGGAACCTCTTCATGTGTGAGAATCCGCCGAAGTATATGTCGGCACCCTGCTTCTGCATGTCAGCTATCTTCTGCATCGACTGCTCTATCTGTTCCATAGCCTTGTCGTCAGCGTCGGGATGCAGAATGTCACGCATCTTGTCAGGTGGCGTCTCCTCTATCATTCCCGTCCCCGTAACACGATATGGAGCATTCTTTGTCAATCCGGGCATAATCTCTTCCTCGATTTTCTGCTTGTCACGCTCAGCGTTGAGGCAATAGAATATCTGTTCCTGGAGTTCCAACAGCTCATGGGAGGTCTCCGGCAACGTCGTAACATCCTTTATAATGTCGTTCAACTCCTTGAAAAGCCCTTTGAGCGGTTCTTCCTTTAATGAGAAGACAAATCCAATTAGAGCTCGTTCCTTTAGTCCCGTTTCAGTAGCGTTCTTGTATATTAGTGCAAGCGTACGGGTCTTGTTCGGATCGAACTGATTGGAAGCACTCAGAGATATGGCTGAAGTAATGAGCTGAGCATCAATAGTATCTATAGTCGGAGAAACAAGAAGCTCGCTCCAGAATTCTCTTTCGCCATCGCTCCATTGACATGAAGTCGTTATTGCGGCGAATAAGCGTTCTATGAAAGTCTGGTGACGTGAGTATATGTCATTCTTCTTTTCCTCCAGGGAATCACCATTATAGTTTAATGACAGCATGGCAACATCAGAGACAAAAGTCTCCAATACCGTCCGAATGAAATCCGGCGACATATTCAGATGCGAGGCCTTCTGGAACTGCGTAATGTAGAATCCATTGTTCTTGCATCGCCAGGAAATTTCCAAGTCAGCCGCCACACGGTAGGTCCGCCTAAGCAGATTATGGTACAGCTTCTTCCTTTCCGGGTCGTCGGCGTTCTGCCTCATGTAATGCAGCATCATGTTGAAAGCATTGGCAATATCCTCAATTTCAGAGCTGTCCTTCAGTTTAGTGTGAGTCTGAAATATGGGCATAAGCAATGAAAGAGCTTTCGAGAGATGAAAGCTCAATGCTTGTCTCAGTGCTTCATGTATGGTGTCTTGTATCATTCTATCTTTACTCTTGGGGTGTGCTTTTGGAATCTTATTTTCTCGGCTGCAAGCATGTCTGCCCGCGATGGTCCGTCAGTATGTGTGAATGTAATCTTCGGCAACCGTGCTATTGTCTTGTCATCAACGCCCATGTACTTCTTAATCAATGCCGAATAGTATTTCAGTCCACGGCTGTTAATGAGGTCAACAGCATGATTGTATGCCGTTTTCACTTCCTGCAATTGGGCTTCCCGTTTGTCGGCATCCTTGCCGTTGTCTTCCCGATAGACAATCAGTCCGAAATTACGTCCTTCGTCGGCACTGCTTGCAAGAGTTACATTGCCCTTCGCCAATGCAGCCGTTGCTTGAGGCTCAGGCAGCCAAGCCGCATCCATCTCGTCGTTGAGCAACATTTGCAAACGCAGAGTTACATCATTTATCTGCACGCTGAATATAACGTCATCGGTCTTTGCCTTCTTCCTTGCCCTTGCTGTCAGCCAGTCGGTTGCCGAATAACGGGTCATCGCAACATTATGATTTCCCAGTGCTTTCAGCGATGTTATATTATTTTTCTTGTCGCCGACGAGAGTCCATTGCAATGGGGTTACAGCCACAGCCCGAATAGGGATATGATGAGTCCGCCTCAGTTCGAAAGTGCGGACGAGCTCTGTAGCTGCCGCCTGAACGCTTCCACCGACAAGAGCTGTGTCAATATCCATATCGGCGGTAAAGTTCTTCAGCCTTATGTCAACCTTTGTGCTATCGTAAAGCGAGCTGTCCTTCATAAGGTACAACGGCAGACAGTCGATTGTCGGCATGACCGCTATCTTGAAAGCCGCCTTTTCGTCGGCATTGGCTTTTGCGGCAGCGGCATGGCGTTCAGCATTCTGTTCCTTATAGCTTTTCCCACAGCCCATAAGCAGAGCGGTGATAAGCGTCAGACATATCGCTATTATTGGTTTCGTTTTCATACAGCCACAATTTTGCGCAAAATTACATATTTCATTTGAATCTGCCAAATTAAATCAGATGAAACGGTAAAAACCATCACTTGGCACGAATGTTGTTATATAAATAATGTATATAAACAACAATAATAAGGAGGAGAAATTATGAAAGAAATTTTAAATATAGCTCTTGTAGCTCACGATTCCCGCAAGAAGGAACTTATCGACTGGGTGCGATACAATGCGACCCTTCTGTCGAAGCATAACCTTTATGCCACCGGCACTACGGGCAAGCTTATTACCGAACTCGCCATTCCGGAGGAAGACAAGGACGGCAAGGAGGTGCTGACCTATCCGTTCAAGGATAAAGTCACAAGGCTCTTGTCAGGTCCGCTTGGCGGTGACCAGCAAATCGGAGCCATGATAGCCGAAGGAAAGATTGACATGCTCATCTTCTTCTGTGACAACTTGGCAGTACAAGGCCATCAGAATGATGTCTCTGCGTTGAGCCGTCTGGCATCACTCTACAACATCGCCTACGCAACCGACCGTACAACAGCTGATATGCTGCTTACCTCGACACTTCTCGGCGATGAGTCTTATCAGCGCATAATCCCTGACTGCATACAGCGTTATGCCAACCGAAAGCTGTAACAGCCTTATAACTTACATAGAAATATCCGCTACTGATTGTTACTTCAGTGGCGGATATTTTTTTTTGCCTTACTAACTTTATGCCTCAGCCATGCCTTGTAGAACATGTGCCACCAGCGTGAAACAGGTCTTCCCCATATTGTCTCGGAAGGAAAGTAGAGCGCGAAGTGAAGGTTACGGTAAATCTCAAGGAAATACTGAGTATATACCGACATCCCACGGAACGAATACCGTTCGTCATAGAATCCGAAGTTGCCCGCCTTCAGCACTTCACGGAGAAATAGCTTTCCGACTTTCTCATTTGGTTCACAGAGCAGGCGATCCTTGTCAATGCCAAGCACGTCGTACATTATATACATAACCGCAGCCGTAAACTTTGACATGTTCAGCCACTTTATTCTCCGAAGAATATCAGCTTTCTGCTTGTCGGTAAAGCCACGGCTCAACAGATAATAGAAATCGATGAGCTGACGGAATCCTATGCCCTCGAAAAAGAAATGGTGCATGAGGTGGGTCAGCTGGAATATACAGTCGAAGTCAGGCTGCAACACACAAATCTTCCCAAGTCCTTCAGGCAACTGTACTATTCGCCGGAACTGCTCGTCCTTAGCCTCTTTGAAGTATTTCCGCAACCGCCATTCATAGAACAGATTCCCCATGAACGACGGGACGAAGTGCAGCTCAGCTATTGTCGGCAGGACTTCGAACGAAACATGATGATAGTCTATGGCACTCTCAGGGTCGTGCTTTTGAGCCCAAAGAATGAGCTCCACCGGGTCGGCGGTCGTCCATAAGTCGATGTCGCCGGACATCCTTGAGAACTTGTCGGGATAGAGCAGTGCGTTAGCCTGTCCTTTCAGGACAACTCCCTTAATGCCAGTCTCTTTGTACAGCCAGCTCGTCAGTCTGTAAGCATCCTGATAAACCTGTCGGTTGTCGTCAGCAATCTGCTGATTCTCGACGCCCCATTGGGCGAGCTCTCGTGGTGAAGGATGTGGGTCTTTAGCTGTAAGCCGCTTTATTCCATGAAACAACACACCGGTGATACTCTGCTTCCGTCCGAATTCCAGAAGCTTCGTCCAGTCGATGTCTTTCGCCGAATCCGGCAACTTATCATCTTCGTGCAGACAGAATCGCAGGAAGTCGATAAAGGGTTGTTCCATTTTAGCTTAGAGTCATTTAAGTTTCAGAACGGAGACCGTCGCACCTACTGATTATTTCTTTGAAGACTTCTTGGATGAAGAGTTGCTTGATGACTTCTTCGAAGACGAACTGCCCGTTGACTTTTTCGAAGAAGAGCTCTTTGACGAAGACGACGAAGAAGACTTCTTCTCTGATGAACTGGAAGATGATGATTTCGAAGACTTCGATTCAGACTTTGACGACTTCGACTCCGACGATGATGACGAAGCCTTGTCTTCGGCTAGCCTGACAAGACGGATGGCGGTAATGAGTCCCGAGCCGTTAATCTTTGCCTGAATATTATACCGGCTCTGTACGTTGTTGCCGGAATTGTAGTTCACCGACAGACGTGCCGGCATCGTGATAGAGTATTGGGCACCTGAGCCCTCACCGGTCTTGCTGACCTTTGCCGCGTCGGCATTGTCGACGTGCCAGTTCAGCCGCTCGGCATCACGATAGATGATAGCCATATAGTTCAGAGCCTCATTGCCATCGACGGATGATTTCTCATTGAAATATTCCACTTGTGAGGCAAAGCAATTCTTCACCCTTTCCTCATTATGAGAGTTCAGCGCAACGAGGAAGTTGCGGACCGCGCTTACAGCCTTCTGACGGTCGGCACCCGAAGCAGGCATGTCCATGGTAAGCTTCACCGAATCGACAGCCTCAGTGGCGTGACGTCCGTTCTGATGGAGTGACAGATAGTTGGCGAAGTCGTGAGTCTTCAGAGCCGTCTGCCAGTCGAGTTCGTCTATCTTGTTCAGAATCTCCTGCTTGTGAGGCGAATTCGGATTCTTCTGCAAATATTGTTTCAGTTGGTTGACGTCATTCGACGACTTAATGCTATCCCATTGAGGATCAGAGGCATTGATGGCGTTCAGCAAAGCCTGAACAGAATCGCGGTGAGCCGTAGGCGCGTTCTTGTAGGTGTCCAAATAAGACTGCAATATAGCCGGGTCGCGGCTTTCAATAGCAATCTGGTACTCCTTCTCTTCGTTGTTTCTGTTGCCGTTGCTATAGGCAAAAAGCAAACCGAGGCATATAACGATAGCCACTATCAGCGATACAATCAGCGGCCAACGGCTTTTCTTCTTTTCCTTACCGCCATTGCCCCCCGGCTTTCCCGGACCTTGAACATTCTTTGGACCCTGCGCTTCAGTGCGGATAGGCTCAACTCTTGCGGTCTCCTCAGCCTCATTGGTTATTGGCACAGCCTGAACGGGATGAACTTCGGCAAGCTCTTCCTCTTCCTTGGCTATGGCAGCCTCCTCCTTAAGAGGATCCTCGGTATTGTCGTCGGATGGTGTGTTTTCCTCTTCTGGCTCATCGCTAGTGGCAGGCCTGTTGTCGATAATGTTGTCGGTAGCATTGCCCGCTGTCGGACGCAGACTATGATGGCAGTTGGGACAGATACCGTCGCTGATGAAGTGAATCTCTCCACAATGCGGACAACGGATTATCTTGCCTGCTATCTCGACGCCGCAACTAGGGCATACCGGAGCCTTGTCGCTGACTTGATGACCACATTCAGGGCATTTAATTATCATGGTTTTATATGTAATTCAATGTTTTTGTTCTATACTTTCTTTATCAACAGCCGGGCTTTAGTGCCTGTACCTTATCTCACGCATACTGTGACGGCCCATCAGACGGGATTTGTCGACATAGCCCGACACACCGTTTATCCGTCCCTTCGAGGTGTATTGCCATGCGAAAATGTCACGTCCGTCACGGAGAACAGGCGCGGTGTTGTTGTATTTGGCGATAAACAGCTTGTAGCCGTTCAGCTGGTTGGTGAGGTAGCTGTTGTAGAAGCTCTCGTATGTGTATATCAGAGGCTTCTGATGGTACGTCCTCTCAAGCAGGTAGAGGAACTTGTGCAGAGAGTCGCAGAGCTCCTGACGTCCCAGTCCGCCGGTAGTCTCGATGTCGACCATTGGCACCAAATCCTGGTCTTGCGGACGGCATTGCGTGCGGAAGTTGCGCACTTGCTCGGCTTGCGGACGGGTAGGGCGATAGAAATGGTATGAACCGACTTTAAGCCCGTAGCGCCGTGCCAGGGTAATGTTCTCCAAGTATCGGCGGTCGATGTTGTCGCCGCCCTCACTAGCCTTCAGGTAGACGTAGTACATCTTGCTGTTTGCGCCGACAGTCTCCCACCATACATCACCCTGATAGTGGCTCATGTCGAGACCGTGGATGTGGTTGCAGGTGTCCTCGCACTGGATGTAGTACTGCGCATGCAGACTTACTGAGAATATTATTGCTGTTATCGTGAAAATTAATCTTCTTACCTTCATAGTTTGCAAAGGTACTCCAAATTCAAGAAATAACAAAAGAAATTAAATATTCTTTTGTTTTTAAGTATTTAGTAACGCACCGTTCCCGTGTTGAAAATAGCTTACACGAAAGCAGCTGATGGCTAAACGGATTGTAAAAGATGCCCAAACGGTTTGTAATTGGGTATCTCTTAGCTTGTAATTGGGCATCTTTTACAAGCTAATTGGGCGTCTTTTACAACGCAATTTGCCGTTACTTGTAAATTGGTTGGTACTCAACGGGTTACAAAGACGGAAACGCTCGTTCCGCCTTTGGCAATATTCTTTACAACAATTTCGTGCCCGATGAAATAATCAGACAGGCTTGCTTACTTTCTTTCCGTCGACCTTGACGAGCCCGGCTGTGCGTGCCTTTCCCAGAAGAACCATCAGCTCCTTGCGCGAGCAGTTCAGTTTCAGCTGGAATTTCTTTAGGAAGTCAGTGCGGTTCATCTCGTTGACTCCTGCCTGTTCGAACACCTTGTCGATAGCAGCGGCTATCTCGTCTTCGTGGAAAACTTTTCTGTGCTTATGATGTTTACTGGTGAAAGCGATTGCTATCAGTATGACAGCAATGACGACAATGACGATGATAGTAGTTGTGCTCATAGGTTATAAATATTTTATTTGGCACAAAAATAATATAATTTTTCGTGGTTTGCAACAAAAAACCGAATAAATTTATGATTTTTCTTATTTTGATTGGATTTTGAGAAGAAACAGACGGTTGTGCTATTCACAATGACAGTTTATCAAAATCGTTCGTTTTCCTCTCTTTTCGTTCGATTTAAGCAATTTTATATATTTATGAATTCCAACAATGACAGATATTTGTTAACTTTGCCAAAGCGAACTAATCGATGAAACATATAAACTAAAACAAAGCTATAAATTCTATGGAAAAGACATGGAGATGGTTTGGCAAGAACGACAATATTACACTTGCCATGCTGAAACAAATCGGAGTTGAGGGCATTGTTACCGCACTTCATGACGTACCTCTCGGTGAGGTTTGGACACGTGAGAAAATCCACGACCTTAAGACTTACATCGAGGGCTATGGCATGCGCTGGTCGGTGGTTGAGTCGCTGCCTGTTACAGAGACTATCAAGTATGGCGGTCCTGACCGTGACGAGCAGATAGAAATTTACAAACAGAGCCTGCGCAACCTTGCCGCTGAGGGCATCCACACTATATGCTACAACTTCATGCCGGTGCTCGACTGGGCTCGTACCGACTTGCTGCACCTGAACCCGAACGGAACGTACAACCTCTACTTCAGCATTCCGCAGTTTGCTTATTTCGACATATATATCCTGAAGCGTGAGGGCGCGCGAGAGAGCTGGGCTGACTTCAAGGTGCTCGGTCCTGACGGAAAGCCTAACGGTCGTGATGTCCTGAAGGAAGTCGATGAGCTGCGCAAGACGATGACTCCTGAAAAGGAGCACCAGCTGGTGGAGAACATCGTCATAAAGACCCAGGGGTTTGTCTCGGGCAACTTCAAGGAGGGCGACGAGCATCCTGTCGAGCTGTTCCGACAGCTGCTTGCATTATATAAAGGTATAGACCGCGACCAGCTCCGTGCCAACATGAAGTACTTCCTCGAGGCTATCATGCCGGTATGCAATGAGTGCGGAATGTATATGTGTGTCCACCCGGACGACCCACCATTCCAGATTCTCGGACTGCCGCGCATCGTGACATCCGACGCCGACATCGACTGGTTCCTCCATGCTGTCGACGACCCGCACAACGGACTGACTTTCTGTGCAGGCTCACTGTCGGCAGGAGCTCAGAACAATGTCGTCGAGCTTGCACGCAAGTATGCCTCACGCACATGGTTCGTTCATCTGCGCTCTTGCTATGTATTCCCTAACGGCGACTTCACAGAGGCAAGCCATCTGGGCGGACGTGCCGACATCATTGAGCTGGCCCGTATCTTCGAGAAGGAAGAGGCTAAGCGTGCCGACGACCCGATTATCGCTCAGCTGCCGATGCGTGTCGACCACGGTATGACCATGCTGGGCGATGAGGCTCGTGGATATAATGCCGGTTACTCGTTCCTCGGACGCATGTTCGCCATGGGACAGGTTCAGGGCATTATCGCCACGGTCGACAGAGAACTCGGAAAGAAGTTTCACCAACCAGGATTCTTTGATTAAATGAATTAAAAAAATGAAATTAAAAGATATACTTTCGAGCAACTTCAATGCTGCCGAATGGGAGAAGAAAGGCTATGAGCTCCCTAAATTTGACATAGCCGCTGTTAGAAAGAAGACTCACGATGAGCCTACATGGGTGCATTTCGGTGGCGGAAATATCTTCCGTGCCTTCCCGGCTGCCATCCTGCAGGATGTGCTGAACTCCGGAAGGTACGACCGTGGTGTCATCGTTGCCGAGACATTCGATTATGAGGTTATCGACAAGGCATACAAGCCGTATGATAATCTCTCATTGCTCGTCAGCCTGCAGTCAGCCGGCACAGTGGAGAAGAAGGTTATTGCTTCGGTTACTGAGGCTTTGAAGGCTGACCCGCAGTTCGACGACTGGAAGCGTCTGGAGGAGATCTTCCGCAATCCGTCATTGCAGATGATTTCGTTCACGATAACCGAGAAGGGCTATAGCTATAATGATGCTGACCTCGCCCGTGGACTGAAACCGGTGTTCGCTCTCGGTAAGGTTTGTGCCCTCCTTTATGAAAGATTCAAGACCGGACAGCTGCCTCTGACCATTCAGAGTATGGACAACTGCTCGCACAACGGCGACAAGGTGAAGGCCGGTGTCTTTGCTTACGCTGAGCGTTGGGCTAAGGACGGACTTGTTCCGAAGGAGTTTGTCGACTATCTGAAAGATGAGAAGAAGATTACTTTCCCGTGGTCGATGATCGACAAGATTACTCCTCGGCCTCATGAGAAGGTGAAGGAGCTGCTTGCCAAGGACGGATTCGAGGACAATGACTATATCGAGACCGGGCGCCACACATTCACTGCGCCGTTCGTCAACTCCGAGGAAACTCAGTATCTGGTCATTGAGAATAACTATACCAACGGTCGTCCCCCTCTCGACTTGGGTGGTGTCATATACACTACTCGTGAGACCGTCGACAAGGTGGAGACGATGAAGGTTACGACTTGCCTGAACCCGCTGCACACGGCGATGGCTGTCTATGGCTGTATGCTGGGCTATGACCTTATCTCGGCTGAGATAGGTGACCTTGACATTCGTGAGTTCGTTCAGAAGATTGGCTACATTGAGGCTATGCCTGTTGTCACTGATCCGGGTATTCTGAATCCGTATGAGTTCATCGGAGCATTCATCAACAAGCGTCTGCCTAACCCGTTTATGCCTGATACTCCTCAGCGTATTGCCACGGACACCAGCCAGAAGCTGGCTATCCGCTTCGGTGAGACTATAAAGAAGTACATCGCCCGTGGGCTTGACAAGGACAACCTCGTCCTTATTCCTTTGGTTCTTGCCGGTTATGCACGTTATCTTAAGGGTATCGACGATAATGGCAAACCGTTCCCGCCGTCACCGGATCCGCTGCTTGAGGAGTTGCAGGCTATTGTCGCTCCGCTTGAAATCGGCAAGGCTGACCAGGATTACAGCTGCCTTAAGAAACTCTATTCCCGCAAGGATGTCTTTGGGCTTGACCTCTATGAGGCCGGACTCGGCGACCGAATTGAAGGAATGGTCAAGGAGTTGTTTGCCGGTAATGGTGCAGTAAGAAAGACTCTGCACAAGTATGCCGTGGCAAGATAACAAAAAAAAACAAGTCAAATCCCCATGGGGATTTGACTTGTAGGCTTTGTGGGGAATAATCTTTATCTCACTGAATTCCCTATTGCCGCATCCGGCATTTGTATATGTAGCATTGCACAGATTGTTGGTGCAATGTCTGTTATGTTCACGGGCTTTGTGCTCTCGCCGTGGTCTACATGCCAACCGTAGAGAACAAACGGAATGTGAACATCGTATGCCATTGGCTGTCCGTGGCTAGTACCTTTATAATCAGGAGAAACTGTAGCACCGAATATCTGAGGACGGGTAACAACGGTTATCTCGCCCGAGCGTCCACGGAATATTCCGTTAATAAGTCTCGATTTTATCGGCTCCGGTATCGATGAAACCGCTATCTTTTCATTGTCAACAACATACAGGAATTGTGGGTCTTGCTTTAAGTATTCCACTGATGCGTCAATGACCTTTTGCTTTTCCTCAGCCGAATATGCCTTGTCATTGAAGTAGAAGTGGTAGTTGTCCTCACCGAGAACCGGGTCGGAAGTCATTGATGGGAACTGGCTTCTGAGGTATTTGTTCAGCTCACTTACCGATTTGTCATAGTCCCATCCGTCGGCTGGAATGCGATGGCTCTTCAAGAAGTTGTAGTTGTGGCTTGCTCCGTGGTCGGCGGTAAGGAAGAGAAGATAGTTTCCTTTGCCTACTTCCTCGTCGAGATGCTTTAGGAATGTGGCAACATCTCGGTCCAGACGAAGGTAAACGCTCTTGTTTTCCGGTCCGCGAGTGGAGTACTCGTGACCTATGGCATCGGTCGAAGAAATGCTTATTGCCAGCATGTCAGTCTGTCCGGCGGTCTGTCCGAGTCGCTCGTTGTCAACGGCTGCCTCTGCCATACGGAACGTCATAGTTACTCCGTCGTCATTAGTCTTAATGTTGAACTTAGGCTTTGTGTGATTAGCCTTGTTGAAGTCTTTTACCCATTGAGGTAAGTCGTTCATATAGAACGTACTGGATACGAAGTGACCGGCTGATGTATCCCACCAGTAAGCGGCATTGGCACTGTGCCCGGCAGGCAGTATCGCAGCACGATCCTTTAATGCCACGCCTATAACTTTCGAATGGAAGTCTGTTGCGAGGTGCAGTTCATCACCGATGGTTGTACCCAGCATCTTCCTTGGACTCATCTGTCCTTCACGGCTGTCGGACCCAACGCTCTTTACAGTTGTGTCGGCGCAGCAGTAAGTTGGCTGTCCGTTTTCCCAGAACCAGTTGCCTGCTATGCCCGTAAAGGCTGGCACGGAGCCTGTATAAATGCTTGAATGACCTATAGCTGTGACGGCCGGCGAATAGTTAATCTGCGTGTTTTCGTATGAGAAGCCTTCATCCAGAAGGCGTTTCAAGCCATCTGCGCCATAATCATTGTAATAATAATAAAGGTAGTCCCAACGCATTTGGTCGACTACAAGCCCCACAACAAGTCGTGGGCGCTCTACCTGTGCCGTGCTTGGAATAATCGCAACGAGAAACAGGAGGATTGATAGCAATGTCTTCTTCATCGTGTCTTTGTCTTTAATGCTGCAAAGTTAGCATAAAACAAAAGAATAAACAAGCGATTCATTGCCTTTTTGTGAAATGAATTATTTGCGGAATCTCCGTACCTTTGCACCCGTCCACCGTCTTATAGTTCGCAGAGCTGTTTGACATTGTCCTCGAAATGCTCCTTGTCGATGGCATGGCTCTTCATCGCCGACCGGTAATTATAAATAGTATGTGGCGAGTAGGAAAGTAGAGTGGCAATCTCAGAGCTCTCGGTTACGCCAAGGCGGATGAAGGCGAATATTCGCAACCCGGTCGTCATCGTGCCGTCCTTGTTGAGCTCGACCTTCGTACCCGGTTCGAGAAGCTTTATAAATTCATCGACAAAGTTCGGATAAAGCCCGAGGAAAGCCTTGTCGAACTGAATGTAGAACTTCGTCAAGTCCTGACTTGCTATCCTGTCGGAGTTCATCGTTTTCAGCAAGTCCTTCGTCTGGTTGGCTTTTATCTTCAGTTTCACGAGATTGCGGTAGTTGTTTATCCGCTCCATTGTCGACGCGCTGATGTCGACGAACAGCCTGAGATATTCCTCACGCTTCCTGTTGGCTATCTCCAACAGTCCGTTCAACCGTGAAAGTTCGACATTGGCATTCTTCAACTGGGCGTTGGCTGTGTACAATTGTGAGTTCCTGTGCTCCAGCAGCTTCTGACTCAGATGCAGCTGCTTGTTGCGAAGCCGTGAGAGAATGAACAGCACGAATGCGCCGATGGCAAGCACAATGACGGCTATGATGAACACCATCTGCCGGTGGCTCTGCTCTTTCAGCTGTTGCTGATAGGCGGCGACGATAGGCGGAAGACGGTTGGAAATCTCCAGCTTGCGCAGTTTGTTGTTGAAGAATGTGGCGTCGTTCATGGCTACCATCAGGTAGTGGTGTGCCAGAGTAGCGTTATCAGGGTCCTGATTGAATACGTACATCGCCAATTCCTGAAGTGCCGCGTTCTCCTTGACCGACCCAAGTAAGTCGGACTTAGCCGACAATATCAGGTACTGACCATACTTCAAGTCATTGTGCATCATCTTGTAGCTTCGTGCCGCTGCAAACGCCGCCTGCGACATAAGCCGTCCGTAAGTCCTCTCCCGACGGAGCACCTCCAGATACCATGTAACCGTTTTCGCCGGATCCTCTTCCATGAAGTACGACTTCTCACCCATGAGATAGTACCAGTTGGCACTGCCTTTCTGCGAGTATTGTATGGCGATGTACAGATAGCGGGTCCGAAGAGAGTCCATGCTCTTCGAGAGCTCATTGTCCATTGTGAACGCGCTCCAGAAAACGTAAGTCCAGTAGGCTGCTATGGCATAGTCATACCGGAGGTCGTCCGGCAGGCGGTTGTAGTCGACCGACTTGATTATTTCCTCAGCGTTATTGTAGAATCCGCCGTAAGCCAGCAGCAGGGCTTTGTTGAGTTGAATCTTCTCCATCTGATGGGCGTCGTGGCTCTCCTCTGCTTCCTCCTGACATTTCTTTATATATACCAGTGCCGAGTCGAACTGATAAGACGAGTACGACTGGTAGAGCTCATACAGCAAGCGGCTCCTTTTGGCGTGGTCTTTCTTGGCATAGCTGAGCTGTTGCTTCATGTTGGCCAGCCGTTGCTCATATTGGGCATTGGTCTGACGCCTGACAGCTATGCAACTGTCGAGTACGGTCAGGTCGAGTTTTGGCAAAGTTGCCGACGCATTGGAGTTTGTCGGTAGTAGGCAAAGAGCAATGAGAATAAACAATGGTAGAAGCCGAATGTGCCTCATAACAGGTTGATTTTATTGATTCAGGTGCAAAGATAAGCATTATTTTTAATAATAAAGCATCTCCCTAAGCCTTTTTCTCGATTTAACATAATTATAACATAATCAAGACGTTACAAAGTTTCGTGATTTACAAAAATCTCCCTAACTGCTCCTTAACAGATTAATCAGTGAAATATATGTATACCTTTGCAATCGTAAACGAAAAGTTTACTTGGCACTCAAATCTCAAAATACAAATAACTAAAGGACACCCTTGTTTCATTCAAAGGGAAAAACCATCTTACCATCAAACACCCCACTTCTGAAAGCAAGTGAGGTGTTCAAGACCCCTGAGTTCATCTTCACTCTGAGCGACAAGGGAACCACTCCGCAACGTCCGTCTGCAGGGACTTGACGCCAGCAAGACATACACTGTCAAGGAGATAAACCTCATGCCGGACACTGAATCGAAGCTGGCTTTCAACGGTCAGAGATTCACAGGCGACTATCTCATGAAGGTGGGTCTTGGCATCCTAACATTCACCGAGGGAACAAGCCACGTTCTTGAGCTTACAGCTGAATAATCAAAGTAATTCGTGATTATATTATTAGAGTAATTTAGACTTGGTAGCCGGGTGCGGCAATCGTGATGATTGTCCGGCCCGGCTTACTTTTTAACACAAACATCTACTTACAATGAATCCTAAGAACTTATATATTTTCCGACGAATGACAAAATCCTTTGCTCGTATGCTTTCCTGTGGTCGCAGTAGCTTCTGGCATGTGCCGAACGTGGGAAAACGACAAGGTATTTCGGTGCTGGCTTAGCCTTGTAGAGCTGGAAAACCATTCGTGTCGGGACAAACGTATCGCCACCTCCGTGAATGAAAAGCATTGGCTTCCGGCATTTGGCAACTTGCTTCAGAGGTGATGCCTCGCCGAACGACCAGCCATACCGGAGCTTGCAAAGGGCTGAAGCAGAGTAGAGTAGCGGTACGTCCGGCAGTCCGAATAATCCCTTCAGCTCATAGCTGAACTCATCCCATGCCGATGAATAGCCGCAGTCCTCGACAAAGCATCTCACCGATGGCGGTGTCTTCTCGCCCGAAACATTCATAACCGTGGCGGCTCCCATCGACTGTCCGTGGACAACGATACGCGCATGACAGGTGGAGTCGCGGTAAAGGCTGTCGGCAATGTCTATCCATTGCAGTACGTCTTTGCGGTCCTTCCACCCCATCTGCATAGCGTCGCCGTCGCTCTTTCCGTTTGCGTGAAGGTCGGGAATGACGATATTCATGCCCATTACCTTATTATATATGTAGCCGATTTGTAGCATGTCGATGGCGCAATCGGTATAGCCGGGCACTATCACAGCGGTCTCGGAAGTCTTCTTTGGCGCTCCGATGAGCAGGGCATGGTGTCGGTCGCCGTCGGAAGCCACGACAAACGTGTCGCGGACAGCATTCACCCGTTGCAGAGAGTCTGCCCAACCGGCTATCCACGGGTAGCGTCCTTTCATCACGGCAAGCTCCTTCGGGTAGTTGCGCCCCTTGTTTTTGGTCGGCTTCAGGGCAAAGCTGAGCATGTATTCGCTTGCCGCAAACAGCACGATGAGCAGTACCGCAATGACCGCCACGAGGGTTACAAGAACCTTCTTCCTTTTGTTTCCTTTCGCCATTGTGTCTAAATTAAACAACAACTATATACTTATCAGTCGGCTTTTGACAGTCTCAGTTGTTATTGTACGGGCTCAAGGGTGATGGTCTCGTCAGGAATCTTACCTGCCTCAATGGTTATCTCCGACTCCTTGAGGCGCTTTATTCCATGAATATCCTTGGCTATCTCGTCGATTGTTTCCTGCACGTCATAGCCGCGGTTGCCCTCACGGAAGTGCATGAGAACCTTCAGACAAGGGTGCTTCAGATGGCTGATGACATCGGCTGCTTCCTTCGAAGTGATGGTGAAATACCCCGCACACGGAATGAGAACCACGTCAGCCTTGGCAAGTTCGGCATACTCTTCCTTCGTCGGCAGGCGTCCGAGGTCGCCGAGATGAACTATTGTCAGGTCGCCGATATGCAGGAATGTTATGTCCGACAGCCCACGGTGAGCACCGTTGTGATGGTCGTGAGGCACGGTTATCTTGGTCACTTCGAAAGCCAGAGGCTTCCCGGTAGTCTCTATCAGGTGGGCGGCATTGTGGTCGCCGTGCTGATGAGAGCAACTGACAGCGTCTGCCTTGATTCCACGGGGCAGCTTCGTGCCCGGTACGCTGCCGTTTTCGTATGGGTCGAATACTATTGATGAGCCCAGAGTCTCAACCTTGAAGCAGCTGTGCCCGTAATAAGTGATGGTCGCTTTAGTCATAGTCCTTTGAGTTTTTGTTCATAATGTATCGGCAAAAATACAAAAAATATCTCAGAAAATGCTTACCATTGCAATCAGGTATGAATTTTAAGTCTATTTTACTTCTGTTTATCCTTCTTTTCAATGGATTGTCTTTTGGCTTCGCCCAGACCACTGACGGGACCAAGCCGAAACGCCATTCATTGAGTGAGAGGGCAAGAATAGCCGACAGCCTGCGCCTTCAGCTGCATCAGGCTGCCGCTCAGGGACGTGCGCTGGAGTGGGGCGACAGTCTTCTGCAGGCTAGGATGAACAGTGGCAAACTAAGCAAGAAAAGATACAAGAGACTCCGCCGTAAGCTTTATAAGTATGGCAGGAAAGTCTATCAGGGCGACTCGCTGCTTGCCAAAAGGTATAACAAGATAACTTACGACACGATGTTCATCCATCGTCCGCCCGGCCGTTGGACTATGAAGTTCCGTGGAAATATATCCGGTTCGACCATCAGCGCTGAGGGCAAACGGCAAGGCGAGCCTTACAGCGGGGAGGTAAATTCCGACTATCGGGGCACCATGAGTGTTGCGGTAACCTACCGTGGCATTTCCCTCGGGCTGGCTCTTAACCCAATGAAACTAGCCGGGAAGAGCAAGGACAATGAGTTTAATCTCACGTCATACGGCAATAGGTTCGGTTTCGACCTTGCCTATTTGTCATCGAAGACATACAAGGGTAATGTGAAAATGGGCGGTGTAACGTCGGATGTTGACAAGGGCGCCGTCAGTCAGAGTGCCCTTAACGTGAATGCCTACTATGCCTTCAATGGCAAGCGGTTCTCAATTCCGGCGGCATTCTCACAGAGCTACATTCAGCGCAGGAGTGCCGGAAGCTTCCTTCTTGGGGCAAGTCTCGACGCTCAGACGACGAAGATTGGCGGAATCAGTGCCACCGGAGGCAATGACGTCAGGCTGAAAGTCGTGGAGTTTGCCATGGGCGCAGGCTATGGTTACAACCTTGTGGCTGGCAAAAGATGGCTGTTCCATCTGTCGGCTCTGCCAACGTTCGATGTCTTTATAAGGTCTCATTTGACTTTGGCGGGCGGGCGAGCCAAACTCCATTACCATTTTCCCAGCTTCATAATGACCGGCAGGGGAGCTGTCGTTTATTCATGGAAGAATAAGTTTGCCGGTGGCTCAATGGTGTTCAACTTCTCGAGCTTCGGCGATAAGGACCAGCTCCACTTGATGCGTAGTAAGTGGCGGCTCAGATTATTCTTCGGTTTCAGAATCTGATACGTCTGACAGTCGGTCGGTTAGGCGTTAAAGATTGTATTAGTTGCGTCTAACCGGAAAATATTTTGTAAGTTTGCACCCGTGAAGCGATTAGAAATAAAACGTCAGTGGTACTCACGGCTGTTGCTGTGTGTGTTTGTACCGATGCTGTTGCTTGCCTCAGTGCATGTCCATCAGCCGTCGGCAATTGCTTCCGCTGACTGTTATGCCTGCCTTCATCATATCCATCATGACGGGCATATTGCCTCGACTTCACTGACCATTGACAGTTGTCTGCTCTGTCATTTCCTGACAACGCCTTACGTTGCGGCTGCTGTTGTAGCTGTTGTCTTTTCTGTAGCGTTCGTCCTCAGAACCAGGAACAGGCATTCTGTCAGCATCGTGGCTACTGTCCATGATGCCAAACGACTCCGTGCGCCTCCCGTTTGTTTGTAATACATTATCAGACTTAGCATTACAAACAAATCATTTTTATTTTATGAACAGAATATCAGTTGTCCTGCTCTTGATGCTCGTATGTATTGGTGTCATGGCAGAACCGCTCAAGGGCGGTGGCTCCCTGAGTGGAAAAGTAACCGACAAGCGTAGCGGTGAGGCTCTTGTTGGTGTAGCCATCTTCTTCCCTGGTCTTCAGACGGGGACGGTTACAGATGTAGACGGTAAATACAGTATAGACAATCTTCCTAGGCGAAGTGTTGAAGTGCAGGTGAGTTACATTGGTCATAAGACTATTGTAACGACTATTGATGTTGATTCGATAAGCCGGAAAGACTTCGCTCTGGAAGAAAGTGACGCACAGATAAACGAAGTTGTGGTGACGGGACTTACCGGGAAGTCGCTTGCCAAGGACTCTCCGACACCTATCTCGGTTGTCAGTTCGGCTATGCTTCGGTCGACGGCTTCGTCGAATATCATCGATGCGCTGAGCCTGCAACCCGGTGTCTCGCAGATAACTACCGGCGGCGGAATATCCAAGCCGGTGATTCGCGGGCTCGGTTTCAACCGTGTCGTGGTTGTCAATGACGGCATTCGGCAGGAAGGCAATCAGTGGGGAGCTGAGCATGGAGTCGAAATTGACCCGCAGAGTATTTCCTCGGCGGAGATCCTTAAGGGACCGGCTTCGCTTATGTATGGCAGTGACGCTATGGCGGGAGTAATTATTTTCCATGACGAGGTGTTGCCACCATTAGGGAAAGTTCAGGCTAATGTCTCGTCGGAATACCAGTCGAACAACGGACTCTTCGACTATTCCGTCAATCTTAAAGGCAACAACAACGTCATCGTCTGGAGCGGACGGTGGTCGGACAAGATGGCTCACGCCTATAAGAACAAGTACGACCGGTATGTGCTCGGGTCGCAATTCCGTGAGCGTGCTGCCGAAGGACTCGTTGGAGTAAACTGCAAATGGGGTTACAGCCATCTGACTTTGAGCTACTATCATCTCACTCCGGGTATCATCGAAGGTGACCGTGGCTACAGCCATAGCTATGGCAAGAGCCTGCTTTTCCAGCAAGTCCACCACTATAAGGCAGTCAGCGACAACACATTCTTTATAGGTAATGGTACACTTCAGGCTATTGTCGCCTACCAGCAGAACCGCCGTCAGGAGTTCGAGGAAAGTCCTTCGACACCGGGACTCGACTTTATGTTGCATACCGTGAACTATGACGTGAGGTATAAACTGCCTATAGCCGACCAGTTGAAGATAGCTGTCGGAGGTGGCGGAATGTGGCAGAGGTCACTGAACAAGGGCGATGAATACCTCATTCCGGCTTACCAATTGTTTGATATTGGCGGCTTCGGAACTATCACTTACAATACAGGAAAGTTCACTCTGAGTGGTGGAATGAGAGTCGACAACCGCCATCTGCATAGCTTCGCGCTTGATGATCTGTTCGAGAAGTTCAGCAGAAACTTTACCGGAGTTACCGGAAGTGTCGGCGCTGTGTATGCTGTCAACGACAAGATGAATGTTCGGTTGAATGTGGCTCGCGGTTTCCGTGCGCCTAATCTGAGTGAGCTGGCGTCCAACGGTGTCCATGAAGGAACGGTCGAATATGAGATTGGAAACACCGGTCTGCACCCTGAATACAGCTGGCAGGCTGACTTGGGATGGGACTTCACATCGCCGGTTGTTTCCGCCCAGCTGTCCCTTTTTGCCAATTTCATCGACAATTATATATTCACCCAGAAGCTCGAAGGAGTGAAGACAGAGGGCTACGATACCTATAAGTATACCCAAGGAGACGCCCGCCTGTTGGGTGGTGAGGCATCGGTTGACATCCATCCGATAGAGCGCTTGCATTTTGCCAACACCTTCTCTTATGTCAATAGTGTCCAGCTTCACCAGCCGCATGACGCTAAGTATCTGCCGTTTACACCAGCTCCGAGGTGGACTTCCGACCTCCGTTATGACATTGTCCGTGACGGAAAGACAGTCGATAATACCTACGTTTCATTGCAGATGGAATGCAATCTGAGGCAAAACCACTACTATGCGGTCAATGGCACCGAGACGGCAACGCCGTCATACTCGCTGTTCAATGTCTCGGCAGGCACTGACTTCCGTGTCCATGGACATAAGGTCGCTTCCTTGCTGTTGTCGTGCAACAATCTGTTTGACAAGGCTTACCAGAGTCATCTGAGCCGTTTGAAGTACTTGGATGTCAATCCCCTCAACGGACGGCGCGGCATTTACAATATGGGAAGAAACTTTACTGTAAAGTTGCTCGTCCCGATTGAGCTCTGATAAACTATGACTTTTTTTATCACGGGGATTCAATCTATGAAATAGTTTCTGTTAGTTGACGGGAATGTACATTGCCTTTTATATTATAGAATGTTCATCTATAGGTTTAAATTAGAATGAATGTCCATTTAAGTCGGGCTGAATGTACATTCCCTTCAACAATGGAAACAAATAAAGAAAAAACTTTAATAATCTGTCGTCAGTTCCAAAAGAAATTCTTAATTTTGCTGTTGAATAACCAGAATTGGATAAAAATCAATCCAACTTAATTTAAATTTATATATCCATTTTGATATTTGGATATAAGATAATATTACATAATGAAATACAAATCAATGGAAGATTTGAGAAAACTCTCCGACAAAGAGGTGGAGGATTTTCTGAAAATATATTGGAAAACGGACGAACTGACATTCTACGGAATATTTGAACCAAACACCAAAGATGCCGATAAATACAGCGGAACAATGACCAGACTGAGAGTTCCGGGCAGTTCAGTGTGGCTGAAATATCCGTTCTCCGATTTTGGGCTCGTTTCAATGAAGATTCCGGCTAACAAGAAGTTGGACGGAAAGTACTACAAGTTCAGTTGCCGCGTCCATCCTAATTATAATAACCGCTGCCAGTTGCAGATTCTCCTTAATACTCTTGAGGAGATCGATGAGGGCACTTACAATGTAAAGTCCGTCCATCATGAGTCCGGACCACAGTCTCCGCTTGCTTACCGGTTCCAGTTGCTTGAGGACGAAGAGACAGGCTGGGGCAAGGGAATAAGCCGGCTTTTGGGCGTTTATAAGAAGCGGCACGATGGCTCTTACTACCTTGATGATATTCGCAAGACCGACCTGACATGCCTTCGGACCTACCCGAAGACAACTTTCCATGTCAGTCCGCTGCCTCTGAAGAATCCAATCGAAGGACTGGAAGAGGGGCAATACTGCCTTTTCAACTGGCGGTTCACTTTCAATGTAAAGGTCAATCCTTGTGACATCGAGGTTGACGAGAGCAAACCGATAGTCTTCGTCAACCCCAAAGACCTTATAACGGAGCTGCAAAAAGTTGACCCTTCAAAGTTTAATGACGCTCCGGCACTGCCCCGTCAGACCGATGTCTGTGTGCTTATTTACGACCTCCTCCATGAGGCAAACAGATATTCCGGTGCTCCGGTTGACGCCCAGTTCTACCTGACTGACAAGTATTTATCGTTCCGGCATACCGGCAGACCAATCACGGCAGAGACCATCCTGAATCTTTGTGGGCTCGGCGAAAGGAACGGACAGGCTCAGGATAATATAATGTATCACTGCCGCGGACTCCGTGAATTCCTCTCGTCTAATAGCCGGACGATAGTCGTTTCCAATGGATTTACCGTCCGTTTCGACAATGATAACGGCAAGCTGAATGCTGTTTGGCTAGAGAAAAAGGATCTTCCGAGGGAAATAAAAATCTCATTGGCAAGGAACAAGCGGTTTACCGAGACCATCATCCTTCCGTTCGACAATAAGACAAATACCGAACAGAACAACTATAAGGTAGGACTGCACTGCGTCTTTGAGGATGTCCAGAACATTGCATTCTTCTCAAACATAGGCAAGGTTACGGTAAAGATAAAGGGCGGAAAGGCAAAGACCCTCGACCGTAAGGACTGGATAGTGTCCAAGGAATACAAGTCGTTCATCCCGAGAGAGTCCCGTTTGAAGCTAGCCGACAAGAAAGAAACGTCCATCATGTTTGCTTGCCGCCACAAAGGAAACGTCCTTATAGGCGATGATGACTCGCCGGTATATAGCCTTATCCCGACAACCTCGTCATTCGGTTTCCCCTTCCTTATGCAGCTTGACGTTCATGTCAACAAGACCAACTATACCATCAATCACCGCGATTCTTGGAACAAGGTCTATGCCGAGAAAGCCGGAAGGCTGTTTGCCCAGTGGATAACCGATTTGACCCATGCCGCTGAGTTCACCCCAAAGTCCATTTACAGCATAGTCCCGAAGTTTAACGAATGCATCGAGGAACATCCTGAGGAACAGACATTTATCAAACTGTTCCAATTCGGATTCAAGTCTGTAATACTTGATGATAAGAATGACAAGGACAATGCCAAGCCAAAGGACAAACCCAGAGGCAAGGCAAGCGGACCATCAGCAGCCGACAAACCGTCAAAGTACTCTAAGCCGGTCAGGGGAAAGAATACATACGTTATCGACACCAATATATTTGTCAATTGTCCTGACATCATTTCCAAGTTGAAGAGATCCGACAATGTTATCCTTTCAGCAAAGGTTGTCGACGAACTGGACAACCTTAAGTATAAGATGGAGGACAAGGACTTACGGAATGTCCAGATGGCATTGAAGAACATCAATATCGCTTTCGACAAGCCTAATGTCCACATGGAGATGTCGGATGTCTCATTGTTGCCCCGTGACTTCGACAGGCATAATCCGGACAACAACATCCTGTCGGTCGTTCTCCGTCATAAGGCTGAGAACCCAGTCTTGCTTACCTCCGACAACGGCTTGCAGATAAAGGCTAAGACCCTCGGAATCAATGTCATCGGACTGAAAGAATACTTAGCTTCAGGGAAAAGAAAGAAGGCAGAATAAATCCGATATAGGAATATAATGACAAAGAAGGCTTGTTGATACTTAATAAGATAAAGTAAATGATTCCTTCATGATTCAGGTTCCTTTTCGGCTTTTAACCTTTATTATTTTTGCACTTTTGCAGAAAGATTGTAACTTTGCAAACAGATTAAAATAAAAGCCACTATGAAAAGGAACCTGATTACCACTATCTTACTATGCCTGAGCGTCATGTCCAATGCCCGGACATTCGATTTCAACAACACAAACTTGGGCAATAACCCCCGCGTCAGTATGCTCGTCAGCCAATTGACACTCGACGAGAAAATCCACCTTCTGTCTTCCGACCTCAGTGTCGAGCGCCTTGGTATTCCCCATTGTGGACAGGACGAAGGACTTCATGGACTGACATTGGGTGGCCCCGGACGCTGGGGACTCCATAACACGCTGCCCGACGGGACAAAGACTTACCGGAGTTTTCCTACCACTTGCTTCCCTCAGGAGTATGGAATGGGCGAGACCTGGGACCCCGAGCTCATCAGCCTCATTGGCGATCAGGAAGCTACCGAGGCACGGTGGTACGCCCAGAGCCCGCTGTCACGGGTGTCCCATGCCCTTGTCCTTCGTGCTCCTAATGCCGACTTGGCCCGTGACCCACGGTGGGGACGCACCGAAGAGAGTTTCGGCGAAGACCCATTCCTCACGGCAACAATGACCTGCGCTATGGTAAGAGGTATTCAGGGACCTGACAAAACATACTGGAAAGCGGCTTCACTCATGAAGCATTTCCTGGCCAACAGCAATGAGAACAGCCGTGACAGCTCGTCGAGCAATTTCTCCGAAAGGCTCTTTCGTGAATACTACAGCTTCCCTTTCTATAAAGGAATAACCGAAGGTGGCAGCCGTGCCTTTATGGCTTCATACAACGCTTGGAACGGAACACCAATGTGCATCAACCCGGTCCTCGACAGCATAACCCGTCGGGAGTGGGGCAATGACGGCATAATCTGTACTGACGGTGGTGCTTTCGGATTGCTGATTAGCGGGCATCATGCTTACAAGACCCTTGCCGAAGGAGCCGCCGCTATAGTCAAGGCAACCACCGGCGAGTTCCTTGACCGATATGATGAGGCTGTCAGGGAAGCCCTCCGTGACAGCATTCTGACTGAAGCCGACATCGACAGGGCTATAACCTATAACCTGAATGTGGCTCTTAAGCTTGGTCTTCTCGACGGCAAAGACAGCCACGACCCTTACCGTACAATCGGAGCCGACACCAATGCCATAAAGCCCTGGCTCACCGATAGCGCCCGCCGGTTGGCCCGAAGGGCAATGGACGAATCTATTGTCTTGCTCAAAAACTCACCAAAGCAACACCTTCTTCCACTCGATTTATCCCGTGTCAAAAACATCCTCCTGATCTGTGACGGGAAGGAAGACTATGCCGACAGCATCCATCAGGACTGGTATGGCGGAACAATGCCTTACACCGTAACCATAGCCGATGCTTTCAATGAGCTTGCCGACAGCAATAACGGACTGAAAATCAACCGAATGAAAGTCAGCAACATGGCTCTGACCGCACAGCAAGAACAGCTCGTCAGCCAAGCCGACATAGTCGTCTGCATAGCTGGCAATGAGCCAATAGGCGGTATCGACGCGTGGAAGAAAGTCACACGCCCCGATTATGGTCGTGAGGCGGTCGACCGTGACAGCCTGAATCTTCCCGACGAGCAATGGATCCGGCAGGTCTGGCAGCATAATCCCAACACAGTCCTTGTGCTCCTCAGCTCATTCCCATATTCTATCAACTTCAGTCAGGCTAACCTCCCGGCTATCATCCATGCCACCCACGGCTGTCAGGAGGAAGGACACGGCATCGTTGATGTGCTCACAGGCAAGTATAATCCGTCAGGCAGACTGACCCAGACGTGGCCGAAGTCCATTGACGACTTGCCACCTATGATGGATTATGACATAACCCACGGCAGAACCTACATGTATAACACTAAGCCGGTGCTCTATCCTTTCGGCTATGGACTGAGCTACTCAGAGTTTAAATATGGGAAGATGAAGACTGAGGTGAATGCCGATGGCGACATCATCATCACTGTTCCGGTGAAGAATATCAGCAATCGTGACGGTGTTGAGGTCGTCAAGGTTTATGCCACATTCCCTGAATCGAAAGTCCAGCACCCTATTAAGAAGCTCGTTGCTTTCACCCGTTGTCCTGTCAAGGCAAAGCAGAGTGCCATTGCCAAGCTCACTGTCAGACGCTCCGACCTGGAATATTGGGACGAGGTAAACCACAAATGGACTTTCGAACCGGGCGTCCGCCTTACTTTTTAACTTGGTTTAACTCAGTAAGGTAACAATGTAACTACTCAGCACCCTATTACATGATTAGTTGTCTTGCTGTTGTACTACAGCAAGGAATGCGTTGTATTTCGAATTTCCGTTCTTCATAGCTGTTTCCGCTATGGAGTGTAGTTTGGCAAAG
>Ga0256406_1000787_pt1 | contig 54801 bp, 54 predicted proteins | sample RumenRJG_03DNA_FD_185986 | JGI IMG/M metagenome (GOLD analysis project Ga0256406, IMG submission 185986) | Bovine rumen microbial communities from Lethbridge, Alberta, Canada - RJG_03 | ecosystem: Host-associated > Mammals > Digestive system > Stomach > Rumen | place: Canada: Alberta | collected...
TATTATAAATATAAAAGCAATAGGCTGATGCCCGAAAAAAGCCTTGATTTCAAGGAATTTTCGGCATCACCGCAAATCGGCAGCAGCTAAATCAACTGGTCTATTACCGATCCACGGGTAATTTACGGCACAACGCAAGCACCAAAGCCCGCAATATTACCCGGCACGGGGGAAGCGGCATGACGCACCTTGGCTGTGTGACCGGTGATGCCAGCCGGCTGCAGAAGTTTGCAGACTGCTTTACATCCTGCGGTCTTGCTGCCGATGTCTCCGACAGGGTGCAGGAGATGATCTGGAACAAGATGTTCACGAACATCTCCGCAAGTGCCCTGACCGGCGCCCTGCAGGTGCCTTTGGGATACATCGTGAAAGACCCGTATGCCTGGTCCCTCTGCTGTCAGCTCATCGGTGAGGCGGTCGATGTCGCCGCTGCCCTTGGCATGCACTTTGACAAAAAGGAGAAGATCCTTGAGGTAAAGACTGTCTGCGAAAACGCACCGGATGGCCTTACCAGCATCTATGTCGACCTTAAGAACGGACGCAAAACCGAGGTCGACACCATCACCGGCAGTGTTGTGAGAGCCGGTGAGAAGACCGGGGTTCCGACTCCCGGCCACTCGTTCCTCCTGAAGCTCATTCACGCGATGGAAGGACGAAGCAGAGAAAACTCGTAACCATTGGGGGGAAACCCATTTTTACAAAAGGAAGGAGTATATCATGTCAGATTTTGTCACCTACGACTGGGAAGCGGGAAAGCCCAAGCGCACTGCCGCAAACGTCACCCTGCCGCCGAAGACCTTTGAGAAGGACGGCCTTCGCATCGTCGATCTCACCAAGGTCATCGACCCGTCCACCGAGAGCCGCCGCTGCAACCTGTGGCGCTTCAACACGGGCGGAGCCGTCCCGGATTTCCACACGAACGTCGATATCGGAAGCCATCTCGGCACCCACTGTGAGTGCCCGTACCACCACGACAGCAACTGGCCGAGCGTCGCAGAGCTGCCCGTCTCCCAGTTCATGGGCCGCGGCATCTATGTAAAGCTTGACCTGCCGGCGGATCACATCATCACGGCAGAGGACCTCGACAAGGCCCTCGGAAAGAAGATCAGGCCCCATGACACCGTCATCCTCGACAGCCTCGACGAGAGCCTTCGCATCCCGCCGTTCACGAGCCTTACGGGGTCCGACAAGGATCACCGCCTGCAGGTCGGTGCGGACATGGCACAGTACCTGGCAGATAAGGACGTGCAGTGCGTCGGCTTCGGTGACGGCGTTGCGATCGAGGGCAAGGTGGATAACGTAAAGCCCTTCCACGATATCCTCATGGCAAAGAACGTCACCTTCCTCGAGGTTCTGCAGAACCTCGATCAGCTGCACACCGACACCTTCTTTATCAGCTATGCACCGGTGCCGATCATTGGTCTCGACTCCTGCCCGGTCCGCGTCTACGCGATCGAGGGGATGCCTGGATTTACCGCATAGGAAGGAGAGAGAAAACATGTTCTTTTCCGCAATCGGAAGCGTAAACCGCTTTGATACCTTTGATGAGGCCTTCCAGGCAGCCTATAAGTGGCTTGCAAAGACCGACCTCGAGCATACCCCCGTCGGCTCCTATCCCATCTGTGAGGGCGTCACGGCAAATGTCCAGGAGTACACGACTCTCCCGGAGAAGACCGCCCGTTTTGAGGCACACGACAAGTTCTATGACATCCAGTACGTCATCTCCGGCAGGGAGCGCTTCGGCCTTAGCAGGAGAGAGGGTCTTACCGTTCAGGAAGCCGTCCCGGAAAACGATGTGATCTTCTATGAGGAGCCTGAGTACAGCGGCAGCGTTGTCCTCACTCCCGGCGATCTCATCGTGGTCTCTCCGGAGGACGCGCACAAGCCGCGCGTTGCCCTGGACCAGCCCGAGCCCGTCCGCAAGGTCGTCGTCAAGGTGCGCGTAAAAGCATAGCACGGTATCAGAATCGCCGCCTTTTACTGTGGCAGCACAGAGCATGATAAAGAAAACCTGCAGAGGCATTCCTTGCCCCTGCAGGTTTTCTCATCTCTTTGCGTATTCGATTGCATTCTTACTGCTGCTGGATTTGTCGGATTTCGTCAATCACGTCCTCATGGCCGCCGCAGTACTTCTCATACAGAGGCTCCACCATCTGCCGCAGCTTCTCCTTGTCTTCGTCGCTTACGGAGACCACGGTGCAGCCGTTGTCGATGGCCTGCTGTCTTGCCTCGTCTTCGGTCTCCTTCCAGAGCTTTCGCTCATAGACGCCGGACTCTTCGGCGCACTCCCGGATGATGTCCTGATCGTCCTCCGAGAGCTTGCTCATCGTGACCTCGCTTGCAAAGATCATCTCCGGGATCCTTGCATGCTCGTCCTCGAGGACATACGGGGCCACCTGCTCATGGTGCATCGACACATAGCTTGGCCAGTTGTTCTCCGCGCCGTCGACCTCACCCTTCCGGATGGCGTCGTAGACGTCGCTGTAGCTGATCTGTACCGGTGTTGCACCGACGTATCGCACGACGTCCGCCATGAGGGCGGACTCCAGTACGCGGATTGTCAGTCCCTGCAGATCATCGATGCCATCCAGCGGCTGCGCCGTGTAGAAGTTCCGGACGCCGGCATCATAGAAGGCCAGGGCGCACAGGCCGCTGCCGGCAAAGGATGTCTTCACCTTGTCGCCGATCGAACTGTCCAGCACCTTCCACATGCTGTCCCTGCTGTCGTAGAGATACGGCATCATGATCTCCGATGCCATGTCGCTCTCGTCCAGAAGCAGCGCGTCCGAGGCCCGCATGAAGTCGATGCCCCCGAGCTTTACCTGCTCGATGACACTCTTCTCATCGCCAAGCTCTCCGCCCGGATAGACGAGGATCTGAATCCTGCCGTCCGTCTTCTCCTCCACCAGATCCGCAAAGTACTGTGCCCCCTTCACGGTCGGATACCCCTCCGACTGGTTGTCGGCATAGGTGAGGACATATTCCGGGGGAGCGGTCTTCTGTCCGCAGCCGGAAAGCGCCGTGCCTGTAAGAAGCAGAGCAAGAAGAAGGGATAAAGCCCCCCGTTTCATTGCTTCTCCCCGGCAGGTGCCTTCTTTCCGACGTCCTTGTACTTCGAGTACTTCTGCACCATCTCCTCGTGGAAGGCATAGAGCGCCTCCTTCTCGTCTCCGAGAATCCGGTTTGTCAGAAGATAGGCATGAATTCCGTCCGGTGCCGCAATGAGCATCGAGCGGCGCTTCACCATGGGATAGATCTCCTTCCAGGGAATCCGCTGCAGATGCTTCTCCACCTCGATCTGCATGCCCTTCTCATCGAAGGTGACCGTAGTATCCACCGGGATCTTCTTCGCCTGCCTGTGGCCCACAATCGCCATCACACACGGCTGGATCACCAGAAACAGCAGGAAGCCCAGAAGCAGCAGGATCTTGCCGATGATGTTGGTGTGGTTCCACTGGGTAAAGAGCAGAACGGCAAAGACACCCGTCCAGATGACATTGATGGCTCCCGTCCAGTTGGTGTAGGTGTTGCCGAGGCGAAAGAGCAGAAAATCTGCGGTGGTGTTTCGGAACGTATAGGAATAGCGCATAGAATCTCCAAACTTAAAAAAAAGTACAGGCCTGAAGGCCTGTACCGATTATAACATGGCCCGCATAAAGCAAACCGGACCGGTTTTGCCCGGTCCGGTAAGGTTATTACCCGTTTCCCCGAACCTCTCTCGAAGAGAGAGGCTCGAGCTTTCGTCCGTCAGGACGAAAGGTTTTTTACTGATATCCGAATGCCCACGGCAGAGCCATGCTGATGGCCGGGATAAAGGTCAGCAGAAGGAGAATGACAATCATGCCAAAGTAGAACGGAAGCTGTGCCTTGACGATCTTCTCCATGGGTCTCTTTGCGATTGCGGATCCGATGAACAGAACCGAACCAACCGGAGGAGTCAGAAGACCGATGCCGCAGTTCAGGACCAGGATGATACCGTACTGAATCGGGTTGATGCCGATGCTGGTAGCGATCGGAAGAAGGATCGGCGTGGAGATCAGGATGATCGGCGCCATATCCATGATCATGCCCAGGATCAGGAGGATCAGGTTGATCAGGAGTGCGATGACATACGGGTTGTTCGACACGCCGCGGATTGCATTTGCTGCAAGTTCCGGAACGTGAAGGGTGGTCAGGCAGTAGCCGAATACGTTCGACGTCGAGATCAGGATCAGGACGATGGAAAGCGTATCGATGCAGCTGTCAATGGAGTGCCAGACATCCTTCCAGGTCATTCCCTTGTAGACATACACGGAAACGATCAGGGAGTAGATAACGGCGATTGCCGCGGACTCGGTTGCGGTGAACACACCGGCAACAACGCCGACAACCACGATGAGCAGTGCGGACAGAGCCCAGATGCTGGTCCTGAACTCCTTCCACAGACGCTTGCCGGAGAACTTGTCTCCCTTCGGATAATGGCGCTTCTTCGCGATGAAGTAGCTCATGATCATGAGGGAAAGAGCGAGCAGGCAGCCCGGCAGGTAACCTGCGATGAACAGCGCGCCGACCGAAATGCCGCCGGCAGTCGTTGCATAAATGACCATGTTGTGGGACGGGGGAATGAGCATGCCCTCGACGGAGGAGGAAATCGTAACAGCCGTCGAGAAGTCGACATCATACCCGCGGTCCACCATCATGGGGATCTCAAGAGATCCCAGGGATGCGGTATCTGCAGAAGCAGAACCGGAAATACCGCCGAAGAACAGGGAGGCCACGATGTTCACCATCGCGAGACCGCCGGTCATCCAGCCGACCAGTGCATCGGCCAGATTCAGCAGCTTCTCCGATATGCCGCCGGAACCCATCAGGACGCCCATCGTTATGAAGAACGGGACGGCCATCAGGGAGAAGGAACTGATACCCTTGACCATCTGCTGCACCAGTGTGGAGAGCGGAAGGCCCTGATACGTGAGACAGAAAATTGCGCTGATCGCGACCGCGTAGGCGATCGGGAAACGCAGGAAAACCATTACCAGGAATGAAACGAGGAGAATGGCAATAGCTGTTGTATTGTACGTCATTTCTTCTCCTCCTTCTCTGTCATGGTCTCGAGCTCTTCGGCTTCCGTATCGATGCCGAACTCGCCGTAGTGACCAGCCAGATGCTCGATATCCATCATGATGCGCTCCAGTTCAAAGAAGATCATTGCGATACCCGCAAGCGGGACCGGGAAATACTGCCAGAACTTCGACAGCCAGGGCATCGAAATGTAGGTGCCCTTTGCGCCGATGCCGGTGCAGTACTGCATGCCGATGATCAGCATGACAAGGGCGAGGAACATGACCGCCACATCGGCGATCAGGTCCAGAACCTCAACGACCTTCACCGGAAGGTACCGGTCGAAGGCGGTCATGCGGATGTGGCCGTTGCGGCGGATAGCCAGTGCTGCGGAAAGGACGGCCATGTAGGCCATCAGTGTCAGAATCAGTTCCTCGCCCCAGTTCGGTGCGGGGATTACGGTGATGTAACGTGCAAGGACGATCCAGGTGGTGATGACGATATCGGCGACCAGCAGCACCTTGCAGATCATCATGAAGATCTTGTAGACCCATGCGTAGACGGGTTCAATCTTCTTCATGGCACTTATGAAACCGTTCATAAGCAAACCTCCAGTATTTTCAGAGAAAAAAGGTGCTCCGGCTCTTCACCGGAGCACCCCAAAAACCTTATTTCAGAGTTTTGGTTCAGGCTTTAGTCTGCCATATCCAGGATCTGCTGATACAGGTCTGCGTAATCCTTTGCATACTCATCAGCGATCGGCTTGCAGGCTTCCTGCCATGCACTCTTGTCGTCAACGGTGATGACGTTGATGCCCTGGCTCTTTAAGGTATCCAGAGCTTCCTGCTCCTTCTGCTCGGAGACCTGACGGCAGTAATCGGAAGCGATCTTGCCGGCATCGGTGATAACCTGCTGCTGGTTTGCAGTCAGCTTGTTCCAGGACGCATCGGTCATGACAGTCTCCATAGCGCCGAGGGTGTGCTCATCGAGCGTGAGGTTCGGGCCGACTTCCTGGAAGCTGTTGCTCAGGTAGTTGACAACCGGCTGCTCAGCGCCATCGATGGTGCCGTTCTGCATGGAGGAGTAAACCTCGCTCATGGAGACAGGAGACGGTGTAGCGCCGAGGCTCTGGACCATCTTGGTCATGATCGGGTCGTTGGAGACACGGATCTTCTTGTTCTTCATGTCATCAGGAGTCTTGACAACCAGATCCTTGACGGTGAAGAAGCTGCGGAAACCTTCCTCGCCGTAGTACAGGCCGCGGAGACCAAGGCCCAGCTCTTCAGGCTCGTTCAGGAAATCAGCTCCGAGATCGCTGTTGACGAAGTTCCAGAAGTGATCACGGTTTACGAAGGTGTAAGGCAGAGACAGAAGAACGGACTTCTGTGCGCCGTAGCTGGAAAGTGCGAATGCGGAAATACGGCTGATATCGACCGTGCCCGTGCCGCCCATCATGCCATCGAGGACATCAGCCTCAGCGCCAAGGACGCCGGAGCCCTGCAGATCGATCGTGATGGAACCGCCGCTCATTGCCTCAACGGCTTCCTTGAACTTGGTGTCCATGGCGCCGCAGATGGTGTTGTCGGTCGGGTTGACCTCAGCCATTGTCAGGGTAACTGCAGGATCAGCCGCAGCTGCCTCGTTTACGGTGTAATCCGTGCTGTCGGAAGCTGCCTCGGTCGCAGCGGTCGAGGTCTCTGCTGCAGCAGTAGTCGTAGCAGCATCAGCGGCCTGTGTCGTTGCCGCAGCGGCTGTGGTATCAGCCGTCGTGGACGCCGTCGTAGAAGAGGTTGAGGACGAAAGTCCGCAGCCTGCGAGCGCTGCAGCCGCCAGAGCGGTTGTCAGGATTGCACTAACCATCTTTTTCTTCATATCAATGTCCCTCCCAGACACGTCCGGAACTTTGGCCGGACGTCTTTTGTTTACATTGATATTGTAACCGCTTACATTATCGGGATGCCATGGTAAGATTTTCACTTTTCGGGTAGGATATTTTCCTGTTTTTGGGTGGATTTGTCACTGTGAACAGGATTTTGGCCCGTTTATTGTGCATCCTGTCTGGATGTCCGGTACTCGCTCGGTGTGGAACCCGTGGCGCGTTTGAACACTTTGGCGAAATAGTTGGGATCGTCATACCCCACAGCCCGCCCTGCGGCGCTGATCGTCTTGCCCGGCATCGAAAGATATTCCTTGGCCCTCCGGATCCGGTAATCCGTCAGGTACGTGATGAAGCTCTTGCCGAAGGCCTGCTTGAAGATCTTGCAGAAGTAGGCGTCCGCATACCCGAAATGGGTCGCCATGTCCTGTACCGACAGGTCGTGCATATAGTTTGCTTCAATATAAGTTGCCATGCGCTCCGGAAGCGCCCCCGTACTGCTTAGCATCTCTGCCCCCTCTTCTTTTGCCTTGCTTTCCGTCTTCCCGGCAAGTCCCGCCTCCACGGCGGCAACCAGCTCGTCCTCCTGACAGGGCTTTAACAGATAGTCCAGGGCCCTGACCCGGACCGCCCGTCTTGCATAGGAGAAATCCTCGAAGGCCGTGAGGAACAGAATCTCACACTCCGTATCCTTCTTCCGGATCTCCTCCGCTGCCTCCAGTCCCGTCATGATCGGCATCTGGATATCCAGCACCAGCACCTGCGGGTGGACCTTCTCATAGAGATCGAGTACCTCCTGCCCGTTGGCGGCGCTGTAGATGTCACAGACGTCCCCGAAATTGCGCTCGAGTTTCTTCGTCAGAACGCGGCGCTCGAGCACCTCATCATCCGCGATCAGTATTGTTTTCCTTTCTTCCATGGATTTCCTTTCCCCCCTGCGGGATCACCATCGTAACGGTAGTCCCGATGTTTTCCGTGCTTTCAATGGTCATGCTGCCGTTTTCGTACAGCTGCTGGATCCTCCGGTAGATGTTTCCGACGCCGATGTGGACCTCATGACCCGTATGTCCGCTGTGCAGCTCTTCAAGGATTCTGTCCAGCTTCTCCTTCGGAATCCCGACGCCGGTATCCTTCACCGAAAGATGAAGTGCCCCATCTTCCAGTGTTGCATTGATGTCGATCCGTCCGCCCTCCGCTTTCTTTGCGATGCCGTGGCTTAAGGCATTCTCGATCACCGGCTGCAGGAGGAAGACCGGCACCTCGATGCGGTCCGGATTGACGCCATCCCCGAGGTGAAACTCATACCGCACCCGGTCGCCGAAGCGCATCTTCTGAAGATAGAGATAGTCCTTCGCGTTCTGGATCTCCGCGGTGAGCGAGGTGAAGGAATCGCTGGCCCGGAGGTTATACCGGAAGATGTTCGAGAGCGAGAGGATCATCTTTCCCGTGGTTGCCGCATCCTCAAGCTCTGCCATGCTCGCGATCGTCCCCAGGGTATTGAACAGAAAGTGCGGATTGATCTGGCTCTTTAAAAGATCCAGGCGCGTCGTCTCCAGCCTGTGGGTCAGCTCCGCCTTCTGCGCTTCCTCCTCGCGGAGGGCCGTCTCGAGCTTCTGCTTTTCCTCGAGCGTCTCGATGTTGTCCTTCGTCGCTTTCTTCATGCGGTTGAAGGTCCGGACCAGCTCGCCGATCTCATCCTCGTTCTCGACGACAACGTCTCCCCCGCTGTAGTCCCCCTCTGCCATGCGCCTTGCGTCCTTCACGAGAAGATCCACCGGTTCCACGATGGTCTTCGTGACGGACCTTGAGACCGAGCTTGCCGCAAGAAGGAGCACGGCGCTCACAATGAGAACGATATACGGCAGGGACTGCAGGAAGGGCGAGATCGTGTCATACCGGCTGCCGCCCGCCTCCACGGTGAGCTGCGTCAGGTTCCGCGCATAGGTATCCAGGTAGTCGAAAAGTCCCAGCAGATCGTACTGCCGGCTGATGGGGCTCCCGTCGGTCAGGACCTCGTCCCGCTGCCCCGCGTAGGTCTCGTAGGCGTTTTTCAGGTTCCAGGTGCGGGCGTACCGCTCGGCGCCGATGTCCGTGACATCATAGGGCAGCTCGTCCACGGCCGCCTTTGTCGCCGTGCAGGCCTTCTGCAGTGCCTTCTCGTTGGCCTCTGTCGTCTCCGTCAGATACGTCTTGAGTGCACTCTCCTCCCTGCCCAGCTTGTCCTGCACCCTCTCACAGCGGGAGATCTGTGTCAGGATCTGCCCGGTCTCCTTCGAGGAGAGCCGGATAAAATACAGGCTGATCACGGAGATGATGAGGATGGAGAGAAACATCACGAGGAGCTGGAGATTTCCCTTCTCCCCGACGGACATGACAAGGTACAGGCTCCTGCGTTTTTTCGGTCTTTGTCCCTTTTTCACGGATCCTCCTTCCTCAGGGTTTCCAAATATTTCCAAAGTTCTTAAAGAGTTTCTATTGCACGGAATCTCAAATCCCCCGACAATGGAATCATCGGGAGGTATCACCCAATGTCAGATCTGTTTAACTTCCTGGTCTGCATGCTCGCGCTTCTTGTCGGGGTGCTGATCGGGAAAGCCTGGAAAAACCGGAGGGGTCGCAAATGAAGAACGATCGTTTTGTCTTTCACGAAAACACGGTTCCGGAGGACAACGGTCACGGCGTCGTGCGCCGTGTGCTCGCCTACTCGAACGATCTCATGGTGGTGGAAAACCACTTTGAGAAGGGCGCCGTCGGCGCCATGCACCATCACACCAACACCCAGATCACCTATGTCGTGAGCGGGAAGTTTAGCTTCACGATCGGTGACGAGACGAAGATCGTGGGACCCGGGGACACTCTGCTCAAGACCAACAGTGTCGAGCACGGCTGTGTCTGCCTCGAGGAGGGAATTCTCCTCGACACCTTCACCCCGTACCGCAAAGACTTCGTCAAGGACTAGGAGGCAATATGCAGCGTTTTCTCACGATCGGCGAGGTGATGTTGCGTCTTACCCCGCCAAACTACAACAAGATCCGCACCGCCACGGAGTTTGAGGCAACCTACGGCGGATCGGAAGCGAACATCGCGATCTCGCTTGCAAACCTTGGCATGGACGCCACGTTTTTCACCGTGGTCCCGGACAACAGCCTCGGAAAGAGCGCCGTGCGTGCGCTTCGTGCCAACGACGTCCACTGCTCGCCGGTGATCTATGCCTCGGAACAGGATGCCCCGACAAACCGCCTTGGCACCTATTACCTCGAGACGGGCTTCGGAATCCGCCCGAGCAAGGTGATCTACGACCGGAAGCACTCCGCCTTCTCGGAGTATGACTACTCGCGCCTTGATCTCGATGCCCTGCTTTCCGGCTACGACTGGCTTCATCTGTCCGGCATCACGCCGGCGCTCTCGCCGTCATGCGCGGACCTTGTCCTGAACGCCCTGAAGGCCGCCAGGAGAAAGGGCATGACCGTCTCCTTTGACGGAAACTTCCGCTCCAGTCTCTGGACCTGGGATGCGGCACGGGATTTCTGCACCCGCTGCCTTCCCTACGTCGACGTGCTCTTCGGGGTCGAGCCCTACCATCTCTGGAAGGACGAAAATGACCACGCAAAGGGCGACTGGAAGGACGGAATCCCGAGACAGCCCTCGCTGGAACAGGAGGAGGAGATCACCTCGCACTTTACCCGGCGCTATCCGAACATCCGGTGCATCGCACGCCATGTCCGGTACGTGACCTCCGGCTCCGAGAACAGCCTCAAGGCCTACGTCTGGTATCAGGGAAAGACGTATGAGAGCAGGCTCTTTACCTTCACGATCCTCGACCGCGTGGGCGGAGGCGATGCGTTCGCGAGCGGCCTCATCTATGCGATGATGAACGGGTATGAGATACAGGAGATGACGGACTTTGCCGTCGCATCCTCTGCCTTAAAGCATACCATCCGCGGCGATGCAAATCTCACCGACGATGTGGAGACCATCCGCTCCCTCATGAAAAACGGCTTCGATATCCGCCGCTGAACAAACCGGAACGGAACTGACAAAACAGAAAACATCAACAAGAGGCCCGGGATTGCCCGGACCTCTTTTTCATGCTTCTTTTTTCCCTTACAGGCAGGCTTTGATCCTGTCAATGATCTCCCTGTACTCGGCGTCTGAAAGGAACTTCTTCTTCGGGTTCATCTCGAACACACCGTTCCACTCGAACTCGTCCTTATATTTCGGCACCAGGTGCATGTGCAGGTGATGTCCCGTATCCGCATAGGAGCCGTAATTCACCTTATCGGGGTTGAATGCCTTGTGGATGGCCTTCGATGCCCGTGCAACGTCCGCATAGAACGCATCGCGGTCCGCATCGGAGAGGTCTGTCATCTCGCTCACGTGGTCCTTGTAGGCCACGATGCAGCGTCCCTTATGGCTCTGCTCCCTGAACAGGATCAGGTGGCTCACGGAGAGCTCGCAGATGTAGATGCCGAAGGCATCGAGATGCTCATCGAGCATGCAGTAACCGCAGTTCGGATCTTTTTCAATAATATCAGCCATGGAGGACCTCCTTCACATAGGCCTTGATGGTCTCATCCTTTGCGTCCGCAAAGAAGTACTCCTCGAAATGCTCCCCTGCATAGGCACCCTTTACCAGTGCCGGATCGAGATCCTTCAGGATGTCAACCAGCGGACGGAAGGCCGCTTTCCGGACGCCGTCCAGGATCTTCTTGTTGTTCTTCTCCGGAACGGCGCGCTCCTTCGGATATCCGCCGCCGAACGGCTCACTCCAGAGCTTCTCGAAGATGTAGGTGAGGTTCAGGTCTCCGCCCCAGCCAAAGCCCAAAGCATAGGGGATGGACACCGCGTTGCCGTCGTTGATCTGTGCAAACGTGTAGGCATCAAGCGGGGTCTCCACGTGGCCGCAGATGACGCCCGGGAAGGAGTTCAGCGCAAGCATTGCGCCCTCACCGGTACCGCACCCTGTCACCACGAAATCCGCTGCCTTTGCATTGAGCAGCGTTGCGGCAAGGATGCCGTTCTGCACGTAGGTCAGCTGCGCCGCATCATCAGCACTGTACATGCCGTAGTTTCTGACTTCAAAACCCTTCTCGTCGGCAACCTTCTTCAGAGCGGCGCAGATCACGCCGTTCTTTGCTGCCTGGGAGTTCTCATTGATCAGTGCGATTCTCATTTGTCATTCACCTCGATGTTCTCTTCTTCCTTCACGCCCCTGAACTTCGACTCGTCGAGGTTCGAGGGATCCTGGCCGATGTAGGCGAGGATGCCGCCGTCGATGTAGACGATCTGTCCGTTGATGAAATCGCTGGCAGGAGATGCGAGGAAGACCGCAAGGCCCATGAGGTCCTCGGTGGTGCCCCAGCGCTGTGCCGGTGTCTTCGAGCGGATGAAGCGGTCGAACGGATTCATCGAGCCGTCTTCCCGGGGCTTCCGGAGCGGTGCCGTCTGCGGCGTTGCAATGTAGCCGGGTCCGATGCCGTTGCACTGGATGTTGTACTGGCCGTACTCGGAGCAGATGTTCTTGGTGAGCATCTTCAGGCCGCCCTTTGCTGCCGCATAGGCGGAGACGGTTTCCCGCCCGAGCTCCGACATCATGGAGCAGGCGTTGATGATCTTGCCGCCGCCCTGCTCGATCATGTCCGGGATGACGGCCTTGGAGCAGATGAAGGGACCGGTGAGATCGATGTCGATGACCTGGTTCCATTCCTGAAGACTCATCTCGGTCATCGGGATTCTCTTGATGATGCCGGCGTTGTTGAACAGGATCGTGATCGGTCCGAACTTCTCCTTCACGTCGGCGACGAACTTCTTTACTTCCTCTTCCTTCGTGACATCGACGATGGCACCATAGGCCTCAACGCCTGCCGCCTTATACTCTTCCATCGCGTGGTCGAGGTGCTCCTGGCTTCTGCAGTTGAAGACGATCCTTGCACCCGCCTCGGCAAGAGCCTTTGCATAGGCCATGCCAAGACCGTAGGCCGCGCCGGTGATCCAGGCGACCTTTCCGTCAATGCGGAACTTTTCCATGACTCCCATTGTATGTTTACCTCCCAATCTAAATCAGCATCAGCTGACGTTTTGTCAGCGAAGATCCTGCATCCGTACCTCGTCCATGTCGTCGAAGTCCTGATTCTCGCCGACCATGCCCCAGATGAACGTGTAGTTCTGGGAGCCGCAGCCTGCGTGGATCGACCAGGACGGAGAGATGACCGCCTGCTCGTTGCGCATGATGAGGTGTCTCGTCTCATTGGGCTCGCCCATGAGGTGGACGACGAAGCCGTCGTCCGGAAGATCGAAGTAGAGATAGACTTCCATCCGGCGGTCATGGGTGTGGCAGGGCATCGTGTTCCAGACAGAGCCCTCTTCGAGGTGCGTCATGCCCATCTCGAGCTGGCAGCTCTCGACCTGTCCCGGCAGAATGTACTTGTTGATCGTCCGGTGGTTACTGCCTGCAAGGGATCCCAGCTCCTTCTTGTTCTCCGGCAGGATCTCGACATCATAGTCGTGCTCTGCCTTTCTGTCCTTCAGGATTCTCTTTGTCGGGCAGGTGCGGTGTGCGGGGCCGGAGCAGAGATAGAACTTTGCAGGGTCCCTTGCGTCGGTGCTTGCAAAGACGACTTCCTTCGTGCCGCGGCCGATGTACATGCCATCCCGCGGCCCGATCTCATAGACCGTGCCGTCTGCCGTGACGGTTCCTGCGCCGCCGATGTTGATGATGCCCATCTCCCGGCGCTCCAGGAAGTACTGTGCCCGAAGCTCTGCTCCTGCGGTCAGGGACAGTGCTTTCTCCACCGGCATCGCGCCGCCGAAGATGATGCGGTCGATGTGGCTGTAGGTCAGGCAGATCTTATCCTTTACGAAGATCTTCTCCTGCACGTATTCTCTGCGCAGTCTGTCTGTGTCATAGTGCTTTTCATCCTCGGGTGAGGATGCGGTTCTGATTTCCATGGCCCTCTCCTTTTTATCCTCGCATGATCAGAGCGTCACGCCGTCCTTGAAGATGGCGATGTCCCTGGCTCCGATCTCTTCCTGCTTCGTCTTTTCTCCGCCTGCAACCTTCAGAATAAGAGAGAACAGGTCCTCTCCCGTCTGGTCAAGGCTCACGCCCTGCGTTGCAACGCCGGCGTTGAAATCAATCCAGTTCTTCTTTTTCTCGTACAGCGGGGTGTTCGACGAGATCTTGACCGTCGGCACCGGTGCGCCGAACGGCGTGCCGCGTCCCGTCGTGAACAGGATCAGGTCTGCGCCGGCAGCGGTCAGGGCCGTCGTCGAGACGAGGTCATTGCCGGGGCCCGTGAGAAGGTTCAGGCCGTGGACCGTTGCACTCTCGCCGTATCCAAGGACTGCCTCGATCGGAGCGGAGCCGCCCTTCTGCACGCAGCCGCAGCTCTTGTCCTCGAGGGTGGTGATGCCGCCCGCCTTGTTTCCCGGGCTCGGGTTGTCATAGACCACCTCGTGGTGGTTGATGAAGTAATCCTTGAAGCCGTTCAGCATATTGCAGGCATCGTCGAACACCTTCTCATTGCGGCATCTTGACAGGAGCAGATCCTCCGCGCCGAACATCTCCGGCACCTCGGTGAGGATCGCCGTGCCGCCCATGGAACAGAGCGTATCGCACACGCGCCCGACCGTCGGATTGGCAGTAAGTCCGGAGAGTCCGTCCGATCCGCCGCACTTGAGGCCGATGACAAGTTTATCCGCAGAGACCTCCTGTCTCTTAAACTTTCCCGCATAGGCTGCAAGCTCCTCGAGAGCCCTGCGTCCTGCCTCGAACTCGTCCTCCTCGTCCTGGCAGGTGATGAACTTCACGCGGTTCGGGTCATAGTCCCCGAGAGAAGCGAGGAACTTCTCGTGGGTCAGGTTCTCGCACCCCAAAGAGAGCACCAGGACGCCGCCCGCATTCGGGTGACGCACGAGCCCTGTCAGGATCTTTCCGGTTGTCTCAAGATCCTTCCCGGTCTGGGAGCAGCCGTAGGGGTGATGGAACGAATAGATGCCCTCAACGCTGCCGGATACCAGGTCCTGATTGTCTGCTGCAAGCTTTCCTGCGATGTCGTTGACGCAGCCGACGACCGGGATGATCCAGATCTCGTTCCGGATGCCGACCCTGCCGTCAGGACGCACATACCCCATGAAGGTCGGAGCCTGTTTCCCTGCAAGGTCTGTCACCTTCGGGTGATAGGTGTACTTCACCTCGCCCGAGAGATTTGTCTTGACGTTGTTCGTGTGGACATGTGCGCCCTCTGCGATGTCCTCTGTAGCGTGCCCGATGGGAACGCCGTACTTGATGATGAGTTCCCCTGCGCTGATGGGACGAAGGGCCATCTTGTGGCCCTGCGGGATGTCCTCGATCGCCGTGACGGTCTTGCCGCCCTCTGTAAACGCAGTGCCCTTTTCGATTGCCCGAAGAGCTACCGCGACGTTGTCCCTGTCTGTGATACGGATAAAATCGGCCATATGCCTCCCTCCTTGTAAGCGCTTACATTTTTTCATACTTTGCCCGTTTTTGCAAGCCTTGAAGCCCACTTTCCGCGGGGCAAACTGACGATATTTCAGCCATTTTATTTACTTGCGTGCCTTTCCCCCTGCCTGTAAAATAGAGGGCAGCATCTGAAAGCAGTTACATTCCACAAGTTTTGACATCAGTGGAGGATATGCCATGTCGGATAACACCCGCAACATTTACGATATTGCCAGGCTCGCCGGCGTCTCCATCGCCACCGTCTCCCGGGTCGTCAACGGCTCGGACAAGGTCAGTGAGAAGACAAGAAGGCGGGTGCTCCAGGTCATTGAGGACGAGGGGTATACCCCGAACGTCTTCGCCCAGGGCCTCGGTCTCAATACGATGCACACCGTCGGCATTCTCGTGCCGGATATCTCCGATCTGTACATGTCCACCTGCGTGAACTTCCTCGAGGAGGAGCTCCACGCAAACAACTACGAGGTGATCTTAAGCTGCAGCGGCTTCGACCTTGCACGGAAGAAAAACCACGTGGAGATGCTCCTCAACAAGCGCATCGATGCGCTGATCCTCGTCGGCTCCACCTACGCGGGGGACGGCAGGAGCAGTGCCCAGACCGACTACATCCGGGAGGCCGCAAAGAGCGTTCCCGTGTTTGTGGTGAACGGCCTTGTCGAGGGCGACAACGTGTACTGCACGGTCTGCGATGACCGGAAGGCAACGCGCGATGTCACAACCCTTCTCATAAAGCGCGGCCGGAAGCGGATCCTCTTTCTCTCGGACTCCCACTCCTACTCCGCCCAGCAAAAGCTTGCAGGCTACGAGGAAGCCCTGACATCAAACGGCCTTCCGGTTCTCGGGGAGCTGCGGCTGGCGCTCGGCAATCACGAGATCAGGTGTGTGAGGGATCTCCTTCTCCAGTATCAGAACCTTGCCTTCGATGCCGCCGTCGCGGTCGAGGATACGATCGCGGTGGGCGTCATGAAGTACGCGGCGATCAAAGGTCTCAAAGTTCCGGAGGATCTTGAGATCACGGGCTACAACAACTCGGTCGTCTCCATCGCGGCAACGCCGGAGCTTACCAGCATCGACGGCAGAGTCGAGGAAATCTGCCACGAGACTGCGGCAAGGCTCCTGTCCGTCCTTTCCGGAAAGACCGATGTCGAAAAGACCGTCAGCATCGAGCCCCTCATCGTCCGGAGAAGCACCACGGACTTCTGATTACGAACGAACCTCAAACCGGGTCTTCGGATCCGGTCTTTCACACCGCCAGCCGGTAAAGTACTTTGGATGGATGTGCTCTCCGAAGGTACAATGCTCAAATACCGCCGCTGCCCCGTCACGCCAGGGTCTTGCCAGATAGACACTGCCCGCGGGGCAGTTTTTTTTGGCCTCAAACCTGCAGTCGACAAACCGGAATCCCGGATGCCCCTTTGGTGTGCAGGGCGCACAGACAAAGCCGGGCCTTACCGAGATGATCCTGCAGTGTTCAAAGAGCGCGTCCGCGCCCCCGAAGATAAAGTCCACATCTCCCTCGATCACACAGTCCCGGAACACCTGATGCGTGGGATACCGTCTCCCGCTTTCCAATGGTCCCCGGAAGCCGTTTTGTTCCCGCTCTTTTTCCGGGAGCGGCGCAAGAAACAGGGTGTCCTGATGACTTACAAGGTGCACCCGTGTAACCTCCACCTCCTCTGCAGCGGAGAGCAGTGCCACCGCCTGTCCGTTCGTCGAGGTGTTCTCAACCGTAAGGTCCGACAGAACTACTTTCTTTCCGATAATCCCCAGCGTATAGCTTCGAAAGGTCCCGAGCTTCTCTTCCCCGGGAACCGGTGCGGGGTCAAAACCCCCGGCACATCTTGTGAGGATTGTTCTGTCCATGCTGCTTCCCTGAATCCGGAGGCAGCCATCCTTTGTATTGTAAAAGCGCTCCCCGGGGAAAATCCCCCCGGAGAGCGTCAGCATTTCTTCCTTCATGCTTCTTTCAGTCTCTGTGTTCTGTCCCGTAGACCTCGATCTGTTTCAGGGCCGGGAACGGGCTCTCGTCGGGCGCCTTGATAAGGTTCCCCAATGTGAGCCAGGTGATGCCCTGCTTCTCTGTCTTTATGACGTGCGGATCGTCGATCTTCTTTTCCATCGGGAAGGTGATCTGACTCCCGTCCGAGAAGGAGAGCGTCCCTTCCGTCCACCAGGAATCGTGCGGGAACTGGGCTCTGGTGTAGAGCCGGATCTCGTCGATGTCGACGGGGCGGCCGAAGTCGAGGCGAAACTTAGCGTCCGCCTGCCGGTTGATCCCCCAGGACTCATAGGGCCAGTTGCCATGGCTCTTTGTGCAGGTCAGGCCGTCGATGGCATTCCGGGGTGCAAACTGGGACTCGCCCCTTGTCTGCGTGTTCGCACTTGCATGCGGGAACACGGTGTCGACCTCCTGCTGATCAAAGGGATTGAAGGCAAGGTTTCTGCGTCCTGTAAGTTCCCAGTCCTCCGCCTTCCGGAGTTCAATCACGTGCCGGCAGCCGGAGAAGGCAAGGGGGTTGTAGTTCTCCTTCTTCTCATAGAAGGGCACCGTGTAGCGGATCGATTCCGATGTCACAAAGATGATCGAGGCATCAAGGCAGGCGTCCGCATGAATGACGTAAAACGTATTCGGGGTCAGCCCCTCAAAGTCGATGTAATCTCCCCGCCGGTACTCTCCTTCCCAGCAAAGAACCAGTCTGTCGTCCCGCTCGAGCTCCGCTTTTGGCGGCTCCGGGTGGAACTTTCCATGTACCGCAATCCTCATTGCTGCTCCTCCTGTAACTTCTTCCGGTACTGCGAGGGCTTCTGGCCCGTCGCAACGCGGAAGACCTTTTCAAAATAGGTGATGTTTCCGAATCCCGTGGCCGCCGCGATGTCCGTGATGCTCTCCTTTGTGGTTTTGAGCATCTCCTGGGCACGGCGCACCCGGATAAAGTTCGTGTACTCGACAACCGAGAACCCGGTGACCTCCCGAAAGATTCTCGTCAGGTACGACTTGCTCATGTAAAACCTCCCCGCAAGCTCATCGAGGGAGAGGTTCTTTGCGTAGTTGTTCTGCAGATACATGGAGATCTCATGGACCTTCCGGTAGATGCCGGAGTTCACCACCCGGCTCTTCGTGATCCGGTTGTAGTCCATCTCGTTCCCCTGACGGCGCACCCGCGCAAAGGTCGCAAGAAGCGTTGCCGCGAGCATGACAAGGTAGGGGTTCTTCTCCGTCGCATCCTCGTCCCTGTCGGCCCGCTTGAAGGCATCGATGAGAGAGAGGATCAGCTGCCAGTCCGCCTCCGAAAACCTCGCGATGCCGTTGTTCAGGCTCCCGAAGGTATCGAAGTCCATCTGAAAGAGGCTCTTCAGGACCCCGTCATACACCTGCCGGTCGATCTGCAGGATGAAATTGTGGTGATCCGGCGCATACCCATCCGCCGGGGAGGTCCTGTGGATGAGGTCGTGATTGACCAGCATCGCGCAGCCCTCGTCCAGGAGATAGGTCTCCTGCTCCAGGAAGAAGAAACGGTGCCCCTCGAGAAGAAAGAAGAGCTCAATCGTCTCGTGCACGTGCTTGGCGCGCATCTCGAACTCCTCGTGCCGGACGGCCTCGCTCACGCGAAGTCCCGGTATCTTCTCCTTAAACACCACTCCCTTGCCGGAGTTGTAAAGATCCTTATCCATTCAAACCGCCTTCTGTCCTGAGCCTCTCGGTGAATGCAAGAAGCAGCGGGCCAATGCCCTTTGCGTCATCGTCCACCACGGGCTCGGAAAGGTAGTAGGCAGGACTCCCGTCCCGGTGCGTCACTCCCCCGAGGCCTGCCACCAGGCAGATCCCGGTAAGATGCAGCTCGTTGTCCTCTCCTTTGGTGAGCCGTTCCCTGACCAGTCCCTCAAAACAGCGCTCTCCTGCTTTCTTCAGGTCATCGTCAAGGAACCCGAGCCGTGCACCTTTAAGGAGCGCCGCGGCAACAAGTGCCGAGCCGGACGACTCGAGGTAGTTCCCCGGAAGGTCTTTTTGGTCAACCAGCTGATAAAAGAGCCCCGAGGGATCCTGATACGGAACAAGCGCCCCGGCAAGGTCCCGGAACATCGTCCCGATCTTTGTGACATGTGCCTGATACTCCGGAAGATCCATGAGAATCTCCAGCACATCGGCAAGGCCTAAGATAAACCAGCCGATTGCCCGGAGCCAGAAACAGGACGAGCACCCGGTCTCTTTGTCCGCCCAGTACATACGCCTTGAGGCGTCGTACCCGTGATAGTAGAGACCGGTCTTCGGGTCCCTCATGCGCTCCCCGACAAGCTCGATCTGCCGGCAGACGTCCTCGATCCCCGTCCCCTTGATCGAGCGGGAGACCATGCCGCAGCGCCGGCATACGACCTCATACTGCGCATAGAAGGGCATTGCCATGTAAATCCCGTCGAGCCAGACCTGATCCGGGTAGATCTTCTTGTGCCAGAAACTTCCCTCGAAGGTACGCGGCTGGGTGTCGAGCTGGGAGCGGAACAGGTCCATGGCCTTCCGGTACTTTTCCTTCCCGGTTTTTTCGTAGAGAAGAAAGAGGTTCCTTGCCCCGTTGATGTTGTCGAGGGTGTAATCCTCGAGACAGTAGGTACGGACGCTCCCGCCCTCCTGCACGAAGTACCCGACATACCGGTCCGCAAAGGTCAGGTACTTTTCCTTTCCCGTGATGGAATACAGCTCCAGAATACCACGGATCATGCAGCCGTCGATGTAGTTCCAGCGATTCTCCTCCCCGCTTCGTATCACCTCCCGGTTCCAGTAGGGGTGCCCGGCATCGGAATTCTCAAGCACCGTGTCCACGTAGGGAAGAAGGAGTGCTGCCGCGTCCTGCTGTTGTTGCGTTTCCTGTGGCATGTTGTCTCCTTAAAGCAAAAAAATGCCGCGGACGGACTGCTGTGTCCGTCCGCGACAGTGAATCTGTGCGTCAGCCCTTGACTGCTCCTGCAGAGACGCCATCGATGAACTGATCCTGTGCCATGAAGAACAGCACGAGGCTCGGGACGATGGAGATCAGAGACAGTGCAAGGATGCGGTTCCATGCAAATCCCGTGTCGGCGTCCATGCTCATCTTGACGAAGATGGATACCGGATAGCGGGCCGGCGTGGAAACATAGAGCAGAGGCCCCATGAAGTCGTTGTAGCTCCACATGAACTGGAACAGTGCGCAGGAGACCATGGCGGGCTTTAGCACCGGCGCGATGACTCTCCAGAGCGTTCCCCAGGCCGTGCAGCCGTCGATCTTTGCTGCCTCATCGAGTTCCTTCGGAATGTTCCGCATGAACTGAATGAGCATGAACACGAAGTAGGTGTCCTGTGCGAACAGCGTCGGAGCGATGAGAGGCAGGTAGATCGGGGAATCGATCCAGTTCCACTGGTTGTACATGATGTACTGCGGTACGTTCAGGACTACATTCGGGAGGAACAAAGTCGACATCAGCAGTGCGAACAGTACATCATGACCCTTGAAGTGGAAGCGTGCAAACCCGAAGGCCGCGATCGTGCAGGAGAAGACCGTGAGAATGACCTTCGGAATGACGATCTTCAGGGAGTTGAGCATGGCTTTCCAGATGTCGATGTCACCGCCATAGCCCTTGAGTGCGTCCTTGTAGCCCTGCAGGGTCGGGTTCTTCGGAATGAAGCCGATCGACGAGAAGATCTCGGCGTTCGACTTGAACGAAGCTCCGATCATCCACAGAAGCGGATAGATCATGATGAAACCGACGAGGATCAGAACCAGGTATTTGATGGCATTGGAGACCTTGTGCTGCTTCTCCCGGGACATCGGTTTTCTTGTTACTGCAGCAGTATTTGCGCTCATGATGTCCCTCCTTTCAGTCCTCATCAGAGTAGTACACCCAGTGCTTCTGGCTCCACTGGAGGATCGCCGTGAAGATCATGAGCACGATGAACAGCACCCACGCCTCGGCACTTGCCAGACCCATGTTGTACTTCTTGAATGCGTTGTTGTAGATCAGCAGCGAAACCAGTGTCGTCGCACCTCTCGGGCCGCCCTGCGTGATGATGTAGGGGCCGTTGAATTCCTGGAACGCCTGCACCAGCTGGGTCACCAGGTTGTAGAAGATAACCGGTGTGATGAGCGGTACGGTGATGCTGAAGAACTGTCTCCACTTGCCGGCGCCGTCCAGAGACGCCGCCTCATACAGATCCTGCGGAACCCCCTTCAGGGCTGCGAGGAAGATGACCATCGAAGAACCGAACTGCCAGACACGGAGCAGCACGATGATGAACACGGCTGCCGAGCCGTTTGCGAGCCAGTTGGGTCCCTGAATCCCGAAGAAGCCCAGAATCATGTTGACGATTCCGTCTTCCTTGAAGATTGCCTTCCACAGCACCGCGATGGCGACGGATCCGCCGAGGATCGACGGAATGTAGTAGATCGTACGGAAGATCTTCACGCCCTTGATCTTGAAGTTCAGGATATAGGCGATGAACAGCGCGAAGATCAGCTTTAACGGGACGGTCATGAATGCGTAACGGAACGTCACGCCGAACGCCCTCTGGATCTTCTTGTCCGTGAATACCTCCGCGTAGTTGAACAGTCCTGCCTTTGTGATGCCCTCGAAGAGGTTGTAATCGGTAAAGCTGTACACCAGGCTCGAGAGGAAGGGATAGCCCTTGAAGACGATAAACCCGAACAGCCAGGGGAGCACAAACAGCAGTCCCCGGTTTCTCTGCCAGAATCCTTTTTTATGTGGCACAGCAGCAGGCGTCTGCTGCTGTGCGGTCATTGCTTTTGTACCCGCCATAACTGTCCTCTGATACAAATCTCCTGCAAATTACTGTGCGTTCTCCGCCTCAACCTGGTTGACGGCGTCGGTGAGTTCCTGAGCAAGGTCTGCGCTGTCCTCATCGTCATAGGACATGTTGTCCATGATCTCGTAGTAAGCGCCCTCGGAAGAATCCTTGAGCTCGGAGTCCTCATAGTACGGGCTTAAAGCGAACGGAGCATTGTCTGCTGCCAGCTGGTTTGCCTCGAAGGTCATGCCGGAAAGCGTTCCGTCAGCCTGCAGGGTCTCCTGAGCCTTCTTGGAAACAGGAACACCGCGCTCGAGAGCCATCGTGGAGACGCCGTCACCGTTGAGCAGGTACTCAAGAACGGAAGCTGCTGCCTTCGGATCCTGGCAGTTCTTGGAGATGGCAAAGCCCATCGAAATCTTGAAGACGGTTGCCGGCGTGCCGATGTCGTTCGGATAGTCGCCGATCACCAGTTCCTGACCCTCATCCAGAGCACCGGTCAGCTTTGCAACGGCGCTGTCCCACTCGAGGACGCCTGCATAGTGGCCATCGATGAAGTTCGGGTTCTTGTCCAGGGAGTCTGCGCCGTCGCCGGTGAGCTTCTCCTGGGTCGGAATGACGTGATTGTCCTCAAGGCTCTTCAGGAAGTCGAAGCCGTCGGTCAGCTCGTCGATCGTGTAGTTGAGCTTTCCGTCCTCGACCCATGCCTTGCCGTACTTGGTCTGCATGTAGTAGGTAAGAAGCAGGGTCAGATCGTACTCGCCGCATGCCATCGGGTAGTAATCCTCGCCGAGCTTTTCCTCGAAGATCTTGCCATCTGCAAGGAGCTCTTCGAAGGTCTTCGGGACCTCAAGTCCTGCCTTCTCGAACGTGGTCTTGTTCCAGTAGAACACACGGCCCGTCGTGGAAACCGGAATGCCGAGGAGATGTCCGTCAATGGTCATCAGATCCAGGTACTTCTGATCGTACTGGGACAGATCAAAGGTATCGGAGACGTTGTTGATGTCATAGAAGCCGGTGCCGTCGGACGAGAACTGATAGATCCAGTTCCAGTTGATCTGCATGATGTCGGCCTCGGAATTGCCGGCCAGCTGTGTTGCGATCTTGTCCTGCCAGCCGCTCCATGCGCCGTACTCGGAGTCGATGGTAACACCCGGATTTGCCTTCTCGTACTCGTCGATGGCGGCAAGAGTTGCATTGTGACGGGAATCACCGCCCCACCAGCTCATGCGCAGCGTGCCCGAACCCGATCCGGACGCATCTGCCGTGCTGGAAGCGGTGTCTGCAGCAGATTCCGTGCTTGCTGCAGCACTTGCACTCGTCGTGTCGGAAGCACTCGTCGACGCGGACGAAGACGAGCTGGAGCTTCCGCAGGCCGCAAGACCTGCTGCCATCGCTGCTACCAGGGAGCAGGCGACGATCTTCTTCATGTTCTTTTTCATTTCATTTACCTCCTCTTGCAATGGGTAACCCCCACATTGTTACTTTGGTTAAGACCTTACAAACTCCTTCACGTCCTGAACGGATATGTCACTGATGTCTTCCCCCGAAAAGCTCACATGGTTCAGAACGAGGCGATTGACGTTTCTTGCAAAGATTGACGTTCCCTCCATCTTCGGGAAGTTGTCCATCATGAGAACCTCCCTCGGCGTGCGCTGCGCTTTCGGAAGAAAGCTGGCACTGATGTTCGAAAGTTCAATCTCTCCCACCGGCTGTTCCGGAAGGCCCATCACGCAAAGGAGCGCTCCCTCGACACCGGTACAGGTGATGTTTGATGCCCTGATCGACTTTACAAACGGTGTATAGGCGTCCACCGGGAGAGGATCCCGTCTCTGGACGTACTCACTGTGCCCGTCTAGGTCACAGAAGTAAAACATGTTTACGGTGACCGGCATTGCAACGCCCGTCATCTCGATATTGGAAAACTCGATGTTCTCGTAGACGCAGTGCGGACCGCGCCCGCGCCTTGTCTTGATCCGAAGTCCCCGGTCCGTCCCGTCGAAGCGGCACTGGGAAACCGTGACATTTCGAACCGATCCTGCGGCCTCGGAGCCGATCGTCACCGATCCGTGGCCCCGCTCGAAGATGCAGTTCCGAATCGTCAGGCCCTCGCAGGCCATCGGGTACCGCTCTGCCATCGCCGCCTTGCCGGACTTGATCGCGATACAGTCATCGCCGACGCAGATCCTCACCCCGAGGATCAGGACGTCTTTGCAGCTCTCCGGGTCCAGACCGTCGGTATTCGGAGAATCCGGCGGGTTCTGAATCGTCACGCCAAGGACCTTCAGGTTGTCCGTGTAGAACGGGTGCAGGGTCCAGGACGGTGAGTTCCGGAACGTGAGACCTGCGATGGTCACCTCGCGGCAGCCGTTGAGGAACAGGAGATTCGGTCTCCAGGCGATGCGCCTTTCCTTCGGCTTCACCCACCAGTCCGCATTCTGCGCGTTCCCGTCGACAATGCCCTGTCCCTCGATCACGAGGTCCGTGGCATCGATTGCGGTAAGGATTGACGCAAACGAGTCATTCGGCTCTCCCTCCCAGGTGGCAAGCACCCGGTTTCCTCTCTCCCCGGGAAGGACCGGGTATGCCGTGCGGTCTGTCTTTCCAAGAAGGACAGCACCCTCTGCAAGGTACAGGGACAGGTGGCTCTTCAGGAACAGCGGCCCCGAAAGATACGTTCCTTTCGGGATCATCACCGTGCCGCCTGCGGGGCAGGCGCTGATGGCGGCCTGCAGGAAGGCGGTGTCATCCTGCTTTCCGTCTCCCTTTGCTCCAAAGTCCGAAACACTTAAAAGACAGGTCTCCGTCTTTGTCCGGATCACACGGGAGGTTCTCTCCGTTCCCTGCATGACCTCGATCTGATACTCCATATCCTGTGCAAGGTCTGTCAGGGTGACGACGTTGCTGTTTCCTGCATAGGCTTTCGTCCCGTTCAGGGAAACGGTGAAGGGGGCGGTCGTCACGATGGACGTGTTGTCCATTTCCAGCACCAGGCTGTGCTTTGTGACGGTCCGCACCTCAAAATCCATCCCGTTTTCCCTCCTTTTGACGATCTGTTCGCTTTTTTCAGGCACATCGCCATTATAAATGCACAAAGAATGTAAATGCTTACAAAATCTGGTACGCTTTCCCGATTGTTATCGAATCGGCTACTGATCTGTGTCCGAAAAGCCCATATTTGCGCGATTTCCGGCCTGTATTAATACTCTTTTGCATAAGTTTATTTCCGGATGGATGCACAAGGGAACCGTTTCCGGTTTTGTGCATTTCGCACAATAGAAAGGAAAGAGGTTGCAGAGATGTCTTACGTTTCCCGGCATTCTGTCAGGAAAGTGTTCAAATCCTTTGGGGAACCTGTCCGCAAAAGCTGCAGAGAGCAGAGAGCAGAAAACAAAGGCGCAAAAAAAGGACCTCCGACTGGAAGTCCTTACACACAAGACACAAACAGGGCACGAAGACCGTCAAAAATCCTCCCGTTTCGGTTCAGCCAAAACAATAGGCTGGTTCCGGTCCGTCAGAAAATCCTCCGGAAACATGCCGATGACCTGCCGCACCGCTGCCCAGGGATCCTCAGCGGAGTGCGCACCTTCAGCCTTCCTGTTGTCATTTTCAAAATCACTTGCCATGGCAGCCTCCTTTCCCGTGCACATGTCGATACCTCTGTTGTAACCGTTCCGGGCAGAAAGAGCCATCGTTTCCTTCTCAGACTTTCTTTCCCTGACAGCTCCAAAGACCACAACAGATCCCCGGTATTGGTCGTGATGGTTATACATATCTTATAGTTATTTGTTGTATAGTAGTAATGTAAGCCATGTATATTCAGGCAGACAGGGGGAATCCGGAAAAGAAACAGCTGTATGGGGAGAAAAAATCAGCTTGATAAATCCTTCCTCTTTAAGGACGTAAAGAAGTCCCTGGAGGAAGCGTACGGAACGGACACCGCAGAAAAGATCTGGAAGCGCGGGGGCGAGCTCGTCGAGACCTGTCCGGCAAAGTACCCGTCCATCGATTACAAAAAGGTTGGACAGTATGTCTTCCCCCTTGCAGCCATCTATTCTGCGATGCTGGAAAACGGAATCGGCCGGGATGAGGCTGTCTCCTTTCTTCTGACCTACGGACACCGCTTCGGAGAAAAGATGCATGTTCTCATCCATCGCCTCACCGGTATTCCCGGTGTCTCTGCCCTCATCTGGAAGAATTTCGATACCATCATGCACAAGACCGGCGGGGAGGAGCGGGGATACAAAAGCGATTTCTTCCCGGTGACGGAGACAACCGCCGGGCTGAATGTCCTTCAGTGCCCGGTTTATGAGGCGATGAAGACCATGGGTGTTCCGGAGGCCACCCCTTCCATCTGTGCCATGGACAAGGTCTACATGACGGGAATCCGGGGGATCCACTATCAGCGGACCATGTCCGTCGCGGAGGGTGACAATTACTGCGACTACCGGTTCGTCCGGATCAAAGGCGGCAGTGTTTCCAAAGCAGCAAGGTGAGATCTCCAATGCAGTTCCTCTTTCGTTGCCCTCGCAACGCATTCTCTGTTCCATCGGTACTATGATAAAAACAGGCCTGAGAACAGACGAAGACACAGGTGATGAAGCGGCCGGGGAGGCAGATTGAAATGACAGTTGAAGAGATCATAAAGCAGCTGGAACAGGACAAGAGAAACGAGTCCTATACGAATCGGGGCGTATCCCCTGTCTTTCAGGTGGACAAGGACGCCAGGATTCTCATCATCGGGCAGGCACCGGGGCGGAAGGTCGAGGAGACCGGGATTCCGTTCAACGACAAGTCCGGAGAAAAGCTGATCTCCTGGATGGGGATCGACAAAGAGACGTTTTATTCAAAGAAGATCGCGATCGTCCCCATGGATTTCTACTATCCCGGCAAAGGCAAGTCCGGCGATCTGCCGCCGAGGAAGTTCATCGCCGAGGAATACCACCCGGAGATCCTGAATCTCATGCCGGACATTTCTCTTACGATTCTCATCGGCAAGTACTCGATGGACTATTACCTCAAAGACCGGAAGAAGAGAAATCTCACGGAGACGGTCGAGGCCTTTAGGGAATATCTCCCGGACTATTTCCCGATCGTCCACCCAAGTCCTCTGAACTTCCGCTGGCAGGCAAAGAACCCCTGGTTTGAGGAAGAGGTGGTTCCTGCACTGCAGAAACGGGTTCATGAGGTTCTTTGATAAGCAGACAAGCCGAATCAGAAAGAAAAAGATCTGTAACAGCAATGGCAGGAGAAGCAATTCCCCTGCCATTTTCTCATCCCGATCAGATCAACTTTCTCCTACTTCGCTGAAAAGCCCTCTTTCCGGTACTTTGCCATCGCCGTGTGGGAGATCAGGATGTTCACCGACCAGCCGACCGGGACCGGGAACCAGACAAAGGAGATGCCAAAGCGCGGTGCAAGGAGCATGGCTCCGAGGACGCGAACGGTTAAGTTGCACAGGTTTGCAATCATGAAGATCCGCATCCTGCCGGCGCCCTTCAGCACGCCATCCGTTGCCATCTTGGCCCCGAGAAGGAAGCTGAACGTGCCGATCCAGCGAAGGTAGCCGATCGCGACCTCATACGCTTCTTCCGTACCGCTGCTTCCAAGGAAGAGGGATGCGATAAACCTTGCCGGGGGGACCACAAGGAAGAAGACGGCGACCGCAAAAAACAGATCGAGGATCAGGGCCGCATGATAACCCTCCGTAATTCGCCCTTTCTTTCCTGCCCCGTAGTTCTGGGCGGTGAACGGGGATACCGCATTGCCGACGGAGACCCAGATGACGGCGATCAGGTTTTCGATCCTGGCTGCCGCAGAGAAGCCCGCAAGCGCCTCCGCGCCGAAGCTGTTGACGACGGACTGCACCAGCATCATGCCGATGGATACGGTGGACTGCTGAATGATGGAGGGCACTGCAAAGCCGAGGATTTTCGTAAGGTCCTCCCTCGAGAACACCTCTCCCGTCCCCTCGTACTGCCGGAGAGCCTTTCGAAGCACCAGGAAGGAAAGGACCGCCGAGATTCCCTGGGCGATCAGGGTCGCAAGAGCTGCGCCGAACACGCCCATGTGAAGGCTGATCACCATGAACAGGTCCAGACCCACGTTCAGAAGGGACGAGAAGATCAGAAACACCAGCGGCGTCTTCGAATCCCCGATCGCCGTAAAGGTGCTCGCGATCACGTTGTACATGAACAGGAACGGGAAACCGGCAAAGTAGACGCGAAGATAGACCACCGCCATGTCGATGACTTCATCCGGTGTGTTCAATGCTTTCATGATGGGACCGCTGAACACGAAGCCGACAGCCCCGAGAACGATGCTCAGGATCAGGAAGAAGACCATGGCCGTCGATACGGTCCGCTTCATCTCGGCAAAGGACCTGCTCCCGAAGCGCTGGCTCACGAGGACTGACGCACCGGTCCCGGCTCCGACTGCCACGCAGATGAACACGTTGGTGAGGGCACTGGATGCACCGACGGCCGCCAGGGCATTCTCTCCCACGAACTGGCCGACGATCACCGAGTCCGCGATGCTGTAGATCTGCTGAAACAGGTTGCCGAGGATCAGCGGGATCGCAAACACGAACAGCGCCTTCATCGGATTGTCATAAATCAGATAATCGTCTTTTCTCTCTTCCCGTTTCACTCCCGCCTGCTTTCCAAAATACCAAACGATGGAATCTCAGGGCTGCTGCCCTGCGGCCTATCATAGCACTCCTGTCTATCCGCGGTTCTTTGCATCTCTGCCATTTTTCCTCTACCAGTTCCCTGGCGATTTTCGAAAGAAAAACCGGGAATATCTCAAAGGAACAAAACAGACGGGATTTCCGCTTTCTCCGCTGTGCGAAGGAGTAGAAACGTGTATCATCAGAAGCAGAGTGTCCACGGACACTCATTTAAGGGGGACTTCCTGTCATGAGAAAATATGCGCTTCCTGTCCTGCTGCTTTCCGTCTTCGAGGCGGTTGCCATCACGCTGTGGCTGGCAAAGGGTAACTTCTTTTACTTCCTGAACTTTACCTACATCGGGTGCTCCCTTGCCCTCGGTCTCACACTGATGATCCGTAACCACCGGAATGCCAGGCGGATCGTGCAGCTCCTTGTCGGCCTGTATATGCTCATCTACCTTGGCCTTATCGAGCGGGAGAACATGCAGATCGAGGGGTTCTGGTACTATCTGTTCTCAGGCCTCTTCACGGCCGCAACGATTCATTATGCCGTTGCAAAGATCTTCGGGCCGCTGATTTTCGGCCGCGGCTGGTGCGGCTACGCCTGCTGGACTGCCATGGTGCTGGACTTTCTTCCCTGGAAGAGACCGAAAACCCATACACGGAAGAAAATCGGATGGATCCGGTACCTTGCCTTTGCCGCCTCCTTCCTGTTTGTCGCATCGCTCTTTCTTCTGCATGTGAAGAACCTGGACCATGTCCTGTACGTGGCCTTTATCGTCGGCAATGTCTGCTACTACGCCGCCGGGATCCTCCTGGCGTACCTCCTGAAGGATAACCGCGCGTTCTGCAAGTACCTCTGCCCCGTCACTGTCTTCCTGAAGCCGATGAGTTATTTCTCCCTGATCCGGGTGAAGCCCGATCCTGCAAAGTGCATCTCCTGCGGGAAGTGCACAAGGGTCTGTCCGATGGATGTCAACGTCATGGACCCGAAGAGAAACCGCCTGAACGGCACGGAGTGCATCCTCTGCGGAGAGTGCGTAAAGGAGTGCCCGACGAAAGCGCTGTGACCAAAAGCCCGGTGTTCCGAAGGGAGACCAGGCAGTGAATGAGGAGGGAACCATACATGAAAGAGATCGAGAACTTTTCCGGCAGCCTGAGAGTATTGGAGAAGGCAGATTTCACCCTGGCGGATCGGGATGACATCTACAGGACAGGCATTATCGAGCAGTGTGACCTGACTTTTGAGCTTGCATGGAAGGCATTGCAGAAGGTCCTGACCCTGCGCGGAGTAAGCGATGCCAAAACCAAAACGCCGCTGGAAATCCTGCAGCTTGGCTGCAACGAAGGTTTGATCAGGGATCCCAAAATCTGGCGCACAATGCTGGAGAACAGAGGCCTTTCCGTTCTCCTTGGCAGCAGGGAGAAGATCGACGAGCGGATCCTTCTGATCCGCGATCGTTTTATCCCCGCCTTCACGGATCTGGAAGAAACTCTGGTTGGAAAACTGTCTGAAGCAGAGCAGCTGCACATTTGAGATCCATCTGCTCATTTCACTCCTGCATCAGACTGCATTCCTTCCCTTTGATCTGGCCTTGCAGTTCTTGCCTGTTGATCCTCTGCGTATTATACTGAATTGTAATTCAGTGAATTATTTTTCAGTATGTGAGGTCACCCATGTTTTACGCAAGGAAAAAGGAACTGGCGTCTCTGACTGCTCAGATCAACGGCAGCCGGAAATGTGCTGTCATGATTTACGGAAAGCGGCGCGTCGGCAAATCGACCCTGATTCGGCAGGCGGCACGTTCCTTTGACGGCATTGTCGTCAATCATATCTGTGTCAAAAGTTCCCTGGCAATCAATCTCAAAAGTCTTACAGACGATATTTTCACGGAGCTGAAGCTTCCCTCTCCTCAGTTTCAGAGCATCCGGGATCTGTTTCGTTTTCTGAACGGGCTTCATCGGAAAATGCTGATTATCATGGACGAGTATCCCTACTATTCCACTGCCGGCAGCAAAGGAGAGCTGGATTCTCAGATGCAGGATGTAATTGATACACTCTCCCCGGATATCCGGCTCATTCTGTGCGGTTCGTACATTACCGTCATGCGGGAACTTCTCTTAAAAGGGAATCCGCTCTTTGGCCGCTTTACGCTGGTCCTGCACCTGCGTGGGTTCGATTATCTCGACGCTTCCCTGTTCTGCCCGGCAGAATCCGTCCGGCAGAAAGCCGCCATATACGCGATTTTCGGCGGTTCCCCCTATGCCCTTTCCTGCGTTGATCCGGAGAAAAGCCTGGAGGAAAACATTGAGGAGCTGCTGATCAATCCCGACGGACTCCTTCGGATTCACATTGAAAACATCATGCTTGAAGAAATCAGGAGCAGTTTTGATCCGCAGATTTTTGCCATCCTCGGAAACGGAAAATGCCGCTACTCCGAACTGACGACGAGGCTCCTTTTGGATAAGGACACCGGCAATCTCGACAAACAGCTGAAAACGCTCCAGCAGATGGAAGCCATTGAGAAAGTAGTCCCCGTCAACCACCCCGGTGACAAGAAAAAGCAGTTCTACGAAATCTCCGATAATCTCATGAGGTTTTTCTTCACGTACATTTACAATAAGGAGTCGACAGTCTTCCGAATCGGAGAGCGTCAGTTTTATAAGACACAGATTGAGCCTTCGCTGACAGAGTTTGTCTCCCGCAGATTTGAGGGAATCTGCCGCCAGTATTTCTCCCGCAGGGTGAAGTGCGGACAGCTGCCGTCTGTCACAGATATCGGCACCTACTGGTACGATGATCCCGTGTCAAAATCCAACGGGGAATTCGACTGTGTCCTCAAAGAGACGGACGATACATACAGCTTTTATGAATGCAAGTATTACAGCAAGCCGATGCCCCTTGCCGAATGCAAAAAGGAGATCCTGCAGACAGCGAAGCTGTCCGGGCTGAATGTTCATCTCTCCGGGTTCATCTGCACGGCAGGTTTTGCTTTCGACCCGAGCGAGCTGGAAGGCAATACCGATCTGATAACCGGTGAGATGCTGTACGATCCCTCGCTGTTTGCCGTATCATGATGCCCGTTTCCCTGGAAATGGAAAAATGCGAACATGAATGAACTCCACTGACGGAAAATCATCTCAGAGGAGCAGCCATTGAACAAAACAGTGACGCGGTGCCGTAAGCGAAAATGCTTTCGGCACCGCGCCTTTCTGTAGTCAAACGCCTGGCAACAGCCATCCAATTTGCTGAAATTGCTGAATTTGTTTTCAGTGAATTATTTTTCAGTATTTTTTCTGTCCCTTGTTCATTTCCGTTTAATAGTTATCGTTTGCGCGATAATCTATTAGCAGGAGGAAAACCGCATGAGCATGAAAGAAATCATCAGGAACAACCACACGACAGCACATGCAATCTCTGTCGCGGCAGGGGTCCCCTACTCCACTGTGTACAAGCTGGAACATGACCAGACAACCTTTGACAAGTGCTCTTACGGCACCGTAAGCCGCATTGCAGACTTATTCAATGTGAGCTCCGACATCATAGCGGCAGATGACGAGTTTTCCCATTTCCGCGATGAAATGCATCATCAGCTCAAGCGCCAGGGCAGCAAGCTGTTTCTGGCAGCCTGTTTCGTTAATGACCTGCCAAACCAGTATTATCGCGGCGGATGGACGCTCCGGGCATTATACACAGCCTGTCTTTGCGACTATCTCAGTGACCTTGTGAATGAGCCGAAACCGTCGAAATACGACAGAATCAGATCGCTGTATTATGATCCGCCGGTCCGGATTTCCGACAGAAAAGACTGCAACGGGCCATATATACCGGTCTTTGAGGAACATGGCATTCTGGAAGGAGATGTTTTCGATGCCGTCTGACAGTGAGCAGGCAAGATCTCGCAAAGTTCCAAAACACGAAGAACAGTAAAAGAGCTCTGTTGATCTTTCTTTTCCTGAAATCCAGTCTGTGTCATGCTCTTTGCAGAAAAAAAGCTCCAAAGCGTTCTTTCCCAGCGTTTTGGAGCTTTCATCGTAATCTGGCAGCCTGTCCTGAAGTGTTGTACCCGGAAAAGTGAGCGTAGCAAAAAAGCTCAAAACCATTGATTTCTCAACGATTTTGAGCTCTTCTCAGAAGTCGAGGCGACAAGATTCGAACTTGCGGCCTCCGCGTCCCGAACGCGGCGCTCTACCAAACTGAGCCACGCCTCGATGCCTTGTTTCACAAAGCATTTGTTATCTTAACCGATGTTTTTCCTCTTGTCAACGGTTTTTTTATCAGCGAAGCTCCAGCTGAAGCTCCATACTCCCGGCAGCGACAATCCCTCAGGAAACCGCCACCGAAGATAAGGAGGAAGACTGCAGTTGCCCGCTTCCACAGTTTCTAAGATGCGTCACACTTTGTCCGCCCCAGGATGGTAAGATCTGACTTTGAGCACGGGAAATCCCGTGCCGGAAAGGAAGTCAGCATGCTTGGAAGAACGCACTTTGTTGTCGGGATTGCAGCGGGACTTGCCGTGTGTCATCCCGGGACGCTGCCCGCTTTACTTGCCGGGATCGGCGTCTCTGCCCTCGGGGGTGTTCTGCCTGACATCGATTCCGGCACCTCTACAGCCCATAAGGATGCAGACAGAATCATGGCGGTCTGCGCTGTGGCAGCAGGCTTTGCCGTCGTCAGTGAAGCTGTCTTCCACGTCGGTCTCTACAGCCGTCTTGTGGAGAACGGTGCGATTGCAAGGGCGGTCATCGCAGCCCTTGTCTTTCTTCTTGTGTGCTTCTATGGCAAAGAGCAGCCCCACCGCTCTTTTATGCACTCGATCCCTTCCCTCGTGGTCCTGGCGGCCTGCATCCTTCAGATCTTTCCGGATGCGGGACAGTACTTTGCCGCAGGTTTTGCCTCCCACCTTCTCATTGATCTCCTGAACCGGCGGCGCGTCCGTCTCTTCTATCCCCTGGGAAAGGGCTTTTGCCTGAATCTGTGCTCCTCAAGGGGGCTTGTGAACCGTATTCTGTTCCTTGCGGGGATCGCAGGAAGCGTCCTCCTCGTCCTGACATCCGTCCCGGTGCGAAATGCGCTCTTAGCGGTATCTTCCGGCATCCTTCCGGAGGCCTGAAACTGGAGCAGGGGACGATGGGTGACACAGGGGATTGCCTTTGAATCCTTCTTTCTCCGCTTCTCTTTCAGAACATAAAAAATGACGGTCCAAAGCCCCCTTCTTCCCCGGCTTTGGACCGCCCTCATCTCCTTTGATCTTTATGACATCTTCCTTAATACGTGTACGTCGAATGCCTCCCGGTCAGATAGAACTGCACCGAGTCATATGGAACGTCATAGTAATAATCATACTGCTCTGACATCGTGGCACCGGGCTTTAACTCCTCATCGGTATCCGTGAAGTACTGGTCGTCCGCATACACCAGCGACCCGTTGTTGAAGAACAGCACATACCCCTCGACATACTCCGCAGGGTCCGTTCCCGCATTGCCGACGGTGAGCACCACCTTGTCTCCAAGATCCGACACCTGCCCCACGAGTCCGTAGAGCACGTCGCTGTAGTACTTCACCGGCTTTGCGGACAGCGTTGTCTGGAAGGATGCCACCTGATCGAGGCTCACGCTGTCGTAGCACTCAGGAATAATGCTCGTCTGCCCGGGCCCGATGACGTCGATCGAACCGCTGCCTGCCCCGAGGACCGCACCGCCGGCTCCCAGCGCCGTGGTGTTCGACTCCACGGTAAGCGTTGCCTTCGAGTTGTTGGTCACGATGATGTAGTGCATCATGTACCCGCCGTATTCGGCCTCATAGGCATAGTCCGTCGTCGAAAGCTGCGAGACGTAGTTGACCGCCTTCTTTGCCTTCTTCTTTGCTTCCACCACCGATGCCGGTGCAAATCCCGTCCCAAGTGCCAGCACAACGGCCGTGCACAGAGCCAGAAGTCCCGTAAAAATCCTGTGCTTTCTCATGCCTTTCTCCCTTCCGCCCCTGCCACCCCTTCGGCAAGGGCCTCTTTGAATATTTTAGTTCTGTGTCCCTTCCGGTTGGTGTCCAATAAGGACACCTGACGTCCGCCTTTCCACCTGTGGTATGATGGTAACCGTCAGTCAACCTGAAATATCTTTCACAAGGAGGCAAGATCTATGCCCTGCACAACCATTCTGGTCGGCAAGAAGGCCAGCTATGACGGATCCACGATGATCGCCCGCAACGACGATTCCGGATCCGGACATTTCACAACCAAGAAGCTTGCGGTGGTCCTGCCAAAGGATCAGCCCCGCCATTACAAATCCGTCCTCTCCCACGTGGAGGTGGACCTTCCGGACAATCCGATGCGCTACACCTGCATCCCCAACGTCACCCCCGGAAAGGGTGTCTGGCCGACGGCCGGTGTCAATGAGGACAACGTTGCCATGACCGCGACCGAGACCATCACGTCCAACGAGCGTGTTCTCGGTGCCGATCCCCTCGTGGAGCTGCAGAAGGAAGAGGGACGCAAGGGTCGCCGCGGCTACAAGCCCGAGGTCCCCGGCGGCATCGGTGAGGAGGACCTGGTCCTCTTAACCCTCCCCTACATTCATTCTGCCCGTGAGGGCGTGGAGCGCCTCGGCTTCCTGCACGAGACCTACGGCACCTATGAGACCAACGGCATCGGCATCTCCGATGTCAACGAGATCTGGTGGTTCGAGTCCGTGGGCGGACATCACTGGATCGCCCGCCGCGTGCCGGACGATGCCTATGTCACGATGCCGAACCAGTTCGGCATCGATGACTTCGACCTGGACGATGCCCTGGGCGAGCAGAAGAACTTCATATGCTCGAAGGACATGAAGACCTTCCTTGAGAAGTATCACCTCGATCTTACGATGGACAGCCACACCTTCAACGCAAGGGATGCCTTCGGCAGCCACTCCGATGCGGATCACTGCTACAACACGCCCCGCGCCTGGTTCATGCAGCGCTACTTCAACCCGACATCCAACAAGTGGGACGGACCCGATGCAGATTACAATCCGGAATCCGACAACATCCCGTGGTGCCGCGTGCCGGAGAAGAAGATCACGGTCGAGGATGTGAAGTACATTCTTTCGAGCTACTATCAGGGAACTCCGTACAATCCTTACGCGGGACACGGAAGCGATGAGCTTCGCGGTGCCTACCGCTACATCGGCGTAAACCGCACCGACGACATGGCCCTCCTGCAGCTTCGCCCCTACATGCCCAAGGCCCTGCAGCCCGTAGAATGGCTGTGCTTTGCATCCAACGCCTTCAACGTGTTCTGCCCGCAGTACACCTGCGTGAACAGGGTCCCGGCCTACCTTGGCGGCACGACCGACGAGGTCTCGACCGACTCCTTCTACTGGACGAGCCGTCTCATCGGCGCTCTGGCAGATGCCCACTACGGCAAGTGCATCCAGCACATCGAGCGCTACCAGGAGAGCGTCGGCGCAAAGGGGCACGAGTACCTGAACCGGTACGATGCCGCCTTCACCGATGACACCGATGCCGAAAGCTGGTGCGAGAAGGCAAACGAGGACATCGCAGCCATGGTCCGCAAAGAGGCTCAGAGTGCTCTGGACCACGTGCTCTTCGAGGCAACCAGCGGCATGAAGAACCAGTACGCAAGAAACGACCGCTGAGAATAGAATCAGACCATAACGTCAAAATCCCCTCCGGGAAGGCAAACCGATAATCGCCTCCCGTAGGGGATTTTTGTATCCGCTGGTTCACGGACAGATCTTATTCAGACTGCTCTCAGGCTTTCGGTCCCTGGAAGTGCTCCCTGGCCTTGTCCATGTTTTCGACGCACTCCATGGTGCCGACAAACTTTCCCTTGTCGTCATAGACAGCCATGTAGCGCACAAGGAACGTGTGCCCCTGCTTCTCCGTCCAGACCTCGACGCTCTTCTTGGTCCCTGCGCGGAACTGGGAGATGATGGTCCGTACCATCGCCTCGACCTTCGGCGGATGGCAGTAGTAGACCTCCCGGTCGAGGGCGGCAAGCGGGCGCTTGAAGACCTTCGGTCCCTCGTTGAAGTAGCGGTTGATGTCATGATCATCGACAAACGAGATCTCGAGCGGGATCGTATTCAGCATCGCCCGGAGCTGATACACCGTGAAGTGCCCGGTGGGAAGAACGATCTCCTCGTCGTCGGAGACCTTCGATCCGCCTTTCTGTGCCTGAAGCGCTGCCTTCAGCGCCTCCATCGCACGGTCCACATCGGACAGGTTCTCCTGTGCAGGTGCGGCATCTTCCGCTGCTGCCGGTGCCGTCTTCTCTTCAGCAGGTTTCTCTGCAGGCTCTGCTGCCTCTCTCCAGATGGGAATGCGCTCGGTCAGGCACGGCTCATAGTCCTGGATGTCACGCGCCATCTGCTTCCACTCATCCTCGGTGAAGTTCTGGGCGCAGATCGGAAGGAGAATGTTCTGCTCCTTGTAGATCATCTCCTCCATGCGCTGCAGGACCTTTCCTGCGCGCTCGGTCCACTCCTCTTCGGGCAGTTCCTTTTTGCAGAGAGCGCCCACTTCATCGCGGATCTCGTCATCAACGCCCCACATGACCTTTGCCGGGCCGGAGATGCCGTAGCGGGAGTCGAGCTGGGGATAGAGAAGGTCTCCCTTCTTTGCGTAGTGAATGCTGACGGGGCGGATCTCTTCAAACTTATTCTTTTTCTCCTCGAAGGAGAGCGAGGAATCCCAGAGCGCCTCCCGTACCTCTTTGATCTTCTCCCCGATTGCTCGGTTCTCCTTCACGAAGATATTGACGGGGTGTCCCGCGATGAGGGCGAGCATGCTGACCTTGTTCTCGGCCTTCCTGTGCATGTCCTTGCCGTTTACGGCATTGCCGTTCACATTCCCCTGCTGTGCCTGTGCCGCCAGGGACTGCGATACCGCCTTCTCCGCGTTCGCGATCTTCTCCTGCTTTGTGGCGCCGTGAAACAGGGCAGAGTGTACGTCGCAGAGCTTCTGCACCTGCTGATAGGGCATGCCGCTCTTCATGAGGTCCTGCTCGGCCTTCATGATCTCCGAGGCATCGACATCCTTAAAGTTCTCCACGAAATCCTTCCGGACGGATTCCAGGTCCTCGCCCTCACCAAGTCTTCTGATATAGTCCTGCAGTTTCGCATCGCGATCTTCCATCGTCTTTTCTCCTTATGAGTATCAGTCAATCTTCCGGAACGATTCCTTCGGCAGTCCGCAGACCGGGCATGTCCAGTCCGCCGGGACGTCCTCAAAGGCGGTTCCGGGCTTTACGTTGTGCTCCGGATCTCCCTTTGCGGGATCATAGATATAGCCGCAGGGGCACTGCCACCTTGCAAGGGCAGGCTTCTTCTCTGCTGCTTCCTGTGCCGCTCCCGTACCGATCAGTTCTGATACAAGAGCCGGGATCTTTGCAAAGTCATCCTCTCCCGGGTTCCAGGAAGATTTTACCTCAGTCTGCACGACCTCGAAACCGGCATCGGTCAGCATCTTTCGAAGAACCGAATTGCCCTCGCCGCTCCAGCCGTAGCAGCCGAACACCGCCGCCTTCTTTCCCTTATACTTCAGGGATTTCAGATAGTAGAGGAACCCCTCCATGCTCGCAAGGACGCCGTTCAGGATCGTCGGCGAGCCGACGGCAATGGCCTTCGACTTGAAGACCTCGCCGATGATATCGTCCTTCTGCGTGTGATCCACGTTGAATACCTTCACGACGGTGTCCGGAGACTGTCTGTGAATCTCCTCCGCAATCGCATGGGCGATCTTCTCGGTTCCGTGCCACTCCGTGCCGTAGACCACGGTAATCTGATCTTCCTGGTAATGATCTGCCCACTTTGCATAGGCCTCGACGATCTTCATCGGGTCCCTGCGCCAGATCGCGCCGTGGGAGGGGGCAATCATGTCAATCGGAAGGTTCATCGCCTGAATCTCCCTGACCTTCTTTGTCACAAGAGGGGAGAACGGAGCGACGATGTTTGCGAAGTACCGCTGCGCCTCATTCCAGAGGGTCTCCTGATCTGCCTTGTCCGCGAACATCTCCTCCACGGCGTAGTGCTGTCCGAACGCGTCCATGGAGAAGAGGATATTGTCACCGGTCAGGTACGTTGCCATGGAATCCGGCCAGTGCAGGAAGGTCATCTCCACGAAGACCAGCTTCTTGCCATTTCCGATGTCCAGGCTGTCGCCGGTGTGGACGACGTGGAAGTCCCAGTCCCTCTTTCCGTACTGTCCCTCCAGGGACTTGACGGCATTGGCCGTGCAGTAGATCGGCGTGCCGGGGATCTTGTCCATCAGGGCCGGCAGGCTTCCGGAGTGATCGTTCTCCCCGTGGTTGACGACGATATAGTCGATCTTATTCAGGTCGATCTCCGACTCCAGGTTGGAGAGGAAATCCGTCTGATGAGGCGCCCAGACCGTATCCATAAGAACGGTCTTCTCCTCCTTAATCAGGTAGGCGTTCTGCGAGCTTCCGCTGTGGATGGTGAAGTCATCCCCGTGGAACTTCTGCAGATCCCAGTCCATATAGCCGATCCAGTACACATTGTTCTTGACCTGTTTTCTCATCTCATCTATCCCCTCTGCTATTTTGCAATCTCAAACCCGTTCTCCTGAAGCTTCCCGAGAATGGTCTCCATCGGAACACCCTTTGACTCTGCGGCCCCCGGTATCGTCATGTGCGATCCCGCAAGCTTTCTCATCACCGGATTTGCAAGCGGTGTAAATCCCAGAGACACCAGGATCTCCACCAGCTCCGGATACTCCCCGCACAGTGCTGCGACATTCTCTGTTAGATCAATGGTCTTTGCCATGATATGTCCTCCCTGACAGCCCTGGCTTTTGTCCCTGTTTCTGTCTTACAGGGGATACTTTATCAGAGCGTATCCCGGAAATATGTTGTTTTTGCAACGTTTTTCTCTTTCTCTCAAACTTTTCTTTTCAGACGCTGCCTCTCCCCGCGGCACAAAAATCCCGCCCCTCAGGAAGCAAACGCTTCCCGGAGAGCGGGACACACTGTTTTATTCAACTCTTCCGGAACATGGCGAAGAGTACTGCCGCCTACTCTGCGCTCTTCGCTCTCTGCTTTTTCCCCGGCATGGCGGTCACGAGGATGAACAGAAGAAGCAGCACGGCGATGGTCATCCAGAAGGCAAGGACCTTCGTTCCCTGGGGAGAGAACAGATCCCAGTAGCCCTTGAGATAGACGAAGATGATGAGGGCCGGCACGATCCAGGTCATGTAGAAGCGGTGATAGAAGAACTTCCTGCCCTTTCCGGCGTCCGCCTCGGAAAGGAAGTTCTCCCAGCCCCAGCCGTTCTTTCTCGTGCAGAAGAGGACGAAGGCAAGGGACCCCAGGGGGAGCAGGTTTTCAGAGACGATGAAGTCCTCGAGATCCAGGACGCTGGTCCCCGCGCCCAGGGGCTGAAAGGCGGACCAGATGTTGTAGCCGAACACGCAGGGAAGCGAGAGGAGGCTTACCAGCACCGCATTGAAGAAGACGCTCTTCTTCGTGGACCAGCTAAACAGATCCCCCGCAAAGGCCACGATGTTCTGGAACACCGCAATGACGGTGGTCAGAGCCGCGAAGGAGAGGAACAGGAAGAACAGAGCGCCCCAGATCCTGCCGCCTGCCATCTGCGAGAACAGGTTCGGGATGGTGATGAAAATGAGGCTCGGCCCGGAGTCCGGGTTGATGCCGAAGGCAAAGCAGGCCGGGATGATGATAAAGCCCGCCATCAGGGCGACAAAGGTATCGAGTGCCGTGATCGTCGCCGCTTCCCCCGTGAGGCTCCTGTCCTGTCCGATGTAGCTGCCGAAGATCAGCATCGCGCCGATGCCGATGGAGAGCGTAAAGAACGCCTGACTCATCGCCGCAAAGATGACGTTGCCGATTCCGATTTCCGCCATGTGGGAGAAGTCGGGGACGAGATAAAACCGGATTCCGGCGCCGGCACCCTCAAGGAACACCGAGTGAATGGCAAGAACCATCATGAGGACAAGGAGCGCGGTCATCATGATCTTGCTCACCCGCTCCACGCCATTCTGGATACCGAAGAAGCAGACAAAGAACCCGAGGACGCAGACAAGGATCGTCCAGAACGCCTCCGATGGAGCATCGGTCAGGGTACTCGTGAACTTCCCTGCGATCTCGTCCGGGGTCAGGCCGTGGAATTCGCCGGTCAGATGCCAGGCAAAGTACTTCATCATCCACCCGGCCACCGTCGTGTAGTACATCATGAGCGCATAGCTTCCGAGGATGCTGATCCAGCGGTACCAGTGCCAGTGACTGCCGGAGGGCTCGAGTGTCTCAAAGGCAAGGGCTGCGCTGTGCCGCGAGCGTCGTCCGATCGAGAACTCGCAGACCATGATCGGAATGCCCATCGCCACAAGGAACACGAGGTAGATCAGAATAAACGCCGCTCCGCCGTACTGTCCGCACAGGTAGGGGAACCGCCACACATTGCCGATGCCGATGGCACAGCCGGCCGAGACGAGGATAAACCCGAGTCTCGAGCCGAAGCTCTCCCGCCCTTTTCCGGTACCTTCTGTCTTCTTTTCCATATGCTCACACCTCCCGGAACAAAAAAGCGGCCGCCTGCAGAATCTGCAGGAAAGCCGCCAGGACTTTCGAAAATGCATTGTAAACCGGAACGGTGCTTCCTTACAACACTCTGTTATTCCAGCCCGTAATTCCCCGATCAGTAGCCGAGATCCTCATTCACCAGGAACACTTTGATGCGTCCGGCAGGTCCGGAACAGGCCCTTGTGATCACGATCTGGTTGCAGATCGAGTGGTCGAGGCAGTCCATGCAGCAGCCGACCTTCGCGCACGGCGTGTCGAGATGCAGGCGTCTGGTGTTTGCAGGAGTGGCGATGTTGCGGACACGCTTGATGGCGCTCTCGACATCGGGAGTCACCTTGTTGCGTCCGCAGACGACGAACACGTGCTCCGGTCCGCAGATGAGGAATGCCGTGCGGTTTCCCCTGCCGTCGATGTTGACGAGCTGTCCGTCGAGGGTGATCGCATTCGTGCTCATGAGGAAGTAGTCGGAAACCATCTGCTTCCCCAGCATCTGCCGCTTCTCCTCCGGGGTCTTTGCCGTTTCCCTGTCGATGATGTCATAGGTTCCGGCGCTCTTTACCGCATCCAGGATCCCCGCATCAAGAAGCGTCTGGGATCCGCCCCAGGTGATGCCGGAACCCGCAGGGATCTGCTTTAAGATCTCCTTCTTTGCCTCTTCCGCGCTTGCGACATACTGCGCTTCCATGCGCCGTGCACTCAGGCGGTGGATCAGTGTCTGGGCAAGCTGTTCAAATGCCTCAAATTTGTAATCGCTCATACCCGTTCCTCCTTTATCGGACACTGCAAGTGTAGCATATTTCAGAGTCCGAAAGAGACGGACAATCACGAGGTCGGGGAAGACATCCTTTCCTCTCACAACTGGTATAATTCGAAGGGCCAGGCAGGGTTGCTGTCCGCAGCGCTCCTGCCATTTTCAAAATACGATGTGAATCTGTGAGGAGAAATCTGTGGGCCAGAATGGTGTTCTTGATTCGCTGATCATTGCTCTGATCTTCTGCGGGATCTTTGCCTTTTCCATGCACAGGGACCGGAGCCGCTACCGCAACGTGGTTCTTCTTCTGTTTGCGGCAGGTTCGGTGGTGTCGCTTGTCCTCTCCTTTTTCGACGGAGTGGCTGACAAGGTTCTGCTGCTCCTGTTCGTTCTTCTTGCCCTGCTGGTCCTCGTCCTGCCGTTTTTCCTGATCGCAAACGGCTTTGTCATGATCCGGCGGGAGGGGAGGAGCCTTGCAAACCTCCTCTCGCTCCTTCTGGGTCTTGTCCTTCTTGCGGGCGAAGTCTCCATGTTTTTCTGGGGAATCGGTCTCTTTATCGGGCCGGAGCTGAAGCTCCACACCATTACCGCTGCCGTATCCGCACTCTCTCCCGTGCTGATGCTTCTCATGCTGAGCGCACTCTACCTGTCCGTCACCTTCCTGAACTTTGCGTTCTACTGCGTCTTTCTCCAGCTGATCCCGGTAAAGCGGGACTTTGACTACGTGATCATCCACGGAGCCGGCCTTCGAAAGGACGGCACCGTGACAAAGCTTCTGGCAGAGCGCTGTGACAAGGCGGTCACGATCTATCGCCGGGATCCCACGCCTCCCTGCCTGATTCCCTCCGGCGGTCAGGGCAGTGACGAGGTCTGCAGCGAGGCAGAGGCCATGCGCCGCTACCTTCTGAGTAAAGGCATCCCGGAGGAGAAGATCCTCATCGAGGACCGGTCAACCACGACCATGGAGAACATCACAAACAGCCGGGACCTGATCCTGTCACAGCCCGGACGGAAATATACGGCGCTTGTGACGAGCAACTACCACGTCTACCGCGCCATGCGCTATGCAAGGAAGGCAGGCCTGAAGGCCGTCGGGATCGGTGCCCATGTCGCCTTCTACTACTGGCCAAGCGCCATGATCCGCGAGTTTGTCGCCGTTCACCGGGAGAGGAAGCATCTGATCCTGTACCTTGTCGGGTACCTCATCGTCATCTCCCCGCTGCTGATCGTTCTGCTGGAGAGACTTTGAAGCCTCACAGCCGACTGCATCTCTTTCCTCTGCCAGACGCAAAGCGCCCGGAAGACATGTTTGATTCATGCCTTCCGGGCGTTTTGGATATTTTCTGTCTTCCAGATGATTCCGCTTCCGACTACGAGGAAAGTCCCATCTCCGTGATCTTGCCGTTCTTCACGGTCAGGATCAGTCCCAGACCGTTCTGATTCTGAAGCCAGGTATTGAATTTCTTCCGGGACATATATGTTGTTCCGGCATCCTCGCCGCCATAGAGGGCGTACTTCACACCTGAGGCAAGCGGAATCACATAGGTTCCGAGCGGCTCCGTCGCGCCGGTATCATAGGACGTCAGAGCCCCCGTGGTGAGGATAAGTCTCGATTTCTCAAGGGAGAACGCCATGCCCTGACCGGTCGCCTGATCAAAAGGTGTATTGGAAACCATGTAGAATCCGTCTCCCGGAAGCGTCATCGTTCCGTCCGACGTGGCAGCGGCAGGGGCAGCCGTGCCCGATACCGCCTGTGCCTGCTCACTCGAGAGCAGTGCCGGAAGTGAAGAGTACGTCAGATCATCGTCCTGTGTTCCCTGGGCAAACGTCTTATACGAGCTGTTGATCGAGTTGTACAGATCCTCCGAGATCTGGACATCGTCGAAATAATAGAAATGGTGGAAACCGTCAAATGCGTCCACGAGCCTGTGTGTCTCGCCTGTTGCGACATTGATCAGGGTCTGTGTGTCCGTGTGGGAAAGATACGCATCAATCAGCACCAGAGATCCTCCCGGAACAAAGTCGAGACCGGTCAGAAAACCTCCGATTCCACTGTAATTCGCCACAGCGCCGTTGTGGTACGACAGAAGGTAAAATGCTCCGGGTCCTCCCGAAACAATCAGTTCCGGCGTCTTGTCCCCGTCAATGTAGGCCAGCGAATACTCGAGATACGGCAGTTCATCTTCCGAAACGTCCGCAGCCACTGCCCGGAGCTGCTGCAGATAGGCTGCCTGCCAGCCGGTCGTATCTTCCGTCTGGAAGTACGGACCTGCATTGCTGCTTCCTGCTGCCTGCACGGGAAGTGCAGACACTGCAGGTGCTACGGCAAGGCAAAGCGCCAGTGCCGTACTGGTCAGTTTCTTTCCAACAAACTTTTTCATGGCTTTCTCCTCCTGAAGGCGTCGATCTTTTGTCTTCGCCTTTCCCGTCCATCATACCCCCCTGCCCTGCCCCGGTGAAAGTACATTCTCACTTTGGATGTCCGTCCTCTTCCTTAATCGTCACCTCTTCATTCGGTGTTTCCCGCACAAAAAAGCCGGACACCCCGGAGCCTCTGTACACGGGATGCCAGGCTTCCTTACCATATGATTCCGGATTACCTGCCTCAGTTTTTATCCGGATCACTCAAAGCGCAGCACCTTCTCCGGGCTGCAGTAGAGGGTGATGCTGTCCTTCTCCGGGCGCTTTGCGCTCCTGTAGAACCAGTCGTGTCCGTCCATCAGAAGATGCAGTTCGTACCCGTCCCCTGCATAGGACACCCCGGCGATGTCCGCCGAAAAGGCGGTATCCCCGGTCGAGGGTTCTTCCTTGAGGTCCATCGGCCGCACCATGGAGCTCTCATCAATCCAGTTGGCAAGGCCTGTGATGTTTGCCGCAAACCTTGTCTTCGGGTGCCGGAAAATCTCCTCGGGTGTTCCCTCCTGCACGACCTTTCCAAGGTCCATGACCACCACGTGATCCGAGATCGAAAGTGCCGTCTCCGGATCTCCCGTCACAAACAGCGAGGTGATCCCGGCCTTCTTTGTGATCTCGCGGACGAGAAGCCGCACCTGTCTCGGGAGGCGGGTCATGGGCTCGTCAAAGAGAAGGCATTTCGGCTCCCGCACCAGTGCCCTTGCAAGCGCCGCCATCTGCTTCTGCCAGGGTGCAAGGTCCTTCGGATAGCGATCCTCCATGCCGGCAAGATGGCAGGTCTCCAGTGCTGCGCGCACTTTGGTCTTCCTCTCCTGCCTGGTCAGCCCGTCGGTCAGAGGCGCCGCGACGTTGTCAAAGACGTCCTTGTGCGTAAGAAGCCCTGCGTCCGCATAGACCACCACCGTGCCCCGCTTCTTCGGGGCAAGATCGATGCCATCGGATGCGGAGAACACCACGGTCCCGTCAAAGGTGATGACGCCCGTATCCGGCTTTTCAAGGCCCGCAATCATGTGCAGGACCTTCTTCTTTCCGCACCCGGACGGCCCGAGGATCCCCGTCATCTCTCCAGACGGGAGCGTGATGCTCACGTCCTCGATGTTCTCCCCCTGACTGCGGCTCCTGCCGATTCCCTCTGTTCTGATCGTCATTGATCTTCCTGCCTTTCCACCACGAAGCCGGCACTCAGATCCTCGAGGCCGTTCTCCGGGTAAGCGTTTTCAAAGGGCGTCTGTGCCCTGAAGGTTCTCTGATGTGCAGTCAGACAGAATCCAAGAAGGAATCCCAGAATCAGAAGTCCCACAACGAGCAGCACATGAATCCGTTTCTCCATCGCCTCCGCCTCCCTGTACAAAAGCATCCTAAGGCCGCGGTGTTAAACATGCGGCAGAGAGAGGTTAAACTTGGGGAAAAACAAAAAGGCAAAGGGTGGGGACTTCCGTCCCTGGTGTATAATGCACTCAATCCAGAGAAATGAGGTGCGGATATGGGTAAGAAAGACGAGCGCTGGGATATCTACGATGCAAACAGAAAGAAAACCGGACGGACCATGCAGCGGAACGACTGGCACATGGCGCCGGGGGATTATCACATCAGCGTGCTCGGCATCGTGACAAATGATGAGGGGAAGTTCCTCATCACAAAGCGTGCCATGGACAAGGAATGGGCTCCCGGAGCTCTCGAGGTCTCGGGCGGCGCGGTGATCGCCGGGGAGACGTCCGATGAGGCGATCCAAAGAGAGGTTGGAGAAGAGACCGGCCTGGACCTTACCGGTGCCACCTTCACCCTTATCGACTCCTACCGGAACGATTCCGCGGCAGAGAAGAACAACTACTTCGTGGACATCTACCACGTGCGGGCGCACTTTACGAAGGCGGACATCAACGTGCAGGAGGAAGAGGTCGCAGGCTTCCGTCTGGTGACCTATGAGGAACTCCTGTCCCTTGTAAAGACCACCGAGTTCCTCCACTGGGCAAGGCTCAGGGACGACTTTGCCGCCATCGCGGCCGGCCGGATCTGAAGTTTTGTCAGCACCCTTTCGATCTGATATTGCCTTTTCATCATTCCTTCCGGTCGGACTCCAAGAGGTCCGGTCGGAATTTTTCTGTCACCAGACGTGCCTGTTCCCGTCTCCACGCCTTAATCGCCGCATGGTTTCCGGAGAGCAGCACCTCCGGCACCTTATCCCCGTGGTAGTCCGCGGGCTGGGTGTACTGGGGGTACTCCAAAAGCCCTGTCTCAAAGGACTCGTCCTGTGTTGCCTCGTCCTTCAGCACGCCGGGAAGGAGCCGCACCACGGCATCGGTGATCACCTGGGAGGCAAGTTCGCCTCCTGTCAGGACAAAGTCCCCGATCGAGATCATCCCGTCCACGTGGTGATAGATCCTCTCATCGAAGCCCTCGTAGTGCCCGCAGACAAGGACGAGGTGGGAAAGCTCTGCAAGGTCCCGTGCCATCTTCTGAGAGAAGACCTGTCCCCTGGGGGTTAAAGCTGCGACATAGGCATCCGGGTCTCCTCCCTTTGCCGCCTCGATCGCCTTCACCACAGGATCCACCCGGAGCACCTGCCCGGTGCCGCCGCCGAAGGTGTTGTCATCAAGGTGCCGGAAGGACCCGCCGGCAAAGGTTCTGATATCAATGAGCTCGAGGGACAGGGCGCCGTTTCGGACAGCGCGCTGCAGGACCTTTCCCTGCAGAAATCCCTCAAAGGTCTCCGGTGCCACGGTGCAGATTGAGATTTTCATTGTGTCCTCCTCGTCCCTTAAGTGCGGGTCAGTTCCCCGATGCCTGTGCCAGAGCGGCCGTTTTGTTGGTTCCACTCCCGCATCTTCTGATGGTATGATGATACCGCCTGAAAAAGGGAGCGGGCCAACCCCATGAAAAAAACATTTGATGAACTGCTTTCCGAAAACCACCTGGGCTTTACCGGCCTTTTGAGCAGCCACGAAGCCGATGATCTTCGTTCCTTCTGGGATACGCTGGTCATGGACAACGACGGCGTGGTCTCCGATGCGGAGATCGACTCTCTCCTGTCCACCTATCAGCAGATGGGCGTCATCGCCCCGCTCTCTGCAGAGGACATCGTCGAGGCCAATGAGATGCGGGCCAATGCCCTCGAACAGTTCCTGAAAAAGGAACGGGCCGCAAAGAAGAAAGACGAAAAGAAGGACGAAGAGAGCGTTCCGATCGAGCCCACGGTTCCCAAGACGCAGGACGGCGTGACCCACGGCTCCACGGATCCCGACTTCTTCGGCCAGCTCCCCTCGGACCCGGTCCAGGGAAAGCCGGTGATCACCTATGAGCTGATGATCAGCGATGCGAGGACCGCAACCGACGAGCACCCCATCCTGATCCTCGCAGATCCCGACCACTCGATTCCCCACCACCAGATGGGCGACTTCACCAATCCAGAGCGGCGCACCGCGTTCGAGTTTCGGGTGAGTGAGACCGAGGTGGAGACGAGGGACATCCTCTTTCTCGACAAGCGCTTCGTAAAGCTCCTTTCCTGGCTCGGGGAGGGGCATATCGCGGTGAAGCTCTCGGGCCACCCCGTGGATGCGGGCTATGCCGTCTACAAGATCCGCGCCGTCGATCCGAACGGCAATGAGTCCCTGACCTCGACGAACGATGGCTTTCTGCAGCTGATCCTTCGAAGGCTCCAGGCATCGCTCCCGCCGGAAGATGTTGACGATGACAGCGAGCACCCGGAGGATACCGATGAGACGCTGATCCTCTCCGATATGCCGAGCATGATCGACTTCATGAAGACCGCCGGCGACACCCTGCCCCCGAATATCCGCAGCTGGGCGCACCGGAACATCGCGATGACCAAGGCCAGCACCATCAGCCAGGAGGAGAAGCGCCACGCCCAGCGCGCGCTCTCGATCATGCTGCACATCCAGTGGGAGTCTCCGCTCTTTCCCTCGATCGACCCGAAACAGGCGCGCCGGATCCTCGATGAGGAGCTCTACGGCCTGGAGACCGTAAAGCAAAGGGTCATCGAGACCATCATTCAGATCAACCGAACCCACACCCTGCCCTCCTACGGCCTGCTCCTTGTGGGACCTGCCGGCACGGGCAAGAGCCAGATCGCCTATGCGGTGGCAAGAATCCTGAAGCTTCCGTGGACGAGCCTCGACATGAGCACCATCCACGACCCGGAAGCCCTGACCGGAACACCGAGAGTCTATGCGAACGCAAAGCCCGGCCGCATCATGGAGGCCTTCTCCAATGCCGGTGCCTCGAACCTCGTGTTCATCATCAACGAGCTCGACAAGTCCGACAAGGGAAATGCCGGGTCCAACCCGGCAGATGCGCTGCTCACCCTCCTCGACGGCCTGGGATTTACCGACAACTACGTCGAGTGCACGATCCCGACGGGCGGCGTGTATCCCATCGCGACGGCAAACGACAAGTCGAGGATCTCGGATCCTCTGCTCACCCGCTTTGCCGTGATCGATATCCCGGACTACACGCCGGACGAGAAGAAGATCATCTTCACGGACTACTCGATGCCTCGTGTACTCCGGCGCCTCGGCATGAAGCGGGACGAGTGCATGGTGACTCCGGACGCCGTCGATCAGATCATCGAGTGCTACCGCGATGTCCCGGGCGTCCGCGATCTCGAGCAGGCGGCCGAGCACCTTGCCGCAAACGCCCTGTATCAGATCGAGACGGGCGGAAAGACGAGCGTCACCTTTGACCGGGAAGCCGTGCAGCAGACACTGGGGCGCTGAAAACAGAACAGGAAATCACGAAGGACTGCCGCATGCACGGCAGTCCTTCTTTATTCCCCATTTTCATTTTTCAGTTTCCCGGGGCCGGTCCTGTCACGGCATCGTCCTCTCTTCTCTGCAGAAGAAGAAGTCCCAGGTACAGCACCGCGCCGTCCCGGAAATGCCTCGGATCATACCCGGTCTTTTCCCGGATACCGGTAAGCTGGTACTGCAGGGTGTTGACGTGAATGAACAGCTCCTCTGCTGTCTTCTTCAGAGAGCAGTCCGTTGCAAAGTAGCAGGAGAGCACCCGTTTTTCCTTTTCCGAGAGCTTCTCCACCGTGCGTTTTACATATGCCCGGTTCACGTCCTCCGGGAGATTCCAGAGGATCAGCGGAAGGTCCAGGGATTCAAACTCGGCAACGTACTGCTCCGGCCCAAGGGCGTGCAGGGCCGCCCTGGCGTTTTCAAAAGAGCGGCTCTGGTGGATCAGTGCATGTTCCGTGCCGATGCCGATTTTGACAAGCGGCCGGTTCTCCTCCGCAAAGTCCCGGAACACACTCCTGTTCTTTTCGTACTTCTCCTCCGGAAGGATCAGGCAGTACTCCCCGGGATAGGAAAACGAATAGAAGTCCGACCCTGCGCGCTCAAACAGCTGCAGAACCTGTTTCTCCACCATGGAGAGGTTTCCCGGGTTCAGACGGCGGTTGATGGAAACCAGCACGGTCCTGCAGCGGCTCTGCAGGTCCAGCTCTCTGGAGGAGAGAAATTCCAGGAGATACTCTCGGTTTACCATCTCTCCCGCCGTCAGTGCGCGCACCAGAAAGGCACAGCGCTCCCTCTCGTCCTGATGCCTGGCATCGAGGCTCTTCTCCCTCAGGATCAGGTAGGTGATGCTCTGCGCAAGGTAGGCATACCGGCGCACCTCGTCCGGCTCTCCCGAAATGCCGATCACCGCCACCATCTCTCCCCGGAAGGAAAACGGGAGGTTCACGCCTTTGCGGGAGCCCGCCGCCTCCTTGTCCTGTCTTACCTCCAGCATCTTTCCCTCGAGGGCCGCGCGGTGTCCGATCTCATGATATTCCCCCACGCGCTCCGGGTCCGTGCTTGCCAGAATCTTCCCGTCCGGAAGGATGAAGTTCACGTTGTGGCCGCAGACATCCTTCACCGTCTCCACGATCTGCTGTGCCGTTTTCCCGTCGATCAGTGCCATTCCCCGCCTCTTTTGTTATGTATGACAAGTTTTAAGATCTGATTTCCCCATATTATACGGCATATCTGTCATATATGACATATTTCAAATGGTCCTGTCCCTCTACAATGAACGTATCAAAAACAGAGCATTGCTTCCGAAAGGAGGGGTATGGCAATGAACTTTCTATTCGCTTCCGATTCCTTCAAGGGAACGCTGACAAGTGAGGAGACGATTTCACTTCTTACGAAGGCGGCAGAGGAGGTCTTTCCGGGGTGCACCTGCACCGGTGTTCCCGTAGCAGACGGCGGGGAGGGAACGACAAAGGCCGTGGTCTCGGCCGTCGGCGGAAAGCTGCACTTCGTGACGCTCCACGGTCCTCTCACGGAGATCGAGCGCGCGTACTACGGAATGCTCCCGGGCGGCAGCGCCATCCTCGAGATGGCAAGCGCTTCGGGGCTTCCCCTTGTTGCCCCAAAGGACCGGAATCCCTTAAAGACCACAACGTACGGCACCGGAGAGCTGCTCCTTGCAGCCCTTGAGAACGGTGCGACTAACATCTTCCTTGCAATCGGCGGCTCTGCCACGAACGACGGCGGCATGGGGTTTGCGAGGGCGCTCGGGGCAAGGTTCCTCGATGCAAACGGGAACGAGCTTTCCGGCTGCGGAGAGGATCTTATCAGAGTTCATGACATCGATCTTTCCTCTCTTCACCCGCTCGCAAAAAAGGCCAAAATCACGGTCATGTCCGATGTGACAAATCCCCTGTGCGGGAGGAACGGTGCAACAAGAACCTTCGGTGCCCAGAAGGGCGCAACGCCGGAGATGATTGAAGAGCTCGAAAATGGCATGCAGAACTACCGCGACGTCATCAGACGCTCGTTTGGTGTCGATCCCGATACCATTCCCGGTGCCGGGGCTGCGGGAGGCCTCGGGACGGCCCTGTCCGTCTTCCTTTCCGCCGCGATGCGCTCCGGAATCGAGACGGTCCTCGACCTTGTTCACTTCGATGAAAAGCTTGAGGGCGTCGATCTTGTCGTCACCGGCGAGGGCAGAACCGACTGGCAGAGTGCCTTCGGCAAGGTGATGCAGGGGGTCGGCGAGAGGGCAAAGGCACACGGAGTCCCCGCGGTTGCTCTTTCCGGATCCCTGGGACCAAAGTACGAGGACATCTACGCGCACGGCATCGAGGGGATCCTCACGACCGTCGATGCGCCGATGGCGCTGGAAGACGCCTTAAAGAACGCGTCCGACATGTATAAAAAGGGCGCTGTCCGCCTGTTCCGCACGATCCGCGCGGGAATGCGGATGGGAATGTAAAGTAAGTCTCCTGTTACTTTTCTGCTTTCCGGACCGCAAGGCCTCTTCCGATCCCCAGTGCCGCCAGCGCCGTTCCGATCTCCGCAAGTCCCTGGCAGCACCACAGGGCCTCGGGGCCTGCAAGGGCGGGGAGGACAAAGAGCAGGACAGGCGGCAGAAGAAAGCTTCGAAGGGCCGCAAGAAGCAGGGATGTTCCGGTCTGTCCCGACGCCTGATGGATGGTGATCTGGAGGATGTTGCCCCCTGCGGGGAAGAGGAGCAGGAAGAAGGGGACGCTTCGTTTTGCCGCAAAGAGGATCAGTGCCGTATCCTGTGAATTAAAGATCGAATAGAACGGCCGTGAGAGACCCACACACAGAATCGAAAGGACGATGCCAAGGACAAGAAAGACCTTCCGGGAATACGCCTGAAGGTCCCTGAGTCCCCGGACGTCCTTTTTTCCTGCAAGCAGGGAGAACACCGGCTGCAGGCCCTCGGCCATGCCAAGGAACACCGTAAGGTAGAGCAGCATGAGATACCCGATGATGAGGAACGCGGCAAAGCCCTGAGATCCGAACCTCTCCCGGACGATGGCGCGGTTGATGAAGAACGTCACGATGCCGATGGAATACTCCATGACAAAGGAAGGGAAGCCCGCGTACAGGATTCGTCCCGCCTCCCTGAAAAAGGACCGGAAGAACCCCGGCATGCGCGTAAGGTACAGGGTGCCCCGCCGCAGCACAAAGTGCGGCAGAAGGATCAGGATCGAGAGGACCGGTCCGATCGCCGTTGCAAGGGCCGCGCCGCCGATTCCCTGCGCAGCGGGACCATGAACAGGGAGTCCAGAAAGATGTTCGAGACGGAGCCGACGGACATCGCTGTCATTGCAAGCTTCGGGCAGTCGTCCGCCCGGGTGAGGCCCCCGAGAAGGTATCCCGTCAGCATGAACGGGCAGAACGTCACGATAAAGCGAAGGTACGTCTTTGCATCGGCAAGGCAGGACGCGTCCGCACCGAGCGCCATGGCAAGCTCTGTCAGAAACAGGTTCCCGAAAAGACAGATGAGAAACCCGATGAGGAGCGACAGGCAGAGGACGTCCGCAAAGACGCGGCGCACCTTTTCCTGTTCGCCCCTTGCAAGGTGCGCCATGATCCCGACACTTCCTCCTGCGGATAGCGCCATGGACAGGGCAACGAGAAGCTCGACAAGCGGCACGGCGGTGCCCGCCGCTGCCATCGCCGTGGTCTCGAGGATCCGGCCGATGAAGATCCCGTCGACCAGGACATAGCAGGAGTTGAAGAGCAGTCCGATCATCTGCGGCAGGGCATAGCGGACCATCGTCTGCTGACAGGTTTTGCGATTCATGAAATCCCCTTTCTTTGCACACAAAAAAAGCGGGCAGGTCCTGTGTGCAACACAAGGCCTACTCGCACATCTGAAAGCGCCCCGGCGGGCGCATCTGTTCAGTTTCAATCAACGGTCCCTATCCTAACAGCGGACGGGGAAAAAATCAAATCAGCGGTTGTACGGCAGCGCGTAGAACGCCGTCCCGCCGTCGGTAAAGCCCGCTGCGAGAAGGGACTCCTTCTCGTTTTCGTCTGTCGTGTAGATGTACTCGCCCTTCGGCGCGTTGAACACGCAGTACACCGGGATTCCGGTATCCGGAGATGCCGAGTAGAACGCGACGCCCTCGATGGTCCAGCCGTTTGCGGCAAGGGCCTGTGCCTCGTTCTCGTTCACGCTGTAGTAGTGCTTTGCCCTCGAATCCGCCATCTGGTAAACCGGAGCCGACGAGAAAGCCGGCGTTGCAAAGTACACACCCCGGTCCTCAAAGCCCGCGGCGACAAGCTGTGCGATGACGTCCGGATCATAGAGGTAGAAGTAGTTGTCCGAGGCCTTGCTGTAGAGCAGGTGCACCTCGTTGTAGGTGTTTTCATAGGTGTCCACATAGTTTTTGTATGCGGACACGCTGATTCCCGGATAATAGTAGTCGAACTCCTGGGCATAGGTCCTGTTCCCCGTCATGCCAAAGCCGGTCACGTTGTAGCCGCCGACGATGTTCTGATAGTGGCCGCCCTGATACGGCTTCTCTTCGTCATACCAGCCGTAGAAGGCCTGATCGGCATTCCCATATCCCCAGGCAAGGTTCTCGCCGGTATTGAATGTCAGCGTATGCCAGCTCGAATCGATGTCCCCGTAGTTGGCGTTGATCTCTCCGATCGCCATGAGAGTCGATGAGATGGCATAGGGGCTCTTCCCCTCCGAGGCGCGAAGCTCGTTGCAGGTCTGTACCGCATCGACGGAGTCCGAAAGATGGGACAGACTTGTGGCATCCTGCGGATCCGCAAGATTTGTCTGTGCAAACGTCTCAGAGAGCGGAACCCTCGGGCTGTACCCCATGTCAACGCCCGACGTATTCCCGCCCGTGATGAGCGCATATGCCTTCCGCGCATCATTTCTCTGCGCGTCCGTAAGGCTTCCCTGCGCGGAGAGCCAGGAGAAGAAGGCCGCCGAGGTGTTGACGGGTTCTGCCGCAAAGGCCGGCATGCCGACTGCAAGGGAAAGACTGATGCCCGCAAGGACTGCTGATACTCTTTTCATGAAAATGACCTCCCGATGCAGGTATTATCCCACACGGAGGTTCCCCCTGCAAGTTAAATCAGCAATAATGTGATCATCTTCCCCCGCTTTGCTTTCTCTGTTTCAGGATCGAGTAGGAGGGGGTGACTAACCTCCGTCCTCTCACACCGCAACGTACGTACCGTTCGGTATACGGCGGTTTCAATAGTTAATGCAGGGACTGGTAGTATGAGGAAATGTCGAAAAATCCCCATGCAACCAGTCTTTTCTTTGTAAGCGCAGTCTTGACAGCCCCGGTATTGGAGACGAACCAGTAGCCTCTACGACTGAAGGCCGCCGCTCGAGCCAGATTCTCAGAAACCTTCAGGCCTCTGAGTTTCCGAAGTCTCGTACGCACACGCTTCCATTGTTTCCAAATGCACATGCGTATTCTGTGATACAGCCAGCTGTTGATCGCTT
>Ga0256406_1000788_pt1 | contig 54781 bp, 51 predicted proteins | sample RumenRJG_03DNA_FD_185986 | JGI IMG/M metagenome (GOLD analysis project Ga0256406, IMG submission 185986) | Bovine rumen microbial communities from Lethbridge, Alberta, Canada - RJG_03 | ecosystem: Host-associated > Mammals > Digestive system > Stomach > Rumen | place: Canada: Alberta | collected...
TATACCTCGCTTTCTTATGCTTCAAGTATACCATATACATGGCTCTATCCATTGAAATGTAGCCGTTTTATGAAGTTTTCAAGGTGCAAATGTGTTATTGAATCATGGGGCTTTTGACCCCAACATCTTAATTATGTTACGACTCTATTTAAAGCTATTATATTATTACTGATAAGTGTTTATCACTGCCTATTTTTTAAAAGTCTTCTATATGAGTAGCCTCATGTCACAATGGTTATAAGGAGTTATGGTAAAATGATAGCACTCTTTCCATTCGTAATAAATGATTCAGTCAAACTAACTAATATACACAGACAGATTGATTATGTGAAATTAACATAATATAACAGAGAGGCATATATAATGAATAGCAATCCATTTTCCGAGATATCATCTTTGATAGAAATGCTGGAAAAGGGCCAAGAATCTAATTTTCCACACGCTCATGCTAATAAACCATATTGCGAAAGATTTAAAGAACTTGACAATTATTTCTCAGGCTACGATGTTGAAATGGGTGCACTACAAAATGAAATAATTGACTGGAAAAATAAATTACGTAGTGCAGTTGAAGATGTTGATATTAACTCGGATGGCAGAAGTAAAAATGAGTTAATAGAGAATCTTTTGGATGAGGATACAATGAGTTTCCTTAATAAACATGGTTATGAACATGTAGTAAGGGTTCAAGAAAAAGCATTGGAAATTATCAGGTGCTTCACTGATAGATATCCGAGTTGTTATGAAGTGTTCTTTCTTCTTTGCGCAATATCTGTTCATGACATTGGCAATTTTTTTGGAAGAACAAATCATGAAAAGAAAATACCTGCATTGCTAGATAAGGATTGCAAAAATATAATTGACGACTCAATAGAGAGAAAAATTATAGGGAGAATAGCGGGCGTTCATGGGGGAAACATAAAAGGAAGCAAAGACACTATTTCTTTTTTATCAGAGGAAGATGTCATTAACAATATAAAAGTGCGTGAGCAGATGTTAGCATCGATACTGAGGTTCGCGGATGAGCTGGCAGATGACAATACTAGAGCAAACCATATAGCTTTGGATTGGGGTATATTAGGCAAGGCAAGTGAAATCTACCATGTGTATTCATCTAAATTGCATACTGTTAAGTTGGAGCAAAATCCATTAACATGTTTATGGAGAGTGGTTTTGAAGTATGAATTTAGTGAAGAAGTTGCAAAAAAACAGTACAATAAAGGAGGAGAAAAAGTATACCTGCTAGATGAAATATATGATAGAACAATTAAAATGGAGAGAGAGCGACGCTACTGCATGCGTTTTCTTAGAGGCTACTGCGCTATAGAATCAATAAGTGTTGAAATAAGAATTGTTAATGAAAGAGATGTTTTTGAGGAAAGATCGATAAATTATTCTCTAAAAGAAGAAGGGTATCCTGAAAAACCTTTCTGTAGTATTAAAGATGTAGATAAAGACATAGTTTCGGGAAAAGAGATGGCAGAACAACTATTGTATTTAAGTGGTGAACATGATGATGAATAATCCTTTTCAAATTAAGACTCCAGAAAAACTAAATGCTGATGAAACATTGAGCCTATTTGTTGATGTGTTTACAGATTATCAAAAAATAAAAACAGAAGGGCATACCCTTTTGCTTGGCCCACGAGGCATTGGAAAGAGCATGATGCTCCGCTTTTTACAACCTGATTGTCAGTGCCTATATTATAATGGTACTGTCAGCGATATTGATTTTATTGGTATATATATACCATTGAGAAACGCAAGCTTTACAAGTGTTACAGAGTTGCGAAGATTGGAGTATAATGCAGCACAAATAATAAATGAGCATATTATGTCTGTATATGTATTGCAGAGGGTCTTTAAAACACTAGAAAACGAATCGATTTATGGAAAGATAGCCGATTCGCTGAACGAACAGGCTAGAGAATACTACAGTGTTGTTTGCAAGGATTTTTTTGGGGATATAGAATGTGACGGTGTAGAGGATAGGAGTATTAATGAAGTCTTCAATTCTCTGGCTTCAAAAATGGAACTGTACTATAACCAGACAATAGATTATACAAAAAGATTATCTTTCACAAAAGAGGTTTATCCTTATAAGGGCCCTCTGTTTGACTATCTTAGCGTTGTTATTCCAGTGGTTAATCATCTACAAGAAATAGAATGTTTTAAGGGAAAAAAAGTTTTTTTCCTGATAGATGATGCCCATTGCATGACAGAACTTCAGACTCATATAATGAACTACTGGGTTTCGACAAGAACCTCTGGAGACATAAGCCTAAAGATATCTACTCAGTATAATTACAAGAATTATTTTACAATTACTGGCGCAACAATAGATGCTCCGCATGATTACTCTGAAGTAGACATGATGAAGGTATATACCAGCAAAGTCAAAAGAGTGTATGTTGAAAGAATAACGGAAATAGTAGAGAAAAGATTAAAAAAGGCGGGCATAAATTGTACTCCGCATGATTTTTTCCCAGAAGATGAGAAGCAAGAAGAACGTATAAGAGAAATAGCGGAAGAATACAGAAAGCGATACGATAAAGGAGAAGGCAGAGGCAATAAACGATCTGATGACGCAATAAGATATTCTAGACCAGATTATATTAAAAGCTTGACAGGGAAATCAAAAAGCAGCTACACATACAGTTATGCCGGTTTTGAGCAGCTTATTCACTTGTCGTCAGGAATTGCGAGGTTTTTTTTAGAGTCCGCTTATAAAATGTTTGCAGAGGAACAGACGGAAAAACCAAATGAAGAGATTGCGTGCATTTCTAAGCAGGTTCAAAATCGGGTTGTTCGCGACGAGGCAAATCAGTTTCTATTCAATGAACTGCCTAAATATGCACACCACTCTAGCGAGTGCGATGTAATATCAAAGGTAGAGTATCCAGAGGAAGATATTCGTAAGCTCTCGAATTTAATTAATGGTTTAGGTGGGCTCTTTAGAGCAATTCTTCTTTCTGATAGAACTGAAAGAAGAGTCTTTTCTATTGCTATCTCCGATTTTGCTAGTAATGAAGTAAAGCGTGTTTTGGATTTAGGCATTCAACTTGGATATTTTCACAAAACAACAATAGGGAAAAAGGACAGCACAACTGGTGGACGTACAGACTTATATATTCTTAATCGCAGACTTGCACCAATTTGGACATTGGATCCGACTTCGTTTGCGAGCTATTTATTTGTTAAAAATGAATTGCTTGAGGAATCTATGTATAACCCTGATGCTCTTTTGCGTAGGATATCAAAGACTATCAATGAAGAGGATGATGTCTCTAGTGGTGTTGTGCAATTGTCTTTTTTTTCTACGGATAGCACACAGTTATATACGATAGAAAATGGTGATGAAGATGAACGGTAACAAAAACTCAGTTATACAAATAAAAACAACCGATTTGGAAAAACATAACATAGGAAAAGTGGACTACTTCATGTCATTCTGTGGATTTCAGAAAAGATGCTTATCGGTGCCAAGTCACTTCCCAACTGAGGACATAAACAAAGCAATCGTGTTTATGAACGAGGAGCCTGCCTTTGAATCGCTACAAAATCAAAAGAAGCTTGAATCGTTGCTTGGAGATAGGCTAGTGATTCGACCTGTAAAACTATTTGATCCATTAAGCATCGCAGACGCATTTATTGAGGAATTGAAAATTATACGTGAAGCAACAAAAAAACCACCACATATACTACTGGATATTACTTCATTTACTCATGAATCATTGCTAATACTTTTTGCATTGATAAAGCAGTTCTTGCCTGATGCAAATGTTGATTGTATATATACTTGTGCATCATCGTATGCCTCAGAATGTGACAATAATTCTGAAAAATGGCTGAGTAGAGGCATTAGAGAAGTTCGCTCTGTTTTAGGATATGCTGGAGCGATTCAACCATCTCAGGATACTGTGCTTATTGTGATGGCTGGCTATGAGTACGAAAGAGCATGGCATTTGATAGATGATATTTCTCCAGAAGAATTGATTATTACATACAACGATGATTGTGGCTCGACTGATCAAACGAATGGAGCGGCTAATAGTGAATATGCAAAATTATTGCATGATCTTGCAGCTTATTATCAGAATCCAAAACAATATGTTATTCCTAGCAATAACCCATTTGATACGGCCAAGAAGCTTAAACAAATTGTTGATACGATAAGTAACAACATGAACATTATTGTTGCTCCAATGAATAACAAACTTGCCACGATAGGTGCGGCGCTAGTTGCAATTGAGTATCCAAGAATTCAGCTGTGTTATGCACCGGCAGTATATTACAACACAGCGAACTACTCGATAGAAGGAGATAGCTGTTATCTGTTTTCGATAAACGACAATGAATAAAGTAGCGGATAGTAAGAATCTAAAACCTTTTTATTAATTCATACAGAAAAATTATTCAAAGTATTGATATATAATAAGTACTTATATTTCTCTAAAGTATTATTTGAAATAATTAATAGGAGATGTTTATTGTCAAAGAATCAGTTAATTGGAATTGACTTGTTTGCTGGAGCAGGAGGGCTTTCACTAGGGGCAGAGCAGGCAGGGATAAAGGTGAAATATGCCATAGAGAATGAAAAAAATGCTGCTGAAACATATCGGACAAATCACAAAAAAACAATATTAATTGAAAAAGATATTTCCTGCGTAAATTTGTCTGAAATAAGTGTTGACAGAGAGGAGTGCATCCTGTTTGGTGGAGCGCCATGTCAGGGCTTTTCTTCATCAAATAGAAGGACTAACAATAAAAACAATCCGAAGAATTGGCTGTATTTGGAATTCCTTAGGATACTAAATGGTATTTGGCCAAGTTACTTTGTTTTTGAAAATGTAACAGGTCTTCTGAATCTAGATTCCGGAGCGTTTTTCAAAAAGATTCTTTCGGATTTTGAATCTATCGGTTATAAATGCACATGCTCTGTGCTAAATGCCGCTGATTTTGGTGTTCCACAAAATAGAAAAAGGTTGTTTATAGTAGGATCGCGAAGAGGTAATGTATACAATTTATCATCTTCGAAAAAAAGGAGAAAGGTTACGGTTGCTGAAGCGTTTCATGATCTTCCAGAGCTCAGTAACGGAGCATTTATTGATGCTGTGCCATATTCATGTAGAGCTGATTCGACATATGCGAAAAAAATGAGGGGGAATCAAGATATTTGTACTGGGCATTTGGTATCAAAAAATGCTCAGTATGTAATCGATAGATATCAATATATAGAGCCCGGCGAGAATTGGGCTGCAATACCAGCGGAACTTATGATGAACTACAGAGATAGGAGCCGATGCCATACAGGGATTTATTATAGGCTGAGACCGGATGAACCATCATTAGTTATCGGCAATTACAGAAAAAATATGCTGATTCATCCTTATGAAAATCGAGGCCTATCTGTTCGGGAAGCTGCAAGATTACAATCATTTCCAGATAGATATGTTTTTAAAGGCACTTTGGGTTTTCAGCAACAGCAGGTGGGGAATGCGGTACCGCCGTTGTTGGCAAAACATGTGTTTAAAACTATTACTGACAATATATAACGATCAATACGTCTATGTTTTTTTCTTTAACTCTGTCGGCGATTAAGTGGAAATGACGCTTTGCTAATGATGATAGAAAGAATTATGTGGTGCGATAGTCAACTCATAAATCTCACCGATGCATAGAAATTCGTAAAAAGTAAGATGGACTTCTAAATAACCGTTTTCATTGGATAATTCGAGAGAAAGGATATAAAGATATTAATTCCTTAATGTACTTGATGAAGACAAATATGCAAGAGGCATTCTTGAACAATTCAGAATACGTGTAGATACTACCGTCTCTATGCTAATTGATGAGAGCCGTTTTTATAAAAAAGTTGAGGATTGTTGTGATATAAAACTAATAGATTACAACAGTAATCTGAAGTTGGCTCACTTAGCACAACTATTCTCGCTTCTTGAGATGAAGATTCGCGAACTCGCTAAGAACGAAGGCTATTTCCCGTTTAAAATAGATGTTTCAGAGTTTATGCAATATAATGATCCCAGTTCGGTACTTAGAGAAATAATCATAGATTCATGTGAAGAGCTACATGGCTTTGATCCAGTTGAGGACTTGTATTTCATATACAATTGCATGTACAACGCAAATTCTCTAAATATAAGGAATGAAGTCATTCATGGCCGCGGTTTTTTGTCGCAAAATGGACTTCACTACGCGTTAAGGAAAACTATGATATGCATACTTATGTTTGAACAGAGACTGCAAATCATATTTAGAAATAGAAGAAATAAGCTGAAACAATGCTAACGATTAAGTAAGCAATCCTCGAATATTGTCAATGTGAGAGTGTGAAATAAAGTCTGTAAATAGCTCACTATGGTAGCTAACTTACGCAGGGTGACTGGCTGTAAAGTCGGTCACCCTGTTTTCAACACTGTAATTTATAGGATTTTGAAAGTCAATAATAATCTTGCGGACTGCCCCGAGCGACCCGCGCTGGCGGCGGGCATGACTAAGCCCAGACGGCAGCTATAGGGCGTGCGTCGATTGGCTGGCAGAACCCGTGATTATAGGAAAACGAACGGCTAATCCGGCATCCTGCCCTCGTACATTATGCTGAATTCGCTGTATACGCTTCCCCAGTTAATGTCTATTTTATCAATAATCAAGTTGCCGTTCATCGATTGCATTTCATTCATTCTTGTTTCAACGACAGCATCAGAGCCGAGAACAGTATCATTTCTCAAAACAACCTTCTATATATAATGTATCCGGCAGCAATTGAAAGAATTGCTCCAACGGCTATCGCAATTAGTTTTATATCGGTAGCATCCTCTTTCAATTTCTCATAAGTTATGCGGTACGTTCCGGCAATGTCTGTTTTGAACTCGCTATTAGTAAGCTCGCTAAACAGCTGATATTTATCTTTGCTCTTATCAAGAAGATAAACATACTTGCATTCCTGCATATCCTTGTCCTTGAAACGGATTGTTATCTCTCCTGGAAGGAACTCACTATCTCCGCCGACCGAGAAAGTATATCCATCATTATTCTTGTTAATATGAAGTTCATCTTCAAGAGTATTGTCACAGTTTAGAATGTCCGCGCCATCTAGCGTGATGGTGTAGTCATCCTTCTCTATTGTCAGCGTCTTTCCATTCTGCTGAAGCTTACGGAGCCTCCTTGGCGTTATTCTACCCTTGTCTGTATCATCACCATCAGCCTCAACAGAAGTCTTCTCCTCCGTTGCGTCCGAGGTGCTGTCGTAGCCAAACTGCATGGCTCCGCTTCCATAAGTATCGCTATTCACAATAACACTCACGCTTGCGCTCAGATTACCGTTACTCACGAAAACTGACGTCGATCCAAGTCCTACGCCTTTTATTACGCCATCTTCATTTACCTTGGCTACAGAACTATCACTGCTTTTATATGTAAGCGACTGCTCAGCATCCTCGGGCGTGACGGATGCCTTGAGTCTATACTTCTCTCCGATCTTAAGGGTAATATAGTCACTGTTAAGTGATATATCCTTGGTTGGAACGATCACCGTAAGCGATAACGTTTTACTGGCACTCCCTGCAGTTATCTTAATCTCAGTTTTACCCGCCGCTTTTGCATCGATCTTGCCTCCGGAGCTTACTGTCGCAACAGAAGTGTCAGACGAACTATATTTAACTTCATCTTCAGCACCATTCGGATACAACGCGACAGTTATAGTTTGTGAGCTCCCGACGCTCATCTCGCTTTCAAAGTCATTAACATCCATCGATGTTGCATGTATTGCTGGTGCTTCTGTTGCTTCAGGCGTTGTAGACGTCTCGGATGTTTCGGGCGAAGCAAAAGCGGGCATACCTATAGCAATCAGAAAAGCAAGAATCATTGTAACTATGGCTATCTTTCTCAATCTTTTATCCCCAATGCATCCAGTAGATATTTTGCGTATGTGATCTCCTCGTATGTAATCCTGACTTCTGTTTGGAGCCCTGCCGACAGATTTATCTTATTGCCGTCTTTATTCATAAGGTAGTACTTTTCGGGAGCGACCTTGACCTTAAAATATGCCTTGCCATCCTCGGTCGCACTTACATCGCTGTCGATCTCTGTTACCTCACCTTTTATCGTCCCGTAAATATTCTGCTGAAGCCCGGACACTTCTATAGATGCAGTGTTACCTTCTTTAATCCTGCTTCTGTCTGATGCCTCAACACTTGCGGTGATATAGAACTCATCATTTTCTGTGGATATGCTGGCAACAGGTGACGCTGTTTGCACGACCATACCATCTTTATATTCAGCAAGCATATGTATTGTGCCGCTTGCATTCGCTTTCACGATGTAATCATCAGCACCTGTATTTATAGCATCGGACTGAGCATTCAAGGCATTAAGCTCCGTCTGAAGCTGTTCTCTTGCTGTCTCCGCCTCTCTGATGGCAGAATAGTAAAGCTCGGACTTCTTGGCATCATTCTTCTTTAACTCTTCTTTTATTTGGTTCTCCGAATAACCATAACTTTTCAGCACATTAGCATCTACGGTCTGCTGTTTGACCTGGCTTTTGTATTCCTCATAGCGATTGTAGAAAAGGCTGTCCTCGGCACTCGAGGAACTGAAATAGTTTTTATTATCTTTTATAGAGCTTACAAGTTTGTTGTATTGCTCTATTTCTCTCTCGTATATTTGTTTCTGGTTGTCTAATTGCTTGCTCTGAACCTTTGAATCCGTATTTTTTACAGAAAACAGTGCATCTCCTTTAGTAACATAATCACCTTCACGAATCTTAAGATTTACAATTTCTCCGGTGAATGGAGTCATGACATAGTTTTTATTCGGGCTTTCGACCGTGCCCGCACCTTTTACAATATACGGTTTGGTGGTCTTCGTTCCCCACACGGAGACTGCGACAAGCAGTGTAAAAATGAGCAACAGAAAAAGATAGCCGAATGTCGGCATATCCTTTTCATACAGCAGCTTGCTGTCAGATAAATCTACATATGCGATCGTTTTACTTCTCATTATTTAGAAAAAGATACCAGTCCAAATCTTGTTCCATGCAGCCTGATATTTATCGACCTTGTTTTCCACATTAACGCCATCTGCACAGTGGTCATATAACCGTTTCTTCAGAGTTTTGGAGTACTTCAAGACTTTTAATTTGTAAAAAACGAAAGCGTGCCCGTAGATTTCTCTTGCTAGCTGCATAATAGTGACTTTTTTCCAGCCTTTGGTCCTGGTAATCCACTTTGCGGTATCTATACATATGTTTTTGTTCAAGTAGCCCTTTGTCATACCTAAATTAATTCCGCCACCATTAATCTGTCGCATTGTCTCTTTATCCAGTTCTGAATAATTGCTAGGAAAGTGAAGTAAATATTCTGTTTTCATAAAAGCTCCTCTCATTTTCGCTCTTATCTTTGATGGCTACACCGGCTCGGGAAACGTCAAACCTGACGGAAGATACTCTCCGGGAATTATCTTACCGTAATCCTCTCGAGGGGCACCTCGAGGAAACTCCAATTCCACATACACGATTTCTCCCTCGCCTTTGTCAATTGCGTATGTGAGGCCGTTATAACCATTACTGATCTGCGCCCCTAAATCGACCGCTTTTATTGCCATAACATCGCAATCACGAAAGCCTTTAATATCGTATTTGCCAATATACTCATCGGATGAAATGGATTTTAAACGTTGCAATTCACAAGCAAGCTCATCCTCTGAATATTTTACTCTCAGATACCCAGTATAGGCAGTTACGTCATCATAGTAGCTTACAAGCTTCATTTCTGCGAATTGAGGATCACCAATCACCTTTTCGGGCCATATTTCTTTCATGGCATCTGTGAACTGTTCTTCTCGGATATAACTATAATTTGATATATCTGAAAATTCTTCATCTCCAGATTTGTGATATACGCTTACAATCAGAAGGAGTACTGATATCAGCAACACGAGAACAGTCGCGACATATATAACGTTGGCAGTCGTTCGGGTTCGCATTTAGCATTCCTCCATTTTCTCCATAAAGATATCCGCTGTTATATTCCCCTCATCGTTAGAGTCGAGAAAAATGGTATAGCTGCTACCCTTGAGTTTTAAATCTTCTTCATAGGCTGTGACCTGTATTTTTTGATATGCATACTGCATATCCTCCTCTGCTCCTGTAAAGCGCGTATACATGCAGTTCTTCGCCTGCACAACGGATTCCATGCGATAGGGTGCGCTGACATTGTTAATATATCTGTCCGCTTGAAGCATAAGGCTGACCTTTATCTCGAACGCATCCACGTCTCCGCTCGCACACGAATACTGAATCAAAGGTCCTATCTGATTAGCACCCTTAGTTTTGATCTCGTTGGTCATTTTTTCAACTTCTAGCTCAAGCGAAAAATCCTCATTTTCGCTTCCATCCTCCGTTTCTGCTACAGTCATAGTTATTACGTCTCTTATAAGAACATTATCTAAGCGCAGAGATTTGTTGCTCTGAATATTGATAATTTTTTTGTCTTCATTTCTCATATACTTTCTTTGTATATCTTACTTTGGTCCTTATCTCTGAATGCTAATTTCCTTTCCGTTACGTCCCCATTACGATACACGCCATACAGCATTAAGCCACATGACGTGTATCCTTCTTTAGTTTTTCACGGGTACCAATCTATCGTCTCTTACTTGCGATCAATCTGCACACTCTCTCGTATAGAAAGGTAAAAACAAAAACAACCGCTCCAGACAAAATCGCCTGGGTCAGGAGATTTTGATCCCGCATAAAGAAATGATTGAAAACGAATAACAGGACCAGCACAATAATGAAATATATAATACCTTTTATTGCTTTATTCATATTGCCCCTCTCGTTTATTAAATATAAACCGTGCGATTCTTCTTAAGTTTTGGCACTTTGATTTTAAAAGAAAATCCTTTTTTGATACAGCGTCTTGAAACTTTTCCTCCGACGACAACTCCTATCGCACCACCAATTGCCCCGCCAACTACTGAGCTTCCAACGGCAGTGCCAATTGCAGTACCAATAATGGTGCATACCGCACCTATAACAGCGGTAACTGTATCACGGATAAAAGCCTTGGTGAATTTCACGGTGACTGTTGCCCCGCCCTCAACATAACGCATTTCCTCTTCCTGCATAACAACTGCATTTTGCGGCAATACCATTGCTCCAGTATATGTCATAATATGTTTCTCCTTTCTATGTTATATCATGGAACAATAACTTTTTATACATAATTCCTCGCGAACGTCAGTCCACTTGGATATATGCCTATATGTAGGTTATGGTATCATCGTCAAGGCTTGACTCTGATTCTGACTGCTGCGCTCCTTCAGTAATGTCGGACCTGGCATGCTTGCCGCTGTATTCATCTGATTTATCAGTTCTGTTTCCCAGCTGCAGCTGCCACAGTTCATAATATTTACATTCTTTGGCAAGAAGCTCATCATGAGCGCCCTGCTCTATCACCTTTCCCTCATCCATGACGACTATCTTGTCACAGTCTTTAATCGTGCTAAGCCTGTGCGCGACTATAAGCATGGTCTTGTCACTCAGCTTGTTATATATAGTGTCGAAGATGACATTCTCCGTTCCGAAATCAAGGTTGCTCGTTGATTCGTCAAGGATGAATAAATCGGAATCCTTGAGGAAGGCTCTGGCGAGTGCAAGCCTTTGTCTTTCACCTCCGGAAAGCCCCTGTCCCGCTTCCTCCAGGTATGTATGCACCTGCATAGGCTGTTTTCGAATAAAGTCCTGTGCATCCGCCATAGCGAGCGCTTTTGCTACTTCTTTCTGACTCGCCTCAGGCTTTACAATGACTACATTCTCGTATATGCTCTTGGAGAATAGCTGAATATTCTGCGGTACAAGAGATATGTTTTCTCTGAGATATTTGGCAGACACTTCCGTTATATCTTTGCCACCTATCTTTATGCGCCCGCTCTCCGGCTCATAATATTTAAGAAGCAGCTTTACTATAGTGCTTTTACCACTTCCGCTAGCTCCGACAAGAGCCGTCTTCTTTCCTCTCTCTATGCAAAAACTCACATTCTCTAGCGCAAGATTTCTGTTTCCGTATCTGAATGAGACATTATCTATCTGAATATCTCCTTTAAGGTTGCACGCTCTTTCTATTTCCTCATTGTCTTCAGGCTCCTCTTTGTCATAGTCAAGGATTTCAGTGATTCTCTTCATGGATATCTGAGCTTCCTGTATATCAAGCTGCAATCCTACAAGATTTCCGACGGGCTCCATAAAGTACCCGGATAGTGTCATAAATGCCATAAGCGATCCTATTGATATATTCCCTGTCAGAACCTGCTTAATTCCGAAGTACATGATAAACAGATTCCCTACAGTGCTTATCACGGAAGATATGGAGCCCTGTATTATAGAGAACCAGCCTTCTTTGAATGCTATCCTAAGAGATCTGATATATTCTCTTTCTATGCCGTATAACTCTCTTTCTTCTACGGCATTTCCTTTTATCATCTCTACAGCTTCAAGGCCTTCTATTATCTGAGAGTTAAGGACCGATGCCTGCTGCATTTGCTCCTGATTTATCTTCTTATACGGCTGACGGAATATGAATACCAGTACTATAGATAGAAGAGTTAGCAGGGCGATAATCGCAAACAACTTGCTGTTCATCCGAAAGAGTATTACGCCCGTTATAGCCGCCATTGATACATCCATAATCAGCGTCAGCGCAATATTTGTGAATATGTCCTTTATGGTAAAGGCGTCGGAGAACCTCGTTATGATATCTCCCGTCTTACGCGTAGCGAAGAATCTCATCGGAAGCGAATATATATGCTTGAAGTACCCGAGCATTAGAGGTATATCTATCCTCTGTGAAAGATAAAGCATTATAAAGCTTCTGAGAAACTCTATTAGTATTTGCGTAAAGCCGACTACGGTAAAGATAATCAGGGTGGAGAGTAGTAGCTTTTCCAGCCCATATGGCAGCACCTCGTCCATGATTATCTTATTAAACAGGGATGATACTATGCCGAGTACCGTCATCATCAGAGATGCCAGTATAGCGAAGATAAAAAGCTTTTTCTGAGGGAGCAGGAGCTTTACAAATCTTCTGTATGTCCCTTCTCCCTCTATTTTCCCTGTTTTAAACTCATCTGTAGGCCTCAGAATGAGAAGAGCTCCGGTAAAGCGTTTTAGGAAAACATCTATGCTCTGCCTCTCGGTATTATCCTTTCCCGGATCGCCGACTATGATATTGTTTTTTCCAATTTTATAGACAACAACGAAATGACTAAGACCTTCCTTTGTTATTACGTTTGCTATGCAAGGAAGAGTATATTTACTGCGAAATCCATCAGCGTCAACTCTTACGGATGCATTCTCAAAACCTAATTTTTCTGCACATTTACTGAGCCCAATTAGATTTGTACCTTTAAGGTCAGTGCCCATCATGTCCCGCAGGCGTGTGATGGTTGTTTCTTTTTTGTAGTGGAGACAGATCATTGCGAGGCACGCTGCCGCGCAGTCTGTCATATCGTGCTGTTTTACATGTTTATATTTCATCGTCACATTGTTAAGATGCCTGGATTATCTCGAAAAGATGTTAACACCCGCGATACTTACTGTCAACATATATTATGAAAAACATAATATATGTTGACACAAATATAATCTAATGATATTCTCTTTCAAGGTAAAGCTTTATTTATTTAAAAACCATATACAGAAACGCAGTATGGTAAATACAACCCTATTCCTGTAGAATCATAGAAGTGTGAGTTATGCATTATGATTATGATGTGTACTACACCCAGATCACTCGGAATGGGGGGGGTGGCATGTCACGAGGAAGAAGTAGTTTCAAAATGGGAACAGTAGAAATGCTAGTGCTATTTCTACTTGACAAGAAAGATCTCTATGGGTATGAGATTGTGACTTTGATTCGCAACATATCCAAGGGCGGTTTAGTGATAGCCGAAAGCACCCTGTATCCGACTTTATATAAGTTGATGGAAAAGAACTACATCACAGATAGAGAAGAGAAAGTAGGAAAAAGGCGTATAAGGGTTTACTATCACATAGAAGAATCCGGCAGATCTAGATTGTCAGACCTTCTTGAAGACTACAGATCCACTACAATTGGTATAGAGCGCGTTTTATCCTGCAACGATTTGGAGGAGGCTACGAACCATGAATAGAAGAGATGTCGACTTGTTTATGCGTGATGTAGAGCTCCTGATTCCGATTAGCAATCGAGATTCAAAGCGTTTTCTGTCTGATATGAGAAATAGCATATCAGATTATCTCTCTTGCAATGAGGATGCAGGTAGAGAAGAAATCGTTAAGGAATTTGGAAGTCCTAAGGATATTGCTATGGACTATGTGGAATCGATTGATACAGAGGAGCTTATCCAACATATCTCTACCAGGCAGTTGGTTCGCAAGTTAATTTACATTGCTGCGCTCGTAGCTGTAATAATGCTTTCGATATTCTCTTACTATCAGTACAGGGGATATCAGGATTTAAAGAACAGCATTGTTGTAAAAGAAGAAGTGATAATTGAGGATGGAGGGATACCATGAAGAAAAGATTAACGGTGTTATTAATGCTCTTAATGATAATCTCGGCATTTCCTGCTGTGACTTACGCCGGAAGCGTAACTATCGAAAAGGACAGGAATAATCCGGGATATTATTTTGAAACTGAAATAATATCAACTCCGGTAGAAGTCATTAAAAAAGATTCAGGAGCAAATGCTAAGGCCTCAATGAAAACGGTAATGCATAAAAAGACTCTGAATTATAAGAACTCGGCCGGAAAAGTAATGTGGTATGTGAAGGTCACTGGTACATTTACATATGGCAACGGTAAGGCAACTTGCACTAAGTCTGAGGTTTCTGCTGCCTCGAAGAACAAGAACTGGAAAATAATCAACAAAAGTGCATCAAAGAGTGGTAACAAAGCCAAGGCGAATGCAACGGCACGGCTTTATCAGAGCGGAGTGCCCAAGCAAACGTTGAAAAGAACCGTGACGCTTACATGTAGCCCGAGTGGTAAACCATCGTAGACTTTCTCAGATGGTTATCATACTGTGACAGAAATACAGGATGATATAAACGCCAAACATGATGTGGATATTGATGTTTTGGATGCGCTATTAGCATTAGAAGAACATGGCTTGGTATATGCTGTGGATGGTACTGTAATTGGCGATGATAATAGTGTTAGTTTCAGTAAGGGCATAAAAATTATAACAAGTATACTATTCTCTAAAACTGCAATAGGGGTGTATTGCCTATGCATGCTTTTTTTGCTTAGCAATTTCTTTTTTTGGTATAAACCAATAGTAAAAAGCATAGTTATAATCGAGGGAAGACCGGGACTTAGTTTGATGCTGTTTTTCGTCATTTCTTGGTTTGTAACTCTTTGGCATGAGTTGGGCCACTATCTCGCTGCGGTTAATCTAGGAGTATATCCAAAATTGAGACTAAGCCTCAGGTTTTGTTTTTTGGTTGCCGAAACGGATATTAACGGTATATGGGCGCTACCTATGCAAGAGCGCGATATTTGCTATTTGGCGGGAATTTTATTTGAGAGTGTACTAGGGTGCGCTTGCATCTATGTATTAGCTAATAACATGATATTAGCTAACATCTGCGAAGTGATAATTCTTGTGATATCAATGAATTATTTGTGGCAACTAATAATTTCTATGAGGACAGACTTATACCTGATTATACTTAATCACCTAAATATTGGCTCATTACATTCGATTAGCATAAAAAATTTTAGAAAGTTATTAAAAGAAAAAGAGAATGTAATGGAAAAATATCAGTATGTTTATATTGCCTTCTTCTTGGCGGGGCTTGTTTTTTCAGTTGTTTACACTGTATATAATGCGGTAATTTACTATAGTCTAATTGAAGATGTGGCAACAAATTACAAGAATGGAACTGTTTATTATTGGGATACATTCTTGCTAATTTCTTTTTTTGGGCTAGGTATATATCTTTGGATTTGTGGATTTAAAAATAGAATGGAAGGAGAATGAAAGTGAAGATTGGGTTTTTTATGTATAACACTTCACCACTATTTGAAATAACTACTGCAAAATATTTGGCACAAACAAAACATGATACATACATAGTTGGAGAGAATGACAATATAATCTCCGCTGAAAATGTTAATATTTGTACTGATGTGATAATGACAAAAGATCTGTGCGATGAACTTGATGCTTTAGTGGTTACGGGAGGCGATATAAGGAACATAAAGAACATGTCTATGCTAAGCGAGGTTATAAACGATCTGTATAAGAATAACAAAATAGTTGCATCAATTTGTTCTGGGAATGATGTTCTGCTGAACGCGCTTGATATAAACACTGATGATGAGATTCATGGCGTCAAGACAGTTGATAATTATGTACTATGCGCATCTGCAGATGCCTATACGCTTTTCGGAGTATATTTAGGCAGTCTTCTTGATATATATGAAGACAATGATGATTTTTATGAGACTATACAATTCTTCTGTTAAAACTGAAACAACGAGACACTACTATTAAAAAGCAGATACGATGTCCAATATTAATAAGTTAAAGACAGAAAAAAATAGGAATATTTCATAATTGCATCTTTCAGCTCTTTGTAAACGATAAATGGTACGGTCATATGTTGTGGCTTATATACATATCGTGAGAGGAGATATAGTGTACAGACTAAAAACCATAGAATGAGTAATCACTGCATCAACCGCTATATACATTCGCCAAAGGATTAATGCCATATGCCGTTGATGCAGTGATTACCGCTCTAGGTCGCGGTTGCCACGAGTCCGCTCTCGTTGCCTCAAATGTTCTCCGCAGCGGTGTCGCTGCTCGATTTGGATTTCCTCCACAACTTTTTCGCTGCGGCCCAGTATGAAATCTGCGGTTTTAAGATCTTTACGGATAGAAGATATCCTATCTGTGAGAGTATTCCTTTTCTCTTTTAGCTCTCGAATCGCTTTCGGATCTTTTGCCCGTCTGATGCGGTTATATATCTTGTTACGCTCCTGAGATAGTACATTTATTTCCGATTTCGAAGCGTCTATGAATCTTTTTAGCCCTTCAATCGTATCGATCTTTGTGTGGGCAAGTAGCCTTGCGCTCTCTGATGCTTTGTCACACCATCTCATAGCCTCTCTCATTTCGGGAGATAATGGACGGTGCGTTGGCTTTGGCAGATATCCCATTAGATAACAATATTTGTAGTAGAGACCTCTGAGTCCTCCTATCTTACGAGCATTTTTTCTTGGGCCGTTCACATATCCTCTGCTTTTACTCGGAGGAAGGTATGTTCGTCTGAAACAATCCCTATTCCTGTATATGCCCTCAATTCTGTTTTCGTCAATTCGCTCATAGATTCTATGAAGTTCATAATCTTCTCCCAGTCTGTACATCCTGGTATTTTTGGAAGAAAATGCCGATCTTATCGTAGGATATTTCCTGTTGTCTCTAGCATCTATCTCATAACCGCAGATTCTCATCAAATAGATGAATTCTTTATAGCTTGTAGCACAGGCTATGCAATCATCTATGGCGGCACGCATAAGATTGTATTTTGTAGGCTCTCCGTTTTTCTCTGCGAAGTAGATCTGGCGAGGTGTCTTGCCCATAGGCTTCTCTATTACAGAGTATCCGCTCTCCCTGCATATCTCATCAGATAATTTTCTGAGTTTTCTATATGCAGCCTTATTACAGTTGAACTTCTTTCCGTCGATTAGAGAAACCGCGTTGCAAACAAGGTGATTGTGAAGGTGCTCCCGGTCGAGATGTGTCGCTACAATTACCTGATAATCCGCTCCCCACATCCCCTTGGCAAGCTCAACTCCGAGACGATGGCATTCCTCGGGAGTGATTTCTCCCGGCCTAAATGACTGGTAGCAGTGATAAGCGACATTGCCTCCCGTCTTACCGAAGAGTCTTTGGATTGATAGCATCTCTTCAAGGGCATTATCCGCTGAGCAGTTTACTCCGGACACATAACAGGTTTTCTCATACTTGCTTGCAATCTTATCTCCGTTCATAGCATATCCGATTACAGTATCGAGATCAGATTCGCTTGTCTTATTCGGATTAGCAGCATAGTCTAAGAGTTTTTTTATACTGCACTTTACCGGCCATATCTTAGTTGTTGCCATGTTATTCTGCCTCCGACTTTGTACTGATGCCTCGCATAAGCTGAAGCGTTTCGACAAGTATCTTATATAAATCTCTCTCATATCTTTCGGACAGATGCACCGATACGGGATCAGAATCTGTTCTGCAATCTCTCTCAATATCTTCGATGACGGATCTTATTCTGAGAAAACTTTCCTCAATTTCTTTCGATGGAAGTGCTTTCGGCTCTGTTCCTGTCGCGACTTGCCTGATATATTCAGACACATTTAGTCTGCATCTCTTTGCTTTGCTTTCAATTTTTTTCTTTTCAGTGGGAGTAACTCTAATGTTAATCCCGGTGTTTCTTTCTCTATTTGCCATTGGCTTTTCCTCCTTTTGTGACGGTAGTGACGATAATGACGATACATTGCGGGGTACCTATTTCTTAATCGGGGTTGCAGGGGCAGAGCCCCTCCCGGTATTGCCACGATGTGGCATTAGCGCGGCTATGTGCGTATGGCCATAGGACATATGGCGATACATAGCCTATGCTCGCTATTCTTAAGGACAGGCTTTCAGACTGTCCTGATGGCAATACCTGCGGCTATACACAGGTATTGGCTACTGCTTTCTGAGATAGTGACAGTTGTGACGGTACTTTGCATGTGGGGTGTCCCATAGAACCGTCATTACCGTCACTATCGTCATCGCAGGGCTCATCTTGCAGCGTTATGTCCTTAGCCGGAACGTAGGTGAAGGTGATGCGTCTAAGGCCCGCTTCACGCTTTTGCTCATAGCTGATACCCATAGGGTGAAAAACATCATAGTAGTGACGGGTAATCTTTTGAATGAGCTTGTTGGGTGCTATGCTGTGATCGTTTACCAGATTGAGCAACTCGCTTGCACACCCTGACCATTTACCGTATTCTTTCACAAGCCATGCTATTTGATAGAGCACTCCCGGCACCGACTGCTCAGCCAACTGATTTGCTCCGATCTCATCAACGACTTTCCACCTCGGATGCTCGAACTCGAGAATGAACTTCTTCTCTTCTACATCACGGCCCCGGATATACAACTCGGCTGTTCGTGATCCCTCCGGTTTCTTCAGAACCATATTGGTGTCACTTGCACCACTTATGGCAGTGGATCCGGATATCTCGTTATATGGGTCGAATTTATCCTTCTGCTTACGAAGGTGGTGGACTACGATGATGGACTTGTCATTAACATCGGCAATCTTTTTTATCTTTGCAATCTCTTCATAGTCTTTACTGTATGTCCCGGAGCCTGATCCATCATCGGACTGTCTGACCTTTTGAAGTGTGTCTACAATGATGAGCTCTATGTCCGGATGATCCTTAAGCATATTTACAACATCTCTTGTGAATCCGGCTCCGAGCCTGTCGCTGCATATACTGAAGTAGAGACCCAGAGGCGCTTCGTCGACAAGTTCATACATTCTGTTTTGGATGCGCTGCTCTGTATCTTCAAGACACAGGTAGAGCACTCCAGCCTGTTTAACAGGTCTTCCGAGAAATGGTGTGCCGGATGCAATCGAGATTGCAAGATCCAGCATCATCCAGCTCTTACCGATCTTTGAGGTACCGGCCAATATGGTAAGGCCTTTTGGGATTATCCCTTCGACCAATGCGTGGCACGGCTTGAATGGTTTGTAGTAAAGTGTGTCTGCTGATATAGGTTTTAATGCCATATTCTCATAATGCCTCCTTATATTATTGTTTGTGTGAAAGAAGGAATGCCTCTTTGTGAAGCATTCCTAGCTTGCATCGGAGCGGGACTTGCGTCTTTTTTCCGGTGGATTTGGATTGAAGTATCCCAGTTCTTCCCAGACTTTCTTATCTGGACAATAGTAGTTGTATATGCTTGATCCGGGCTTCTTGTAGGCTGTGCCGAAGGTCAAAAATCCCTGCTGAAGTCCAATCCGCAGATAGCTAGCATCTTTACCTGTTGCCTTTGCTATTTCCGGGATAGGAACATTCCTGCCTGTGAATGCCGGTGTTGCATATTCCGGTGTGTTATTGTTTCTCTCTCCCATAAGTGCCTCCTTTCTACTGGTAATGGGGTTTTAACTTTCTTCTCATAACTTTTGGATTCGTTCCGCACATATCTCATATGTTCTCAGAACACTTCCTGTTCTTTCGACATAATAATACAGAACATTATATGTTCTGTCAACTATTCTTTTATGAACTGTTGAATTGCAGAAAAAGTATGCTATAATAACGTTGTCAAAAGGAGGCATATCACATGACTATGGGAGAAAAGATTAAGGCTCATCGTAATTACAATGGCCTTACGCAAAAGCAGCTCGGAGACCTTACAGGTATACATGAGGTTGCAATCCGCAGATATGAACTCGATAAGGTTAAACCAAGACCTGATCATCTTGAGAAGATTGCATCAGTTTTGGGGACGCCGATGAATACATTTCTGGATCTTAGGATTGTAACTGATGCAGATGTTATGCCGCTGCTGTTTGCTATAGATGAGGAGTTTCCACTGACCATAACAGAGGTAGACGGAATACCGGCTATACAATTCAACCATGAAAACTTTCATATATTTCTACGCAGTTGGAAGGCGATGAAAGAAATGGTCGCAGAAGGAGTCATGCCTGTTGAGAATTATGAACTTTGGAAGAGCTCTATGCCGGGAAGGGTACATCCCGTCATAGAAGAATAATGATCAGTCTTAAATATATATAGATTGAAATTTGAAAAAGAGAGGGGGTGAGAAAAAATGAAGTTACCGAATGGATACGGAAGCGTTACCAAACTATCCGGAAAAAGAAGACGACCTTATGTTGTCAAAAGGTCGGTAGGGTGGGATGCAGATGAAGAGCAAGAAAAGGCTTCGAGAAAATATGAAATCATTGGATATGCTGCAACGCGCGCAGAAGGACTCCAAATGCTTGCGGAGTACAATAGCAATCCGTACGATATCGAAGGCGGCAAGCTGACGTTTGCGGAAGTATATGATAAGTGGTCAAAAGAGAAGTTCCCGACGGTGTCGGATTCCAGTAAAAAATCCTACGAGTCCAGCTTCAATATATGCAAGCCGCTGCACGGAAGAGTATTCAGCAAGCTCAAGCTGTCAGACTTGCAGAGCCTGGTGGATGAGTGTGGGAAGAATTATCCGATGATCAAGAAAGTGAAGATTCTTCTCAACCAGATGTATGATTATGCAGTCAAATACGACTGGTGCGGCAAGGATTATTCTCAATTCGTCAATATCCAAAAGCATGCAGGTAAGAACCCTGGCAAGCATGAGAAGAAAAAGCTCACTAAAGAACAGGTGGATCTTATCTGGAAGCACGCTGAAGATAAGGATGCGCAGCTCGTACTGATGATGATTTATTCGGGAGTCAGAATAGCTGAAATGCTTGCTCTTAAAAAGGAAGACATAGATCTTGAAAAACAATGCTTCAAAGTTGTAGCCAGTAAGACAGAAAACGGCATAAGGACAGTCCCAATAGCAGACAAGGTTCTGGACTTTTTCAAAAATAGATATCAGGACAGTAACAGCGAGTATTTAATACACAATACCAGTGGAGGCCCGATGTCGTATGATGCTTACAAAGATCATTTCCAAAATCTGATGAACGATCTTGGAATAGAGGATCGCACACCTTACTGCACAAGACACACATGTGCTTCCATGCTGTACTCAGCAAAGATTGATCAGACTACTGTCAAAAAGATTATGGGGCACGGGGGATCAATGTCTCTCACTGAACGTGTCTATACCCATCCTGATGTGGAGGAATTACTCGATGCAATCAACAAAATCTAGACAAAAGAAACAGAGATGTCTCCCAATATATTTGGAAAACATCTCTGAGTTTGCTCAGATTTTGTTGCACACCTGTTGCACACTTGTTGCACACGGACCATATAGCCTATGCTTTTGAGAAATCTCCATATCTCTTTATCCCAGTCATTGCAACGGTATGAGTTGTTCTGAGAAGTTCTGCGAAGTGATAGAAATTATCTCTTTGAGAACTGGCTTGCTCTACGAGCTTTCTTGAGTCCCGGTTTCTTACGCTCTTTCATGCGTGGGTCTCTTGTCAGGAATCCTGCAGCCTTGAGCATAGGTCTGTAAGTCTCTTCGTCGATCTCGCAGAGTGCTCTGGAGATACCGTGTCTGAGTGCTCCGGCCTGGCCCGTGAATCCGCCGCCGTTTACGGTAGCGATTACATCGTAGCTGCCGAGAGTTCCTGTCAGCTCGAGAGGTCTCTTAACTTCGTTCTTTACTACATCCTTCTCACCGAAGTATGTGTCGAGGTCTCTCTTGTTGATGATGATGTTGCCTGCTCCAGGGAGAAGTCTTACTCTGGCTACTGATGACTTTCTTCTGCCTGTTGCTTGATACATGGTTTTAGCCTTTGCCATTGTCTACTCCTCCTTTCCTAGAACGTCCACTCTTCAGGCTTCTGAGCTGTATGTGGGTGCTCAGGTCCTGCATAAACTTTGAGCTTCTTGAACATCTGACGGCCGAGCTTGCCCTTTGGCATCATTCCGCGAACTGCGTGCATGATGATTTCCTCAGGCTTCTTGGCTCTCATCTCACCGAGGCTTGTCTCCTTGAGTCCGCCCGGATAGCCGCTGTGTCTCTTGTAGATCTTGTCTGTTTCTTTCTTTCCGCTTACTGCCACTTTTTCCGCGTTGATGACTACTACGTAATCACCTGTGTCGATGTGCGGCGTGTAAATCGGCTTTTTCTTTCCTCTCAGGATAGTTGCTGCCTCAACGGCGAGCTTACCGAGAGTCTTGCCTTCTGCATCGATGACATACCACTTGCGGTCGACATCTGATGGCTTAGCGATGAATGACTTCATGTCGTTTCCTTTCTACCTACTCGGCTCCGCGTGCTTGGTATGCGTCTCCGTATTTTGCGCGGGGTACGCAGCTTGGATACCGGAACTTTTTCGGTCCGCCTACTTGGAGACTTGTCCTGACGATTGACAAGCTTTGCGCAGTCAGAGTCATGGAAAGTCCCATGTCAGAATCGCCTGTGAGAGCGAGTTACAAGCAACGAAGCTCGAACAGCTGCGATTTACGGCTAGAGACTTGTCCAAACAAGTTTCTTTTTCGGCATAACTAGTAATAAATTATTAGCGCTTCGGCTTCCGGCACTTGGCCTGCCTCGGCAGTCGTGTCGCCTTTATACTCATAAGACGCGCGCTCAATGATTATATTCTCCGCACATGCTCAAGTCAAGAAAAAAGAGCCTCTTTTTTGCGAAAATTCAGCGCTTTTTGGCGTTTTTTTGTGCTATAATTGCCGCCGTGAGCAATAAAACAAAAGGAAATCTTCTGCTCCTCCTCACGGCAATTCTTTGGGGATCGGGCTTCATATCTCAGAAACTCGGAAACGAGGCGATGCCGCCGATGACATTCAACGCGGTGCGTCAGCTTATGGCAGGCATAGTCCTGGCCCCTCTGGCGCTACGAAGCGTAAAGGCCAGCGGCTACTTTTCGCTCGAGAATAACAGCGAAGAGGAGATAGCATATAAAAAGAAAAGAGTAATGATTGCGGGAGTTCTCTGCGGCGCTCTGCTTCTTATAGGAACGGCGACTCAGCAAATCGGGCTCCTTACTGTAAGTGCCGGCAAATCCGGATTCATCACATCGCTTTACATAGTAATAGTTCCGATACTCAGCACGGTTCTCGGCACTAAGGTCAGCAGAAGGTCTGTGGCTTGCGTGGCTCTTGCGATGTTCGGTTTCGCAGTGATGAGTCTAAAGGGAGGCTTAGGCGGAGCGACGGCAGGTGACTGGCTAACTCTGGCAAGCGCAGCTGCGTTTGCCGCACAGATAGTCGCAATCAATCAATTCGTCGACGACCACAACGCCATACTTCTTTCGCAGATACAATTTCTCTTCTGCGGAAGTATTGGGCTAATTGTTGCAATAATTGCAGAGGGACCTACTGTCGCTGCGGTGCTCGCAGGTCTCGCACCACTGCTCTACCAGACATTCTTTCCGACTGCGGGAGGATACACACTGCAGGTAGTCGGACAGAAGTACGCTGACTCAACTACAGCCGCTCTTATTATGAGCACGGAGGCGGTGTTTGCCGCAATCTTCGGAACACTCATTTTAGGAGAATTAATGAGCGGCAGAGAGATAGTAGGCGCCGTCATCATATTCGCTGCAGTCATCCTCGGTCAGATTGAACCGGGAATGTTTAATAAAGATAATAAATAATGAAACACGCAAAAAAAATTACAAAAAAAGAAAAACAAGTAAAGCTGATAAAAATACTGTTTGCTGCTCTTGGCATTGCCTTTGTGATTGCGGCATGGACCTTATATGAAGACTATATGTCCAGACCCGGCTTTCTTGAAAAGATATGGATTGCGGACAGAGGCGCTGACTTCATAACGGTTGCTTGGGAAAAACCGAGAAATGTCTATCGGTATATTGTTACTTACAACGGAAAGACTATATCGGTAAGCGGACTGAAAAGCGAGATAAAACTGTCCGGGCTGGAAGAAAACACTACTTACAAGATTTCTGTTCGAGCTGACAGCAAGCAAAGAAAAGGTTTCGATACCTTAACTGAAAGCGCGTCTACAAAAAAGACTCAGACTATTGAAGGTGAAGATAGTCTGATGAAATTTGTCAATACACTCACAGATCTGAAGCAGACTTCTGAAACACCGCTTACGTATACAACGCCAAATGGATCCATGAAAGAAATGGGCGATAAAGTTATGTTTACGAAATCCGGGAAGTGCATTGTGACGGCAACAGCAGAAGAGAGCGGAGCATATGCATCAGCGAGCAAAACAATAAAAGTTGAAGTTCTCGACTCGGTGTATGAAGATGCTGAGGGTGCAGACTTGCACGTTTTTTACAAGCTAAACAAGAAAAACTGCGAGCTTGTGATGAATGTGAGCGGGACAAAAGATGCGAATATCCCGCAGTCATTTGATTATGTTGACGGGAAATACATAGTTTTTTACGTCAAGGGCAAGAATCAGAAAATTATTACTTTCGGTGACAAGAAAACCGTCTATAAACCTTCTGTTGATCTCGGGCACTGCAACGGTTTCACCATAGCGGACGGAAAGGCCTATTCGGTCAGAGGGGCAAGTTCGAAATGCGTAACTTTTGACCCTCCGAATAAAAACTACATAACGTTTGATCTGCCTTTTGATGCCTCGGGCATCGCCTACGACAAGCAAACCGGGATGTTTTATACCAGCCAGAAAGGGGGCATGGTTGCATACGATAGAGATTTCAACATAGTGAATGAGGTCGGCAGAGTAAACCACAAGAAGACGCATTATTATCAGGATTGCGGCGCTTACGGCGGAATAATGATGCACTGCGTATCGGGACCGAATTTTCACGGCACCAACTATATAGATTTCTACGATATGATGAACGATAAGTATCTCGGAAGTGTGGAGTGTGAATTAGATGAAATCGAAAGTTTGATTGTAGACGATGAGGGATATATAGAGCTCTTGAGCAATACTAAAGACGAAAAAGATTGCATTTGGAAAACGCCGATAAACATGAAGATGCTTAGAGATACATAAAATCAAACCTTGGTTGGTGTGCGTGGTGGGAATTGAACCCACGACCCCTTCATTCGGAGTGAAGTACTCTATCCTCTGAGCTACACGCACATAAGTGAGACCGCTTGCGCGGTCTCTTTTGTTTTATTCGATTTCAGGTTTTCTCGGGCGGCCCATCAGATCTTCAAGGGCTTCGTGCACATCGACATTGCCCTGAATAACGTTGTAAATGGCCTCCGCGATCGGCATCTCAACTCCTTCGCGAGCCGCAAGGTCGTGCGCAGCCTCCGCCGTAAACATTCCTTCGACCACCATGCCGATTTCCTTCCTGGCTTCCTCAGGGTCTTTTCCCTGACCGATGAGTCTGCCACAGCGGAAGTTCCTCGAATGCATGGATGTGCAGGTTACGATCATATCACCGACTCCTGAAAGACCGGCAAATGTCTCAGCCCTGGCGCCCATCTTAACTCCGAGGCGAGTCATCTCAGTTATGGCTCTTGTAATCATGGCGGCACGGGTGTTGTCACCGTATCCGAGTCCGTCGATAATGCCTGAGCCGACAGCCATAACGTTTTTAATCGAACCGGCCAGCTCCATGCCCTTCATATCCTCATTAATATATATTCTGAATCTGTTAGTCGAGAAGAGGTCGGCAATCTTGTTAGCAGAGTCTTCGTTTCTGCATGAAACCGATACGACGGTCGGAACTCCGAGACCGACTTCCTCGGCGTGAGACGGACCGGAGATGCAGACATATCTGTCCATATCGAGACCTATCTCCTCAGCCACCTCGGACATTCTGAGAAGAGTCTTCTGCTCAATGCCCTTCGCAATGTTCATCATCAGCGCGTTGCTTTTGATGTAAGGAGCGGCAGCACTTGCCGCCTTTCTGAATACCTGTGCAGGCAGTGAGAATACGATATAGTCAGCATCCTCGAGAGCCGGCTTGTTGTCTGTATAGAAATGATAGTCACCCTCAAGCTTTACTCCGGGAAGATAGTCGGTGTTCTCCATAGCTTCTTCCATGCGCTTAATATGTGCCTCATCGATATCGAAAATGTTTACCCTGCAACCCTTGGCTGCAACGATTGTCGAAAGAGCCGTTCCGAAGCTTCCTCCTCCGATAAATGCAACAGTCTTCATTTAAATCTCCTCTCGATTATTATTGAACTTGATTTATTCAGCCCAATAATTATACAAAAGATAAACTCAAAGCGCCATATATGCTATAATTCTGACAAATGCGACATGCAACAGAGGAGATGTATATGGCAAACAAAAACACCAAGGAGATAAGATTTAAACTCAGCGATGACGACTACAAGGAATTCGGTCGTTACCGCATACTCTATACACCGGGAGGAAAAAAGATTGTAAATCGTCAGCGCATTACATATGCGATCTCGGGCATTATGCTGGCGGTACTCTTTACGGTCTTTCACGTAGACCCGAACTTCACTAAATTGATTTATGTCGTAGCTGCAGTCATCGGCGTCGGAGGAATAATATTTGCCGACAAGATCATCCTCAGACAGCAAAACAAGATTATTGACAAGGAGATGAGCGAGGCGGGAAGAGTCCATCCGGAAGAAAATGTCGTCACATTCGAAGACGATGAACTTGTTGCTGTTGCCGGCGAACAGGAGCAGAGGTTCAGCTACAGCGACATCAAGCAGGTGGATATGACAGAGTCTGCAATCTATGCTTGGATGAGCGATACCATGATAATGCCGCTGCCGCTGCACGCTTTCAAGGGGCAGAAGGCCATGGAGGATATGTACAACTGGCTGCAGGATAAGCTTGCTGAAGCGAAGAACGGGGCGGAATAGCGGCGCGCAGCTACGGTCGACACCTTAAGCTCGCACTTTGTATAAAAACCCAAAAAAGTTTTGCATAATAGTTGACTTGGCACATAATGATTGCTATTATGGTCTACGAGCTTTCAGCTCGGACTTTATTCTATGAAAGGAGCACATTCACATGGCAAATAAGAACATGATGATGGAAATGGGAATGATGGGCATGTGCATGTGCACAGTTGATTAGCATAGGATAAGGTCATAACGAAAAAGCCTAAACTATGAGTTTTCTCATGTATATGCGGGGCAGGTCGTTAGGACCTGCCCCATATTTTGTGAAAGGAACGCGAATGGCAGATACTATTATCAGTCTGCAGGGAGTGACCAAGGAATTTGACACCAAGAGTGGAAAGGTGGTCGCTCTCAAAGACATAAATCTGGATATAGAAAAGGGTGACTCCTACGGCATCATCGGCCTCTCCGGAGCGGGTAAATCAACACTGGTTCGCACCATTAACCTCCTCGAGCAGCCGAGCGAAGGAAAAGTTATATTCGACGGTAAAGTCCTGACCGGACTCAAGAGCGGAGAACTCAATCTCCAGAGGCGCAAGATATCGATGATCTTTCAGCAGTTCAATCTGCTTATGCAAAGGGATGCAATCGGTAACATCTGCTTCCCGCTTGAGATTGCGGGAGTGCCGAAAGCGGACGCGATAGCCAAGGCCGAGGAACTTCTGAAGGTCGTTGACCTCGAAGACAGAGCGCATTCATATCCTTCGCAGCTGTCCGGCGGACAAAAGCAAAGAGTGGCCATAGCGAGAGCACTCGCATCTGAACCGGAGGTAATCCTGTGCGACGAGGCCACATCTGCACTTGACCCTAAAACGACGAGGTCAATACTCAGCCTACTTCGTAAGATTAACGAAGAAAGAGGCATCACACTTGTGGTCATCACCCATGAGATGGAGGTTATCAAGCAACTCTGCAAGAAGGTGGCCGTCATCGAAGGCGGTGAGATAGTAGAGAGAGGAGAGGTCAAGGAGATATTTGCCAATCCGAAGACCAAGGCGGCCAGAAGGCTCTTCTTCCCTGATGCAGGAGTGAGAGAAGTGGCGCATACACGTGCATCCGTAAAGAATCGAATCAGGCTTGCCTTCAATGAGCAGACAGCATACAAGCCGATAATTGCCAATATGATTCTGGAGACCGGAGAGCCGGTAAACATGCTGTATGCAAATATGGATGCGTTGCTGGATGAGCAGAAAGGGCAGATGGTAATAGCCCTTTCAGATGATAAGGACGTGGCCGAAAGACAGAAGGCATTTCTTATGAAGGAAGGTGTAGACTTCACGGATATCCCGGAGGATTCGGACTATTACGATTATCCGGTGAACGGACCTGAAGAGGAGGTGATCAAGTAATGGATACAAGCGATCTGATCAAACTTCTCTCAGAGGGAACACTTCAGACCCTTACCATGACGATTGTGGGTACGCTGGTCTCTTACATCATCGGGCTTCCGGTAGGCGTCTCACTCATAGTCACGGGGCCTAACGGCATAAGACCGATGCCGATTTACAACAAGTTCATGGGCTTCATAGTCAACGTAATCAGATCCATGCCTTTCCTCATACTGATGATAGCCTTCATGCCTTATATCAGGAAGGTCATCGGAACAGGAATTGGTACCTCGGCCACAACGGCAGCCCTGATACTTGCGGCTTGGCCGTTTGTAGCAAGGCTGGTAGAGCAGTCGCTGCTGGAAGTGGATCCGGGAGTAGTTGAGGCAGCTCAGGCCATGGGTGCGAGCAACTTCCAGATAATAAGAAAGGTGCTCCTCCTCGAAGCCAGACCGTCACTTCTCAACGGTGCGGCGGTTGCCACCATCACGATACTCGGATACTCTGCCATGGCAGGCACGCTCGGAGGCGGAGGCCTCGGAGATATCGCCATCAGGTTCGGACACTACAGATTCCAGCCGGATGTCATGTGGATTACAATCATCGTACTGGTCATACTCGTTCAGATAATGCAGGAAATAGGAGTAAGACTTGCGGTCCGTATGGATAACCGCATCAACTAGCTAATACTTATCACTCAAATATATTTAAGGTAACAAAGCAAGTTTATATAAGCGAAAGGAGAACTGATATGAAGAACATTAAGAAATACGGAGTAATCGCAGCAATACTTGCACTTACGCTGGCCCTCACAGCTTGTGGCGGCGGCAGCAGCACATCAGAAGGCGGCGAAGGTGATGCCGACAAGACAATCAAGGTCGCAGCTTCACCTACACCACACGCAGAGATCCTCGGGGCAGCAGCAGACGCGCTCAAGGCTGAGGGATGGACACTCGATGTTGTTGAGTTTGATGACTATGTACAGCCTAACGTTGCTACAACAGACGGCGATGTAGACGCAAACTACTTCCAGCACGTTCCTTATCTCGAAGAGTACAATGCTCAGAACAAAACAAATCTTGTAGCCGTAGGCGGCATCCACTATGAGCCGATGGGCGTTTATGCCGGCACAAAGAAGAGCTTTGATGAGCTCGCCGACGGTGACCAGATTGGTATCCCTAATGATGCTACAAACGGTGCAAGAGCACTTCTGCTACTCGAGGCAAATGGAGTAATCAAACTTAAGGACGGCGCAGGCGTCACAGCTACCGAGCAGGACATCGCAGATAATCCTAAGAATATCAAGATCGTTCCGCTTGAAGCAGCTACAATTCCGGCTTCACTTGAAGACCTTGCTTTCGGAGTAATCAATGCTAACTATGCTATCGGTGCAGGCCTTAAGATTAACGAGGCACTCGCAACAGAGGCAGCTGACTCACTCGCAGCTGACACTTACGTAAACGTAATCGTAGTTAACGCTGAGAACAAGGACAGCGAGAAGACAAAGGCTCTCGTTGCAGCTCTTCAGACAGACGATGTAAAGAAGTTCATCGAAGATACTTACGCAGGAGCAGTACAGCCTAAGTTCTAGTCTTGAAAAAAATAGCAGTAATTGCCGGCACGCCGGTAGATACCCGAATGGGTGTCGAATACATCGATAATAAAAATGCAGAGATCGGCTCGCCTTTGTGCGAGCCGATTTACCTGCCGTCGGCTGAGTCCTGCGATGCGCAGTACCTCTTGCAGTGCGGCTCAAATGAGTTCATAAGATCGAGAATGGATGAAATCTTTAATGCCGCGATAGAGGATGGCATAAGGGATTTCTACATATATTGCAATTCTCTTTCTGGCGTCTTTGACTTCGACAGCTATATGTCGGAAAAGTCGGAGCAGACCGGAGACGAAATCCGTATAGTCACACCGCTTCAGATTTACAGAAAGCTGGGCGCTGACTATGATTGCGTAGGAGTCTTTGCCGCGCACAATATTTCTGCGGCCGCGATTGAGGAGGCTCTTGCGAGTGCAAATCCGAAGATCTATGTAATAGGTAGCGGTAATATGACTGTGGTAAGTGCCATAGAAGAGGGACGTCCGCCTGAAGATATAGTAAGGGACTGCGGCCTGGCGGATATGGCTCGCTATATGGAGGCTTCCGGTGCAGAAGCCATAATCCTAGGTTGCACACACTTCCCGTACCTAAGAGAAGCCCTGCAGTCGCATACAAATCTGCCTATCTTAGATCCGGCAGATGCCATGTTCGAAGCGATTATATAATCATAAACGGATACAGGTAAGCCCCATACCAAGCAAAGCTGTCGTATGGGGTTTTTAATATGTTTCTAAACATTAAGATTTCTTCATTTTTAGGCGCTGATAAGATATAATCCACTATGTATCTTTGCGCTCTGTTTGAGGACCTGCAAAATGCTTGCATATAGAGGAAGATTTTCAGTGGCAGACCGAGGCGCGATAAAGGAAATTTGTTAAAGGTAAGGGTTAATTACAGAGGTAAATACGATGACCAATGATTTCGTAAAAGTAGACCGTTGGGGCGAATGCCTGTGGGGTATTGATGAGAACGGCGTACTCTTTCTGAACGAAGGAGAGGCTGCGAGCATCGATGGTGCTGCGCCTTGGGCCGATGTCAGATCGGACATCAGGGAAGTGTCCACGATAGGAACAATCACCTTCCCAGACGGAGCTTCACTTGCAGGGCTTTTCAAAGGCTGCAAGAACTTGGTAAAAGCGGATTTGTCCGGCTTCGATACGTCCAATGTCAGAGATATGAGTTCGATGTTCGAGGCTTGCATCAAGCTCGAGGAACTTGACTTGACAACATTCAATACTTTGAGATGTACCGACATGACAGGCATGTTCTCAAAGTGCGCCAGACTCACGAACATACTGCTCGGAGAATCCTTCAGTATCGACGGCGACGGCACTACTTCATGCGACAAGCTTGCCATCAAGGAGGAGAGCAGATACAGAAGAGCCAGAGTGATTTCTGCGGAAGGATTTAAGGTCAGATATCACAGCGGCACGGCTGTAGATCAGGTCATCGAAAAGCAGACTGTTCCGAACTACAGATATGTTATTGAAGACCAAATATTTGATTTTCCTGAGCCAAATACCGGCTTCATCGGATGGAGTACGGAACCGGAGATGGAAGGCACAGTATATAAACCGGGCAAGGTCCTCGAGGCGGTAGATGAAGACATGGATCTGTACGCTCTATGGGCATATGCGCCTAAGATCGGAGAGATTAGTGAGATAGAGCCTTTTGTCTTCGGTGAGAAGATACCGTTCGAGCTCCCTGAGATTCAGTCTCTTAACGACCCTGATGTGACGGGTTATCTCGAGATTAGTCCGGACGGAGAGGAAGGTACATGGACGGCCATAGCGCGCGATGCCATTCTGCCTGTATCCTGCAACGGATATCTACTCAGACTTCACGCTGCGAACAGCATAGGGGAGACAGTATCCAATGCCGTTCGCCTCAGCATCAGCAGGGCAAATATAGACATGTCATCCGTTCGATGGGCGGAGCAGGAAAACATGGTATACGACGGTGAGCCTAAGAGAGTTTGGGTAGAGGGCCTGCCGCAGGGAATCGAGCCTATCTACACGGGTAATATGGCCACCGAGGCCGGTACATATACCGCGGGATTCAGCTTCGACTTCGACCAGGATAATTTCAACGAGCCGCTTGTAGTTCGTGAGCACGAGTGGACCATCAAAAAAGCAACTATAGACATGTCCGAAGTTCACTGGGATTATGAGGGAGCTTTCGGATACAGCGGCACAGAGCACACGGTCAGCCTCGTCGGACTTCCGCAGGGAGTTACTGCCACATACGAAAACAATATTGCAAGAGATGCAGGAGTATATACGGCCATGGCCACCTTGCATTACGATGCGGTCAATTTCGAAAAACCGATGGATATCCAGCCTTGCATATGGGAGATAAGGCGCACTGCAATTGACCCTACAAAGTTGCAGTGGTCATCATACGAAGACTTCGTTTATGACGGCACAGGCAAATCGGTATACATCACCAATCTGCCGGATGATGTGCTTGTGGAATACAGCGGAGACAGCGAGACTCTGGCGGGTAAATATCTCGCAAGGGCCATGATACGCGGCAACTACTCCACAACAGGTCCTGCAGAGTACGAGTGGGAAATTGCCAAGGCCAAGTACGATATGTCACAGGTAGATTGGAGCGATCAGAAGACATATACCTACGACGGAGAAGAACACGAGATCCTGCTCCACGGAGTACCTGAGGAGCTCGAGGTCAGATACAGCGGAAATGTCGGAATCAGTGCGGGCTCATACAGGGCCAGGGCTTCGTTTATCAACCCTGACACCCACAACTTTGCGACACCTGATGACATGTCTGTAAATTGGGACATCGTCAAAAGAGAAGTCGATATGTCAGGTGTAAGATGGAATTACGAAGGACCTTTCACTTACAACGGTGAGAGCAAGAGGATAGAACTAGTAAACCTGCCTGAGGGCATCGGTGTTGAGTACGAGGGCAATTCCGCATTTAATGCGGGCATCTACAACGCCCAGGCACATCTCGTATACGATGAAGATAATATGCACGCCGAAAGACCTCTCGACTGTCAGTGGAAAATCAACAAGCAGAGAGTTGATGTTTCAGCAGTCAGGTGGTCGTACAGCGGAGCCTTCACTTATGATGGTACGGAGCATGCGGTTTATCTCGAAAATATTCCTGAGGGTCTGACTGCAGAGTATTCGGATAATGCCAAAATCGAGACCGGAAAATATGTTGCAAGTGCGACTCTCGTTCCGAGCGATAAGGTTAACTACGAGGTGCCTAAGATCAGCGGTTGCACATGGGCCATTAACAAGGCGGACATCGAACTCGGAGACATCGTCTGGACGGACAGCTCGGAATTTGCCTATGACGGCAGTGAAAAGAGGGTTGAGATTATAAGCGATCTCGGTGATGCCGTAAACGTAGAGTATTCGGCCAATACCGCAGTCAATTCCGGAAGATATTACGCCAAGGCCATATTTACCGCAGTTGACAGCGACAATTACAATGCGCCTGCCGACATTGGCCACATATGGGAGGTCAGTAAGGCCGATTACGATATGTCGGGCGTGCACTGGGATTACAAGGGCCCGTTCACTTACGACGGCAGCAATAAGGCCGTAAAACTGGTCGGACTTCCGGATGGAGTAAAGGTTAAATACAGAAACGCTCAGGCCACGGATGCGGGTGACTACAATGCAGTGGCTGAGTTTGAGGTGGTTGATTCCGATAACTACTACGATAATATCCCTGACATGATACTCGACTGGAGCATCAGAAAAGCCAGGTTCGATATGAGCAACACTATCTGGCAGGATGCGAGAGAGTTCTACTACGACGGAAGCGAAAAGACAATGAGACTTTCAGGTCTTCCGGAGGGACTAGAGCCTATTTACGAAGGAAGCTCCGCTACCGGAGCGGGTAAGTATACCGCCAAGGCCAGTTTCAGCTATGACGAGAAGAATTACGAGAAGCCTGAGGTTGCTGCATGCCACTGGGTAGTAGACAAATCCGTGGTAGATACTTCCCGGGTCAGATGGGAATACGAGAAGCCGTTTGTATATGACGGCACCGAAAAGACTGTTGAAATCACAGGCCTTCCTGAGGGCACGCATGCAAAATACAGCAATGCGAGTGCTGTTGCGGCAGGCACATATGTCGCAGCCGCCGAGGTAGTTCCTGATGATGAGGATAACCAAAGCAAGAAAAGAATAGAGAACCTCACATGGAGAATCGAGAAGGGCGATTACGATATGAGCCATGTGTATTGGGATTACGAGAATCCATACACATACAACGGTCGTGAGCAGAGAGTCGTCCTCAAGGGTTATCCGGAGGGAGTGACACCTATCTACAGGGGTAATGTCGCAACCGATGCAGGCACATATAAAGCCAGTGTCTTGTTTAAGGTTGCGGATAGAAAGAATTTCAATATACCGACATTTGACGATCTCGATTGGGAGATTGCAAAGAACGACTATGACATGTCCAATGTCGCATGGGATTACGACGGAGGCATCAAGTATGACGGAAGGATGCACGAAGTGCTGCTCAGAGGACTCCCGGACGGAGTAAGGGCTGTTTACTCGGGCAATGCCGCCGCAGACACGGGCTCATACGAGGCCGTCGCAGAACTCATTCCGTACGATTCGGATAATTACAACAAGCCGCGCTTTGAGAACTGCAAGTGGCAAATCGAGAAGGCTGATTACGAGATGTCCGCGGTCAGTTGGGATTACACAAATGCCAAGGTATATAACGGAAGGGAGCAGGGCGTTATGCTCGATCACCTGCCGAACGGAGTAACTGCGACCTATACCGGCAACGAAGCGACAGATGTTGGAACCTACACCGCAAAGGCTACACTTTCGGTATCTGACCCTGCCAACTACAACACCCCGGCGGTCAGCGACTGCGATTGGGAAATCATCCCTGCTGATTTCGATATGTCCACTGTTCGCTGGGATTATTCACCTGATAAGTTCACATTCGACGGAGACAGGAAGAGCATACAGCTTACGGGACTTCCTGAAAGCATAGAGGCTTCATACAAGGGCAATTCCGGTACGAGAGCCGGTGAATACACTGCGACCGCAACATTCACATCGAACGACTCCAATTACAGAGCGCCGGATCCTTTCACGATTCCTTGGAGCATCGCCCGTGCGACTCACAATATGCACAAGGTCTACTGGGATTACAGCTCGAGCTTCGTATATGACGGTGAGCCTAAGAAGGTAGAGCTCAAGGGCGTGCCGGATGGCGTTAAGGTCATTTATGAGGATAACGAGAAGGTCGATGCCGGCACATACAAAGCCGTTGCTCACTTCGAAACCGAGACAGATGACTACAATGTGCCTGAGGACATGAGCTGCCTGTGGACTATAGAAAAGGCGGATGTGGACATCAGAAAACTCAGATGGGATTACTCACAGGCGTTCAGGTATGACGGAAGCGTCAAGAGCGTTTGCCTGAAAGGACTGTCGACTCTGCTCGAGGCAGATTACAGTGGCAACGAAGCTACGGGTGCAGGCAGCTATCTGGCTCACGCCGATCTCAGGCCTACAGATCCGAGCAATTACAATACGCCTAGCATGTCCGACTGCATGTGGGAGATTTATAAGGCCGACTACGATATGACAGATGCCAGATGGGATGGCGACTTCGAGACCATATATGACGGAAGCGAGCGTCGCGTTGAGATCAAAGGTCTGCCTGAAGGGGTCTCCGCAGTCTACACGGATAATACCGCAACGAATGCTGGCGAGTATATGGCCAAAGCAGAACTCTTCGGAGATGCTGATAACTACAACATTCCGATCATGAAAAATTGCCACTGGAGGATAAGGAAGGCCACCTACGACATGTCGCGCGTGGCATGGCAGGATGAGGACGACTTCATCTACGACGGTGAGGAAAAATCGGTTGAACTGATCGGACTCCCGGCGGGCATCACACCTCTCTACAAGGGCAATTCCGCAAGCGAAGTCGGCAATTATGAGGCCGGTGTCAGATTTGAATATGACGAAAAGAATTACGAAAAGCCTGACTTCGGTAACTGCAGATGGCGCATCAGTCGCGCAGCCATTCCGGTAGATCCTGCGGATATTCACTGGAACTACAGCGGACCTTTTGTATATGACGGTGAAATTAAAAGCATTGCGCTGGCACAGAGTGTGCAGAAAATAGGTTTCTTTGATAGATTCAGAGGACATCACACGGACGAAATCAAGCTGGAAGGTATTCCTGAGGGCTTCGAGGTCATCTACGAGGGCAATTCCGCAAGCGAGGCGGGAGTTTACTACGCATCAGCCACACTGATGAGCAGGGACGGCTCCAACTACAGACCTCTCGAACTGCCTAAGTGCAAGTGGGAAATAGTCAAGGCACCTATAGACATGTCAGACGTAAGATGGGATTATGAAGCTCCGTTTACATATGACGGAGAAGAACAGACAGTAAGCCTTGTCGGACTTCCTGACACAGTCAAGGTAAGATATGAGGGCAATGTCGAGGTCAATGCCGGAAGCTACGAGGCCATGGCGACTGTCGAGGCGATTGATCCTGCCAACTACGAGCAACCTGCTCCTGTAAGCGGATGCTGGTGGCAGATAGAAAAGGCCACCTACGACATGTCCGAGGCCCGCTGGGTATATGACAATGACCTCATCTACAACGGTAAGGAAAAGAGAGTCCGCGTCGTGGATCTTCCGGACGGAGTAAAAGTGGAGGCATACACCGGCAACAAAGCAATAGAAGCTGGTTCATACATGGCAGAGGCCAGACTCAAGTTCCGCGATAAAAATAATTTCGAGGAGCCTGTAATGCCTGAGTGCAAATGGAAAATCGAAAAGAAGAAGATAGACATTTCGAATGTAAGCTGGGATTACGATGAGGGAACTCTCATGGTATATGACGGTCAGCCTAAGGAAGTAAGGTTGGTCGGAGTTCCTAAGGAAGTAGAGGTTATCTACATCGACAACAGCAAGATTAACGCCGGCACATACAATGCTCGTGCAAGGCTGACCTACGATACGAGAAACTGCGAGGTGGGAGATGTTCCTGATCTCACATGGACGATTGAAAAGGCATCTTACGATACCGACAACGTTCACTGGACTTACGAGAGACCGTTCGAGTACGACGGCAGAGATAAGAGCATATCGCTCTGCAATTTGCCGAACTCTATTGGTGTAAGGTACAGGGATAACAAAGCTTCGGCCATAGGCACGTACACTGCCAAGGCATATCTCACCTACGACAGCGATAATTACAAAGAACCGGAAATCGATACCATGATTGACTGGAGCATCGTAAGGAAATTGGAGGATTAATTATAAACGGTTATCTAATAGCAATAATAGCGCTCACGCTCTGCTCGACCTTTTTCTCGGCGACAGAGACCGCGTTCAGCTCAGCCAATAAAATCAAGCTCAAGAATATGGCGGCAGACGATAACAAGCGAGCCGCACAGGCTCTTGCGCTGACCGAGGATTTCGACAGGCTGATTACTGCGGTGCTCGTGGGCAACACCATATCGAACATAGTAATGACGGCGGTTGCGACCGTATACGGCATCACCACCTGGGGCGCCAGGATAGGACCGACGATAGCGACCGTCATAGTTACCGTGCTTATTTTGGTGCTCGGTGAGATTTCACCTAAGATACTGGCCAGAGAGTACGCTGAGGAAGTGGCACTCTTCCTGACACCTATGGTAAGAGCACTCATTTTCGTACTGACACCGCTGACATTTATATTCAACGGTCTGAAAGTCCTGCTAAAGAAAGCCTTCGGCAAGAAGAATGAGCCTGAGTTCTCGGAAGACGAACTTCTCACAATAGTCGAAGAAGCCGAGGCGGGAGGTGCCATCGGAGAAGAGCAGAGCGAGCTTATCGCCAACGCCATTGAGTTCAACGATATCAGCGCCATAGACATACTCACACCAAGAGTGGATATAGTCGCAATCGAAAGAGGAACTCCTGCTGCCGAGATCAAAAAGGTCTTCAAGGAGAGCGGGCTTTCCAGACTTCCTGTTTACGAGGACGATTTGGATAATATAATAGGAGTGCTCAATCAAAAGGATTTCTTCAATAATAATGTCAGGAGCATCAAGGACGTAGAGAAGCTGATCAAGCCGGTTGCATACGTGGCTGAGAGTCTTAAGGCTGCCGTCCTTCTTAAGAAGATGCAGGCCAAGAAGACTCACATCGCCATCGTCGTGGATGAGTACGGCGGCACGACGGGCCTTGTTACTCTCGAAGACATAATCGAAGAAATCGTCGGTGACATCTACGATGAGCACGATGCGACCGTGTCCAAAGATGTAAGAAAGACCGGCACAGACACCTATGCCGTAGCGGGCGGCGCGAATCTCGAGGACTTCTTTGAATTATTCGATGAAGAAATTGAGGCAGATGCTACGACCGTAAACGGCTGGGTCATGATAGAATTAGACAGGCTGCCGAAGGTAGGCGACACTTTCACCTACGAATCGCGCCACAAGATCTTCCATGTGAAGGTAACCAAGGCCGACTCGCGCCGCGCCCTAATGACGCGCATCCGCGTCGAGGATAAGCCTGAGGAAAGCGAAGACTAGCGACCGAAAAGGCCCGCGCGCAGCTGCGATCACGCCGTAGGCGGGACGCAACAACGAGCTTGCGGGTCCCCAAAAAGGGCGCGTCCATACAAATACACTAGGAGGAAAATATTAATGGGTTTAATGGAAAAAATCTTCGGAGACCTTAATGCGAAAGAGGTAAAGAAGATTGAAAAGACAGTAGACATCATCGAATCCTACGACGAAGCCATGCAGGCGCTTTCAGACGATGAACTCCGTGCCAAAACAGATGAGTTCAAGGACAGACTCGCAAACGGAGAGACGCTAGACGACATATTGCCTGAGGCCTTTGCCGTATGTCGAGAAGGCGCATGGCGTAGCCTCGGAATGAAACACTTCAGAGTGCAGCTCATCGGCGGAATAGTCCTGCACCAGGGACGCATCTCCGAGATGAAGACCGGTGAAGGTAAGACGCTGGTGGCCACACTTGCAGCATATCTGAACGCCTTGGATGGACACGGAGTACACGTAGTTACGGTCAACGACTACCTGGCCAAGCGTGACGCCGAGTGGATGGGTAAACTCTACACCTTCCTCGGACTCACAGTAGGTTGCGTTATCCATGCTGTCGAAGGAGCCAAGAGGCATGAGCAGTACATGGCTGACATCACCTACGGAACGAATAACGAGTTTGGTTTCGATTACCTCAGGGACAATATGGTGACGTATAAGGAAGAGTTGACGCAGCGCGAGCTCAACTTCGCCATCGTAGACGAGGTGGACTCCATCTTAATCGATGAGGCCAGAACACCGCTTATCATTTCCGGTCGCGGCGTCGATTCATCTTCGATGTACAGAAACGCTAATTCATTCGTCAAATCGCTTCGTGAGGAGACGGACTATAAAATAGAAGAAAAGGACAATCAGATATCTCTGACTGACGAGGGAGTAAAGATCTGCGAGGACTATTTCGGTATCGAAAACTTCTCGGATCCGGATAACATGGAACTCAACCACTATGTCCACCAGGCTCTTCGTGCGAACTACCTAATGAAGAGGGATGTTGACTACATCGTCAAGGACGGAGAGATTCTCATAGTAGATGAGTTCACGGGTCGTCTGATGTACGGTCGCAGATTCTCGAACGGACTACACCAGGCCATCGAAGCCAAGGAAGGCGTAAAGGTAAGATCCGAGTCCAAGACACTCGCTACCATCACGCTCCAGAACTACTTCAGAATGTACAACAAGCTGGCCGGTATGACAGGTACAGCCAAGACAGAGGAAGACGAGTTCCGCGACATATACAACATGGACGTAGTCGTCATTCCTACCAACAAGCCGGTTGTGAGAAACGATATGGATGATTCGGTTTACGCTCATCAGTCAGGCAAATACAAGGCAATCGTTGAAAGAGTTGTCAGTGCCCACGAAAAGGGACAGCCTGTACTGGTCGGTACAATCTCAATCGAGATATCCGAGCTCATCAGCAGCATGCTCAAAAAACGCGGTGTCAAGCATAACGTGCTGAACGCCAAGCACCATGAGCAGGAAGCTGAGATAGTAGCTGAAGCGGGCCGACTCGGTGCGGTAACAATCGCCACCAACATGGCCGGTCGTGGTACGGATATTATACTTGGCGGTAATCCTGAGTTCGAAGCCAGGAAGCAAATGAGAAAGGAAGAGTACACGCCGGAACAGATTTCCTTTGCCACGGGATTCGAAAAGTCCGACGATGAGGAGATGCTCGAGGCCAGGAAGAGATTCCACGAGCTGCACGAACAGATTAAGACTGAGCGTGCGGGAGAGCAGCAGCAGGTAGTCGACCTCGGCGGTCTTTGCATAGTTGGTACCGAGCGTCATGAGTCGAGACGTATAGACAATCAGCTCAGAGGACGTTCCGGACGTCAGGGAGATCCGGGTACGACGCAGTTCTTTATCTCACTCGAAGATGACCTCATGAGACTCTTCGGTGGTGAAAGGATGCAGAACATACTTGAGAGAGTCGGTGTCGGTGATGACGAGCCTCTCGAGGCGGGCATGCTGAGCCGCTCCATCGAAGGTGCCCAGAAGAAGGTAGAGGGTAAGAACTTCTCGATTCGTAAATACGTACTTCAGTATGACAACGTAATGAATAAACAGCGTGAGATCATCTACGATCAGAGGCGCATGGTCCTCGACGGTGAGGACGTTTCGGAATACATCAGGAACATGACTTACGAGATTATCGACGGCATCATCGATCCTGTCGTGCTCGAGTCCAAGTATGCCGAAGAATGGGATATGAAGAGAATAACCGACGGTCTCGAGCAGATTACACCTGCATTCAGGGGCCGCCTCAAGGTAACGGATGAATATCTCGACGGTCTTGATGAGACGAAGCTCAGAGAAGACATCAAGCAGATATTTGATGAGATATACGCAGAGAAGGAAGCTGAGATAGGCGAGGAGCAGATGAGAGAAGTCGAGCGCATGATTCTCCTTAGAGTCGTGGATAACCGCTGGATGGATCACATCGATGCAATGGATCAGCTCAAAGACGGTATCGGACTCCGTGGTTACGGACAGCAGGATCCTGCTGTGGCTTATGCCCAGGAAGGCTTTTCCATGTTCGAAGAACTAATCGCGGATATCAGAGAAGAAACCGTCAAATTCTGCTACAATGTAACTGTAACAACCAGGACCGAGAGACGTAACGTAGTAAGCGGTGCAACTTCGGCTGCAAAGGAAGAGTATAAGGACGACGAGGCCGAAAGACAGGCTTCTCAGCAAAGAGCCGCACGCGGCGGCAATATGCCGGGAGCTGCACCTAAGGCTGAGAAGACCGGAAAGCAGGAGACTATCAGACGCGATATGCCGAAGGTAGGACGTAATGACCCATGTCCTTGCGGCTCCGGTAAGAAGTATAAGAACTGCTGCGGCCGTAACGCATAGGAGAAAGGAAGAAAAATGTTAGGATTTGTAGTACTTATACTGTTCCTGGTTGGCGGATTTGTTCTCTGGACATATAATTCGCTGATCAAGGACAAGAACCGCATCGAACTTGCGGAAGTAGAACTTAAGAAATACGAAGAAGCCGGTGATCCGAAGGACATCGACAATGCCAAGAAGTACTATGCGGCAGTGCTTAGGGATTACAACACCAAGGTGGAGAAATTCCCGTACAGCCTGGTGGCAGAACTCTTCAATTTCCCAAAGATGCACACCGAAGATTTCGATGAGGGCCTGTAGAGTTTCAATATCACACTGGTGGAGAAAGATATGAAGAAGACATGCTTGAAGTATAGAATAGCAGCTCTTTTCGGCATTCTTGCTGTGCTCGTATTTATGAATCCGTTTGCAACGATTGAAGCTGCGGCAGCTGACAATACGATGTACACCGAACACTATAATGTGGAAGTGGAGGTTGCCAAGGACAATTCTTACGAATATCACGAGCACATTACGATGTATTACGTGACGCCACATCACGGCATCTACAGATACATTCCGACTCAAGGTCAGAGAATCAGCAGTGTCAAGGTGCCGGATTACGATTACGAGACCTATAGGCAAAACGGCTATGAAGTCATTAAAATCGGTAGCGCCAACTACACCATTTCGGGCAGCAATCCTTACGATATCTACTACAATATCGCGATGTATGAGGATGGAAACGAAGAGATGGATATGCTGCTTTTGAACCTTGTTCCGACTGACTGGGAGACAGACATCAAAAACAGCAAGTGCGTAGTTACTCTGCCTAAGGAAGCGGATCTCAGCAAGGCCAAAGTCTTCTCCGGCACTTACGGTACGGAGGGCAATGAAGACAACGCAGTGCTCAAGACCTCCGAGGACGGAAAGACCATCACGATTAATGCACAGGATATACCGGCTCATCACGGTGTAACGCTTCAGCTGGAACTCCCTCAGGGTTACTGGGAGGGTGCGCCGGTATTCGGCACAATCAGCTTTGCCAATATGCTTCTTTTCCTGCTAGGACCTTTGGGTGCCGCCATACTTTGGTACCTCTTCGGCAGGGACAAGCCTCTAGTCAAGACGCTCGAATTCTATCCTCCTGAGGAGCTGACTCCGGGTGAGATCGGATTTCTAATTGACGGTAAGGCAGATAAAGAAGACGTTATTTCTACAATAGTTTATCTTGCAGACAAGGGGTATATAAGCATAGATGAAGTCGACAGAAGGACATTCATGTTTACGGCACTCAAGAGGCCGGCTGACTTCGAGCCTCAGTATGTTCGCACCATGTTTAACGGACTGTTCTCAAGCGGAGAGACGCAGGTATACAGTACAGATCTCGGCACGGGATTCGGAAAGAAGTACCTTTCGGCCAAGCAGCAGCTGGCAGGCATGTTTACGGGCACCAATGCCATCACAAGGCAGGACTCTCTCATGGCCAGGTACGCATGTGCGATTGCCGCGGTTGTTCCGGCTTTCGCTTATCAGACATGGGTCAGCATGAGCGGAGAAGAGCCGGCGGTCGGACTAATCTGGAGCGGGGCGCATATCCTTATTTCGATTTACTTCCTTTGCTCAGTTTATGATAATTTCCGCTCTTCATCTAAGGTGAAAACGGTGCTTAAGAGCCTGGCAGCAATCTGGTTCTATACTATGGGAGTCGGCATACTGCCGTTAGAATCGGATGCAATCAGCCTGCTTTCAAAGCCTAAGGCTATGGTTCTTGTTGCATATCTTCTGCTGGGCACATTGGTCTGCATGTTCTTTGCGGTCATCTCAATTGCCAAGACAGACAGCCATACCGATCTTTTGGGCAGGATTCTCGGATTCAGAGACTTCATAAAGACGGCCGAGGTAGATAAGCTCAACGAACTCGTGGAGCAGGATCCTGAGTATTTCTATCACATCATGCCTTACGCTTACGTGTTTGGTCTGAGTAAGAAGTGGATTAAGAACTTTGAAAATATTCCTATTGTCACACCTAATTGGTATCGCAGCGCCCGCGGCTTTGACAGCTTCGACTACTACATGATGGGACGCATGATGAGCGACTGCAGCGCCAGTGTAGGAAATAATATAGTTATTCCTTCCGCACCTTCCGGTGGCGGCAGCTTTGGAGGCGGCGGCGGAAGCTGGAGCGGCGGAGGCGGCTTCAGCGGAGGCGGTTTCTCAGGCGGAGGTGCCGGCGGCGGAGGAGGCGGCGGCTGGTGATGACCTATCCCGATTTCCGAAGGAAATCGATGGAAGGTCATATACGCAGTGCGCCTGCGATCGGCGAGCCGAAGGCGAAGTTGGAGCAGCAGCGAACGAGCCGTTAGAGGAATCGTCCTGACGATCAAAAAATTATGACACGAAATAAAATACTTGTATTCGGCGACAGCATAACATACGGACAGCTTGATCTTGAGATGGGCGGTTGGGTTAACCGTCTCAGGCTCAGGCTTGCAAATGACAGCTCCATTGCGAGCTGCCATGTCTTTAATATGGGAATATCCGGACAGACTACCGGAGAGATTCTCGAAAGATTTGAGAGGGAATGCAAAGGTCGTGTGGTCGAAGAATTCAATAATATAATAGTGATTGCGGCGGGCATCAACGACAGCCAGCTCTTAGACAACGAGCCTATTGCAGATGAGGACGAGCTCAGGGCAAATGTAAAAGCTCTGATTGAAAAAGCCAAGGAGCTCACGCCAAAAGTAATATACGTCGGACTGACACCTGTCGATGATAAACGCACGGTTCCTTTCATCTGGGACAAGAGCAGGAAATGGATTAACGAGAGGGTGGCCGCATACGATGAGATCATATCATCGGTTTGCAGCGAGATGGGTGTGCGTTATGTCTATGTCTACGATCAGATTGATCCTGCTACCAATGCTGACGGGCTCCATCCGTCGGGAGATGGGCACGAGATATTGGCAGACATCATGGATAATGTTATCCGCGAATACTGCAAGGAAGAAAGGCTAAGCGCTGCGATGATAAAAAACGAGGGACTGTTCGCATCTCTAAAGAAAATACTTTTCAAAAAGTGAGATAAAATCGGGTTATGAAGAAGAAATTTATAATTTGGGACTTTGACGGCACAATGGCCAATACAAATGAAATAATCTTAGCCTCGTGGCAGGCTTCGTTCAGGCACTTCCTCGGACATGAAATGCCGGTCAGAGAGATAGAGGCCACATTCGGGGAGACTCTGAAGTACAGTGTTTCGAATCTCATTCCGGAAGCTGACGTAAATGAGGTGGTAGATTACTACAGAGCCTTTCAGGACTCTCATCACGATGTGTACAATGTCAGGCTTTTTGACGGAGTAAGGGAACTGGTAGAGGAGCTCAGGATGAGAGGCTGCCTCATAGGCATAGGCACATCAAGGACGGCATACAGCCTAAACAACTATATGAGGGAGCTAGAGATGGAGCACCTCATCGATGAAATAGTCACAATGGAGGATGTAAAGAATCACAAACCGCATCCGGAGACAGTGACAGCTCTCTTGGATAAGTTCGGGGCAAATGCGGATGAAGCAATCATGATAGGTGATACAAAATACGACATCGGCTGCGCACAAAATGCGGGAGTCGACAGTGTCTTGGTTGGATGGAGCCATTATGTAGACGAGGAGTCCATGGCGGCCGACGGATTTGAGCCGACACATAGGATAGCAAAGCCGAGCGATTTGCTCGATATAATATAGGAGAAAAACATGTTGCAATTGGAAGAAATCAGAAGCCAACTTCCGGCTCTAAACGAGAGCGTCGAGGAAGTGGGAGGCTATCTTTGACCCGGAGGGTTTAAAGCGGCGCATAAAAGAACTGGAGGACGAGAGCCTCAAGCCGGGATTTTGGGATGACCAAAAGTCCGCGCAGAAAGTCCTGAAGGAAAAGAAATCCCTCGAGGACAGGCTCTCAGCCTATGAAACAATAGCGGACGGCATCGAAGAGCTTCCGGAGCTTATAGAAATCGCAGAGGAGCTCGGTGATGAGGCGGAGGCCAAGAGCGTAATTGCAGGATATGAAAAGCTCGCTGATGAGCTCGAGGATCTCAAGACGCGCATGCTACTGTCCGGAAAATACGACGCCAACGACTGTATACTGAGCATACACGCAGGAACGGGCGGAGTAGATGCCAACGACTGGGCGGAGATGCTCGAGAGAATGTACCTCAGGTACTGCGAGAAGAAGGGCTTTAAGACCAAGATTCTCGATAGGCAGGATGATGTCGACTACGGTATCAAGAGCTCCACGATACAGGTCGAGGGAGACAATGCCTACGGACTTTTAAAAAGCGAAAACGGAGTCCACAGACTCGTCAGAATAAGTCCATTCAACGCCATGGGTAAGAGACAGACGTCATTTGCCGCAGTGGAGGTAATACCGGAGCTCGGAGATGATATCGATGTTACAATAGACCCATCGGATCTTAAGATAGACACCTACAGATCGGGAGGAGCAGGCGGTCAGCACGTCAACACGACTGACTCGGCAGTCAGAATCACGCATCTTCCGACCGGTATAGTAGTCACTTGCCAAAATGAGAGATCTCAGATAATGAATAAGGAAGTTGCGATGAAGATTCTCATTTCTAAGCTGACGAAGATTGCCGAGGAGGCCCAGAAGGAAAATCTGAATGAAATAAAGGGAGACCAGTCGATGGCCACCTGGGGCTCGCAAATAAGAAACTACGTGTTCCAACCGTATACTATGGTGAAGGACACGAGGACGGGGGCAGAAGTCGGCAGCGTCGATGCAGTCATGGACGGAGACATCGATGTATTTGTCCGAGCCAAGCTCTCGCAGGATGCCAGCGAGGCCAATAAGTAAATAAATCAAAACTGCATGTTGAGACTCTACGCGGGAAGAGAAAATATAGATAAAGAGCGTTTCATCTACGACTCCGTAAAGGAGCACAGGGGTGAGACGCTTGTTTTGGTTCCGAATCAATATACTCTTGCAGCCGAAGAACAGGCACTTAAGTATCTCGAGACGGACTGCCTTTTTGATGTGGGGATACTCTCGATGAACAGACTGGGGCTCAAGGTGCTCGCTGCCAAGGGACTTGAGTCCGTTCGCATGCTCGATAAGTACGGCAGATTCATGCTACTGACCAAGCTCATCAAGGAGCATGCATCTGAATTTGAGATATTCCGCCGCTCGGCAGGAAGACTCGGTTTTACCTCGATGCTCAACGATTTCATTTCCGAATTCAAGCAGCAAAACTGCAGCGAGGAAGATTTGGAGGCCATGCTCGAGGATGCGGAAGACCAGCCTCTCCTTGCAGCTAAGATAAAGGAGCTTGCCGGAGTGCTGAGGGCATACGAAGACTCAATCGAGGGTAAATATACAGACCCCGAAGATTATATCTCCATGTACGTAGATGCCATGGAAGATTCAGATCTCGTTGCGGGCAAGTCGATTTGGATCTACGGCTATGACAGCATCACTCCTAAGTTCACTGCAGCGATGATGGCTCTAGCCGAAAAGGCAGCTGAAGTCAATTTCATAGTAAACAGAAGCGATTTCGGTCTCGACGAACAGCTCGAAGCCATGTTGACTGAGAAGGCAGCGGAGCGCGGTATAGATATATGTAAGGAAGAAATAGGCGATGATTATCTCATCAGAACTTCCGAGACCATAGCTCGCATAGAGAAATACCTTTGGAGGGACATAGACCCTGCAATTGAGATAGAGGACGCGTCTGATGAGACATTTATTCCGGAGGACCTTACCATGGTCGCTGCGGCAAATCCTTACTACGAGGCGGAAAATGCAGCGGCGTACATCTGGCATCTCGTGCGAGACGAAGGATACAGGATGCGTGACATTCAGGTAATCGCCAACGACGAGGGAGCGATGCAGCCTATAGTCCGCAGGGTATTTGCCGAATACGGACTTCCTCTCTTTTCGGATGCGGTAAGAAGCATCACGGATACTGCCGTGGTTGCATTTATAGTAAATCTGCTGTGGTTTGAGATATATCACAGGAGCCCGCAGTTCCTATTTGCCATGCTCAAGACCGGCATGACAGACTTTGCTGATGAGGATGTGGAGGAACTTGAGAACTACGTTAGGAGCTATCACATCAAGGGATCCATGTGGAACAGCGAGTTTAAGTACGGAGCAGACAGCTTGGGTGAAGAGGCCTTTGCTCGCATTAATTCGATGAGGGAGCGAATTGCATCTTCAATGAACAAGCTCTCGGTACTTGCAAAGTCGGGAACTACAACTGGTTTCGTAAAGGGCTTTAAAGACTATCTCGAGCAGGAATGGCATATAAATGAAAGGCTTATAACTGCAGCCACCGCCGCTGAGGCAGAGGGTCTTTCCGATGAGGCCCAGAGAATGATTCAAAGTTATGAAAAGGCTCTTGAACTTCTGGACCAAATGGTCGAAATACTGGGTGAAGAAAAGCCGGATCTATCGGAGTTCACGGATATATATACGGCGGGTCTTTCGGATGTGGAAGTCGGAGTCATACCGGATGCGGCAGACGGTCTCAATCTCGGCACCATGATACGTACCAGGCCGAGACCAGTCAGGGCAGCTGTCATACTCGGTGCAAATGAAGGAACTCTTCCTATGCAGCCAAAGACGGAGGGGCTCTTCTCGGTGGATGAAAAGGACTTCTTCAAGTCGAAGGGATTTGCCCTGGGCAGCCTTGATGATATACGCATGAATGAAGAAAATGCTGCGATGTATAGAATGATGTCCAAGCCTTCCGAGAAGATTTACATCAGCTACTCGCTGACCGGAACCGACGGAAAGGACGCAAGCCCGTCTCCTGTAATCGATGCGCTTAAGTCCCTGTTCCCGGCCGTGGAGAAGAAAGGGCTCATCAAAAGAGACCTTATCAGCGAAGGCTTTGGTATGGACATGGTCAACACGCCGCCCGATGCCTTGCGTCACCTCAGCGTCCACATGGATGAAAAGGGCGAGGGAGCTAAGAAGGAAGATCTGACAAGGGCCATGCTCAAATGGTACAGGGATAATATGAGGTCTGATCTTGAGATCATGCTAGACGCAGCAGCCTACGATAACAATCCGAGCCCACTCGGAAGGGCCGTATCATCGGGGCTCTTTATACGCGGCAGCAATCTGACACTTAGCGCATCCGCGCTCAGTACATACTTCGACTGCCCGTTCAAATACTTTGTAAGCTACGGCCTTTCTCCATATGAGGAGAGAGACTTTGCGACGGATCCGAGGTCGGTCGGAGACGCCTACCATGAATGCCTTATGGCCGTGGCAGAGAGGCTGGTAGACGACAAGACTCTTCTCAAGGCCATAGACAGCGGGGACAAAGACGCTCTTAAGAATATGGTTAATGAAGAGCTCGACAGACTGGCCGATGAGTACAGGGGAGGACTGTTCATATCCACCGGAGCTGAGCGCTATAGGATGGAGAGGATAAGAGAAATATGTGCAAGCGCTGCATCAGCGATGGCAGAACAGCTTGCAGCAGAGAGCATCACCGGAGCCGAACTTGAAGAAGCCTTCGGACGAAGCGGAAAGACCGAGGGCATCAAGCAAAAAGTCGGGGATGATGAGGTCTATGTCGAGGGTAAGATAGACAGAAGCGACTTTATGAGCATAGGCGATGGAAAGAGAGTCCGTATTATCGACTACAAGACCGGCTCGGATAAGCTGGATCTCTGGAAGATGCGCCAGGGATACCACATGCAGCTCATGATATATCTCATCTCGGCCACTTCCGGAGAATACGAGCCTGCGGGCATGTTCTATTTCAATATAAAAGACCCTATCGAGTCCGCAAACAGTTTAAGCGATGCAAAGCTCTCAGAGCTCAAGGAAAGGGAAGCCTCCGATTCATTCAAGCTCAAGGGAGCGTATATAAATGAAGAGGGAGTGCTCGATGCGATGCCTAAGGAAGCTTTGGCCAAGGGTGAGAAGGAATCACCTATCAGCAGGGAAGAGTATGAAGAGATAAAGCATGACGTTGAGAGCAAGATTGAAGAGATTGCCTCCGGCATACTTAGTGGTAAAATTGACATACACCCTCTCAAGGGTGACAACAATATCCTCGCATGCAATTACTGCGAGTACAAGTCCGTTTGCAGACGCGATGCCTGCTACGGCCTCAATTATTCGAGAAAACTCGAACCAAAACCAAAGAAAACGAAAGAAGAAAAATAGCTTATGAGAATAGCATCGGTCGGGAGTAGCAGCTCCGGCAATTCATATATAATAGCGACAGAAAACAGCACGATTATTTTAGACGTAGGCCTTCCTGCCAAGAGGATTATCGAGGCCGTACACACGATAGGAAGAGAACCGGAAGATGTAGATGCCATCCTGATAACGCACGAACACACGGATCATGTCAAAAGCGTCAGGGCCATAGGCAGACAGTGCCCGAATGCCGTCTTCTATGCGAGCAGAGGTACCGTGGATAACACACCTAACTTTGAGCACATAGATGATGAGAGGATGCACTACCTAGCGGCAGGCGATGAATTTGAACCATTCGACGCTGATGATGTAGAAATTTCCGCATTTGCCCTGAGTCACGATGCGGTAGAACCTCTCGGATACACCATAAGCGCAGAGGGAGAAAAACTTGCCGTCGTCACGGACTGCGGCATAATTACCGACGAGATATTCGATGAGATAAAGGATGCGGACATTCTCATCTTTGAAGCCAATCATGATGAGGATTTGCTTATGTACGGCGCATACCCGTATTTTCTGAAGCAGAGGATAAAGAGCGACGAGGGACATCTTTCGAACAGGGCAGCGGGAGAACTGCTTGCGGATATACTCAGGCACAGAGAGGGAGACGCGCTTCGCATACTCCTCGCCCACCTCAGCCTTAACAATAATGTCCCGTTTCGCGCCAGGGAGACCATAGAGGAGATACTGGATGAAGCGGGCTTTGAGGGAGATGTTCACTACACGCTCGAGATAGCGTCCGCAAGTGAACTGACTCTTTTCAAGGAATAGATAGTATATGCTGAACATAAAGATAGTTTGTGTCGGAAAACTGAAAGAACAATACTGGCGGGATGCATGCGCGGAGTACATGAAGAGGCTCGGTGCGTATTGCAAACCCGAGGTTATTGAGGTGGCGGAGGAAAAGCTTCCTGCAGGCGCATCTGCCACAGATGAGAAGAAGGTCATCGAGGCAGAGGGAAGGAGTCTGCTGGATAAGATCGGAAAGGGTGATTATGTGATTGCCCTGGATATAAAGGGAAAGGAGCTCAGCTCCGAGGAACTGGCAGGGCGTATCAATGAGATATCGTTTGAGTCATCATCGCTGGCTTTCCTAATCGGAGGAAGCCTGGGGCTTAGCGACGAGGTGAAGCAGCGTGCGGATGCGAAAGTCAGCTTCGGCCGCATCACCTTACCGCACCAGCTGGCCCGCGTGGTGGCACTGGAGCAGATTTACAGGGCGTTTAAGATCAACGCCGGCGAGACCTATCATAAATAAGCGACTGCAGTTGAACTCCGCGGTGCAATCTGAGGCCTCGGCCCTTAGCGACTGGCAAGCGCCAGCGCAGACAGAGCTTAGGGACGCTAGGCCGAGGCTTGAGCGCGAGCGTCAGCGAGGAGTTGCGACTGCAGTCGCGCATATAAATAGTAAAAGGAGAAAGATAATGGCTAATAAGTATAGCAAAGGAAACTTTGTCCCTAAGGAGGACGATAAAAAAGAGAAGAAAGAGCCTCCGTATAACGAGCTCAGTGTATACGAAAAAAAGAGAAAACGTCTCGAAATGGCAGCCAAGATATTGGCCATAGTACTGGCTGCAAGCATGGTCATTTTCTATGTTATCTCTGCTGGTTTGTTTGCCATGAATTAAGAGCCTTGCGTATGCTCAAAAATGCATTACGCATGCCTAAAAATGTGTGGGCAAACGTAATATCAGTATGATAAAATATAAACAATTTATGAGTTTTCGGTGATTAAGGTATTGTTCCAACACAGGAGGGGCCTATGGAATTACAAATTCAAGACCTTGTTTCCTCTATTCGAAAAGAAGGGGTAGAGGCGGCAAATGCCGAGGCGGAAGCAATCATTGCTGAAGCCAAGAAGAAAGCCGACTCTATCGTCAGTGGTGCAAAGACCGAGGCACAGCAGTACAAAGACAGTGCTGAAAAGGAAATCAACATCCTTAAAGAGAGTGCCGAAGTCAGCGCAGAGCAGGCGAAGAGAGATGCTGTCCTGGCGTTCAAGTCAGAGATTCAGAAAGAATTCGAAAAGATTCTGGCGGCAGGCATCAGCAAAGAGCTTTCCGGTGAAGCACTGGGCAAACTTATTCGCACGGCAATTGCCGGTGAAAACGTTGCAGATTGTGCTGCAGAAGTTGCCGAGGTAAGCGATGCTCTCAAGTCTGAGCTTGCCAAGGAGATTAAGGACGGACTGGAAATCAGACCGACCAAAAATGTACAGCAGGGATTCCGTATCGCAGCTAAGGACGGATCCGGCTATTTCGACTGTTCAGATGACGGTATCATGGAGATGCTGATGCCTTACTTCAGAGATCTGGACTTCCAGTAGAGAAGGAGGCGCAGTATGGCTTCGTATTACTATCTGATAGCAAGCCTGCCTGAGCTGAGAGCAGACGGAGACATGCCCATCACATACGATGAATTTCTCCGACTCTGCCAATCTAACGTAAGCGATCAGACTTACGAGATTCTCGAAAACCTGACCCTCGATTCCGCAGAAGGACCGCTGGTATCAGAATGGGCCACATTCTACGGGATGCTAAAGAAGGAGCTGGGTTACCAGAGGAGCATGAATCTCGGAAAGAGCTACTCGTCGGCATACGACAAGGACGGCTTTATCTCACAGGTGGTATCTTCGGCGCTGACAGCTAAGAACCCTCTGGAGGCAGAAAGAGTCCTGCTCGAGTACGAATTTGAAAACCTTGATACGCTCGTCGGACTGCATATGTTTGATGACTACGTGCTGTTCGGTTATGCGATCAAGCTGAGATTGCTGGAACGCCTAAGCTGTTTCGAGCAGACGAAGGGCAAGGCTGAATTCGATTCCCTGTTCGAGGGAATACAGCAGCAAGTGTACAGTTTGTAACGGGAGAGTTATATGAAAGTAGAAACAGGATATGTAGCCGGAGTCAACGGCAACCTTATAAAGGTTGATTTCGATGGCTCGGTTCGAAAGAATGAAGTTGGTTACATCCTCGTTGATGATAAGCGCCTCAAAGGAGAGGTAATCCGAATCAACAACGGGGAAGTAAGCATGCAGATCTACGAAATGACCGACGGAATTAAAATCGGTGACAAAGTAGAGTTCACAGGAGAGCTCATGTCCGTAGATCTGGGTCCGGGACTGCTGACACAAGTATATGACGGTCTGCAGAACCCGCTGCCGCAGCTTGCTGAGCAGTGCGGATTCTTCCTGGAGAGAGGTGTGTATCTGGATGCTATTCCGGATCGCAATTGGGACTTTACTCCGGTCGTTCAGGTCGGTGACAATGTCAAGGCAGGCAGTACAATCGGTACTGTACCTGAGGGACTGTTCACACACCACATCATGGTGCCGTTCACACTAAGAGGTACCGACTGGACAGTTAAGTCCATCAAGAAAGCGGGCTCCTATCATGTCCGCGAGACGATTTGCACGATTGCAAACAGCAAAGATGAGACTAGAGATCTTTCGATGGTATTCACTCAGCCTATCAAGCAGGCGGTCAAGTGCTATGAAGAAAAAATCCGCCCGAGTGAGCCACTCGTAACAAAAATTCGTTGTATCGATTCTTTCCTGCCGGTTGCAAAAGGCGGTACATTCTGTACGCCGGGACCGTTCGGAGCAGGAAAAACAGTACTCCAGCACATGCAGGCTAAAAACTCTGAGGTAGACATTGTAATCGTAGCTGCCTGCGGAGAGCGTGCCGGAGAAGTAGTAGAAGTTCTTAAAGAATTCCCTGAACTCGAAGACCCTAAGACAGGTCGTTCACTGATGGAGAGAACCATCATCATCTGTAATACATCATCCATGCCGGTTGCCGCCAGAGAGGCTTCTTGCTATACGGCTGTTACATTGGCAGAGTATTACAGGCAGATGGGACTCGATGTTCTGCTGCTCGCAGACTCCACCAGCCGTTGGGCGCAGGCCATGCGTGAGATGTCAGGACGTCTTGAGGAAATCCCGGGTGAGGAAGCGTTCCCGGCTTACCTCGAGTCCACAATCGCGGCATTCTATGAGAGAGCCGGAAAGGTTCGCCTCGGAGATGACACGATCGCATCGATTACAATCGGTGGTACGGTATCACCGGCCGGCGGTAACTTCGAGGAACCTGTAACCCAGGCTACACTCAAGGTAGTAGGAGCATTCCACGGACTCGCAAGAGAACGTTCCGATGCTCGTAAGTACCCGGCCATCCATCCGACGGATTCATGGTCCAAGTACACCGGTGTAGTAGATATGGACCGCATGGAAGAGGCCAGAGGAATACTCATCAGGAGTAACGAAGTTAACCAGATGATGAAGGTAGTCGGTGAGGAAGGTACTTCCAACGATGACTACATCATTTATCAGAAAGGCGAACTCCTCGACTCTGTATACCTCCAGCAGAACTCCTTCGATCCTATCGACGCAGCTTGCGTGCCTGAGAGACAGCAGAGAGAATTTGCCAGACTCTACGATGCAATGATGCAGACGTATGATATTCAGGACAAGAGAGATATCAGAGCATTCTTCAACCAGCTGAGACAGGAATTCCTTGACTGGCACGGTACTGAGTTCGAGAGCAAAGAGTTTGAGGCTCAGGAGAAGAAGATTTCTGACTTCTACATGTCAAAGGTCGTAAGCTAGGAGGTCGGTGAGT